>VFQN01000895.1_pt1 | contig 53070 bp, 48 predicted proteins | sample 3512371 | NCBI WGS metagenome assembly VFQN01 (sample SAMN10412370, study PRJNA504923) | tailings metagenome | isolation source: Replicate 2 from Balatoc abandoned mine | place: Philippines: Itogon, Benguet | collected 2017-08-28
TAGTGGATCGAGGTGCCCCCCTCCTTGCCCCCGAGCATCATGTTCTTGATGCGGATGTTGGCGAAGGTGCCCCGCATCATCACCTCGTGATTGCCACGCCGCGCACCGTAGGAGTTGAAATCGTGCGGGCGAACCTGGCGCTCGATCAGATAGCTGCCGGCCGGGCCGTCGCGCTTGATGGAGCCGGCCGGTGAGATGTGATCCGTCGTGATCGAGTCGCCGAACAGGCCGAGGATACGAGCGTTCTCGATGTCGGTGATCGGCTTGGGCTCCATCGTGATCCCCTCGAAGTAGGGAGGGTTCTGCACGTAGGTCGATACCGTGTTCCAGCCGTAGGTGAGGCTCGCGCGCGCCTTGCCGAGCGACTGCCACTTCTCGTCGCCCTTGAACACGTCGGCGTAGCGTGCCGAGAAGGCTTCCGGCGTCACCGTCGAGCGCACGAACGAGGCGATCTCCGCCGTCGACGGCCAAATGTCACGCAGGAAGACGTCCTTGCCGTCCTGGTCCTGGCCGATCGGCTCGGTGGTGAGGTCCTTGTTGATCGTGCCTGCGAGCGCGTAGGCGACGACCAGCGGTGGCGAGGCCAGATAGTTCGCCTTCACCTCGGCGTGCACGCGGCCTTCGAAGTTGCGGTTGCCGGACAGCACGGCGGACGCGACGAGATTGCCATCCGCGATCGCCTTCGATACCGCCTCGGGCAGCGGGCCACTGTTGCCGATGCAGACGGTGCAGCCGTAGCCGGTCAGGTTGAACCCGAGCGCATCGAGCTCGGTCTGCAGCCCCGCCTTGTTCATGTAGTCGGTGACGACCTGCGAGCCCGGCGCGAACGACGTCTTCACCCAGGGCTTCACGGTGAGGCCTTTCGCCCGCGCATTCCGCGCGACGAGCCCGGCCGCAATCAGCACCGAGGGGTTCGACGTGTTGGTGCACGAGGTGATGGCCGCGATGACGATGTCACCGCTGCCGATGCTCGCGCCGGTGTCGCCGACCGGGACCTTCGACGCGATATTGGCGCCCTTGACGATGTCGGGCAGCACCTTCTCGAAGCTCGACTTTACGTCCTTGAGCGTCACCCGGTCCTGCGGCCGCTTGGGCCCAGCAAGCGACGGCTCCACGGTCGAGAGATCAAGCTCCAGCACGTCGGTGTAGACCGGTTCGTGGCCCGGCTCGCGCCACAGGCCCTGGGCCTTGGAGTAGGCCTCGACCAGGGCCACGCGATCCTTGGTGCGGCCGGTCGCGGTCAGGAACTTGAGGGTATCGGCGTCGGTCGGGAAGTAGCCGCAGGTGGCGCCGTACTCGGGCGCCATGTTGGCGATCGTGGCGCGATCCTCGAGCGAAAGGTGATCGAGGCCGTCGCCGAAGAATTCGACGAACTTCTCGACGACGCCGCGCTTGCGCAGCATCTGGGTGCAGGTGAGCACGAGGTCGGTCGCGGTGATGCCTTCCTTGAGCTTGCCCTTGAGGCGGAAGCCGATCACCTCGGGGATGACCATCGCGACCGGCTGGCCGAGCATGGCCGCCTCCGCCTCGATGCCGCCGACGCCCCAGCCGAGGACGGCGAGGCCGTTGATCATCGTCGTGTGGCTGTCGGTGCCGATGCAGGTGTCGGGGAACGCCTGGGTTACGCCGCCGACGTCCTTGGTCCACACGGTCTGGCCGAGATACTCGAGGTTGACCTGGTGGCAGATGCCGGTGCCCGGCGGCACGACGCGGAAATTGTTGAACGCTGAACCGCCCCAGCGGAGGAACTCGTAGCGCTCGCGGTTGCGCTCGTATTCGACGTCGACGTTTTTCTGGAAGGCGTCCGCGGTGCCGAAATAGTCGACCATGACCGAGTGGTCGATGACGAGATCAACGGGGACCAGCGGATTGATCTTCGAGGGATCGCCGCCCATCGTCTGCATGGCATCGCGCATCGCGGCGAGGTCGACGACGCACGGCACGCCGGTGAAGTCCTGCAGCAGCACGCGGGCCGGCCGATAGGCGATCTCGGCCTTCGACGTCTTGGCCGAAAGCCACGCGACCATCGCCTTGATGTCAGCTGCCTTGACCGAGCGGCCGTCCTCGTAGCGGAGCAGGTTCTCGAGCAGCACCTTCAGCGAGAACGGCAGCTTGGAGATGCCGGCGAGGCCATTCTTCTCGGCGTCCGGGAGGGAAAAGATCTCGTACGATTTATTTCCGACTTTCAGTGTCTTGCGGCACTTGAAGGTGTCGAGTGAAGTGGGAACGAGGGCCATGACGTGTACGTCTCCTGCAGCGATCCGGCAGTCGATCGAAGTTGTCGGGACCCGGGCACGTGAGTGCACGGCAAGCACCGCTCGAAAAGTGTCGGCAGAATCGAACGGCGACCGGGCGTCTGGAAGCGTTATAAAGCGATGCCGTGACGCCGGCTAGATGGACGAAACGATCTTCGCTGCATGGATTTTCGTCGAACGCTGCATGGCTGCGGGCAACGGAGCGCGTCGTGCATCATCGCGAAGTCCGATGTCGATGGTAGTAGATCCAAGCAACCGCAGATGTAGGTTGGTCATTCTTTAGCATATACCTCAGGTTGATCGCGGCAATTCAGCATCTCCTCGCGGTTTTGCGGCCGTATTCGGCTTGGCCGTCGCTGCGCGAGAGACGAATCGACTATGTATCGATCAGCACTCGTGCGCCTCTCGGGATGTTTGAATGCAGTGTCGTCGGCGAGATTTGGATCCCAGCATTTATCTGCTCGTCGAGCATCTCGACGCGGCGCTGAACGCGGGTGACCATCTGACTTCGCTGTCGATGGCGGTGACCGAGCCGACGGCGCACATGGGTCCGCGTGGACTTCGTCACCGCGAGGCGCGTTTCGTTGCCTTCGTCAATCAGGTGCGCGCCCTGGAGGCCTCGCTCATCGCGCACATCGTGCAGGCGCGCCGGCGGGCGGGGGAGCTGCCGCGCATCAAGGGTCAGCTCAAGCTCTTGCTTGATCCATTCACGAGTGGGACGACGGTGCTGCTCGACGCGATCGCGGACTACGGCGATCCCGGCGCCATCGCATTCAACAATGGTGCCGACCGGCTCGCTTATTTGCGCGCGCGCGGTCTTCTGCCGAGCGATACCGGCGCGATGATGCCGTCGATGCGCGTCGAGATCACCGAGGGCTTTCTCGTTGCCGGACGCATCGAGCTGGGCCCGCTGCTCGATCTCTGCGAGGCGTTCCTGCGCGCGCTTAATACCGAATTCGAGCTGTGGATCGAGCCGCCCGAGGAAATCGACGACGCCTATCCGGAGCTGGAAGCGCCCCAGCCCAAGCCGGGTTTCAGTCTCGCGGACCAGATCGCGAGGGCGCGTGCTGCTGTGAAGGCCGACATCGATCCGGCAACGGGCGTGCGCAGCTCGCTTCTTGCCGCGCTCGCCCAACTCGACCAGAGACGGTAGCATTCCCGCGGACGCGTACGCCTTCGGCTGCTTTTTGGTGGCGCCGGTCGGCAACGCCTTCGGCTACTGCCGCCTGCGCGGCCACTTACCCGGTTGCGTGCGCCAATGCGCTCATCGAGCGCTCCATATCGGTGGCGATCGAAGATCGCGTCCATAGAACGCCAACCGGCGAGTCGGCAGCCGCGGCGCAGGTTGGCGAAGCCGTCGGCGCCCGCGAAATAAATAAAACAAGAAGCTCGCTGTCTCACGCGTCAGGCGCGTGAGACAGCGAGCTTCTTGTGCAGCTCGGCGAGCGTCATCAGCGCATCACTACCGGCGAAGATGAAGGCATCGACACCGGCGGCGGTCAGTGCCGCTTCGAGATCCTTCGGTCGGCCCGCGAGATAGAGGCGCTGGGCCCCGGCCGACTTGAGCGCTGAAGCGGTGGCGGCGCCGAGTTCGGCATAGATGGTGTCGGCCGCGCACAGGCACGCCACGGCGGCGCCACTCGTCTTGAAGGCGGCAACAGCATCCTCGATCTTCGCGATCGGCGCCGACTGCACGGCCGCGATGCCACCGGCAGCGAGGAAGTTGGTGATCCACGTCGCGCGCGCACCATAGGCCGCGAGGTCGCCGACGCAGGCGAGGAACACTTTCGGCTCGCCGCCCGTGCGCGCCGAGAACGCATCGGCGGCGTCGCGCAGTTTCTCGAAAGGCTCGGCGAGGCGCGTGGCGGTCAGCGGCTTGACGTTGACAGCGCCTCCAGATGCGCGTGGCGGTGCGTCCGGCCACGGCGTCGTCTTCACGCCATCGTCGCCGAGCTTCGGAAACGCCGATACGCCGGTCATTTCCATGCGCCCCGTGGCGAGCTGCTTGTTACGCGCTGCCGCGACTTTTGCGATGTCATCCTGCACGCGGCCACTCGCCAGCGCTGCCGCCATGCCGCCCGCGGCCTCGATTTCCTGGAACTGCTTCCACGCTGCCGCAGCCATCTCCGACGTCAGCGTCTCGATCGCGAAGCTGCCGCCGGCCGGATCGACGACGCGGCTGAGCCCGCTCTCCTCCTGCAGCACGAGGTGGGTGTTGCGCGCCATCCGCCGCGCGAATGCGTCCGGCCGTCCGAGCGCCCACGTCAGCGGCAGCACGGTGATCGCCTGAGCGCCGCCCATCGCCGCCGTCGCGCACGCGATCGTCGTGCGCAGCATGTTCACCCACGGATCGCGCTTCGCCATCATGCGGAATGACGTCTCCGCCGTGAAGCTCATACGCGAGACGGCATCGCCCGCACCGCAGGCGTCCGCGATCTGCCACACGAGGCGGCGTGCGGCGCGCAGCTTGGCGAGGCCGAGGATCTGGTCGGCATCGACGGCGAGGTTGATCGCGATTTTCGGGAGTGCCTCCGCCGGCGCGACGCCGTTGGCCTCGAGCGCGCGCAGGTAGGTAGTCAGCGTCGCGAGCACCGCCGCAAGCTCCTGCGCCTCGCTGGCACCGGCCGCGTGATAGGGATGACCGTCCGCGACGAGCGCGGTCAGATGCGGCGCGCTGAGTGCGGATTTCGCGAGCCCCGCAGCTTCGGCGAGCGCGGTGTCGAGCGGCCGAATCAGCGTGCCTGTCGACGCGAGCGTGCCGAGCGGATCGGCATTGAACGCGCCGAGGCGGGCCGCATCCTTGATGCCGGCAGCGCGCCACAGCTCGGCGAGGCTCGCCGCCGCCGCGGCCACGTTCTCGCCGGCATCGAGCGAGATCGGGCAGACGTCGAGCATGACGCCCTTGAGCGCCGCACCAAGCGTTGCCGTATCGCCCGCGAGGCCGCTGTGCCCCGGTCGCGTGATCTGCAACTTAAGTGACGACACGCCGCCGGCGAGATCGGCGAGGATGGCGGCATTGGCCGCCGCGGGGTCCGGCTCGGCGTAGATCTGGCGGATGTCCCAAGCCGTGCTGATCCCGCCCGCGGTGGCGCCGCGCAGATAGGGAGCCGCTCCCGGTCGCTGGTCGGCGACACCGGCTGGGGCCTCGGCACGCGTATAGACAGGCAGGATACGAAGGTCATCCGCGGTCCGCGCTACCAGCCGGCGCTCGAAATCGGCGCCCTTCAGCGCCTTCTCGACCAGCGCCAGCCATTCGGCCCGCTCGGGAGCTGAAAACCCCTCCATCATCGCCAGTTCGGTCATGGTGCCAGTCGGTCCTGTCCCCGCGCGTTGCAACGTTCACTCCTTCCGTAGCGCGTTTGTTGCGCTGCGTTAATCCCTCGCGCGCGTAATCTGGCCTGCCGCGGCCCCACTACCCATGACATCGGGCGCGGCGTGTGCTAGGCACCCGCAACTCTTTTTTGCGCCGCACCATGCGGCCCGCACCCGGACCCCGTTTATGAACATCCGCAATATCGCCATCATCGCCCACGTTGACCACGGCAAAACGACGCTGGTCGATGCCCTCCTAAAGCAGTCCGGCGCGTTCCGCGAGAACCAGAAGGTCGCGGAAATGGTCATGGACTCCAACGACCAGGAGCGCGAGCGCGGGATCACGATCCTGGCCAAATGCACGTCGATCGTGTGGAACGGCACGCGCATCAACATCGTCGACACGCCGGGTCACGCCGACTTCGGCGGCGAGGTCGAGCGCATCCTCAACATGGTCGATGGCGCGGTGCTGCTGGTCGACGCCTCGGAAGGCCCGCTGCCGCAGACCAAGTTCGTCGTTTCGAAGGCGTTGCGACAGGGCATCCGTCCGATCGTGGTGATCAACAAGATCGATCGCCCGGACGAACGCCACAACGACGTCCTCAATGAGATCTTCGATCTCTTCGCCGGCCTCGACGCGACCGACGAGCAGCTCGATTTCCCGGTCCTCTACGGCTCTGGCCGCGACGGCTGGATGGCCACCGATCCGGCTGGTCCCAAGGAGGATTTGAAACCGCTGTTCGAGCTGATCCTCAAGCATGTGCCGCCGCCGGTCGCCGAGGAGGGCCCGTTCCGGATGCTGGCGACGACGCTCGAAGCTGATCCCTACCTCGGCCGCATCCTGACGGGCCGCATCATCTCCGGCACGCTCCGCCCGAACCAGACGATCAAGGCGATTTCGCGCGAAGGCAAGCTGATCGAGACGACGCGCGTGACCAAGGTGCTCGCCTTTCGCGGGCTAGAGCGCACGTCGGTCGATCTCGTCGAAGCCGGCGACATCGTCGCCATTGCCGGCGTCACCGAGGCGACCGTCGCCGATACGCTCTGCGATCCGACCGTCGAGACGCCGATCCCGGCGCAGCCGATCGATCCGCCGACGCTGACCATGACGTTCCGCATCAACGATGGTCCGTTTGCTGGCCAGGAAGGCGACAAGGTCCAGAGCCGTGTCATCCGCGACCGCCTGATGAAGGAAACGGAGCGGAACGTCGCGATCAAGATCACCGAAAATCCTGACAAGGATTCATTCGACGTCTCGGGCCGCGGCGAGCTTCAGCTTGGCGTGCTGATCGAGAACATGCGCCGCGAGGGTTTCGAGCTGACAGTCTCGCGCCCGCGCGTCGTCTACAAGACCGACGAGGTGACGGGCCAGCGCCTCGAGCCGATCGAGGAAGTGATCGTCGACGTGGACGAGCAGCATTCCGGCGTCGTCGTGCAGAAGCTCTCGGAGCGCAAGGGCGAGCTCCAGGAAATGCGCCCGTCCGGCGGTGGCCGCACGCGTCTCGTGTTCTTCGTGCCGACCCGCGGCCTGATCGGCTACCAGGGTGAGCTGTTGACCGATACGCGCGGCACTGCGGTGATGAACCGGCTGTTTCACGCTTATGCGCCGTACAAGGGCGAGGTGGCGGGCCGTCGCCAGGGCGTGCTGATCTCTAACGCGGCCGGCGAAGCCACCGCGTACTCGCTGTTCTATCTGCAGGAGCGCGGCGCGATGATGATCGACCCGCAGACGCGCGTCTATGAGGGCATGATCGTCGGCGAGCACAGCCGCGAGAACGACTTGGTCGTTAACATCATCCAGGGCAAGAAGCTCTCCAACGTGCGCGCCGCTGGCAAGGACGATGCGATGATCCTGACGCCGCCGCTGCGCATGACGCTCGAGCGCGCCATGAGCTACATCACCGACGAGGAGCTCGTCGAGGTCACGCCGAAGTCGATTCGACTTCGCAAGCGCTGGCTCGATCCCAACGTGCGCAAGAAGATGGAGCGCACGAAGGAGGCGGTGTAGTCCGCCTCACTTGCCGACCACTTCGACCGGCGGCACCGAGCCCTTGCGGATCGTCGCCTCGGTGAGCTTCTCCGAGCACAGCTCGATGAACCGGTAGGCGTAGCGGCGCAGGTAGCTGCCGCGGCGTACCGCGATCCATGTCGTGTTGGACGGGAAGAGTTCATCGGCCGGCAGCAGACGCAGCGGCGCGTCGCGCTTGGCGTCGAACGCGACGGACGCGATGATCCCGACGCCGAGGCCTAGCTCGACGTAGGTCTTGAGCACATCGGTATCCATTGCCGACATCACGACGTCCGGTGCCAACCCTGCCTCCGCGAAAGCCTTGTCGATGTTGCCGCGACCGGTGAAGCCTTCGTGATAGGTGATGATCGGGTATTCGGCGATCGTCTCCAGCGTCAGCTTCTTGTCGCGCTCTAGCTCGTGCCCGCGCGGCACCACCACGCCGTGATGCCAGGAGTAGTAGGGGAACGTCGCGAGTTGCGGCGTCAGCGCCAGCGTCTCCGTCGCAATGCCGATCTCGGCCTGGCCGCTCATCAGCATGTCGGCGATCTCGGTCGGGCTCCCCTGATGGAGCGCCAGACGCACCTTCGGGAACGCCTTCATGAAAGTCGTCACGACGCCGGTCAGCGCATAGCGCGCCTGCGTGTGCGTCGTTGCGATGGTGAGCTTGCCCTCGTCCTGGTCGGCGTACTGCTGGCTCAGCTTCTTGATGTTCGCCGCATCGACCAGCATCCGGTCGACGATTGCCGCCAGCTCCTTGCCGGGCTCGGTCAGGCCGAGCAGCCGCTTGCCGCGGCGGATGAACAGCTCGACGCCGAGCTCGCCTTCGAGGTCGCGGATGTGCTTGCTGACGCCCGACTGCGATGTGTAGAGCGCGCCTGCCACCTCGGTCAGGTTATAGTTCTGCCGGACGGCTTCGCGAATGATGCGCAGTTGCTGGAAGTTCATATCGGTTCTCGTGGTGTCGGTTCATCAGTGATGCATGACCCCATCCAATGTCGCATCACATCTGACGGTCGCGGACGGTGCGGCGCGAGCGCCAATCTGCCGAGTTGGTCGCGGCGTCACCCTGGTAGACGCGCGATACCGCCGGCACCGGCGCCGCATCGAGCGCCCGCACCGTAGCCGCGCTCGTGATCTCGAAGGCGTCGAAGCCCGAGCGTAGCATGAGCGGGAGCTGGTCGAGTAGCACGTCTCCCGTCGCGCGGATCTCGGCCGTGAAGCCGGCCTCCCGCAGCCGCCGCGCGGTCGAGTAGGCGCGCCCGTCGGTGAACTTCGGGAACGCCAGTGCGATCACCGACAGTCGTGCGATATCGTCGGTCGCGGGATCGATCGCGTCGGCAGGCCCGGCGAAGATGCCGATCGCGATGCCGGGGGCAGCGAGTGCCGCGTGCTCAGCGCGCCAGCGCGCCAGAGATACGATCGCCTGCCCCCCGATCGGAAACGGCTCGTCATCGCCGAGCGTCCGCCACGGATCGGCGACGAACGCGCGGCCGTTCCAAAGGCGCGGCGCCTGCACGATGGGCTTCAGCGGCGCCAGCAGCGGCGTGGGCTCAGACATGAGCGTCCTCCGCCTGGCTCGCTGCACGCCGCTCCGCATCTGCTGGATAGAGCGCATTGCGGAACGGTTCCTTGCCAACGCGGCGATAGGCGGCGACGAACGTCTCCGTCGCATCGCGGCGCAAAGACATATACGTCGCGACGATCGTCTCGATCGCATCGGGCACCCTTTCCGCGGTGAAGCTCGGGCCCAGGATGGTACCGACTTCCGCATCATCCTTGGGGCTGCCGCCGAGCGTGATCTGGTAGTGCTCGGTGCCCTTCTTGTCGACGCCGAGGATGCCGATGTTGCCGGCGTGATGATGCCCGCACGCGTTGATGCAGCCGGAGATGTTGAGGCGCAGCGGGCCGATCGCCTCGGCTTTCGCCGGATCGGCGAAGCGACGCGCAATCTCCTGCGCGATCGGGATCGAGCGCGCGTTGGCAAGATTGCAGTAGTCGAGGCCGGGGCAGGCGATGATGTCGGTGATCAGCTCGGTATTGGCGGTCTCGAGGCGCTGGGTGACGAGCGCATCGTAGACGCGCGCGAGATCGGCAACCGCGACCGTCGGCAATACCAGGTTCTGCTGGTAGCTGACGCGGATCTCGTCGTGACCGTAGCGCTCGGCGAGCTCGGCGACCGCCTCCATCTGCTCCGCGGTCGCGTCGCCTGGCACCTTGCCCGGTTCCTTGAAGGAGATGTTGACGATGGCATGACCGGACACGCGATGCGGCAGCACATTCGTGCGCATCCACCGCGCGAACGCGGGATCGTTGCGCTGGCGTGCCTCGACAGCGCTGTCCTTCGACGCGCGCGGTTTCAGCTGCGGCGGCGCGAAGTAGGCAGCGATGCGCTGCAGCTCTTCGGGCGGCAGGTCGACCGACGGCGCATCGAGCTTCGCCCATTGGGCCTCGACCTGGCGGCGAAACTCCTCGATGCCGAGCGCGTTGACGAGGATTTTGATGCGCGCCTTGTAGATGTTGTCGCGCCGGCCATGCAGATTGTAGACGCGCATGACGGCTTCCAGATACGACAGCAGCCGGTCACGTGGCACGAAGCGCGCGATCTCCTGCGCGACGTACGGTGTGCGACCTTGCCCGCCGCCGACGAAGACGCGAAAGCCGGTCGCGCCGTCCTCGCCCTTCACGATCTTCAAGCCGACGTCATGGAACAGGATCGCGGCGCGATCCTCCGCGGCGCCGGTGATCGCGACCTTGAATTTGCGCGGCAGGAACGTGAACTCGGGGTGGATCGTCGACCATTGACGGAGCACTTCGGCCCACACGCGCGGGTCTTCGATCTCGTCGATGGCGACGCCCGCGTAAGGATCGGCGGTGACGTTGCGGATGCAGTTGCCGCTGGTCTGGATGGCGTGCATCTCGACCTCGGCGAGAGCATCGAGGATGTCGGGCGCGTCCTCGAGCTTGATCCAGTTGAACTGGATGTTCTGGCGCGTCGTGAAGTGGCCGAATCCGCGGTCGAAGCGGCGCGCGATATGCGCGAGGCGGCGCAACTGCCGCGCGGATAATACGCCGTAGGGGATCGCGATCCGCAGCATGTAGGCGTGGAGCTGCAGGTAGAGGCCGTTCTGCAAGCGCAGCGGCTTGAACTGCTCCTCCGTCAATTCACCTGCGAGACGGCGTGCCACCTGGTCGCGGAACTGGGTCGCGCGCTCGGTGACGAAGCCGTGGTCGAATTCATCGTAGCGGTACATTCAGGATTGTCCCTCAAACGGTCGGCGCGTGCGCGGCGCGGATTTTCTCGCGGACGGAAACGGGCTGTGGCTTGCCATCGATGATCGCGACGTCGAAGGCGTAGATGGCCGTCACCACGTTCCGCTCGATGGCGGTGAGCGCCAGTGTTTCGAAGGCGGCCATCGCGTCCTTGCCGTCGGCGATATCGGCATCGACGAGCCGCTCGACCCACGTTCCATCCGATTTGAGATAGACGACCGCGCCCGTGCGCAGCACGTTGGCGGTAACGACACTAGGCATAAGCGACCTCTTGTACGGAAGATGAAGCGGCGACCGCCGCGATATGCTCGACCGCGCCGGCTGCATCGAGCCCTGCGACCTCGCCGACGATGAGCAGGGCCGGTCCCGTCAGACCGAGCACCGTTGCTGGGTCCGCCAGCACGTCGAGCGTCGTCGCGATGCGCCGTTCGCCTAGCTGCGAGACGCGTGACGCTACGATCACCGGAGTGGCTGGCGACCAACCGTCATCCAGCAGACGCCGCGCCAGTGCGCCCGAGGTCGCGAGGCCCATATAAACCGCGAGCGTTGCGCCACCGCTGCCGAGCGCTGAGAAATCGACCTGATCGAACTCGGGCGAGCCGTCGCCCGCCGCATGGCCTGAGATGAACGTCACCGAGCGCGACATGTCGCGATGGGTGAGCGGGATCTGCAGCGACGCCGACGCTGCTGTTGCCGCCGTGATGCCAGGGATCACCTCGATCGGAATGCCCGAGGTGCGCAGCAGATCGATCTCCTCGCCGCCGCGGCCGAACACCATGGGGTCGCCGCCCTTGAGCCGCACGACCGTCTTGCCGTTGCGCGCCAGCGACACGAGCAGCGCGTTGATCTCGGCTTGAGTCTTCGAATGACGGCCCTTGGCCTTGGCGACCGAGATGAGCTGTGCCTCGCGCCGCGCATGGTCTAGCACGGTATCGCCCATCAGGCCGTCGTGCACGATCACATCGGCCGACTTGAGTGCGCGGACGGCTTTCAGCGTGAGCAGATCGGGATCGCCGGGGCCGGCGCCGACGAGCAACACGCGGCCGGTGCGCGGTGTCCTGGACGTCGCGCCTGCGAGCCGGGCTTCAATTGTCGCGCGACCACTTTCCTCGTCGCCGGCAAGGATCGCTTGCGCGGCATCGCCCGAGAACACGTCGTCCCAGAAGGCACGGCGTCCTGCGCCCGGCTCGATCGCTGCCGCCACGGCATCGCGGTAGCCGCGCGCGATGTCGGCGAGGCGCCCGATACGCGGATGCAGCTCCAGTTCCAGCGCTGCGCGCAGCTTTGTAGCGAGCACTGGCGCCGCGCCCTCGGTGCCAATCGCCACCGTCACGGTGCCGCGATCAACCATGGCGCCGAGCGCGAACGTCGAGAGGTGCGGGCGATCGGGCACGTTCACCGGTACGCCGAAGCCGCGCGCGATGGCAGAGAACTGCGCGTCTTGCGCATCATCACCGGTCGCCGAGATGATCAGCGGCCGGCCGGGAAGTGTCTCCCACAGGCGCGCCGGATCGATCCGCACGACGTGTCCAGCCTCGACTAACGGCGCGAAACCATCGACAAGCGCGATCGCAGCGACATCGACGCGATCGGCGCGCTTAAGCAGCAGTCGCGTCTTGCTCAGAGCCAGATCGCCGCCACCGACGACGACGGGTGCGGCGGCTCCAAGCTCAACAAAAATCGGAAAAGAAGCCATATCCTCACCCCGCCACCCAATAAGTCTGCGCGACCATGCTGTCTGGCTGCAGCTCGATCTCGAGGCCATCCAGCTCGTCCGTCGTCTCGATCTGGCAGGCGAGGCGGGAGCGCTCGTCGGCGGTCGGGATCTCGTCGAGCCGGGCCAGCTCCTCGTCGGTCGGCGGCGGCAGCAGCCGCATCCACTGATCGGAGACGCGGACGTGGCAGGTGCCGCAGACGCAGGCGCCTCCGCACCCGGCTTTCAGCGGGAAGCCGTACATCCGAAGCAGGTCCACGACCCGGAGACCGGCAATGGCCTGTCGGCGGAAGTGGCTGCCGTCGGGCAGCAGGATATGAAGGGTGAGGAGCTTGTCTTCATCTGCTGCCGTGTGCGCGGCATCAAGGAGCTGCATGTCATCTCTCCGTTAGGCGTGGAGGGCACCATACAGGAAAATAATTCCGATAAAGCGCCGCAAATAGAATAAAAATAGAATATCATTCTTCGCATGGCTAAATGTGAGGATCTGGATCGCGGCTTAGATGATGGATGGCACATCGTTCTCCGAACCGTCCTGCCGACGCAAAACGATCCCACTCGGCGAGCCCCCTGAGGGCCGCGCGCCGGTTCGGTCTCGCTCTACTTGAGGAGCCAACCGGGTTCCGCAGGGCGCACGTGCGGCGCGCCAGTGTTTCCCGACAGCCCGCCTTCCGGCACACTGGCTTCAACGACGGTCCAGCGTTCCAGGGAGAAGACGACCATGGCTAGCTACCCCTACCGCGGCATGACGGCGGAGCTGATCACGATCAAGGGTGACAACGACGATCCCATCTCGGCCTATACGGCGCGTCCGGCGGGCGCGGGCCCCTTCCCGGGCGTGGTGCTGGTTCACCATCTGCCGGGCTGGAGCGATCTCTACATCGAGATGACACGCAAGTTCGCCGCCAACGGCTACCTCGCCATCTGTGCCAACCTCTACGAGCGCGCCGGCCAAGGTCATCCCGATGACGTCGCTGCGAAGGTCCGCGCCGATGGCGGCGTGCCGGACGCCCAAGTCATCGGCGATACGGCCGGCGCGGTGAAATGGATGCGCGCGCAGCCCGGCCACAACGGCAAGGTCGGCGTGTTCGGCTCCTGCTCGGGCGGGCGCCACGCGTTCCTCTACGCCTGCCACAAGAGCGACGTCGACGCCTGCGTGGACTTGTGGGGCGGGCGTGTGGTGATGCCAGATGCCGATCTCAACGCCAAGACGCCGGTGTCGCCGATCACGCTGACGAAGAACCTCTCATGCCCGCTGCTCGGCATCTTCGGGAATGAGGACCGCGCACCGAGTCCCGAGCAGGTGGACGAGCACGAGGCGGAGCTCAAGAAATATGGCAAGACGTACGAGTTCTACCGCTACGACAACGCCGGCCACGGCATCTTCTACTATCACCGCCCGCTCTACCGCGTCGATGCGGCGCTCGACGGCTGGAACAAGGTCTTCGCGTTCTTCGATAAGCATCTTTCCAAGTGAGGTCCCGCCATGTGCACATCGATCGTTGAAATCGCGGTCGCCAACGGCATGGCGAAGTCCGCTGACGGCTGGTTCCCGGTGACGACATCGGTCGTCGCCTATGATCACGCGCGCCACGCGCTGGAAGGCGACGTCATCACGCTCGACTTCATCAACGGGGACCTGCCGCCGGGAGCGCGCGCCGCGGTCGAGCTGACGCTCGAGTCCGCCAAGGCGCTTCATGCAGCGCTCGCGAAGGCAATTGCCGAGGCCGAGATCGAGGAGGCCGAGCGGGCCGAGAGCATCGCGCGTCAACGTGCTGCTGCCGCGACACCAGTTGCTCGTGCCGCCGCTTGAATCAAACGGGCGGCGTCCCCATCGGAGACGCCGCCCGTCTTCAAGCTTGCTGGTAGCTCGCTCAGTCCTCGATCACCAGGACGACCTCGCGGGTGTCCGGATCGACGATGACGATCTCGTCCTCGTAGACGAAGTAGCTGTGGTTGCGCAGATCCGGCACGCGCTCCGCGATGGTGACGGGCAGCGGCCGGAGCTCGACATCCGTCGGCAGCTTCATGCCGAGGTTGATACCGCCAATACCGAGCCGGATCGAGAAACTACGATCGACGTGCTGGCGGATGAAGACGCGGTCATTCGCCGAGACGGTCAGGCGACCACCCGGCCGGCTCACGACCCGCGAATCACTGCCGAGCACCGCGACGACCACGTAGTTCGTGTCGACGATGAGGATCGAGTCGCCCGCATAGACGTACTGATAGCCGCGGTATTCCGGGACGATCTCGATGATGTCCGGCGGCAGCGTCACGAGCGTCACGCTGCGCGGTACGCTAGCGCCGACGCGGATGTCGAAGTTGACGTTGGTGACGCGATTACCCTTTGAGCGCTGAACGAGGCGCTCGCGCACCGTCGTACGCTGCTGCTGGGAAAGCTGCACCCGCTCGCCCGGGCCGCGCTCATCCGCCCGACCCTGACGCGTGCGATCACCGTCCTTCTGCTCGCGATCGGATGCGCTCTTCGAGCGATCCCGCGAAGGCTCCTCGCTGCGCTGCTGGGCGTCCTTACCGTCCTTCGCGCGATCGCTGGACTGGCGCTGGGTATCTTTGCTGTCCTTGGCGCGTTCGCTGGACTCGCGCTGACGGTCCTTGCTGTCCGGCTGCCGCTCTCCGGTCGTACGACGGCGCTCGTCTCCTTTGCCCTCATCCGCGGATGATTTCGGCGAGGCCTTGTCTGGCCGACTGGTCGACTTAGGCGAGTCAGTCTGGCCCTGAACCCGCGAGTTGGGAGAGGCCTTTTCCTGCGCGCGATCGGAGGCGCGTGGGGTCTGCTTGTCGGGCTGCTCGCTACGCGGGCTGCTCGGGCGCGTCGCATCTGGCGTTCGGTCATCCTGGCGCTGCTGAGTTTGCGTGGGCGCGCCGCCCTGTCCTGACGGACCGGGCTGTCCGCTGCCGCCGGTTTGCGAGATCGCTGCCGTCCCCATTGCCGCGAGAAGCGCGACGGCGGACGTCGCTCGTAGCAGGTGCTGCTTGTTCATGTTCTACTCCAATGTTTGCGAACCTCCTCGGCAAACACAAGATCGGCCCGTTCGTTCCAGGGTGCGCGATCGCTTCGACTAGGCGAGAACCTTTTAAATCCGCATCGATTGCGTCCAGCACCAGCAGCGAAAATCCGGCATGCGGGGACGCCTGCATAATTCGGGCGCGCGCACGAAACCGGCGAATTCATTGCGATAGGCGCATGTGTGTCGCCGGGCGGCGCCCGACCATCGCGTTCGTGACATTCAGTCGTCCTGAAGTCGCTTCGGGCAACAGGGACATTCCGTGTTGGTCAGGGCGCGCGTGCGCGCGAGCCGCGTCGCTCTTTGCCAATTGCGTGCGTCGCCTTCGTATCCTCGCGCAACAGCGTTTCGAGCGTGTCGAGGCGATCGGCATCGCGCGCCGGCTTGTCCCAGCGGATGCGGTGGATGCGCGGAAACCGCATCGCGACACCGGAGCGATGGCGTGTCGAGCGGTTTAATCCTTCGAATGCAATTTCCAGCACGACGCCGGCATCGCGCGAGTGGACGACCTCGCGCACCGGACCGAAGCGGTTGGTGGTGTTCTGGCGTACGAATTTGTCGAGCGCCGCCAGTTCTTCATCGGTTATCCCTGAGTAGGCCTTGCCGACAGGCACCAGCTCGTCCACGCCGTCATCACGGGTGCGCCAGACGCCGAACGTGTAGTCGGAGTAGAACGACGAACGTTTGCCGTGCCCGCGCTGGGCGTACATCATCACCGCGTCGACGGTGTAGGCGTCGCGCTTCCACTTGTACCACGGGCCCTTCGGCCGGCCCGGCACGTACACGCTGTCGCGCCGCTTGAGCATGATGCCTTCGACGGCATCGGAGTCGTGTGCCGCGCCGGCTGATGCGGGATCGGCGCGCGCTGACGCCAACTCATCCCACCTCGCGAATGGGACGAGCGGCGAGAGGTCGATGCGGCTCGTATCGAGCAGCGCGATGAAAGGCTCGAGCCGCTGGCGCCGTTCGGCAAACGTGAGCCCGCGCAGGTCCTCGCCGTCCGCGACGAGAAGATCGTAGGCGCGGATGTGCGCGGGAAACTCGGCGATCAGCTTCGGCGTCAGCACCTTTCGGTTGAGCCGCTGCTGAAGGACGTTGAAGCTCTGCACGTGACCCTCGCGCAGCACCAGCAATTCGCCATCGATCGCACCTTCGAAGGTGATCGCGTCGACGAGATCGGGGAACGCCTGCGAGATGTCCTCGCCGGTGCGCGAGTAGAGCCGCGCGACGTGGCGGCCCTCCCCATCGCGGCCGCCGACCGCCTGTACGCGGATTCCGTCCCACTTCCACTCGGCGGAGAAGTCGGCGGGAACGAGCGCGTCACGCCAGTTGGCGGTGTCCTCCAGCGGATGCGACAGCATCGGCGGATGGAACGGCGCGGGATTGACAGCATCGGGTCGCGGACCGCGCCCTTCCGCCCACGCAAAGAGGTCGAGATACGGCGGTTCAAGGCCGTGCCACGCAAGCTCGATGTCGTCGGGCTCGAGCGTGCCGAGGCGCGCGACGGCAGTCTTGGCGAGGCGCGCGGTGACGCCGATACGCATTGCGCCGGTGATGAGTTTCAGCAGTGCCCAGCGGCCGGTTTCATCAAGCGTGTCGAGCCAACTCGAAAGGCGCCGCGGCAGATCGGCCTTGGTGGCGCCGCTCAGCCCGTCGACGACATCGGAAAGTTGCGGCGGTTCGCTGGCGTTCGCCACCACCGGCCACATCAGCGCGACCGTCTCGGCGAGATCGCCGACGTAGTCATAGGAGAGCGCGAACAGCACAGGATCGCTGCGCTCTACTATGAGGCCCTTTATCAGCCCTGCCTTTGCGTGCCGGAACGACAGCGCGCCGGTGAGTGCCGCAAGCGCCCAGCCGCGCTCGGGATCGGGCGTATCGCGGAAGTAGTCGGTCAGCAGCCTCAGCTTGGCATTGCGGCGTGGCTCGTAGCCGAGGCGGTCGATCAGCGCGGCAAAGCGGTTCATGCCGCCTCCTCGTCGCCGTAGCCGACCAGCCGCAGCGGACGCGCGCGGGTGCCCTGCGTCTCGCACCAATGGACGAGAGCCTCCTCCGCGCCGTGCGTGACCCAGACTTCCTTCGCGCCGGTCTCGCGGATCGTGCGGCCGAGGTCGTCCCAGTCGGCGTGATCGGATACGACCAGCGGCAGCTCGACGCCCTTCTGCTTGGCGCGGGCGCGCACCCGCATCCATCCCGACGCAAAGGCCGACACGGGATCGGGAAACTTGCGCGACCACAGGTCCTGCAGGGCGCCGGGCGGACACAGAACGATCGCGCCGCCGAGCGACTTCCGCGCGTTGAGATCGACCGGCACCACGTCGCCGAGCGGGATGCCGTGCGCTTGATAGAACTCGGTGAGACGGACGAGCGCGCCGTGGACATGGATCGGCTTGTCGTAGCCGGCGTCGCGGATCAGCGCGATCAGACGCTGCGCCTTGCCGAGCGGATAGGCGCCGACAAGATGCGCGCGCTCGGGAAAAAGCGCGACGCTGTCGAGGAGCTTGGCGACTTCATCGCCGGTCGGCGGATGGCGAAAGACGGGGAGCCCGAATGTCGCCTCGGTCACGAAGAGATCGCAGCGGATCGGCTCGAAGCTGCCGGCGGTGCGATCGGGGAGCCGCTTGTAGTCGCCGGAGACGACGATGCGGAAGCCCTGCCACTCGAGCAGGATCTGTGCCGAGCCGAGGATGTGCCCGGCGGGATGGAACGAGATCGCGACGCCGTTGATCGTCACCACCTTGCCGTAGCGCATCGCCTGTCGCTGGCGCGTGAAGTCGTCGCCGTAGCGCACTGCCATGATGCCGAGCGTCTCCGGCGTCGCCATGACGGCGTCATGGCCGGCGCGTGCATGATCCGAATGGCCATGCGTGATGAGCGCGCGTGCCACCGGCTGCATCGGATCGATAAACACGTCGGCCGGCGGACAGTAGAGCCCGCGCGGCGTCGGGCAGAGCAGATCCTCGGGGCGCATAACAATCCATACAACGAGAAAGGGCACATCCGCGGCAGGCAGATGTGCCCTCTGGCTCTCAGTTATATGGGCGTTCGCCTACTGCGGGGCAACCGGCTTGGCCGCGGCCCGGCCCGGGACCAGGCTCATGACGCGGTTGCGCAGGCCGATCCAGAACGCGAACTCGTTGAGCCGCGTCCCTTCCAGCGCCGCGAGACCGGCGGCGGCGAGGAACGGCAGCGACTGGATGAACAGCACGCCGGCGAACAGATAGATCTCCTGTACCCGCTCCCAGTTGGTCCAGTAGAGCAGGATCGTGCTCGCAAGCAGCAGGCCGCCGATCACCGCCTCCCAGAAGGCCGGGAAGTCGCTCGCTCGGCGCGCCGCGCCGCCTTTCGCCGTCACGATGAAGGGGAGCGAGCCCTTGATGAGACCCGAGCCGACAGCGCGCGCGATCGTCCACTGCACCGACATCGCGGCGAACAGCGAGCCGAGCATGTTGGCGGGTGTGATCTGCACGCGCAGGCGGTAGAGCGAGATGAAGTGCGCGACCGTCACCAGGAACGTCGCCAGGATCGGCAGCGTCAGCACCTTGTCGGGCACGATGTTGCCAGCGAAGGCGACGAACGGCACCAGCACCAGGTTCAGCAACGCAACGGCGACGCCGACCGTCTCGGCACCCATCCAGGTCAGCCAGCCGAGCAGGAAGCCACGCTTCTGCTCCGGTTTAAGACCGTTCGCGCCCGGCTTGAACTGCTCCCAGTGCTTCTTGGCGATCTGGACGCCGCCGGATGCCCAGCGGTTGCGCTGGCGCTTGTAGAACGCGAACGTATCGGGCAGCAGACCGTGGCCGTAGCGGCGGTTGGTGTAGTATGCAAGCCAGCCACGCTCGAGCATCGACAGGCCGAGATCGGTGTCCTCGCAGATCGTGTCGCTCGACCAGCCGCCCGCGCTCTCCATCGCCGAGCGGCGCAGGAGACACATGGTACCGTGAGTGACGATGGCGTTGATCTCGTTCCGTTGCACCATGCCGATGTCGAAGAACCCGGCATACTCGCCGTTGAAAATGTGGTGCATGACGCTGCGGTCGCCGTCGCGATGGTCCTGCGGCGCCTGCACGAGACCGACCTTGGGATCGGCGAACGTGGGGACGAGGTCCTTGAGCCATTCGGGCCGCACGACGTAGTCGGCGTCGAGGACACCGATGATCTCGGCGTCCGGCGCCGTGTGGTCGAGGGCGATGCGCAGCGCGCCCGCCTTGAAGCCCTCGACCTTGTCCTCACGCACGAACTTGAATCGTTCGCCAAGCGCGCGGCAGTGCTCCTCGACCGGTTGCCACAGCGCCGGGTCGGGGGTGTTGTTGATGATGAGCACGCACTCGAAGTTCGGGTAGTCTAGGGCCGCAACCGAGCTCAGGGTCGCGTTCAGCATCTCCGGCTGCTCGCGGTAGGCTGGGATGTGGATCGACACCTTGGGCGCGTAGCCGCTTGCCTGGCTTGCGTTAGGGATGGCCAGCAACCGCTTCGGCTTGGCACCGAAGGCGATCGCCGCGATCTCCTCGAGCCGGGCCAGCGCGATGATGACCAGAGGCACCAGCAGGATCACGCCGAGGATGAACGAGAATGCCGCACCCATAACGAAGTAGTGGCCGGTCCAGAACCCGAAAACGTAGGCCGCCCACGCGCCGACGATGTGGGCCGCGGATGCGAGCAGTCCCGCCTGCGCCGCCGTCGCGCCGACGATGGAGAGAATGGGGATCGACAACACGAGACCCACCAGCACGGCGAGCACTGCGTACTTCCAGCGGTCGGCCTTGTAGATGGGGCCGCTCAGCGAGAACTTCGCCTGCCGCGAGGTGTCGTACATGCCCCAATAGGGACCGACGCCACCTTCGAAGGTCTTCCACGGCTGGTCGTAGGCTTCGATGATGTTGTACTCGATGCCCATCTGCTCGGCGGTGTTCAGGAACTCGCGCAGCACGCGCGCCTGGATCAGCGGGCCGGGGTTGGCCGCGCGGCGGTTATGGCCGGCGCTAGGCCAGCCGAACTCCGCGATCACGATCCGCTTGCCGGGGTAGGCTTCGCGCAGCATCTTGTAGATGCGCAGCATCTGGGCGACGGCCTCGCGGTCGGAGATGCCTTCCCAGTAGGGCAGCACGTGCGCCGCGATGAAGTCGACAGACGACACGAGTTCGGGGTGCTCGAGCCAGACGTTCCAGATCTCGCCCGTGCTCACCGGCACATTGACCGAGCGCTTGACCCTCTGGATCTTCTTGATGAGCTCGGCCACCGTCTGGTCGGCACGGTAAATCGTCTCGTTGCCGACGATGACGCTGTTGACGTTGCGGTAGGCGCGCGACAGGGCGACGACGGCGCGCAGCTCGCGGTCGTTGCGATCCTCGAACTTGTCGATCCAGGCGCCGAGCGAGACCTTGAGCCCGACCTCTGCGGCCGCCTCGGGAATGAGTTCGGAGCCGCTGGTCGAGGAGTACGTACGTACGGCGCGCGTCAGCGGTGCCAGCGCCGTGAGGTCGGCGCGCACCTGTTCGAGCGTCGTCTGCCTCCCGCTGTCGGGATGCGCCGAGCCGTCGAACGGCGTGTAGGACACGCTCGCGAGCTGACCGTCGAAGTCGGGAGCCGACATCTCGGTCCTGGTGAGCTGCCAAAACGCGACGTGAGCACATGTAACCAGCGCGCAAACCGCGGCGATAGTGCGCATCGATGTTCCCTAGGGATCGGGTGAATTTGCACAGTCATACGGCCCCGCCCGAAGACAGGTACCGTCAAGGACAACGCACAACAGTCTATTTGGTCGCTTCGCCCCCGGGCGAAATCGTCGCCGTTGAGTCCGGCGGCGTTTTTGGTTCGATCCAGCACGCGTGCGCGCGTGCGGCTAGGCTCTCCGGCGCTTTGGCGTCGATGGTGCCTTGTCTCACGACGCACCTGAACGCCATCTGAATATGACCGGCGGGACATCCGAACCGGTCGTAGACACTCATATGCCGTATCGCCGTGTCGATATCGTCGCGCCAAAGCAGCCCGACGATGCGGCGACCGAGCCAGACGCATTCGGCCTGGCTAGCCGGACCCTGAAGCGATTTTGCCGCTTCAGCGAATTCATCTCTGCTCCGTTGCGCTTCCTTGCCCTTGTCGGAAGCGTCGGGCTTATCTTTCTGTTCCCCTTGTTGGGGGGCGGATTGCGCCATGACCGATCGCAGGCTCGGCGTCGACAAGAGCACGAGCAAGGCAATCGTCGACAACAGCAGGCGGGACACAGACTTCATGGCATCCGGTATCTGGCATTTCTCGCACCTCGCAAGGTAACGGGAACGTGAGGAGCGATTGGGTCAGTTTTGCGGCGAGTACGTGTCGCTGTCACGGGGCAGACAAGTCGTGACAGAAATGCATCTCCTGCAGATTGACAATAGCGAAACTCAACGCGCTTCGGGATACACATCCGTCGTGCTTGCGCGAAGATTCTTGACGGAGCAGGCGTGGGAATATGGTTAAGAGATGCAAAGAGCGATCGCTTTATTCTTTCTCGCCGCAGGTGTCATCGTGGCGTCGTGGTGGTGGCGCGGCGCGGCGATCGACATGCCGCCCTCACCGCTCGCCAAGGGCGAGCGGCTGCAATGCGTCTCGTATGCTCCCTTCCGCGGTCAGCAGACGCCGCTCGACTTCACCACCCAGATTCCGGCTGCCCAGATCGAGGAGGATCTGAAGCAGCTCGCCCGGCTGACCGACTGCATTCGCATCTACTCGGTCGACGTCGGTCTCGACCAAGTGCCGGAGATCGCCAAGCGCCATGGCCTCAAGGTTCTGCTCGGCATATGGGTGTCGAACCGGCGCGACCGAACGGAATGGCAGATCAAGACGGGGGTGGCGCTCGCCAAGAAGTTCCCTGACGTCATCCGATCGGTGATCGTTGGCAACGAGGTGCTGCTGCGCGGCGAGGTGACGCCGGCCGAGCTAGGGGCCTACATCCGCGAGGTCAAAGTCCAGGTTACCCAGCCGGTGACCTATGCCGATGTCTGGGAGTTCTGGACGCGGCATGCCGAGCTTGCCCAAGATGTTGATTTTATTACCATTCATATTCTGCCGTATTGGGAGGATCACCCGATCGCCGCGCGCCATGCCGCGGACCACGTCGTCTCCATCTATGACCAGGTGGCAAAGACCTTCGCCGGGCGCGAGCTGCTGATCGGCGAGGTCGGCTGGCCGAGCGCCGGGCGAATGCGGGAAGGCGCGCTTGCCTCTCCGGCGGCGCAGGCCCGCGTGATGCACGACCTGCTCGCCCAGACCAAGGCCCGCGGCATTCGGATGAACGTCATAGAAGCCTACGACCAGCCGTGGAAGCGCCTGCTCGAAGGGACGGTCGGCGGCCATTGGGGGTTCATCACGGATAGCCCGCGTCGATTCAAGTTCGCCTGGGGTGAGCCGGTGTCCAACCACCCCTATTGGCCGTGGCAGGCCCTTGGCGGTGTCCTATTCGCGGCGCTGGTGTTCGGGGCGGCGGCCGGCGCGGCCGCGCGTGACCCGAAGGCGATGTCGCCCGGTCACGTTTGGCCGGCGGTGGCGGTAGTGGCCGCGACAGGCGGTGCCATGCTCGGCTGGACGATCGAGAACGCGTATTATGAGAGCCTCGGCTGGAGCGGCGTCCTGCGATCGGCGATGCTGATCGTCATTGCGTTGGGGGCGCCTCTGGCCGGTGCCGCTGCGATCGTCTCACAGACCAGAGCAGCGGCCTTTGCAGATCTCCTCGCCGGTACGGTCGGCGCCGCCGGTGTCAGCCGTGAAGACGCACTGCGACTCGTTCTGACGGTGCTGCTGGCCGTCACGACGGTATTGGCGATCCAGGCCGCGCTCGGCTTCGCCTTCAATCCCCGCTACCTCGACTTCCCCTTTGCCCCGCTGACCGCTGCGGTCGTCCCCTACCTGCTGCTGGCACTGGTCCACCCCGTTTCAGCGCAACCACGCGCCCGCGCCGAGGTGGTCGCCGCAGCCGTCCTCGCGCCCTGCGCCATCTACGTCGCCTGGCACGAGGGGGTGCTCAACTGGCAGTCGCTCTGGTTCTGTGCCGCGCTCCTCGCGCTCGCCGTCACTCTGGTTCGGGCGCGGGGCGCGCCAGGCTGAGCACCAGCAGTGCCACTGCCAGCGCGGACAGCGTGGTATTGTAAATGACAAGGCCATGGCCGGCCGCCACGAGGGCGACCGCGACCAGCACCACGGACGGCCGCATTAGATTGAGCAGGGCGGCGACCAGTGCCGCGATCCCGAGCGAGGGGGGAATGTGCAGCGCCAGCAGCAGGCGCGTGCTCATGCAGAGCCACGTCTCGGCTCCGGCCTGGCAGGCAAGCGATACGGATGTTTGCTCGATCGCCGTGTAGCGCACGATGAGTGCATGACCGACTGAGGCCGCGGCAAGCGCCGCTAGAATCAGGCTTTGGCGCGACGTGGGGAGGAAGAGCGGGCGGCTCATGAGCGGCTTTCCGTGTTGACCGATCGCAGCGGTCGATAGGCCATATCTCTAACGGAATATCGATGCGCGCAAGTGCGTCACCGAGGTCGGCGGTATGCCAAATCTGACGACTGCCATATCAGTTGTCACGCCTCTGTCGCCGCGTACGAAGGGACGCTCCTTTGCCCGTATTTTGATCATGTACGATCGTTCGCAACCACGCCCGGCTTTGTCGCTTGACGCCGGAGACGCGGCCTGCTGTAGAACTATATCGCGCGAAACAATAATCGGGGTGCTCGAACACCCTCTACTAGGGTGGTTATGACGTTGATGCCGACATTCCGGTCAGAGAAGCGCAGTGAGAGCTGGGGCGGCGCGCGATCGATTGGCGACCCGCATGATCGGCTCGCCCGGTTCGGGAAAGAATAGCGATGGACCAGTCCGCAGCAATCGCGACCCGGAACCTGGTTCGCGACTTCAAAGGGTTTCGCGCCGTCGATGACGTGAACCTTACAGTCCGTCGCGGCACCATACATGCGTTGATCGGGCCCAACGGGGCCGGCAAGACGACCTGCTTCAACCTCATCACCAAGTTCCTGGCGCCAACTTCGGGGCGCATCTTCCTCAATGGCCGTGACATCACCGGGATGTCGCCGGCGGCGGTGGCGCGGCTTGGTCTCGTGCGGTCGTTCCAGATCTCGGCTACGTTCCCGCATCTAACGCTGCTCGAGAACGTGCGCGTCGCTCTCCAGCGCGAACTCGGCACGTCGTTTCATTTCTGGCGTTCCGAGGCCTCGCTCGACGCCCTCAACGACCGCGCACTCGCGATCCTGCGGGACGTCGGCCTCGCGGGATCGGAGAACCTCGTTGCAGCCGAGCTTCCCTACGGCCGCAAGCGCGTACTTGAAATCGCGACGACGCTCGCCCTCGCGCCCGACGTGATGCTGCTCGACGAACCGATGGCCGGCATGGGCCGCGAGGACATCGGGCGCATCTCGCAGCTCATCCGCGAGGCAGCCAAGAATCGTACGGTCCTCATGGTCGAGCACAATCTTTCGGTGGTCGCTGATCTTTCCGACACGATCTCGGTGCTCGCGCGCGGGCGTGTGATCGCCGAAGGACCCTATGCCGAGGTATCGCGCAATCCGCTGGTCATCGAGGCCTACATGGGTACGACCGAGGGCGATAGCGCTGGATTGCGAGGGGCCCATGGCTGACAACACGCCGCTTCTCGACGTCCGCGATCTCCACGCCTGGTACGGCGAGAGCCACATCCTGCATGGCATGACGTTCTCGATCCGCAAAGGCGAGGTCGTAACGCTGGTTGGCCGCAACGGCGTCGGCAAGCCGGCGACGATGCGCTCCATCATGGGTATCGTCGGCAAGCGCACCGGCTCCGTGCGGTACGATGACAACGAAACGATCCGGCTGCCCTCGAACCGCATTGCCCGACTGGGCATCGGTTACTGCCCCGAGGAGCGTGGCATCTTCGCAAGTCTCAACGTGACGGAGAACCTGCTCCTGCCGCCGGCGGTGAGCGGGGGCGGCATGTCGCTCGACGAGATTCACACGATCTTCCCCCAGCTCAAGGAGCGGGCGCGCAGCCAGGGAACCAAGCTTTCGGGCGGCGAGCAGCAGATGCTGGCGATAGCCCGCATCCTGCGGACGGGCGCCGAGCTGCTGCTGCTCGACGAGCCGACCGAAGGTCTCGCGCCGGTCATCGTGCAGCAGATTGGCGCCGTCATCCGCGATCTCAAGAAGCGCGGTATGACCGTGTTGCTTGTCGAGCAGAACCTCCACTTCGCCGCGACCGTCGCCGACCGCCACTACGTGGTCGAGCACGGCACGGTCGTCGACGAGTTCGAGAATCGGGAGCTGGCGGCCAACCGCCAGCGCCTCGAGGCGCATCTCGGTGTGTAACTAAACTAAACGAAGACAACGGAGAGAAACATGCGTTGGAAGGCTTTGGCACTCTCGGCCGCGACGGCGTTCGCCGCCCCGGCGGCGATGGCGCAGATAAGCGACGGCGTCATCAAGATCGGCGTCATGAACGACCAGTCCGGCCTTTACGCTGACATCGGCGGACCGGGCTCCGTGTGGGCGGCCAGGAAGGCCGTCGCCGACTTCTGCAAGGCAAACAAGTGTGAGAAGATCGAGGTGGTCTTCGCCGATCACCAGAACAAGCCGGACATCGGCTCGAACATCGTGCGGCAGTGGCTGGACGTCGACAAGGTCGACGCAGTCGTGGACGTGCCGACATCGTCGGTGGCTCTCGCGGTCAACAACATCGTGCGCGAGAAGAACAAGGTCTTCCTGAACTCCGGCGCTGCGACGTCGGATCTGACGGGCAAGGCCTGCTCGCCCAATACGGTCCACTGGACATACGACACTTGGCAGCTCGCCAACGGCACCGGCAACGCCATCGTCAAAACCGGCGGCGACAGCTGGTTCTTCCTGACGGCCGACTATGCCTTCGGCCATGCGCTCGAGCGTGACACCGAGGCGGTCGTTCTGAAGAGCGGCGGCAAGGTGCTCGGTAAAGTGCGCACACCGTTCCCAGGGCAGGACTTCTCGTCATTCCTGCTCCAGGCGCAGGCTTCGAAGGCCAAGATCATCGGTCTCGCCAACGCCGGCGGTGACACGATCAACTCGATCAAGCAGGCGGCCGAGTTCGGCATCGTGGCCGGCGGACAGAATCTCGCGGGTCTGCTCGTCTTCATCAACGACATCCACGCCCTCGGCCTGCCGACGGCGCAGGGCCTCATCTTCACGACCTCGTGGTATTGGGATCTCAACGATGCCAATCGCGCGTTCGCAAAGGAATTTGCGAAGGACAACAAGGGCAACATGCCTTCGATGATCCAGACCGGCGTCTATGGAGCGGTCCTGCATTATCTCAAGGCGGTCCATGATCTGAAGGCGGACGCCGACGGTGTTGCCGTCGTCAACAAGATGAAGGCCATGCCGACCGACGATCCGCTGTTCGGCAAGGGCACGATCCGCGTCGACGGCCGCAAGCTTCATCCGTCCTATCTCGTAGAGGTCAAGAAGCCTGCGGAGAGCAAGGGTCCGTGGGACTACTACAAGGTTCGCGCGACGACGCCGGCCGAAGAGGCGTTCCGTCCGTTGGCCGATGGCGGCTGCCCGCTCGTGAAGTGAAACTGCAGGACGAGGCGGTGCACGCGCACTGCCTCGTCCGGCCTTGTGGCGAGAGAATTTCATGTTTGAGCTACTTGGGATTCCGCCGCAGGCGCTTTTTGGCCAGCTCCTGCTCGGCCTGATCAACGGTGCGTTCTACGCCCTGCTGAGCCTCGGGCTTGCCGTCATCTTCGGCATGCTCAACGTGATCAATTTCACGCACGGCGCCCAGTACATGATGGGCGCCTTCGGAGCGTGGATGCTATTGAACTACGTGGGCATCCCCTACTGGGGTGCACTCATCCTCGCCCCGCTCATCATCGGTGCGTTCGGCGTATTGCTCGAGAGGCTGCTGCTATCGCGGCTCTACCATCTCGACCATCTTTACGGCCTGTTGCTCACGTTCGGGCTCGCGCTCATCATCGAGGGTCTGTTTCGTCGTCAGTTCGGGTCGTCGGGGCTTCCATATACGAATCCCATACCGGGCGGCACGAACCTAGGTTTCATGTTCCTGCCTTGGTACCGCGGCTGGGTCGTCGTGATTTCGGTCGTCGTCTGCCTCGCCACCTGGTTCATGATCGAGAAGACCAAGCTCGGCAGCTACCTGCGCGCGGCGACCGAGAACCCGACGCTGGTCAACGCCTTCGGCATCAACGTGCCGCGCATGATGACGCTGACTTACGGCTTCGGCGTCGGCCTTGCCGCGCTTGCCGGAGTGCTGGCCGCGCCGATCTACTCCGTCAATCCGGTCATGGGCTCGAACCTCATCATTGTCGTGTTCGCCGTGGTCGTTATCGGCGGCATGGGCTCCATCATGGGCTCGATCGTGACCGGTTTCGGGCTGGGTATCATCGAAGGCCTGACCAAGGTGTTTTACCCCGAGGGCGCAAGCACCGTCATCTTCGTCATCATGGCGATCGTCCTGATAATCAGGCCCGCGGGCCTCTTTGGAACACCGCGCTGAGGGGCCCCCGATGAAAAACTACGACATGCCGATCTTCGCCGTCCTGATCGCAGCGCTCATCGTGGCGCCACTCGCGGTCTACCCCGTCTTCCTGATGAAGGTATTGTGCTTCGCGCTGTTCGCGCTCGCCTTCAATCTGTTGATCGGCTACGTCGGCCTGCTCTCGTTCGGCCACTCGATGTTCTTCGGCTTTGCAGCCTACATCTCGGCCTACACGGTCAAAGTGTGGGGCTTCCCGACCGAATTCGGCATACTCGCTGGTACGGCCGTCGCCGCCGTCCTCGGTTTGATCGCTGGCGCGATCGCCATCCGCCGACAGGGCATCTACTTCGCCATGGTGACGCTGGCGCTCGCCCAGATGGTGTTCTTTTTCTGCCTGCAGGCGCCCTTCACCGGCGGTGAGGACGGCATCCAGGCGGTACCGCGCCGGCCGCTGTTCGGCCTCATCGACATCGCCAACGACCTCCACTTCTACTACGTCGTCCTCGCTGTGTTCGCGATCGGCTTCATGATCATCTACCGCACGATCCACTCGCCGTTCGGCCAGGTCCTGAAGGCGATCCGCGAAAACGAGCCGCGCGCGATTTCACTCGGCTACCACGTCGACCGCTACAAGCTGCTCGCGTTCGTGCTCTCGGCAACGCTCGCCGGTCTCGCCGGCAGCACCAAGGCGATCGTATTCCAGCTCGCCTCGCTCACCGACGTGACGTGGCAGATGTCGGGAGAGGTGGTGCTGATGACGCTGGTCGGCGGCATGGGTACCGTGTTCGGCCCGATCGCCGGCGCTGCCGTGATCATCACGATGCAGAACTACCTCGCCGGGTTCGGCGAGTGGGTGCTCGTCATCCAGGGCGTGATCTTCGTGATTACGGTGCTGCTGTTCCGCCGCGGCATCGTAGGTGAAATCGCCGCGCTGGCTGCTCGTCTCGGCCGGTCGCAGAGGGCTGGCGAGGGCACCGGCGCCGTTGCGGCCGAGCGGCCCACCTCCTGAAATCCGGGCGGCCCTGGGTTGCCGTCGGCCCTCTTGCGTGCCGGCAGACTTCATGCGTTGACTGCGGGGCATTCACCGGGAGGAAAGACAATGCGGAAGAACAAGATCAAGGAGAAGTGGCGCGCCGGTAAGGCCACGACGCTCGGCTGGCTCTCGATCGCGCACAGCTTCACGGCCGAGATCATGGCGCGCCAGGGTTTCGATGCGCTTTGCGTCGACCTCCAGCACGGCACCAACGAGCTCGGCGACGTTCTGCCGATGTTGCAGGCGATCTCTCAGACCGACACGGTGCCGTTCGTGCGCGTCAACTGGAATGATCCGGCGGCCATCATGCGGGCGCTCGACCTCGGCGCCTACGGCATCATCGTGCCGCTCATCAACAATGCCGAGGAGGCCGCGCGCGCGGTCGCCGCGTGCCGCTATCCGCCGGTCGGCTTCCGCTCCTCGGGGCCCGTGCGCGCCGCTCACTACGGTGGCGCCAACTACTTCACCGAAGCCAACGACGAGATCATCGTGATGGCGATGATCGAGACCAAGGAAGGCATCGCCAACCTCGACGCGATCTGCGCGACCCCCGGCCTCGACGCCGTCTACATCGGCCCGGCCGACCTGTCGTTCGCGCTCGGCTTGCCGCCGCGCGCCGACAACCCGGAGCCGATCCATCTGGAGACGTGCAACAGGATCCTCGCCGCCGCCCACAAGCACGGCATCAAGTGCGTGATGCACTGCGCGAGCGCCGATTTCGCCGCGGGCGCGATCAAGCGCGGTTTCGACATGGTGATGCTGACCTCGGACCTCTCGAGCATGATCGCGGGCGCCAAGGCCCAGCTCGACGAGCTGAAGGCCAAGACGTCGTAAACAGAATGGCGGTATTGGTGCGGGCGCCGGCTGGGTCCCGCGCCTGCCAGCCGCGAAAATGCCTCATCGCTATCGTCAACACGCTCGGTCTCGGGGGCGCGCGGGCGCGCCCTCAATCCCTGAGTCCGGCCGCTACCGCGACGCTGACCTCCTTGGTGAAAGGTGCCGCGCATCCGGCGACGCCTTATGCTCCAGCGCCCGCAGGATCGTGGCGTTCATGAGATAGGCGCTCATCAGCGCCAGCAACTCCATGAGGCCGCGCTCGCCGAAGCGGGCGCGGACCGCGTCGAATGCCTCATCGCTGACGGCCGGTGTATCGAGCAGCTCGAGCCCGAAACGGACGATCATTGCCTCGTCAGCGGTGAGTCCATCGAGCGGCCCATAGGTGTCGATGATCCGCAGCGCCTCCTCGCGCACGCCGGCGGCCAGTCCCAGCTTGACGTGCGCGTTCCAAATGTAGTCGGCGTTGCCCGCCCGCGCCGCGGTACAAATCGCCAATTCGGATTCGGCTTGCGTCAGCGACGTGTGGTTGCGGAGATGATCGAGGAGATCCGACAGGCGTATGCCAGCGTCGCCCGCATAGGAGAGGTATGTGCTCGGTGGCGGCCGGCTCCCCCGGGTCGCGAGGATATGGCGGACGGCGGCGCGCGTCTCGGTGCTGAAGGCATCCGTGTCGTCGGGGAACGGCAATCGCGGCATGGTCTGGCTCCTTGGTCTGGCGACACGGGGATGCGCCAGCTATGCTCCGTCATCCGTTGAAGTTCGAAAGGATACACGGCCATGAACGTATCGGGAAAGAAGGCGCTTGTATTCGGCGGCACCTCGGGCATCGGTTTCGCAGCTGCGAAACAGCTTGCGGCGCTGGGTGCGTCAGTGGTTGCGATCAGTCGCGATCCGAGCCGCGCAGGCGAGGTTCCCAAAGGCGTCGCGCTCGCGGCGTGCGACGTGCTGGACCGCGACGCGCTCACCAAGCTGTTCAAGGCGCACGCGCCGTTCGACATTCTCGTCAGCGCCGCGACCGGTGGCACGCGCGCTCGGGGCACGTTTCTCGAGATGGATATGGAAAGCTACAAGGCGTCGTTTGCCAAGCTGTGGGGCTACGCCAACGTCCTGCAGCTCGGCACGCCGCACGTGACGCCGAACGGCACGATCGTACTGGTCAGCGGATCGCCGGCGCGCCGGTCGAAGCCGGGGCAGGTCGCGATCGCCTCCGTCGGCGGTGCCGTAGAGGCGCTCGTCCGCGCCGTTGCGCCTGAGATCACGCCGCGGCGGCTGAATGTCGTCTCGCCAGGCACGATCGATACGCCGATGTCGTCGCTCACGGGCGCCGAGCGCGAGGAGGCCTACCGCAAGCAGACGGCAAAAAACCTGATCCCGCGCGCCGGCACGGCCGACGAGGTCGCGCAGGCGATCCTATTCGTCATCCAGAACGACTTCGTCACCGGCACGACGGTCGATGTCGACGGAGGCTGGCTGCTGTCCTGAGGATACCCGCCATCATGAGCGATCCATCGGATCTCCGTGACTGGTTGGGTCTCCGGGTCGATCAGCTATGTCCCGACGACGGCGAGTTGACTAAGTGCCAGTCTCCCGGTTTTCTGATCGGAACAAGCAAGACAACGTTGAACAACCGAGGGAAGGGACGTCGAATGCATCGAGTTGGAGTGGCTGCGGTGTTGGCAGCCGTTACGTTGGGTTCGGCCACGATTGCCAGTGCACAAGAAGCGTGCCCCAATCGCGGGCAGCTCGACACTCTCTACTGTGACCGCGACGGCGATCTCGTGGCCGATGTGCCGACCGACCCCGCCAAACTGAAGGATCCCTCGACCCTCGTGTGGGCCTATACGCCGGTCGAGGATCCGGCGGTCTACGCCAACGTCTTCAGACCGTTCACCAATCATCTCGAGCAGTGCGTTGGCAAGAAGACCGTCTATTACCCCGTCCAATCGAACTCCGCTGAAATCGAGGCCATGCGGTCGGGCAGGCTGCATTTCGCCGGCTTTTCGACCGGTCCAACCGGCTTCGCAGTTAACCTTGCCGGCGCCGTGCCGTTTGCTGCCAAGGGTCTGGGTGACCAGGTGCGCGGATACAACCTTCTGGCGATCGTCAAGGCCACGAGCCCGTTTCAGACGCTTGCCGATCTGAAGGGCAAGAAGGTCGCGCACACCGCGCCGTCGTCGAACTCCGGGCACCTCGCCCCGCTCGTGCTGTTTCCGCCGGAGGGTCTGAAGCCCAACGAGGACTACAAGCCGCTGATGTCGGGCGGCCACGATAAATCCGTGCTCGGCGTCAATTCGGGCGACTACGACATGGCGGCGGTCGCCGGTGACGTGTTCGAGCGCATGGGCGTACGCGGCACGATCAAGACCGCCGACTTCCGCATTGTCTACAAGAGCCCGATCTTCCCGACGTCCTCTTTCGCGCACGCGCACGATCTCAAGCCCGAGCTCGCCAAGAAGTTGCGCGAATGCTTCTTCTCGTTCCGCTTCCCGCCGGAGATGCAGAAGGAGTTCAACGGCGACGACCGCTTCCTGCCGATCACCTACCAGAAGGATTGGGCGGTCGTGCGCGACGTGGCCGAGAAGTCAGGCACGCCGTACAACAAAGCCGCTTATGATGCCGAGTCGAAGCGCGAAGCGGATGCCGCTGCGAAGCGCGCTGCCGACAAGGCGAAGGCAGAGGCCGACAAGGCCAAGCCCAAGCAATAGGCGCCCTCGGCGGATCCGCGAACGCCGATACCGTGTGGATGTGATCCAGCGCCGCAGGAACATGGGATGATGCTGCGTCATCAGGCATTGATCGCATCGATCGCGATGGCGTTCTGCGCCATCGCCCCGGTTCGGGCGCAGGACGCCTGCCCGAATCGGGCGGATCTCGATCTCGCCTATTGTGACGCCGACAGGGATCTCGTCGCGGATGTCCCGAACGATCCGGCGAAGCTCAGGGATCCCTCGACACTCGTATTCGCGTATACCCCGGTCGAGGATCCGGCGATCTATGCCAATCTTCTAAAACCGTTCGTGGAGCACCTGACCTCCTGCACGGGGCGCAAAGTCGTATACTTCTCGGTTCAATCCAACGCGGCGCAGATCGAGGCGATGCGGTCGGGACGTCTGCACATCGCAGGCTTCTCCACTGGGCCAACGGCGTTCGCGGTCAACATGGCGGGTGCGGTGCCGTTCGCCGCGGGGGGATCGGAGAAAGGGCCGCGCGGCTACACGCTGGTGGCCATAGTCAAAGCCTCCAGCCCCTATCATGTGCTCGCGGACTTGAAGGGCAAGAAGGTGGCGCACACGTCGCCATCGTCGAACTCGGGCAATCTCGCGCCGCGCGTTCTGTTTCCGCCGAAGGGTCTGGTACCCGATACCGACTACAAGCCGCTGATGTCGGGCGGCCACGACAAATCGGTGCTGGGTGTTTCCTTCGGCGACTACGACATGGCCGCCGTCGCATCCGATGTGCTCGAGCGCATGATTGGGCGCGGCACCGTGAAACGAGAGGATTTCCGCATCCTCTACGAGAGCGATCTCTTCCCGACCAATGGCTACGTGCACGCCCATGACCTGAAGCCGGAACTCGCGGCCAGGATCCGCACCTGCTTCTTCAACTATCGGTTCACGCCAGAAGAGACGAAGGAGCTCAACGGCGAGGATCGCTACGTGCCAGTCACGTACAGCGATCGTTGGGCAGTCGTGCGCGAGGTCGCAGCCAAGACCGGAACTCCCTTCAACAAAGCGAGCTATGAGGCGGAGTCGAAGCGCGAAGCAGAGGCTGCCGCAAAGAAGGCCGCGGAGAAGGCGAAGCAGCAACAACAACCGGCGACGCCGGCTCAGCCGAAGCAGTGACAGGTTGGGGAGAGCGATCATGAGTTTGCGTATTATCCTGACCGCAATCGCACTCGCCCTGTCGCTGGCGCCGGTGTCGGCGCAGGACAACTGCTCCAATCGCGGCCAGCTCGATACGCTCTACTGCGACGCGGACAACGATCTGGTCGCCGATCTGCCGGCAGATGCGGCGAAGCACAAGGACCCCACGACGCTCATCTTCGCCTATTCCGCGGTGGAGGCGCCCCAGGTCTATATGAAGGCGTTCCAGCCCCTGATGGACGCGCTGACACAGTGTACCGGCAAGAAGGTGACCTATTTCCCCGCCAACTCCGCGACCGCGCTCATCGAAGCGATGCGTTCAGGCCGCCTCCACATCGCCGACTTCTCGACAGGTGCGGTCGGCTTCGCGGTCAACATGGCGGGCGCGGTGCCGATTGTATCGTTTGCGACCGACAAGGGCATCTTTGGCTACAAGGTTGCCGCCATGGTCCGTGCCGACAGCCCCTACAAGGTGCTGGCGGACTTGAAGGGCAAACGCGTCGCACACGTGGCGCCGTCCTCGAACTCCGGGCACCTCGCCCCGCTCGTGCTGTTTCCACCCCAGGGACTGAAGCCGAATGACGACTACAAGCCGCTGATGTCCGGCGGCCACGATAAATCGGTCCTAGGCGTGATGCGCGGCGACTACGATATGGCGCCTGTCGCCTCCGATATTCTGGAACGCATGATCGGGCGTGGTGAGGTGAAGGGTGCCGAAGTCCGGCTGATCTTCGAAAGCCAGGTCTTCCCGACGGCCTCGTTCTCGATCGCCCACGACCTGAAGCCCGATCTCGCAAAGGCGATCAGGGCGTGCATGCTCGCCTACCGCATGCCGGCCGAGATGAGCGCGCAGTTCAATGGTGTCGATCGCTTCACCCCGATAACCTATAAGGAGACGTGGGCGCCGATCCGCGAGATCGCCGAGAAGTCCGGCACTCCGTACAACAAGGCTGCCTACGAGGCGCGCCTCAAGCGCGAGGCCGAGTCCGCTGCCAAGAAGGCCGCCGAAGAGGCAGCCAAACAGAAGGAGGCGCAGGAAAAGAACCCGGCGCCCAAGCAATGAACGTGATGGATGCAGCAGGCCCGACCGATACAGCGCAGAGCGATGTCACCTCGCTCATCATCCGCAAGTTGCGCAAGGAGTACGTGGCAGGCACGCCCGTTCTGAAAGACATTTCGCTCGAGATCGCCGGCCGGGGGATAACCGCAATCATCGGCCCGTCCGGCACCGGCAAGTCGACGCTGATCCGCTGCATCAACCGATTGGTGACTCCCACTTCCGGCGAGATCCTGCTTAACGGCGAGGTGCTTACCGCCCTCAGCGGCCGCGGTTTGCGCGAGGCGCGGCGGCGCATCGGCATGGTGCATCAGGAGTACAATCTGGTCGAGCGCCTTTCGGTGATGGAGAATGTGCTCTCTGGCCGTCTAGGCTACGTGCCGGTATGGCGGGCGTGGCTGCGGCTCTTCCCGAAGACCGATATCGCGCGGGCGTTCGAGCTACTCGACGCCGTCGGTCTCGGCGAATTCGCGACCAGGCGTGCCGACCAGCTCTCCGGCGGCCAGCGCCAGCGGGTTGGCATAGCCCGTGCGCTGATGCAGGAACCGCAACTGCTACTGGCAGATGAGCCGACTTCGTCACTCGACCCGAAGACCTCGGTCGAGATCGTCGAGCTGATGGCTAACCTCGCGGGACAGCGGGGCATTCCTATCGTGGTCAACATCCACAACGTCGAGCTCGCGCGGCGAGCGGCGACCCGTATCATCGGCATGACGCGCGGCGAGGTCGTCTTCGACGGCCCGCCAGCGGCGCTAGAGGACCGGCACCTCAAGGATATTTACGGCGGGGAGAGCTGGCTCGAGTGACCGCCACAACGACATCGCCGCCGCCGACCGCGCCGGGCTCCGCCACGCTTGGCCGCGCCGCCTTCCTGTCGAATTGGCCCCGCCGCGTGGGGCTCGCTCTGCTCGCGCTTTACACGCTCTACGCCCTCTCGACGCTCGAGGTGACGCTCGATCGCTTCCTGCGTGGCCTCGACAACGGCGCCAAGTTCCTGGCGCGCATGTGGCCACCGAATTTCCAGGCGTCGAAGCTCGAGCTGATGAGCCAGGGCCTCGTCGAATCCATGCAGATTGCCGTTCTCGCGACGGTCGTGGGTGTTGTTCTGTCGCTCCCGCTCGGCCTTCTCGCGGCGCGTAACCTGATGCCGGCCCCGGTGTCGTGGCTCGCGCGCGGAATGATCGCGCTCTGTCGCTCGTTCCATCCGATCATCGTGGCAATCCTGTTCGTGAAGGCGGTCGGCTTCGGCGCGCTTGCCGGTATTCTGGCCCTCGTCGTCGCGTCGATGGGCTTCGTCTCCAAACTGTTCGCCGAGGCGATCGAAGAGATCAACCTGAAGCAGGTCGAGGCGGTTCGCGCGACCGGCGCCGGCTTCTGGTCGACCTTGTTCTTTGCGGTGGTGCCGCAAGTCACCGCGCGCTTCGTCGGATTCGCCGCCTACCAGCTCGACTCGAATCTGCGGAATTCGACCATGGTCGGTATCGTCGGCGGCGGCGGTATCGGCGCAACGCTTTTCACCGCCTACCAGCGCTTCGACTACGACTTCGTGCTGACCATCCTTCTCGCCATCATCGCCATCATCATGGTGAGCGAGATCGTCTCGGCCCGGCTGCGGAGGATATTCCAGTGAGCGCGAGCGCAGCCGACCGCAGTACATCTGCCTCGCCGGGATCGCCCAAGCTGCCACCTGGCGCGGCGTCGATCGCGCGCGAATGGCACCGTTTCACCCTCGGCGAGCGCCTCGCGCGCTACGCGGTGTATCTTGCGACCGTCGTGGCTGTGGTCTGGGCGTTGCGCACCATCGAGATCATACCTGAGTTCCTCGCCGATGCGCCTGCACAGACCGCCGATCTTTTCCGCCGGATGTGGCCGTTCGACTGGTCGCACTATTGGAAGCACGTTCACGGCGCGCTAATCGAGACATTCCATATCGCGACCCTCGGCACGCTGCTCTCGATAGCGCTAGCGCTGCCCGTTGCGTTTCTGGCCGCGCGGAACATCACGCGCTCGCGCGTTCTCAATCTCTTCGCAACGTTCATTCTGGTTTCGTCACGCTCGGTGAACTCGCTCGTCTGGGCGCTGCTGTTCGTTGCCGTGTTCGGACCAGGTGCGCTCGCTGGCATGCTGGCGATCGCGTTCCGATCGATCGGCTTCGTCGGCAAGCTTCTTGCCGAAGCGATCGAGGAAGCGCACCCCGGCCCCATCGAGGCGCTGCAGGCAACCGGCGCGCCGTACGCCAGCGTGGTGCTCAAGGGCTACTGGCCTCAGGTCGAGCCGAGCTTCTGGTCGGTGGCGCTGTTCCGCTGGGATATCAATATCCGGGAAAGTGCCGTGCTGGGTCTCGTCGGCGCTGGGGGCATCGGTGTCGCTCTCGATGCCGCATTGAACAATCTCTACTGGGACCAGGTCGGCCTCATCCTCGCGGTGATCTTCGCCGTTGTCGTCGTGACTGAAATTGTCACGTCGTACATACGCGACCGCATCATCTGACACGCTGCGAAGATTGCGATCGCAGGTCTCGGAAGGTATGGACGGGGCCCGACGAGGACAGCCCATGCGGAAGCCAGTCGACCTCTCCGCGCTGCGCCGCTACACGGTGGCGCGCACGCTGTTTGCGCCAACCACGCTCCCGCGGGCCATCGACAAGCTCGGTTTCGTGCAGGCCGATCCGATCCGCGCGCCAGCGCCGGCGCAGGACTTGATGCTGCGCCATCGCGTTAAAGACTACCGTGCCGGCGATCTGTCGCGTCGCTATTCCAGGCTGGCCGTCGAGGAGGACTTCTTTATCAACCACGGCATCCTGCCGCGCGTCACTCAGCGGCTGATGCATCCGCGCAGCGCACGCACGGAGTGGGGCGCCGACAAGATGCGTCAGGCACAGGCGGTATTGGATTTCGTGCGCGAACGCGGCACCGTGCACCCGCGCGAGGTCGATGCGCAGTTCTCGCACGGTAAGGCGAGGAACTGGTTCGGCGGGACCTCGAACGTCTCGACGCAACTGCTCGACGGCATGCAGTACCGAGGGATGGTGCGCATCGCCGGTCGCGCGGGTGGTGTGCGGCTGTACGCAGCGGCGCCGGTCATCGAGCCGCCCGAAGACCCGCAGCAGCACATGGACGCCCTGGCGAACGTCGTGATCGGGCTCTATGCGCCCTTGCCTGAGCGTACCCTGAAGCACTTGGTCAGCCGCCTGGTCTTCGCGGCACCTCAATGGATGCATTTGCGCAAGGATACGTTGGCGCGCATTCGATCTCGATTGCAGCACACAAAGGTCGATGGGCAGTCCTGGTACTGGCCCGAAGGCGAGAACCCAGCTTCAAGTCGCCACGAGCCTGACGACATCGTGCGGCTGCTCGCTCCATTCGATCCGATCGTGTGGGACCGCGACCGTTTCGAGCGGTTGTGGGATTGGACCTACCGCTTCGAGGCCTACACGCCTGCGCGCAATCGCATTCGCGGCTATTACGCATTGCCGATGCTATGGCGCGACCGGGTCATCGGCTGGGGCAACCTCGCGTGGCGTGACGCCAAACTCATCGCCGATATCGGCTACGTGGCCGGCAAGCCTCCGCGCGATGCCGCGTTCAAGCGCGCCCTCGAAGACGAACTTCAGCGCATGCAGGCCTTCCTGCAAGGTGGAGCGCCTGCGATCTAGTCGATTGGACTGCACACTCGGATCGGCCTGGAACCTGAGGAAGCCGCTAGGGCGTCAGCACGAAAGACGGTGAGGCGGGCAACGACGACCTGTTCGTGCTTATGGCGACGAGCGTATTCAGCAGCACAAACACTTCCTTGGTGTTTCGCGTGCCTTGGTTCGGGACGCAGAAGCGCTCGCCACCGTATGCAGCCTGGGCAAAGCAGTCGGAGCCGCCTTTCTCGACTGTCAGCAGCATCGTTTCTCGAGGAAGTGAATCGCGACGACTGAGCAAGCTCAGGCGCACACGACCGAGTGAATCCGTCGCGAGCAACTGGCCATAGAACTGAAACACTGCATATGGGGACCGCACGATCGGCGTTATTCCGGCGACAGGTCGCTTGAAATCAAACCGGAAGGCAAAATCATGCGTTCGGCCGATCGCCTTCCTTCTTGCACCGCACGCAACGTCCGTGTTCTTGGGAATTGGCAAGCCGTTCTCGGCGGCGATCGCGGGATCGTAGCACACGAAGTACAAAGCCGTCGGTCCGGTCGACCGATCTCGGTCACGCTCACGGTCTCGATCCATCATCGTTCGGCGACGCCGGCCATCGCGATCGCCCAAGTCGGCTTGCGGCAGTGGAATTGCCTCCACTGTCACACCGTACCGGATAGCCAGGCGCAGAAAGTACAGAAATTTCTGATAGCGGCAGTCACGCTCGTGCGAACGCTCCCAGATCTTCGTCAGGAAGACCGGCTCGAATGCGTCTTCACGGCCATTGTACATGGACGCGCACACCGGGCTCCGCGGGACACCCTCCCAAGTATCGTCGCCGGGATTGTTCTCGAACAGGTAACTCGCGCCATTCGTGTGCGTCACCCGAAAGGCCTGCATCACCGAATGAAAGACGACTTCGCGGCTCAGTCCTGCATTGAGAAGCAGGTTCAGCCCCTCGAGATCCAGGGGCGAAAGAAATCCGCCGTAGAACTCACGGTTCTCTAGCGTTCCAACATCGAAAGCATTGCCTGCGGAAGCGTTGACCGCGCTGGTGAATATGCCACGGGTCGCGATATTGCTGGGGTTGCCGAAGCGCAACAAGTCGTTTCGCGACAGGCCTTCGTTGACACCGAGGGAGCCGGTGCCGGTGTAGCGCGACAAAGCGACGAAGTTCAGAGGCTCGGAACGGCTAGCCCGCACAATGTTGAGGAGAATCCCGCTCTCTCGCAGGTTCTGCGTGCCCTGATTGATGTCGTAGGCACGCGGGGAAAGTGTGCCGTCGACAGCCGCACAGCCTGCCATTGCCAAGCCGACGCACGTCCAACCAACTGCAACGATAGTACGTAGCCAAGACATGACGCGCTCCGCCTGCAACGGCTTCGACTGCTCCGCTGCAAGGGCGATCTTTAACATCCGCTCAAGGATCGGGATGTGATACTTGCGCAACTGCGCACCAGACTCACATCCATTGATGGGCGAGCGGGGACGGGACCCGACCGCGCTCTGGCGCCGATCGTGTGAAATTCGCCCCGGCGGGGTGAGGAAAACTGGCGCATTTGCCGATAGGGGTGGGAACGCCTCCAGCCAATCCCGCGCAAGGCTACCTGCGAAGGATCTTCTCCATCGTCCTGCCCGTGGCGAGTTCGTCAATGAGTTTATCGAGGTGGCGGATCTCGCGCATCATCGGCTCCTCGATTTCCTCAACGCGGACGCCGCACACCACCCCGGTGATCAGAAAGCGGGACGGGTTCATCTTTGGCGCGCGCACGAAGAAATCTTCGAAACTCGTCTTCTTCGCAAACTCCGCTTCGAGCGAGGCTTGGCTGTGGCCAGTGAGCCAACGGAAGATCTCGTCGACCTCGGCTCGGGTGCGGCCCTTCTTCTCAGCCTTGGCAATATACGAGGGATAGACGCTCGCGACGGGCATGGCGTAGAGGCGACGCCAGTTGGCGGCGGCCCTGGCTGTTGCTTGTTTCATGGCTGCTGGTCCTCCGGTGGCTCCGTCACGACCGGCATGATGTCAATGCCGTCTCCGGGGAAGATGGTGATGTGCGGGTGGTCCTGAAAAAGGCTGGAGGCGGCGGTGATGTCGGCGGCTTCGACGATCAGAAAGCCGGCTATCTGGTTGTGCGCATCGGCGATGCCAGATCTGGTGACGCGCCGTGTCTTGCCCACCATCACGTCGGTCGCGACGATGGCGGCGGCGTTGCGCTTCCTCCACGCCTCCCACGCCTTCAGGCCGGCCGCGTCGATTGCTTCCTGCTCGGATTTGGGGCGCTTGCGGAAGGCGGCGACGTCTTCCGGTTTCATGGTGTAGACGGCAACGAAGCGGGGCATAGGTGTGCTCCGGACTGAGGTTGTCGGCCGCATCACGGCGCGCTTGTGACGTCAGTTGCTCACAAAGCTCAACGTCCGTCACACTTGAAATCTTTACAGCAGCGCGCTGGCGGCGCTTCGCAAGGCCGGTAGTACGTGGCGGCCGAGGCGATCGATCGCGGCGAGGGTTGCTCCTTTGCCGAGGCCCGTGAAGCCAGAATAGAGACTGAAATGGGACGGGCGTAGGGCCCGTATATCTTCCGTAAGCACGCGAATGACCTTGTCCGCCGGCCCGATCGGCGCGTGTTCAAGCAACCAGTCGAGGCTCGGCTCACCCTCTTGGGGGAGAGGCCGAAGCAGAACGCCATCGCGCGGAGGCTTGTCCGAGCGCAGGGCGACCGTATTGCGCATGAGGTCGCGAACAGCCTCTACAGCGTGGCGCGCCTCGGCGTCATCGTCGGTGACGAAGATGTAGCGTTGGATCCCCAGTGGGATGTCCGCGCCTTGAAAACCCGCCGCGCGATAGGGCCCCTCCACCTTCGCCTTCGCCGGGACCGCCTCCTTGCCCCAACGCAGCCCAGGGCTCACAAGCAACGTTGCGCCGACGCGCGCGGCACGGGCTATCAGGCTCGGGTCGCCGCCTGCAAAGTAGAGTGGCGGCACGGCGGAGGGCAGACACAGCGGCGCCTCGGGGATGCGATAGTGTTCGCCGTCGTAAGCCACGCGCCCGGTCGTCAGGCCTTGCTCGAGAATATCCCAGCCTTCATGCAGCATCCGCGCCCGCGCGGATAAGTCGATTCCATAAGTCCGGAACTCGTGCGGCTGGTGGCCCGAGCCAATGCCGAGAAGGAGCCGTCCGGGCGCCATCAGTTGCAGTAAACCGATCTCCTGCACCACCCTGAGCGGTTGGTACAGTGGTAATACGACGACCGCCGGACCAAGGCGTATGCGCCGCGTAAGTGATGCACAATGCGCCACCATCATCAGCGGCGAAGAGCAAATCGACGCGCTGGAGAAATGATGCTCGGCGAACCAGGCAACATCGAAGCCGATCTGCTCGGCGAGTTGCACCGCTTCGACGGTCGTCGCCATCACTTCCGCCGGCGTCTCTTCGGCATGGTTGAGCGACATCAGGTTGAAGAGGGAGAACTCCATGCGCGGCTCCGGAATATGAGTAGGGAGTCGGTAGTATCGCTCATCGAGGGGCACGAGAACGGACTAAGGCGCCTAGTAGATATGCCGCTCATGGGAGCGGGCCAATCCGTTGCCGACGTCCATTACCCCTATCGTTGCGGGCAATCGGAAGAGCGAAAGATTGTGGTCCAAGCGATGATGATATGCACCGCTGCGCGGGTCAGAGCGCAGTCCAGCGTGCAAGTTCGGCGCGGCCCAGTTCTGTGAGCCCGTAGCGCCCTCTTTCGATGCGTTCGAACCAGCCATAGACATTGCGCTGGAGGATCTTGGGCGCGTCAGGCATCGTTGTCCTGAGATCGCGCGGGCGACCGGGTTCCCCCGCCAGTGCCCTTGCGCAATCCAGGGCTTGCTGCCGGTAGGCCGTCATGATGGGCCGGCGTGTACTGCCGCCAAGCGCTGGATCGCCTCGGCGCTTCCTGTGCTCCTCGACGATGCGCGAGCGCCGGTTCGAGTCCCGTCGCGGGCGCCACGGCGCGGGCTCGACGATGACGTCCACGCGGCCTCCGGCAGATACGGTCAAAAGTCCGAAGCCGAGAAGGCGGCACAGCTTCTTGACGCGCGGATCACCCTCGCGACCGCGACCTCTCCGCGAAGCGCCAACTGCAAGCCAAACGTCGTCACACGCCGGCAGCCTGTCGACCGCCTGAAGCAACAATTCGAGGGTGAAGGCGAGCTTCAATTCAGCAATCACGACGGCGACGGGCTCGCCCTTGTCGAGCGCGACCACGTCACAGCCGCAGATCTCGCCTTTCACCTCGAAGCCCAGACCCTCGAGGAACCGCTTGATGGGCAGGTAGAGGCTGGTTTCCATGTGCATCCCGACTTTCGGGTGCAACTATGCCTGATTCGCCAGCCCGCCGCCGAGCCCACGCGTTGGCGTCCCGATGACGAACGCATCATCTTGACGCTTCCAGGTCACGAGAGTTCCACTTTGGCCGCATCGAATTTCGCGCGCCATTTCTCCAGCAGCGATTGGAAGCTGATGCCGTGGCGAGCTGCCACAAGGCGAACCAGCTGCATGAGGTTCAGCCCTACAAACGCAAGATCACCGTGGATGGACCCACGCCGGTAGGAAGCGCCTTGGATCGAAGGCGTCGGCGGGGGTGAACGGTACATCATTGTTGCTGGGCAGCGGTTGAAGCGCGCCTGCGCCGAATTGTTCCAGAGCGGCGATCGACGCGGGTTGGGGCGTCCACGCGGCGCGGCGCGCAAAGGCGATAGCGGCGATGACGACGAGGTTCAGGACTCCAGCGGCGCCAGCGAGAACAAAAGCGGCGACATAGCTACCAGTGCTGTCGAAGAGCGCACCGCCGACATAGCCACCGCCCCCCATGCCAATCCAGGCGACAAGCATGACGATGCCGAGCGCGGCGCCAAAACGATGCACGGGAACGGCCCCCCGCACACACAGCACGAGACACGTCATGTTGCCGGCAAATCCGAAGCCGAAAACTGCTGAGAGCGCCATGATCGACAGGCTGTCGCCGAGCGCCGGATAGGCGAAGACGGCCAATGTCTGGAGCGTGGACGCACTGGCATAGCTTGCGAGATAGCCAAGGCGATCCGCGAGAAGTCCGAAGAAAACACGTCCAATTGTACCGAACAGCATCGCGATCAGCAGACTTGTGGCGCCTAACGACGGCGAGCCGCAAATTAATGTCACGAAGCTCGCGAGGTGAACGAGCGGCATACCCATGCAGGTGCAGCAGAGAAAGGCTGCCAGCGCCAAAAGCCCGACACGAATTCGCTCGCCAGACGACGAGCCACCGTCGAACTCAGTGACGGTTTGATCGGGCCCCGGCTCTGCGCGGGCTGGCTGTCTTATCAGCGGCAGTGCAACGGCGAGCATGACCAGCATCGTCAGCGCGACGCTCACATAGGCGGTTCGCCAGCCCAGGTCGTCGATGAGTTTGTTGGCCGCGAAAGGAAGTAGCCCCTGGCCCAGTGCACCACCGGCCGTGACGATGCCCACCGCGAGACCTCTGCGCGCCAGAAACCACTCGCCGGTGGTTGAAAGAAGGGGCGTGTAGATCACCGCGAAGCCGAGCCCGGCGAGGATGGCATTGGTGAGGTAGAGTTGCCAGAGAGACTGGATCCCTGACATGGCGAGCACCGAGAACACCATGCCCGACCCGCCGATCGCGAACAGCGTGCGGTGGCGCACGCGATCGGAGGCCCAACCCCAGCCGAGGCCGCCAAGCGCCATGCCGACCGAGGCGATCGCGTAGGCAAGACTTGTCTCGGCGCGTGTCCAACCGAAATCCGCCTCGAGCGGTCGCATGAAGATAGATGTCAGCGCCAGAGAGCCGAACCCAAGGCCCATGGCCATAGTTGCGCCGATGACGACGAGGATGGCGCGCCATTGACGATGCGCATCGCACGATGCGCGTGTAGCCGGCGCCGGCTGTGCGTCGGTACTCATGACCGTTCTCCCACGTCCAGATCTTCGCTGGATCGGCTTTGAGCCTTCATCGCTGGCTAGACGCGATCGGCCTGCGATTTCGTCCATCAGCCCATTTCCAGTGGGAGCTTTGAGGGGGTCTTGCTCATGACCGTCCCTCATTTGTCGGCCGCGTTGCCTTCGGCTCTGGCCGAACCACTGTTGGATGGAATGTGCGCCATTCGGGTCGAAGGCACTTGATGAAGGACGATATTTCTCATGGAGAATACGTGGAGAATGAGTGCTCGGACGAGCCGCGCGTGACTGGCGCATCCTTGCGTTGGTCACGTGCAGGTAAGAGCGGGGGCTTGCTGCCGCCGCTGCCATCGGCAGACGCTCGCGTCCCCTGCCGCCCAGTAAACGGCCATCTATCCAATATGGCGCGAGCCGAAATCGTCCCCGCCGCGGCACAATCTGGCACGCCCGCCAGCGCGTCCCCGAGAAGTGGTCCAGCGTTGACACACGCGCTCAAATTTGTTCAGGTTTTGGCCTGTCTGCCATCTTCTTTGTAGTTGTTGCGCCGAGCCTGCTGGACGGCTTTTGCTCTGCGCTCAGATCGTTACAAGAGTTCTTGAAGTTCGGATGCTGCTGCTGCGAAATGGACGCACTGTGCCAGGCTGAGAGCATCAGCCCGAACAACAAGCGACCGTGCCCCGGTCCTTAAGGTAAACAATGCTCGCTGGGCAATTTAGTCGGATTGTGCCTCCGTGCCGGCCACGCCGGCGGAGTAGTATCCGCTGCGGCAGTCGACTCCCGTTCCGAGTCGGCAAGCTAGCTGAGCCCAGACGGTCATACTTGAGGGTCCGCCCTGGCGCGATTGCTATAAGCGCTTCGCCGCACTGCGCGTTCCTCGCGAATGCAGGCCAGGCAATTTGAAGGCGGTCGAATATGATCTACTCGATCGGCCAGATAACAGTCGACACGGATGCCTACGAAGTCCGCGAGAACGGGGCTCCTGTTAGCATAGAGCCGCAGGTCTTCGACCTTCTGGTCTTGCTCATCGAGAACAGGGATCGGATCGTCACGCGCGACGAAATCATCGAGCGCGTCTGGCGCGGTCGTATTGTATCCGACTCCGCCATCTCAAGCCGCATTAAGGCGGCCCGCCGAGCAATCGGCGATGATGGCAAGGCGCAGGGATTGATCCGGACCGTCCATCGGCGGGGGTTGCGCTTCGTCGGCGAAGTCTCAGACCACAGGAATTCGGCGCCGCCGCCAGACGAACACACCGGAGACCAGTCCACCCCGAATCGCGCGCTGATAGTGCGAGAGGAACTAGACGTGCTGGGCCGCACAATGTTGGGCCCTGGCAATACGATAGAAGACACCCACCCAGAACCCGTCGATAGCACAGCAGGCCTTGACCTCCGCTTGCCCAAACGGCCCTCGCTGGTCGTCCTGCCTTTCGTCCTTCTCGGTGGTAGCGAGCACGGTCAAATCATTGCGGACGGGCTGTCCCTCGACATTATGACCCGCCTGGCTCGCACGCGCTGGCTGTTCGTAATTTCTCGGGGCACCGCCTTCACGTTTCGAGGTCCGATCCAGGATGTGAGACGAATCGCGCTCAGACTCGGGGTGCGATACGTGATTCAAGGCAACGTACAGTTCTTCGGGCAGCGCGTTCGCGTGACGGCCGCACTAACCGACGCAATAGTCGAGCATGAGGTCTGGGCTGAACAGTTCGACCGCAGCGTCGATGATTTCTTTGCCATCCAAGACGAAATCGCCTCTGGTCGTCGGCACCGTCGAAAGCGAGATTGAACAATCGGAGCGGCAGCGCGCGCTACTTGTTCACCCCGCCAATATCGACGCGTGGAGCGCATACCATCGCGGCGCTTGGCTTATGTACCAGTTTACACCCGGTGGCTACGAGGAGGCGGAGCGCCTGTTCAAGGTCTCGGCGAAGCTCGACCCTAATTCCGCGCGTGTCTACGCGGGACTTTCGTTCGTGCATTGGCAACGCGCGTTCTTGGAAATCGGTAAGGACCGTGACGGCGAGATCGGTCAGGCGCTGGAGTACGCTCAGCAAGCGTTGAGCGTGGACCCCCGCGATCCCCAAGGGCATTGGGCACTCGGCCGCGCATTCTTGTTGCAGAAGGACTTTGATCTGGCGATCCAGGAAATTGATCATTCCATCGAACTTAGCCCGAGCTTCGCAATTGGCCACTACTCATCTTCGTTCGCGAGACTGTTGAGTGGTGACCATGAGGGATGCGAACTGGCGGTACAGCAAGCTCGCCGCCTCAGCCCGTACGACCTTATGAGCTTCGCAATGCTTGCGGCGCAGGCGTTCAATGCTGCCCTCCGCGGCAAGGCTGAAGTCGCCGCCAATCTGGCCGATCTCGCCGCCCGCCAGCCCAACGCCCACTATCATATCTTCGCTATTGCGGCATTCTGCAACACAATGGCGGGTCGAGATGCCGTCGCACGCCAATACATCAGGCAGCTTGCGGCGGCGCGCCCGGGGTACCGCATCAGCGACTATTTTAGGGCCTTTCCCTATCGCGGCGACAGCTTGCGAAAACAGATCCGCAAGGAGTTCTTGAAGCTCGGTCTTCAGGACTAGCGCGCCTCGTGATGCATGTCACCGACGCCCGCAATTCATGGGCGGATCTTGGTTTCCTATCGAGAAGCCGTAAGGCGGAAAGCGTGTAACTCGCCGCCGGCTTTGCCACGTCGGCCCGAAGGGGAAGCGTCGTCGGCTTGTCATCTCGCCAGAGGCGTCAATTCAGCGCCGTCGGCGAGCGAACGGATGAAAATCCAGAATATCTCCACGAATTCTCCATCCTGCCCTCAAGCAAGGCTGCCGGTCGTCGCTTAGGTAACGGCCATCGCCGACGGGCCGTCAATGGCCTCGGCTGTCCATCAATAGAAAAAGATAGAGATGATCATGAGCACACAAAGCATTCACATGGCCGGCTACGCCCACAACGGCGCAGCAGCCGAAATGCGGCGACCTGCGGTGCGGGCTCTATTCGGCGCCGTCCTGATCGCCTTTCGGCAGAAGGTAGCCCGGTTCATCCATGAGCGCGCATTGCGTCGAGCAGAGAACGAACTCATGCGGCTCGATTACAGGATGTTGAAGGACATCGGCCTCGACCGCAGTGAAATCAGCTCGGCCGTCCGTAACGCCGGCGGTGAGCGCCTCAATGGCGCGCAACCCTCAGCGTCCGAGTGCTGACGCCGGCAGAAACGCACACTCAGAATTCGGCACAGCGCCGAAGCTGGCCCGAGGCAGGTCAAACCGCGGTTCCTCTCGCCGTCAACCCAACATAAGCGCGGTTACAAACGGAGAAAAAAACATGAAGACGATCCTGAGCACAATGATTGCCGTTGGTGTCTTGGCCGGTGCGGCCAGCGCACAGACATTCAATCCCTTCGACAGTCAGAGCCTTGCGCTCCCACGCGCCGAGCAGGTCAGCAATGACGACTACCGTCAGGCCCTGCCGCGCTCGATCAACGACGACCTCCGCGATGCGCTCCCGAACATCGAGGAGAGCTTCCCCGACGTTGTGGTTGCGAAGCCGTAAGCTCGAAAACGAAGAGACCGACGCGGTGTGGCGGGTGACTTCTTTGAAGCACCGCCCTGTCGACTTCGCGTCGGGGCAATTGCGCAATTCACCGATCTCGACCCGACTGAACCCAAAGGAGTTTCCCTATGATCACCACTGCCCAGAACAAGGCAACCGCGAACAATGGCGTCAACGTCGAGGCACTGCTTGGCGCCCGCGCCGCCCTCGAGCAGACCCCCGATGCGGCGCAGTTCAAGTGGAAGGCGAGCTGCGAGTGGATCAATGGTACCCACAGCCGCTCCGTCATCGGTAACTTCTTCGGGCTTGGCGCTGAGCAGTCGCGCGGCAAGACGTTCTCAGTCGAGGCGGACCATCCCGAGGTGTTCGCAGCCGAGGACAATGCACCGACGCCTGTCGAGCTCGTCCTTTCAGGTCTCGCCAGCTGCCTTACCGCAGGCGTAGCGGCGGTCGCCCAGCATCGCGGCATCCAGCTCCACTCGGTGAAGGCTACTCTCGAGGCCGACATGGACCTGCAGGGTATTCTCGGTGTCGACGACGAGGTGCGCAATGGCTTCGGCGCCATTCGCGTGCACTTCGACATCAAGGCCGATGCGAGCCAAGACGACATCAAGGCACTGGTCGCCCAGTCCCAGAAGCGCTCGGCCGTCTTCGACATCATCACCAATCCCACCAGCGTGTTTGTCAGCGTGAACTGACAGGCGCGGCCTGGACGAAAGGAGAGCGTGTCGTGAACTATGCGACGACCGTAATCATCGGCGCCGGTCAATCCGGTCTGGCCATGAGCCGGCAGCTAACCGTTCGCGCGATCGACCACGTATTGCTCGAGCGTGGCGATGTTGCCAACTCATGGTCGACGGAACGGTGGGACACGCTCCGCCTTCTCACACCCAACTGGCAGAGCCGGCTTCCCGGCTATGCCTACCAGGGCGACGATCCCGATGGCTATATGACCATGCCCGAGGTCGTCGCGTACCTGCAGCGCTACGCGGCTGTATCGCGTGCGCCCGTGCAGCGCCGGACGCAGGTGAACCGTATTCGCCCTAGCGATGGCGGCTACGAAGTGATGACCAATCAAGGTCCGTGGCGCTGCCGCGCACTGGTCCTGGCATCCGGTGCGTGCAATGTCGCGACCGTCCCAGCACTTGCCGCTGGGCTCCCGAAGACAATCACCAGCCTTACGCCCATGGTGTATCGCCGTCCGGCCGCCCTGCCGGACGGCGGCGTGATGGTCGTCGGTGGCTCGGCATCAGGTGTGCAGATTGCCCGCGAGATCCGGGCCTCGGGGCGTCGTGTAATACTCGCGGTGGGTGAGCATGTCCGGGTCCCTCGGATCTATCGAGGGCGCGACATCAAGTGGTGGATGGACGCCATCGGCATGATGGATGTCCGCTACGATGAGATCGACGATCTCGAGCGCGCGCGCCGGCTCCCGTCGCTTCAGCTGATCGGCACGCCCGAGCGTGAAACGATCGATCTAAACGGCCTTCGTTCGGCGGGCGTCGAGATCGTCGGCCGCCTCGTCGGCATTCGGGATGACAAGGCCCAGTTCTCGGGAGCTTTGGCAAACCTTTGCGCGCTTGCCGACTTGAAGATGGACCGGCTGCTTGCCGCCATCGACCACTGGATCGACCGCTACTCGGCGGAGGCCGATCTCCCGCCGCCATGCCGGTATGAGCCGGCAGATCTCGGCACCCAGACGCCGTTGGAACTCGACCTCGTCAACAGCGGCATCAGGACCGTCATCTGGGCGACGGGATATCGCCCGGACTACTCGTGGCTCGATGTTCCGGTTTTCGATCGCAAGGGTCGAATTCGGCACGAGGGTGGCGTCGTGGCCGCTCCCGGAATGTACGTCATGGGGCTGCCGTTTCTGCGCCGGCGCAAGTCATCATTCATCGACGGCGCGGCCGATGATGCTGCGGAACTCGCCGATCACCTGGTGCTCGGTCTCCAACGCGCGGCTGCTTGAAGGGCATTTGGTCATGCATAGGCTTCATTCGATCGCGCCGCGCTACGACGCGGTTGTTGTCGGCGCCCGCTGCGCTGGTTCAGCTGTAGCCATGCTGCTGGCACGCGCCGGTGCGAAAGTTCTCGCTGTCGACCGTACGACCTACGGATCGGACACGATGTCGACGCATGCGTTGATGCGAGCAGGCGTTCTCCAGCTCAACAGGTGGGGTGTCCTTGCCGCGGTCATGGATGAGGACACGCCCGCCATTCATCGCACGACGTTCCACTACGGTCGGGAGTCGATATCAATCGCCATAAAGCCGGAGCACAAGGTCGAATATTTGTGCGCGCCGCGCCGGACTGTCCTCGACCGCGTCCTCGTCGATGCAGCGCGCCTGGCGGGCGCGGACTTACAACATGGCGTGGCCCTTGCCTCGCTTCGAAAGGGCTCGGATGACCGCATCATCGGCGTCACACTCAAAAAGGATGACGGCACTTTCGTCGAGGTGGGTTGCGATATTCTGATCGGAGCCGATGGCCGTCAATCGACTGTCGCTCGGCTTGTCGGAGCGGAAAACTATCTCGAGGGTACGAGCGCCTCGGGATGCGCTTTTGGATACTTCGAAGATATCGCCGACGACGGTTCGCACTGGCACTTTGTCGAAGGTGCTGCTGCGGGACGTATTCCGACGAACAACGGACAGCACTGCGTCTTTGCCTCGGTTCCCGGCCACCAGTTCGCTGGGATGTTCCGCAGCAATATCGAACAGGCATTCATGAGTGTTCTTGCAGCCAACTCCGCGCAACTTGCGGCGGAGGCTTCGGGCGCGCGCCTGATCGGACGGTTGCGTGGCTTCGCTGGCTTCCGCAGCTACATGCGCCGGTCGTTCGGGCCCGGCTGGGCGCTCGTCGGTGATGCTGGCTATTTCAAGGATCCGTTGACGGCTCACGGCATCACGGACGCTTTGCGCGATGCGGAACTTCTCACCCATGCAATACTGGAGAACCGTTCCGACGCCCTTGCAGCCTATCAGCAGGAGAGGGACGCGCTATCGCGCGCTCTCTTCGAGGTCACGGATTCGATTGCATCGTTTCGATGGAACCTCGACGAGGTCAAGGAGCTGCATGCGCGCTTGAGCACATCGATGCGCGCCGAATGTGAGCGGATCGCCTTATTGTCCACACCTGGAAGGCTTGCAGCCTGAGGAGCGCACTATGTCAGATACTGGTTCACCATGGGGTCGAACCCTAATCGGGCGACCAAGCGTCGGAGCGCGAGCCGAACGCCAGCGCGCCACGACGATGCAAGATGTCATCCGCTTCACCGAAATGACCGGGGACAAAAATCCGATCCACTACGACGCCGAGTTGGCCTCTCGGTCTCCATTTGGAGGCCTCGTCGTGCAGGGAGGCGTCACAACCGGCCTATTGAATGCAGTCGTCGCCGAGGATCTACCCGGTCCCGGCACAGTGTTTCTCGAGACCAACTGGCGGTTCCTGAAGGCGGTTCGCGTCGGCGAGCTGATCACGGCGGAGGTCTGCATCACGGACGTTCGCGAGGACAAACCGATCTGCAAGCTGGAAACCAAGGTGACCAATGCGGAAGGCCAGGTCTGCGTCACGGGCACGGCGGTGACATACACCATGCCCCTGCGCGACGCGTGACCTTCGTATTGTTGGCGACGTGCAAGGTTGCGGCGTGGTACGTACCCGGGGATATTGGCCGTCCGAGACACGCGAGAGAGTTCACCGCGCCAGCCGCTGGACTGACGGGTTTCGCTGAGGGAATTCGCCTGCTTTCTCTCGTCGCAAGATCGTGCTGCGGCTCAGGCGGACTCGCTCCAGGATTTCACGGATCGTCTGGAGGCGGTCGGGGCGATCAACGGAAACGGGGGCATCCGCGTTCCTCGCGATTGCCGAGGAACGGACCAGACATGGGCCAGATCGGTCTCTCACGCGAGAGCTCATCGTGGCCCGAAAACCCTCTGCTTCCCTTCGCCTTCCGTCGAATGTCAAGGCGATACGCCGCGCTATCCATAACGGTCAGCCAACCTCTCCCATGCGCGGCGCAACCGGATCTCCGCGCCATTGTGGACTGCCAGCGTCGAGGCGTGTCATACTTCAGGTCGGTCGTCCGGCCGGTGTCTGGCGATCCAATTTTCGCGAGTTTGCTGGGAGGACGATCAATGGTGGGGCGAGCGAGGACTTTAGTCGCATTTGTCGCTGCACTGACGACAGCTGGCCTGCTGAGCCAAGCGAGCGCTCAGGAAACCGTCAAGATTGGTGCCATCTATCCCTTGAGCGGCAATGCCGCGAGTGCCGGCAGTTTCTCCAAAGCCGCCATCGAGTTGGCGGTCGACATCGTCAACAATGCTCATCCTCAACTCAAAGACATCCCGCTCGCCGAAGGGCAGGGACTGCCGGGTTTGAAGGGCGCAAAGATCTCGGCCGTATTCGCAGACAACCAGGGCACGCCAGCTGCCGGACAGAACCAGGCGTTGCGCCTGATCACGGAAGAGAAGGTCCACGCCCTGATCGGCGCCTATCAGTCGGGCATCACGGTCACGACCAGCGCCATGGCCGAACGCCACGGTATTCCGTTCCTCACGCCTGAGTCGGTTGCCGCCAATCTGACCGAGCGTGGCTTCAAGTGGTTCTTCCGCACGACGCCCGTCGCCGGTGACTTCGCGCGTGCCTACTCGGCCTTCATCAAGGAGCAGAAGGCTGCCGGCCAAAAGGCCGATACGATTGCGGTCGTCAACGAGAACACCGAATACGGCAACTCCGTCGCGAGCGTGATCCGAGAAGTGTTCGCCAAGGACGGCATCAACATCACGCAGGTCATTCCCTATTCGGCCAATACCACCGATGTGCAGCCACAAGTGCTGCAGATGAAGGAGAAAAATCCCGACGTGGTGATCTTCATCTCCTACACGTCGGACGCCATCCTCTATGCGAAGACGATGAAGGATCTGAACTGGAAGCCCGCGATCATGATCGCCGACAACGCCGGCTTCAACGATCCGTCGTTCGTGAGCACGTCGGGCGCGCTCGTCGAGGGTCTGATTAACCGCTCATCGTTCGCGATCGGCAAGCCTGGCTCGGTCAGCGCCATCATCAATGAGATGTACAA
>VFQN01000896.1_pt1 | contig 53064 bp, 83 predicted proteins | sample 3512371 | NCBI WGS metagenome assembly VFQN01 (sample SAMN10412370, study PRJNA504923) | tailings metagenome | isolation source: Replicate 2 from Balatoc abandoned mine | place: Philippines: Itogon, Benguet | collected 2017-08-28
CCGTCCGCCGTGGACCCCCAGGATGCCCCCGTCCCTATCCCAACCCCCGCCCCTGCCCCCACCCCCGCCCCCGCCCCCGCCCCCGGCCCCTCCGCCACGTCCAGCTCTCGCAGGAAGGATGAGTCCCATGACCCCTTGGAGCCGGACCCACGCAGCTGGGCACTGGGCGGCAACACAGGCGGCGACCCGATGGGGTAGTATGCCAACGCGTCGTGCCCAGACCCTGCCCCAGACTCCGTCGCCAGGCGCATCCAGAACAAGGCCTCTGGGCCCTCTGCAGACACCACCCGCGCTGCACCAGGCAGCGGAAAGGCGCCCACGTCTGCCCCTGCTCTTGGATCCGCCCTAAGCACGGCTTCCACACCTTTTCTGCTGTCTTCAATGCAGTGGAGCTGTGTTTGCGGCGGTGGCACAGCCCCTGGAGAGGCCCGCCTTCCCGCCTGGCCCGGAGCCTGGCCTGCCCCGCCGCTGCTGCTTAGCCGTGGGTGCGAGCGCGGCTGGCCCGGAGGCGGCCCAGGGGGAGGCACAGGGGTCGCGTAGGGGCTGCTGCCAGGCGTGTCTAACCGAAGTGAGCAGAGCGGTTGCGAGGCTGCCCCGTCTGCTGCTGCTGCGGCAGCGGCTGTTGCCGCGCTGCCGCCCGCCTCTGGCACCCACATGTACTCCGTTAGTAGGGATGAAGCTTCGTCAATGGGTTGTAGGAGCATTTGCGGTGTTTCCACGACCGCGGGGGCCGCGGTGCGGCGGCTTGGCTGCCCGTTTTCATGACTTGCGTGCCCACGCGGGACCCTCCCCTGCTCAGAGCCACCTGGGCTTGCGCCCTGCACCCCCTGCAGCTGCTCTGCATCTTTGTGCTTCAGTTCCGTACTGGTCTGATGAGGCAGCTCATTGTCCTTTAGGTAGTCGTGCAGGACAAAGGCCATGGAGGGGACTTCGGCGCTGCTTCCGAGCCACTGCTCCAGAGCCATGCGCACCAGATGCAGCAGCTCCGCGGACGCGTGACAGGCGAGCTGCAGTGCTGCTGCTGCTGCAACTGGATGTGAGGCCATGGCCGCAGCGGCAGCGTGCGAATGGCTGAGGAGCGCCTCGCAGCACGTCTGTTGCCATTTCGTTTGGGGCGAGGCCGGGGTAAGCAGGATAGCCTGTCGAGCAGGCGTAGATGGTCCTGAGGAAACCATCTATTGAATCAAGTACACTGACACTCGGCGCCTGGCCATCTGCATGCGTGGCGGAGTCCGACGTGCGTTCGGGCCGTGCCGCTAGTAGTTACGGAGTCAATAAGGAGTCGACATATATGCTTACGCACTGGTAAAGAAAAGTTGTCAGGTTCAACATTCATCCAATAAAGCTAGGCATGACGACCTGTAAACTCCTTCCAACGACAGACGGGCCTCGCCTTGGCGCTGCCGCCCAGAAGGCCACAAGATGACCCTAGCTATCATCTAGCGTATATCCATTGCATCTGTCCCATGGCCATGGCATGGACGCAGCGTGTCCGTCCATGGCACGTCGTGGTGCTCGCGGGCATCGTCCGTGCCGCCCTGGTGGCTTTCGCCGAGTACCAGGACAAGTACCTATCGGTCAAGTACACTGACATCGACTATGTGGTCTTCACGGACGCCGCGCGCTTCGTGGCGGCAGGGGGCTCTCCATACCAACGCAGCACCTACCGCTACAGCCCCCTGCTAGCGTACCTGCTGCTGCCCAACATATGGCTGCACCCCCTATGGGGGAAGGTACGTGTACTAAAATCACATAGCTGTGTTAGAATCCCCTGTCTGCAAGCATCCAGCTCCCCGGAGCCCGCACGGTGCACCCAACGCTGCTTTGGCAGCTCCCATACTGCCCTGACTCCCTCCCATCGCACCGTGGCTGCATGCAGGTTCTGTTCTCGTTGGGGGACCTGGGAGCTGCCGGCCTGATGTCCCACCTGCTGAGGCGCACCGGCGCCTCCGCCCCCTCCCGCACCGTGGCCTTGGCCGCCTGGCTGTTCAACCCCTACACCGCCACCATCTCCACCCGGGGCAGCTGCGACGTGCTGAGCGTGCTGCTGCTGCTGCTTGTGCTCGTCAGCCTCATGCACGGCAGTGCCGTGCTCTCCGGCGTCCTGTACGGCCTTGCCGTACACTTCCGCATCTACCCCGTGATCTACGGGCCGGCGGTGGTGCTGTTCCTCATGCGGCGGCGCGACAGGCAGCTGCAGCAGCAGCAGCTGCAGCAACAACACCGTGACGGCGAGTACGGCGGTGCGGGGAGTCGGGGTGTGGAGGGGCCAGGGGAAGGAATCGGAGCTGGCGAGCAGCTGCTTGATCGGAACGTCATAGCTGGCGACGGTGCTGCTGGTGCTTCCAGTGGTGGTAGTGGCGGCTTGCTTTGGCGGCGGCACGTTGGGAGCACCCCCACCGGCGTGGCTGTGGGTTCGCCCGAGAGCAGTAGCAACGCCTTCGGCTCGCCGCTGGCGGCGCCCGAAGGCCCACAGTGGGCTCATCACCAAGGGAACGCCTCCCACCCTCAGTATGACACCGGCACGGCCTGCGTCGGGGGCCAGGGAAGGGAAGGGCCACCGCGAGGCTCGCAGGTGGCAGGGGCGGCCAACGGCGGGGTGATGCAGCTGGTACGGCGCACGGTGCGCGCCGCACCCCCGGCCGCCGCCTTCTCCGCCGCCTCCGCCGCCACCTTCCTCCTGCTGGGCTTGCTGTTCTTCCGGCTGTACGGCAACGAGTTCGTACACGAGACGTTCGTGCACCACCTCACGCGCAAGGACCCCCGGCACAACTTCTCGCCCTACTACTACCCCATTTACTTGAGCTATGCCACCAGCCAGGGGGCCTCCCCGCGCCATTTTGCACGTGCCCCTCAAGGACGCACCGGCGACCGGGCAGGAGGGGAAGCGCACTCAAACGGCAGGGATGCGAGGGTAGAACGTGATGAGAGCGCGGCCGAGGGCCAGGGGCCAGCAGCAGCAGCAGCAGGAGCGGACAGCCCGCCGCACTCAACGGGCGCGCACAACAGAGGGAGCAATAGTCAAGATGGCGGGGTGCGGCATGATGGCATGGCAGCAGGCGCAGCAGCGGAGGGGACTGGGGAGCTGCTGTCGACGGTCGACCAGGTCGGAGCCGTGCCTGTCGGTGGGTTAGCAGCAGAGCCTCCCACAAGCACAGTTCCAGGCGGGGTTGAAGGTGGGGACATGGTCGTGGAGGGGGATGGAGATGGGGACGGGAAGCACCGGGCCTGGGATGCAGATCTGGCTCTGGTGAGGGCGGCAGTGGGGCACATGCGGGAGCGGGTTGTGGGCGCAGTGGAGGCGGCGGGGCGGGTGGCGGCGGGGCTGTGGCGGGAGCCGTGGCGGCTGGCGTTCCTGCCCCAGGCGGCGGTGCTGCTGGCGGTGGCGGTGAGGTACCACACGGACCTACCCGCGTGCTGGCTGCTGCAGGTGGGTTAGCGGGCAGGGCGCCGGGGCGGGACGTTGGGGCGGGACAGGGCGTATACAGGAGTGTTTGGGTTGGGGAGGCTGCTACATGTCGGACACAGCGGGGCGGGCAGGCGCGCCGCTGGCATGCTGGCATGGCTTTCTCGCGTGACGTCTTTCCTTGCAGTCCTTGTTCAATCTTGCCGGCCTGCTTCCGTGAGCCGTATGGCGGTAACCTGGTACCCTTTGGCAGCACCTAAACTGCACCTGCAGTTGCGCCGCACCTCACGGTCGTGGAAGGTGACCCCCTCCACCCTGTCCTCCCCCTATTCCTCCAGACCTGGGCGTTCGTGACGTTCAACAAGGTCGTCACCGCGCAGTACTTCGTGTGGTACCTAAGCCTGCTGCCGCTGGTGCTCCCACACATCCTGCAAGCCACACAAACGCCACAAGCACCCGCAGCGGCAGCAGCAGCAGCTGCAGCTGCTGCCTCGGCAGCGCAGGCGGCAGGGGCCGCAGCTGCCGCGGCCTGCACGGGCGGGAGGACAAGGAGGGGCGGGGCCGCGGCTTCGGAGGGCGGGTGCGGCGTGCGGCGCTGGATGCTGGTGGCTGCGGCGGGGCTGTGGGTGGGGGCGCAGCTGCACTGGCTGGCGTGGGCGTACCAGCTGGAGATGAAGGTGAGGGGGACGGGGGGCTGCGTAGGGTTGGGGGTTGAGAGCTGGGTAAAACTGTGTGGGTAGCAGTATGTAGACCTCGAGTTGCGGGGTATGGTACGGTCATGCTCGTCCTGTGAGCATGTATACTGGCCAGTGAGCATGTATGTTCATTGCTTGATGTGAGGCAGGGCGTTCGGCTACTGCGCTGTATCAGTGGCAACAGCACACAGACCGTCTGTGACACATGGCACCTCGCAACGTTGACACGGAGCCATTCGCTGTTTGCATTCTGACTCACTGTCTACTTAGCTGCCAAGGTTAACTTCAACTCGTCGTTTCCTGCGTCCCCCCTTCCCACCCCAGGGCCGCCCCGTGCACCTGGGCGTGTGGGCGGCCGGCCTGGTCTTCATGTGCGCTAACACACTGCTGCTGGGGCTGCTCATGCGGGTGCTGCTCCCGGGTACCGGTGCTGGTACCGATAGACCCTGTGGGGATGGCGAACCCCAGGCGCAACGGGGACTGCCGGAGCAGGAGGCTGAGGCCAAGGGGAGAAGCGGCGTGCAGCTCACATTCCTGGACGTCAGCCTACGGTGTCGTGCGGGAGGCTGCAGGGGCGGGTGGCGGGGCGCCGCCGCGGAAGGGGCAGCGAAGCAGGAGTGAGGGTTGTGTCCAGGTGGCGTGTGGCAGATTGCGGGGCCCTCGATATGGAGGATGGGAGGGTTTCGGGGTTTTTTGCGTTGAGCGCTGGGGTTAGGATGCGCTGTCGACGGCGGGCTTTAGCCCCAGCCGCCATGCATGTGCCGATTTGAGCATGGGCTGTAGCTACTGGCTATGTGTGTGCGTATGCTTGGCACCTGTATGGTCGAATATCAAGTTGCAGGATGGCGCATGCCCAGGTGCACGTGTAATGAGGCAGGGCTCCGTGGCCAAGACAGCAGCAAGACCGTGTGCTAGGCTTGGGACAACGACGTGCAGTAGGTACAGGCTAGCAGCTGAAACATCTCCAGCGACAGCTCAAGAGAGTTGCGCCCGTGAGGTGGCCATGTTGGGGCACACCTGGGCATACTGCACGCGGCTCTGGGTGCGGTGCTGGGTGCGTGTGGGTGGCTGAGGCAGGGGTCTCCCTTGCTCAAGTGGGTACATGACTTGTCAGTTGCCACTGACTTCCACTCCGCATAGCAGTATCTCATTAAGTTGATTCACACAAATGATTGTGTCCTCTTCTCAGTCGCAATAGCGCATGGACGCGGAAGCGTACGACGAGCCGGCGCCGGAACTGCAATCCCCAAAAAAGAACCAACCTCGCGATTCTCTACTTTGTTGTGTAGAGTTACTCCAGTGACATTAACAGATTTATCCCGAAAAGAGCAATAGTGTACCAGGCTGCAGTAACTACCCCGACACAGACTTTCGCGACCGCGACCGCGACAAATGGGCTTCGGCGACCGTGGCGGTGGTCGTGGTGGTGGTAGGGGATTTGGTGGTGGCAGAGGAGGCTTTGGAGGAAGGGGAGGAGGTCGCGGCGGATTTGACGGTGGGAGGGGCGGCCGGGGCGGCGGCAGGGGAGGAGGCCGGGGCGGATTTGGCGCGCGAGGTGGAGTCGCCAAGGGTGGTCCACGTGGTCGTGGCGGCCGCGGCGGTGGCCGCGGTGGCATGAGGGGCGGGTCTAAGGCAGTAATTGAGGCGCATCGCCATGAGGGCGTTTTCATTGCTCGCGGCAAGGAGGACGCTCTCGTGACCCGCAACCTGGTGCCCGGTGTCAGCGTTTACGGCGAGAAGCGTATTGCTGTGGAGAACGAGGGCGACAAGACGGAGTACCGCGTCTGGAACCCTTTCCGGTCTAAGCTGGCCGCCTCCGTCCTGGCCGGTGTCGACAACATCTACGTGAAGCCCGGCAGCAAGCTATTGTACCTGGGTGCTGCCTCCGGCACCAGCGTGTCGCACTGCTCCGACCTGGTGGGGCCAGAGGGCGCCGTTTACGCTGTGGAGTTCTCGCATCGCAGCGGCCGCGACCTGGTTAACATGGCCAAGCAGCGCCCCAACGTCATTCCCATCATCGAGGACGCTCGCCACCCCCAGAAGTACCGCATGCTGGTGCCCATGGTGGATGTCATCTTCGCCGATGTCGCGCAGCCGGACCAGGCCCGCATTGTCGGGCACAACGCGCAGTACTTCCTGAAGAACGGCGGCAACTTCGTCATCTCGATTAAGGCCAGCTGCATCGACTCGACAGCGCCGCCGGAGGCGGTGTTCGCGCGGGAAGTGAAGAAGCTGCAGGAGATGCAGCTCAAGCCCAAGGAGCAGGTCACCCTGGAGCCCTACGAGCGCGACCACGCCATGGTCGTGGGTGTCTACCGGCCGCCTACCAAGAAGAAGGACTAAGCGCTACGGGCGTGCGGGGTCTGGGTGGGTTATTGGGCCGGATGGGCTGGGGTTGGGGTCGGGTTGGGAGGTGCGGGGTACGGTACCCTTCGGACGTGGGTTGGGTGGGAGCACTGTTGACGGGCTTTTCGCGGTGGGGCACGATGCCCGCTGCTACGTAGGAATTGGAGGCATGCGAGACCTGAGCTGTTGGCCGGGAGCTCGCGCGTAGGGGTCTGTGGCGGAATGCCTTGGGCAGGGGTGTTTGTGCAGCTGCATGATCAAAACGTTTTTCCCTGCATCGCCGTCCGCCTTTGCGGCTGCGCGCCCGCGAGCACATTGCACCTGTGTGCCGCCAGGGAGGGCAGCTGCCAACGTTTGGTGTGCGTGAGAGCTGCGCAAAGGCCGGTGGGGCGTATGCAGGGTGTAACATATAGGTAGGACGAACTCACTAGGCACCGACTGAGACTGAGACTGGACGTACATCGGCACGTGGCATGGAGGCACGCGCGTCCAGAGCGGCTGCGGCAGTTTTGTTGTGCTGCTACCCGCATTGCGCTCATCCGTGCAAGTTGGTTGATGCCTTGCTTGTTGCCTTCGCACCGTTGTCATACGGGGGCTTTTGACAGGACTGACTTTGCGACACGCTGACCAAGCACTGTGTTTTGACTTGGCTCTTTCAGAGGCGCGCCCATGGATGCGGAATCCATGAACACGAAAGCGCATGAACTGTTGCAATGTAGGATAGGATGGTGCAGCAGGAGCTTGTGCCCTGTGTGTGGCTTGATGGCCTGACCGAGTGTATTGCGGGCGTGCGGCAGGGCTGCAGCACGGACGAAGTGGGCAAGACTCGACGCTTTCCGTCTGCTGTTCGGGAGCAGTGAGCCCATGTAAGGACGAGGAACATGCAATGGATGTTGCCGTGCGGTGCCTGCGCGTCTCGCATGACTTGCATTCGCATGCTGTCAGCGCACGAGGAAGCAGCTGCATGGGCGAGGGACGGGTACCGTAGTCCTATGGGGCGAGGGACGGGTGCACAGCTTCACCTGTGTGTGATGGGCCTTCCAGACTGCCGGGGGTCTGCCTATCAGCAATCAGCAATACTTGCTCAGCCATGGGCGCATGCCACCAGCGGGATTTAGCTTCGGACGGTACCGTACTGCTGTCATGCATGTGTTGCGCAGCTGTTGCATCAGGTTGCACCAGGGGTTGCACTTGCAGTACACGCAAGGCAGCAGGGGCCTGCCTCTACTGCCTCTTCCGCGTCCCGGCACAAACAGCAGCAGGACAGCGTTTCACCCGTCTCAATACCGGTAGGCCGAAGGCCCTCAGGCACACCTAGCATGGCGTAACGTGCCACCGCCGGTGCCCAGGTTTCAGCGCAACAACATGAAAGGTCCCTTCCTGTGCATGCGCAAGTGATCTGGGTACCCAGTACTGCGAGGTCACATGCTCTGGTCACAATGCCTCAGCACCTGACACCCTGACGGGCATGCTACATCGACTCAAAGCTACCGGTAAGCTTGGGAGCCCGAGGGTGGCCGAGCCCACGGGAGCACAAGCAAGGGCACTGTAGTAGGGCACCAACATGGTAACCACCTGCATTAAACGTACTAACGTAGCCTAGCTTTGGCGAAAGGGCCGCTCTCGCACTCATCCAGGCAGTCATGCACGTACCGCATGGCACGTGGCGGTGCACGGCAAGGGGGCGGGCGGCAGCAGGCTGGGGCAGCTCCAGGTTACATGTGCACGCGCCAATGGGACAGGGAGCCTGCTTTTTGCGGCAAACCCGCAAGGCAGCAGCAGTTGCTGTTGTTGCTCCGCAACCCGGGGAGGAGGCTTAACACTGTCCGCCCTCTCTGCCGTTCCAGCCGATAGTACCACACAGACCCATACCGGTGTGCTTACGCAAAGTGTACCCAGGCCTACTGTACCTCACAGGCAACCTTGGGTGATGGCCAAGTACCGTAACCCCGCCTAGCGCGGTACGCATACCCGCCATACACATGCACACGCACACCTGCCTTACCCACACACGGGGATGCGGAACCCTGGCTGGCACTGTGCAACAGACAAGGGCACTCTGTTGTGCAGACCTCGACAATAGACCGACACAGCTGTACGACAATCCACCTTCACTTGCGAGCTGCCTGCTGCGTATGGCAGCACTTAAATAGCGGGGCCGGCGCTCCATTCGAACAAGGTCCACCCTATGCGAACAGTGCAGCAATTGCGATGCACATATAGACCCGCGCTGTCAGTACCATGCACAACAGTAAGATTTGAGCCGACTGCAAACCCACCGCGCGGCATTGACCTTAACGCACGCTCACACGGACGCACACGCGAGCGCGCGTGCACCTGGCAGCCTGAAAGGGTGTAACAGACACACTGGCGCGCATGCCCTTCGCACAGCTGGTCAAGACACACGCCACCACCACAGGAGCCCTGCCCGCAACGCACGCGGCCACACACACTCAGCGCCACACCTGCTTCTACAAACACTCCACAACCTGCCACCCTCCCACCCCTCCCTCAACCGCTGCATGAACACCGCAGCCGCACGCTCAACCGTCCCGTAATGTACTCCCCGCACCCAGCTACGGTATGTGCAACTCGTTGCATGTAATATAGTGAGTAATGAAACAATGGGCGCCGCACTACGTCGCGTGCGGCCTGCCGTGTCCCGTGTCTAAGTCACATAGCAGCAGCAGGCGCCTGCGCCGTTGGCTGCCGTACAGGTTTGTTTTTGTTAGGCTTCAAGCCCAAAACAGATGGGGCTTGTACTCGATACACCAGGCCTGCGACCTGCGTCCCGCGTCTTGCGTCCTCATACACCTCATGCACCCCCACCAAAAGCGACCTCCGCCACAATGCTGGCCGACGGGCCCCACCAGCGCAACCCGCTGCGGTACACACCAGGTTCGTACACCACACCACCTACGACATATCCACCTGCAGCCCTCCTTGGAAGCCGCACACCACCGCACGTCCTCCCAACTCTGCCCAGCCCACCGCTCCTCATTGCTCCGGCTCTACAGCCCTGTGACTGTTCCGCCCAAACATGGAAGAGGATGCCTGTGCAAGCTCCGTCCCGCTCGCTGCTTTCCTCCACCACCAGCCGTCTCCCTCCACCCTCCGCCCTGCACCCTCCGCCCTCATCTGCTCCTCTTGCGCAGTACGGCTGTGGCTGTGGCTGTGGCTGTGGCTGTGCAGCTCCGTCACGTGCTCGCTGTTCCTGCCCACGCTCCGCCCTCATCTGCTCTTCTTGCGCAGGTACTGCGCCCGGCTGGACGCGTGCGGGCGGCAGTGCACCTGCGCCGCCGGCAGCGTGAGCAGCAGCCCCGCCGCCACCGCCAGGTTGGCAACAAAGTGCCGCGACACGTAGAACGCGTACGACCTGCGGGAAGCAACACAGGCTACTCACTCTCCGCGTTTGCGCTGTTGTTCAAGGCCCCGTGCAGGACAAGTGGAATGTGGGGTCTTCACAGCAAGCCTTTACTGCGGCAGGCTGTGTGTTCCCCAGCTTCGAGACCTCAGCGTGGGCGCAGCAGGACTTGCTTCACTGCCGCTAAATCCGCTGCCCGCGGGTATCACCGGTTCCCGTGCCTGTGACTTCACCGCTTGCTCGCCCCCCCCCCTTTCTTTCCCAGCTCACCACAGCACAGAGCCCCGCAGCCAGAAGCGCCAGCAATAGGTGGCCTCCAGCGCCGCGGCGGCAGCCAGCAGCACCGGCAGCACCTGCGCAGGCATATGCACAGCGCGCACCGATTGACGCATTCAGGACATCACAGGCCCCAGCGCACATGCACACCCACCCTACCCGCAGCAGCCAGCAGACATGCCCCAGGTAAGTTCGCGATAAGGCCAAGCTCGCAAGCTGGCCGCACACAACCTTTCAAGCAGCGCTCACCCGCCAGCCTCGGTTACCCGTCTCCCTGCCAGGCCCCCTTCCCCACTCTAGGCTCCCCAGCCCCTGCCATCCCATCCTGGTTCTCCCTGCCCAAACCCAAAGACAAGTAAACTACCGGCAAACGCTTTGAATCCAGGCGCAGCAGCTCCCATCCGCAGGGTTTCCTCTTCGCCGCGGTGCGGCTGCCACCGCCCCCCCCCCCCCCCCCCGCCCCGCCCGTATTAGGCAGTGCTTCGCACACTGCTAGTACCTCGTTTGCCCCCCTCCCCACCTGGTTCCCCAGCCCCATGAAGCAGGGCAGCGCCAGCGCGGGCAGGCACAACAACACTCTGAACCCCCGACTGCCTTGCCGTACTCATTCGGTTGACCCCCCACCCAGCCACACCCCCCCCACAGCCCGCCCCCACCTGGTTGCCTAGCCCCATGAAGAAGGGCAGCGCCAGCGCGAACTGCGCTGGCAGCCAGTAGGTGTTGAGGGAGCCGTCGCCTCGCGGCACCCACGTGTACGTCTCAGCCAGCAGCTCCCACAGCGCCTCGCCCAGACTGCTGCCCTCCATGTCGCGGATGTGCTCGACCTGGTTGCGGTCGGGGTGCAGGAGGGAAGAGCGCAGATTACACAGGGGATTAGAGCAGGCGCCGTCAGCCAACGTTCCGAGCCCGACGCCGAACCCGGCCCACTCCCCAGACACCCAGTGCGGTGTGGGTAAAACGTGAATGGGGTCGCGGCGCGGCATGGTGGAGTGGGGGAAGCAGCACGGCATGACGTGGCGTTGAGAAGCGTGGTAGGGACCGGCAACCTGCCCCGCAAGCCCCCCGAACGTGACAGTCGGAGCCCGCTGCCACGCACCCCTAAGCAGCCCGAGTGCCCGACCTCGCCCCCCTGCCACCCCCTTCGCTCGCGGGCACGCCTCGCAGCTCACCCGCCTCCTGCCCAGCCGCACCAAAAGGTCCCACGCACTGTCCCACGGACACAGCCCTCCACTCTCCCCTCCCCGCCATGCCGCCTCCCCACACACTCCCTCCCCCTCCCCCCACACGTTCTTTCGTTGTGCCGCCCTGCGGATACCCCCCACGCTTCGGCCCCCACCTGTGTGCAGCCCTCCCCTCTCCGCTCCCCGAACACCCCTCCCACCACACGTAGGCCCCCACCTGTATGCAGCCGTAGTACGCGAACAGCGGCGCCAGCATGACGCACCCCGCCCGCAGCGCCACCCCCCGTGCCACGTGCCGTGCCGCGGACCAGGCGGTGGCGGCGGAGGCGGGCAGGGAGCTGGACGCGGGGGAGGGCCTCCCGCCGTGCCGCCCGCCAAGGGAGCCCCCCGAGGACACCACCAGGCGGCCGGGGACCAGGGGGCCGCCGGAGCCGCCGCCGCCGGAGGAGGTGCCGATGGCCCCTGGGGAAGCTGCAGGCGGCAAGGGGGTGCGAGGTAAGGGGGCGTGAGTGGCCGTGGCTCGGTGGCGAGGGGAAGATGTGTGCATGTGGGGGAGGAGGGGCGAAATGAGGCCAGGTAGCGAGCCGCATACCGTAGCGAGGAAGTGGAGCCCCGGCTGCGAACATGCCCCAACCCAGTGGCTATGAAAGTGGTGTTGTGAAAGGAGTGCAATTGGTCGCCAGGTAGCGAGCCGCACCGCGAAGGAACGGAGCCTCGGCTGCGAACATGCCCCAACCCAGTGGCTATGAAAGTGGTGTTGTGAAAGGAGTGCAATTGGTCGCCAGGTAGCGAGCCGCACCGCGAAGGAACGGAGCCTCGGCTGCGAACATGCCCCAACCCAGTGGCTATGAAAGTGGTGTTGTGAAAGGAGTGCAATTGGTCGCCAGGTAGCGAGCCGCACCGCGAAGGAACGGAGCCTCGGCTGCGAACATGCCCCAACCCAGGGCCCCTTGCGGCACACCCAGTCGTTGAACCATGCCCTTTGTCCGCATAAGTCCTGCCCGGCCTATCCTGACCGCACGTCGCCCTATCCAACCCCAGCCACCCCTGAATGCCCTCAATTCCCCCGATCCCCATCCCACCCTTACCCCCGCGTCCCCGCTCCCTTGCAGCCCAAAGCCTCCCCTCTTCCCTCCCTCTGCGTCCCACTTACACATCTTCCGGTGCGGCCGCGTCACCGCCGCCAGCGCCGCCGGCAGACCCGCCGCCCCCCGCCCCGCGCCGCCGCCGGCCTCCGCGCCCGTGCCCGTGCCCCCGCCCTGCCCGCCCGCCGCCGCCCCCGCCGCCAGCAGCACGTGGTGCGGCGCGGTGGGCATGACACGTGCCACGTACACGAGCGTGGCGCCCGCGATGGCCAGCTCCTTGACGCGCAGCAGGTGCACAGACTGGCCGCGCCAGAACAGCCTGCGGGGACCGTGCAAACGTGCATGAAAACCCAAGCCATCGGTTGCAAGCCGGGATCGCATAGGCGGTGGGTACACGGCGGAAACGTGTGCTGCTGGAGGCGACAAGTGTTTCTCCACACACAGAAACGCGCCATGCAACATGCTACATGCGCGCTCCATACCGATGTGTGCAGCACGTGCGTTAACACTCACAGCAGGCCCCTCCAGTGGCCGGTCAGCAGCTCCAAAAGCAGCCGCCCCGCCAGCAGCCCCGCCGCCTCCGGCACCCAGCGCCCCGCCGCCAGCGCCGCCAGGCACGGCGCCGCCACCGCCGCGTGCAGCAGTGCCACGTGCGGCCCAGGACCCAGCGCGCCGTACAGCAGCTCCCCCAGCGCCGAAACCAGGCGTGACAGCCGCCACGTGGCGTCGTTGCCGTCGTCGTCGGCCGCGTGGGTGGTGTGGGTTAGGTGGGTGTGGGTTAGCGGCTGGCGCTGCATGCGCAGCCTGTGCATGGCGTGCCGCGAGTGCCAGGCTTCCAGGTCGGCAAACAGGGCTGCGGAGTAGTAGGCTATGAGCATGGCGCGGGCTAGGAGGAGCAGGGAGAGGTGCAGCGGGCCGGGGGGCCGCGGAGGGGGAGGGGCGGCGGGCGCGGGGGAGCATGCGAGGGAGGGGTGCGGCAGGGTGAAGGGGGAGCTGGGGGTTGCGGGAGAGGGGTAGTTGTGGACCGAGGTGGCGGGGGAGAGGACGGGGTGGTAGGGCCCGTGCGAGAGGGAGTGGGGCAAGGAGTGGGAGCGGGAGGTGGAGGTGGTGGGGGAGTCGCGGCAGCGGGAGGAGTCTTGGCGTTGGAGCTGCTGGAAGGGTGTGGGCGGGACCATGTCCATGAAGGGGGAGTGCAGGGAGTGCCGTTGGGAGTGGGGTGGGGAGGGGAGGGAGGCTAGGGAGGTGGTGCGCGAGTGGGGTGTGTGCTCGCTGCAGGCGCTGGCGGGCGCCGTGTTGTGCGCAGTGTACATCGGCGTGGTGGTGGCATCCCCTGCGCAGCTGCTGCTGGGGTAGCGGGGGGTGCGCGGCGGGCTGCCGAAGCGGGGGGTGCTGTGGCCGGGGGTGGTGCTGCCGGGGGTGGCGGCCCCGGTGGCGGATTTGAAGCGGCTGGGCCGCACGCGGTAGATGGAGGCGGGGTGCTGCAGCTGCTGGCTGGAGGGGGACGCCAGGGGGGCCGGAGAGGAGTTGACACTCTGGGGGGGGTCGGGGCAAGGGGCACGTGAGGAGGCGTTATGGGGGTTAAGGCACGGGGCCATGCGTATGGTACGTGTACGGTGAATATGTAACAGGCAGGGGGGCCGGAGAGAAGTTGACGCTCTGGGGCGGGGGCATGGGGGAGAAAGGGAGGGGGCGTTGGGGTGGCGGCAGATTGGCAGTACTGTTCCCGATTATCCCTTCGTCACCTCTCGCAAGCACTGTTTTCTTAACAAGTGCGGAGGTACAGTAACATGTGTGGACTCTCTTTATGTGCTCACCGGCAGCAGGTCGGGCAGCTGCAGCAGCTTTCCGCTGGCGCCGCCGACGCTGCCGCTGCCGCGGCTGGGGCCGTGGTAGTTATCACCGTTGGCCTTGCCGCCCGACGCAGATGGCTGCCGCGACGCGCTGCTACCGGCCTCCGACAGGACCGAGTGGAAGTGCACTCCGTCCACAGGGGGCGGCTTGGGCAGCGTGGCAGAGGCCGCGGCCCGTTGGTTGGGCAATACCCTGGGGGGGCCCAGCGCTAGGAGGGGCGGCGGGGGCAGGATGCCTGCCAGTTTGCGGACAGAGGGAGAAGAAGAAGACATGCGAGGGGACTGCGGGTGCGCGGCGTAGGGAGAGGGGGAGGGTGGGACGGGGGGAGCCAGGGGGGCGAGCGTGCGGGAGGAGGAGGAGCGGGAGGGGGTGCCGCTGCCGCCGGTGGTCGCGGCGCGCGCGGGGGGTGGGGGAGTGGGAGCGGGGGGTGGCTGGAAGGGGGAGTGGAGGTTGAGCCCGGGGGAGGAGGGGCAGGAGGTGCGCGGGGAGGCGAGGGCGCCGGAGAGGTTGAGGAGGTGCTTGCGGGAGGGGCAGGCGGTCGGGGGTTCGGAGGTGAGCGTTGGGGTCGCCCAACCTGATAAGTTGCTCGGCGTGCACAAGCGCGAGCCGTATACTGAGGACCCATGGCCGGCAGCTAGGGACGATGTGTCGTCGTCTTGGCTGCTCAACCGGTTGCGGAGGGCGTAAATATGCGCATGCGCGTCGTTGCTGGCGATGCTGCCCGTTTCCTCATCGTCGTGGAGGTAGACTGCTGGTCGAGATTGTACCTTGTTGAAGTGTTCGTTCTGCAAGGGCAGTACACAGGCAAAACAGGGTGCCTTGCGCTTGGGACCCAGTTGCCCAGTGCACAGCGGTTACCCGCAACCACAAGCAGGGCCACGCTAACAATATGTTTCAATACAATGTAATTCCTCAAACATGCTGCCAGTCACAGCTCGTCAGCGCCCGCCCCAGTCTGCCCAGGGGAGTGCACAATTTGCCCGTGCTAAATACACCTGTCATATCCTGAACTGCCCGCGGCTAACCTGTATTAGAAGCCTTCTCAGCTCTTGAAGCTGAGAATTGGGAGTGGGTGGTTTCTCCTCCCCCCGGCGCTCCTTCTCTGTGTCTTTGTCGTTATGCCCCCTTGGTGACGCCAAGGGAGTCGACGCTTCGACGTCTAAGGTGCCATCCGAGCTGGTGCGGGGGCTTGTTGAGCTTGTGAGAAAACAAGCGTGGTCCAGGGCCTGCAGGTTGCGCTGCGCCCATGACGTTTGGACGCTTAGCGCCCTGGCAGGCATCCCGCCGAACCGTCAATTTCAGCTGGGCAATTATGTTGCTGTTAGGTGCATGTGGCAAGCAAGCGAAGGCGCCGTCGTTGCAGAGTATGCACAGAGGTACACCGAGGCAAAAACGAGGTCTTGGCGCAACATGGCATTTGAGCACATCAGATATTACGCCTAGGGCACTGACATAGTTGTGGTATCCTAGTGAGTCCGAGCGAGGAGCCTTCTCGCTTCCGGCATTAACCTAGTTACCTAGTTACTAGCCACAAAGAAACCACTTAAGTAGGTGGTTATGGTCTAATTAATATGGGTAAGTTTTTTAAGTCAGAGCGGGATTGTCGTTTCTGGGCAAGAAAACTTAACCGCTGGTACACCCTTGCCCTGCCTCCCGTACTGCTGGCCTACCTGTCGTGGCCCACATGCTGGCCCACTGCTGCCGTTGGCCCATCCACATGTCGTGTACACCCGCTCCTGCTAACCGCACCAGGCTGTAAGTGCGAGCTGCCACATGTGCAGCTGATGGGTGTGCATTTGCTCTCTTCGTCTAAGAAAGGGTCGAGTACTGAGTAGCTGAGCAGGTCCGGTCCTACCCGACATCGGCAGGTGCGGCGGGTCGTAGACTCCCCATGTTCGTGGCTTGTTCAGCGGCCAGCCAAAGTGCCTGACCACGTGACCAGTGCAAAGTTCCAAAGTACCAGCCATCTGCTGCCAGGAAGTGATCTACCATCTATGTCGAGCCTATGGCAGGACTGCACGTGTGCAGACCCCATCGTACTCCGATGTACGACCATCTCAGGCATCTCTGCAAGGAAGTTATTTTTCTATGGAAAGGAAGATCGGGTTGGCACGTACGTGATACGGTACCAGTACCGTACCACCGCCGGGAGCAGGCGGAAGCGCACATGCGCGTTGCAAGGTGTATGTCCGGATTCCCGCACAAGTTGCACTTCATATGCGCATCAGCAGCTCCATGGCACTTGCGAGTCCAACAGCCTGACAGCATGACACCTGGCCTTTCGGGACAGGGGTCTGGGCCCCAGGGCCCCACGTCCTACCGAGCTCCGGCTGTCCAAAACTGTGCCGGACCCATGCCAATAAACTATATCGTGCATGTTACCGGCGTACGTCTTGGTCTACTCGTTACCATTGCAAAGCAACTTGCTGCGGCTGTTACCGTATACGTATCGTCACTATCGTGTCATTGTTCCACGCCGTGTCATGCCTGCCATCAGCAGCGAACCCACCCGGCTAGGTACCGCTCAATGTGTCCAGCCGTCCGTGATCCGCGTTCTCCGTCACAACCATGGGCGTAATCTGTCCCATACCTGGAAGCTTAACCGTTACTATACGTCTCAACCAGACCTAGACCGCGTCACACCCCACAACTGCACCACGTACCCACATCCTGCAAATAGTTCACGTCCCAAAGCACAGCCCCCAGGCTAACCGCAGTCCTCACAGGAGCAAATCGTCTGGTTTCCCTTCGGCCAAAATTGTCAAGCACAGGGTGACCATGCGGTCTCCCAGTCCGCAGCAAATGTAGTGAAAGGCGGTAGCCTAGCAATAAGCACGCCCTGCCCTGCGTTGTGCTATTCAAGTCGTCGCACTGCCCCATGGGCCGACAAACCGGCCCACGTGCCACCAACACAGCGTCTCCCAAGGCTGCATCGATACATGCAATTGCGGTGAGCTCTGCAATAAAACGTCAAGCTTTCGTGTCCCCCACCAACTAACAGGGCCGCAAAGCATGACGGCCTGGCAATGCGCTTGGCCCCACCTTTCCATCTTAATATCACTACGCTATCTCCGTCCGCCCTGCTGCGGTACACTGGGGCGAGCCTCCCTAAGGAGCGCCGGTGCCTCCGGCCATAGCACGGCTGCCTACACCGGCGCAAGCAACATCCTAGCACCCGTCCGCGCCCCCGACACTAAACTGGAACCCCCCACACGGCTGCCTTGCGCACCAGTCTGAATCAAAGACGCGCCGCTGTTGGACGGACCTGGGTCTTAGCACGACTGCCTCCACCGGCGCATGCAGCATTCTGGCACCCGTCAGCGCCCCCGACACTAAACAACACGCACTCGGAGGCTGCGAGCCGCCATCGGCAAAGGGGCGTCCCTGCAACCCCAATAAGAATACCCACGGGGCACACCGGCAACCAGAACTGTCAGCACACCTTGTAGTTTTTGTCATTTATCGCCCCAGGTACGCTGCTTTCCCCGCGTACAGGCCCTGAGCTCCCGGCTGCCCCGCCGCAGCGTCCACGGGCGCTGACAGCTGCACGTGCAGACTCGCCAACGCGCCCGAACCCCCAGCCGTGCCATTGCCCAGCCCGCTGCCCTGCTGCTGCTGCTGCTGCTGCAAGGGCGCGGACGCGACGCTGCGCCAGCTATCCGTCGATGAGACGCGGTCCATTGCAAACGGTTGGTAGTTGGCCCCGTTACCGTTGTAGCTGGTGAAGCCGTTGGAGTAGGTGGGTTGGTAGCCGCTGCCCTCGCCTCCCTGGTTGCCTAGGCCGAAGCCAGGCGGCCCTGGCCGCTGCTGCTGCTGCTGCTGTTGCTGCTGCTGCGCTTTCACATCCGCATGCGCCCCGTTGGCTGCACTGAACATGAGTGCGTTGCTGCCCGCCGTGGTGCCATTGGCTACCTGAGGCTGAAACAGGCCACCTAGGCCGCCACCGAATAGCGCGCTCTGGTAGGTGTTGTCGGGTGCGGCTGGACCCTGCCCCCATGGGTTCAGGGTGGACGGACCAGCCCCGACGGCTTGGCCCACCTGCTGCTGCTGCTGCTGCTGCTGCTGGCCGAATCCCAGGAGTCCTCCTCCCCCAATGGCACGGTTCTGCGCCTGCCCTCCCACCGGCACATTGGCGTGCTGGGTTGCCTGCGGCTGGCTCTGAGCGCCGCCTATCGACAGCAGCCTCAGCACGTCAGATAGCTCCTGCGCGTGCTCCCCGCTCGCCAGCTGCCCGGCCTCCCGCCCTCCCAGCGCCACGCCGGGGCCCCGCAACGCCCCGGGCTGCTGCTGCTGCTGCTGTCCAAAAGGCGCGTACGCCTGCTGCTGCTGCTGCGGTTGCTGCTGCTGCTCCTGGAACAGCTGCCACGGCCGGGAGAAGCCGGAGTAGTCAGGCGGACGCGAGGCCGCGGCCGCCGCCGCCATGGAGTCCATCGCGGGCGCCGCCGGCAGGTCAAGGCTCGCCCTGGACTGCTGCCCGCCCACCTGCTGCTGGCCCCCTGCGCCACCGTGCAGCCCCGCGCGGCCGCCCGCGCGTAGGGCCTCCAACAGCGCTGACCCCGCCGCCGCCCCATCCACCCGCTGCCCCGCCTGCCCCGCACCCTGCGCCTGTGCCGCCGCGCCCCACCACCCCGCGCCCGCCTCCGGCCCGCTCCCCATGCCCCCCAATCCCGGCGCCCCCGCCCCCATGCCGCCCGCGGCAGCCTCCGCCGCAGCCCGCTGGAAGGCTGCCTGTAGGCCGCCCACCTGCCCCGCGCCCAGACCGGAGGCTGGGAGCAGTGGCTCCGGCTGCGGCTGTTGAGGCTGGCCCGTTAGCATGGCCCGCAGGAGCCCCTGTACACCGCCAGAGGGCGCCCCGCCCCCGCCCAGCGGCTGGTGGAAGGGGAAGGGTCCAGGGGAGGCCCCCGGCCCGCCGGTCTGCAGCGCCGCCGCCAAGGCCGAGGCGCTGGACAGGAAGGAGCCGTTCGCGTCCGTACGGCCTGCGGCAGCTGCCTGCAGCTGCTGCATGTCGTACCCGAAGCCGAGGGCCGGCTGCTGCTGCTGCTGCTGCAGCAGGTGCTGCTGGAGTGGGCTGGCGTGGGGCGGGGTGTGGGGGCCCAGCAGGCGCGCCCCGCGCGGGGGCGGCGGCGGCGGGGTGCCGGCCTGCTGGTGGTTGTGGCCGTTGGCGGGCAGGGGGTGCGGCCCCGGGGCGCGGTGCGGCGGCAGCGGCGGAGGCGCGCGGTGCCACGTGTGGGGCGGGCGCTGCCTGCTGTTGGCCATGAAGGCGCGCCACTCCTCAAGGCACATGATGGGGCTGCCCACGCGCGTGTTGTCCACAATCAGCCTGGGGTGCGGGAGTAGTAGGGGGAATGGTAGGTGGAGGAAGGGTGTGCGCTGCGTTGCTCCATGGCGCATTGGTGCTGCTGCATGTAACCTATATGACCCCCCAACCACAACAACAGCCTAGGCAACTTGGAGCCTGTCAAAGCAGCCAAGGCGCCCAGCAGACCGCGTCAATGCCCTTCGCCCCACTCCTGAGCCTTACGCCGTCACCTGCCACTCCACGCGTTGCCATGCCCCCATCAGCGCCCACCCCGCCCACCTCATGGCCTGGGCGCTCTCCAAGGCCAGCTGCTCCGCCGCGTGCAGCTCCTCCTCAGTCATGGCCCCACCGCCGTGACCACCACCGCCGTCGCTGTCACCCGAATCCGAGTCCCCGCTCGCCCCTACCCCCTGCTCGCTGCCCCCCGCGCCGACCCCGTTGCTGCCCCTCCTGCTGCTGCTGCTGCAGGCCCGCTGCAGGCGCTGCAGCAGCGCGGGCGCCAGCAGGTTCTTGGGCAGCTGCAGATGGTCCTGCCCCACCAGCGGCAGGGCCTCCGGGCCGAACAGCCACACCAGAGTGCGCGCCGCGTCTGTGTGGAGAGCGGAGTACGCGTTGTACGACCCACGTGCAGGTGAGTCATGAAGAAGGGCAAGCGCACGTGGTGCACGCACGCCAGGTGGACCTAGCCGCGCAATGAGTCTTGGGTCACCTCACTACTTTTCGTGTCTGCAAGAGTACTGTATCCATCCTCCCCGAAAGCGCCCGCCCCCTTGACTTACCCTTGACGTTGGCCACGTTGCGCAGCAGGTGCACAGAGTGCCCAAACACCCACGCGATGTACGGCAGGGTGGCCTCGTTGCGCTCCTGTGGGCACGGAGCCAGGCGCAGCGGCAACGGCAGGGGTTCTGCTCACATCCTGAACGAGTGCACGAAGGTCAGCTGCTTGACCGCGTCCTGAGGTTGGTGGGCTCCCAGTGGCAATCCGCTTTCCCCTCAAACATGGCCCGCCGGATGGAACGCAGCCAGCTGCGCCCGCTCGCACCCTGTCCTTGTCCCGACGGAACCCTCTCGCAGCGCACGGATCCTTTCCAGAGCCCCCGCCCCCGGCCCTCACCCTTATCCCCAGGCTACTTCAACCCCGGCCCTCACCCGTATCCCCAGGCTGCGCGCCGTGTTGTCGTTGCAGTCGAACGGCTCCTCCACCGCCGCCACGTAGGCACGTGGGAAGCGGGACACGTAGCCGCGGCCGTACCAGGGGCTCACGCGCCAGTTCCTGGGGGTGCGAGGTTCAGCGTTCATGTAGCACGGGAGCAGCGCAGTAAGGACGAGCCCACTGGCGACTTAAACCCACGGTACTGCATGACCGCAAAAGCCAATACTTGCAACGGCATAACATGTGTTTTAAGTCCGCCTGGGCGCAATGCAGAGGCCCCAGGAGCCCCACCTGTGCCCCGCGTTGTCCCTCCACAGCCCCATGACCGTGCTGAAGCAGCTCATGAACCACAGCAGCTGCTGCAGCAGGCCAGGCGGCTCGCGCCGCGCGGCGGGGTCCACCAGCGGCGTGGCGTCCTCGGCGCAGCGCTGCGTGGCCACCGCCAGCAGCACGTCCAGGGAGGTGGACTTGTCCTGGGGGGTTAGGAAACCGGGAAAAGAGGGGGAACGAGATGGGGTGAGGAGGGTCATCCTAAGATGTTCTTTGTAGGCTGCGTGGCCACCGCCAGCAGCACGTTCAGAGAGGTGGACTTGTCCTGGGGGGCGGATGCGGGAGGGCGCACGAGAGGGGTCGAGAGGGGTAGCCAAGCGGAAGTGAGACGATGGGAGTGTAATGTGAAAGAAAATGCGAGGAAAGCACGTCCAGGGAGGTGGACTTGTCCTGGGAGTGGCGGATTGGGGAGAGGAAAGGGTTCACGAGAAGGGGTGCGAAGGGCCGGCCAAGCAGGGAGAACGTAAGGAGCCCGCTGAGCACACATCTCCGACTGTCCCATGCGTGGGAGGACGACGTGCGCCAGGCAGTCAAGAGAGAGTGGCCCGCCAGCAACCGGCCAGACCCCTCACTCCCATTTGTGGGCCCGCGAGCACCTCTTTCGGCCCCCTCTGCCCCCCGCAAGCGCCCCACCTGCAGCGGCCGGCCCTTGCCCCCTGCCCCGCTGGGCTCCTCGTCCCAGAACAGGCGCCACAGCGGCGGCAGCAGCGCGCCGGGCGGCTGCGGGTAGGTCTGCAGCGAGAACAGCGCCATGAGCGCCAGCGACCAGCTGTTGAGCGTGCCGCAGTGCGCGTTGTTGATGTCGTGCTGCTTGGCCCACAGCTTGACCTGCGGGTGGGATGGACGGAGAACCAAAGGAGTTAGTCGGTTAGTCGGGGGCGTACTAACAGGCGGAGGTGGCACATCGGCATGACCATCCCCAATTCCCCATGCATCAAACGGCACGCTCTCCGTCCCCACCATGGCCCCGACAGTGGGCCCAGCCCAGCCCCTTGCTCCTCCCCTCCCCAGCTCCCCGGGCCCCACCAACCCCAGCGCCCACCCACCAGGCGTACCGTTACCCCAGCAGCTACCTCACCCCAACTACCCCAACAACCCACCAGGCGGATGGGCTCCCAGCTCCCACCCACCGCACTGGCATACTCTTATCCCAACACCACCTTAATCCCCAACCCACCAGGCGTATGAGTGGCGCCAGCGAGGGCTGCACCTGGTGGCACAGCCGCATGACGGAGCCCTTGAAGTCGCACCCGCGCGTGGTGACGCACACATCGCACTCCACGCCGCTGGCCGACTCGCGGAACCTGCCGGGAGACAGGCACCGGTCCGGAGGCGTCAAGGCTCCTGGACCCACAGCAGCTGCCATTATCCCTGCTAGATGCTGGCGGAATGGGGCCCAGCTGCCCTGCACAGCCCTGCGCCCTTCGACGGTCAGTACGGTACGCTTGCAGTGCAACCCTCGTTTCCGCATTCCTGCCACCCTTCCCTTTGCGCCTCCCACGCCAGGCCGCTCACTTGATGATGGGCACCCGCGCGTCCAGCACGCGCGTCACCTGCCCCCGCGCCACGCCCAGCGCCTCCAGCGCGTCAGCGAGAGTGGCCAGCAGCACAACCCAGTCAGCCTCCTCCAGCTCCTCCTGCAGGTCCAGCCATGCATGTACAACAGTACATACCCGTAAGCATGGGTCGCAGCAGGGACTCTTTTAAGTCTAGACAGCACGAGCCCCGTGCCACGTGCGCCACAGTTTATCAACCGCCATTTGGGTCGTCACGCAGACGTGCTTCACGCCGGTCGGCCAGCACTGTGGCCCCCGCTTGGCCCTGTACACACCTCCATTAGCCTCCCCTCCATCCGTCAGCCCTGCCTGGACACCTCCCCTTGGAACGCCGTTGTCCCCTCCCCTGACCCATCAGCGGCACCACCCGCTATTTGGACAATGGACCAGCTGTCAACGCATGCACGCCCCTGGCTCTGACCATCCCAGCGAAGCGCCCCGTCGCCCCTGTCCAAACACGCCCCCTGCCTCTCGACCACCCCACAAAGCGCCCCAGCTATCCTCCCCCACGGCCCACATCAGGGACGCCGTTGCGTCCCTCCCCCCTGACCCACCAGCGGCACCACGGTGCTTAGCCCCGCCATGCGCTTCAGCGCCGCCCGCTCGCCCCCCGCCGGCAGCCCCGCCAGGTCCACGGCGCCGCACAGCGCCAGGTCCAGGTCCGAGCCGCGGCTGTAGCAGGACGACAAGAAGGAACCGTACGGCACCAGCTGCAGCCGCGCCGGCGGGCGGAAGACGGTGGGCAGTAGCGCCTGGAGGCGCTCGATGGTGGCCTGGCGCACGGTGCCGTCGGAGGGGCTGGGCTCGCGGCTCTGGAGGAATGGGTGAAAGGGGGCGTAAAGGGGTGAAGGGGGAGTTGGCGTACGCGCCAGGGTGGGGTTTAGGTTGTGGGCGTGCGGGGCGACAGTTCCCGCGAGGCGGGAGTGGGTTGGGATGCTGCATCTTCAGGGATAGGGCTTTGTACATACGCCGCATACTCAAGCACTGCCTTAAAAATAAGTGCCGTGGATGTGCAGGAAGGCAGGACAGCAGCACAGCGCCTGAGTTGCAGGGGTGCCCCCCGAGTTGCAGGGGCGCCCGTCCAACCCCAGGCTGCACCCGCCGCTGCCCTGGCACTGCGCTCACCTGCGCTAGAGATTTGAGTCGCTCCTCGAAGAACGAGGATGCTGCCGCAGGGCATTTGGTCTGGTGCTGGCTGCTGTCAAAGTCCCAGCAGCGACGTATATTGGTCTCCACGGTCTGCTGCCCCCCCGCCCCGCCTACACCGGCGCTCCGAGCGCCGTAGCTGCTGCCCCCGTAGCTGCTGCCATAGGATCCCACGTTCATCCCAGGCGACGCCATGGTAGCGCTGCAAGGCAGTGAGGGGTTTTTTAGCATAACGGGAGAAGAGCGGGGTTGGGGTTAGGGTTCCTGTTAAACCAAAAGGTAGGTCTGGGGGGCTCACGGCTGCCAAGTGCGGGCTGGTCCTGCCTGTGAAAGATGCTACTGTCAGGTGCAGGATTTGCAGCATAGGGAGGTAACATTTGTTTGTTCAAGTAGTATATGAGTATGCGGAGCGCGTGTCGCCTGGCCTTTCAGGCCATTTGGCGGGGTTTTCCGTGAGGAACTCAGACTATCAGGACCCAATCCTTTCTGGGGTTAATAGACGTATGCGACCGGTATTACGCACCGTTACGCCAGGAATCAAGGCCCTTCGGCGCCGGCGATGAAGAATTCTCGCCGAAGCTGCTGTCGGCGCCCCACGCTTACACGGAAAGCAGCCCAAAACCTTACAGTTCTCCTTGAGTTCTTATCCTGACTCTCGCGCCCGAGACGCATCGCCCGCGCACAAAGCGGAAGGAGCGCGCGCGAGGGACCTGTCTCCGACAGAGATAGTTTCCCGAAGGCGACACGCTACTCAAGCTTTAAATCATGTACCTCTTCGTGTTATCGGTCCGTGTCGAGCACCAACTATGAGGCTGCAACTACACAAGTTTCGTGAAGTAATACAACATATTCTTGTTGCAGCCATGACACGTACATACGTATCAACATACCGAAAGGCCTGTCCTAATAATTTCTTGTCGGCCGCCCGGAACGATGCGAGCAGCGCAACATCCGTTACATCCCCGTGCGCACCGCACTCCGATGCGCCCACGTGTGATGCCGCCCCTGGCAGACAAAAGGGCAAGCTCCACCGCTGCAGCGACGCAGTGGTGGCGCCCAATAGTCGGTTATAGAAGCTACCATCTGGCCTCATGCAGGCAGGAAAATGGTCCCAGCACACACGGCAGCCTGTTGCCATGGGCACTCGTGCCTGGTTGGAGGCTGGTCTACAGGAGAGGGCCTTGGGCTGGCCCCTGCAGCGCAGCTCGCGTACAAGTACAAGAACGGTAGACAAGCAGGGTGCTTGTAAGATGTAGTGCCCCGAGCTACTTTCGCGCGCTAGTAGCTGGCGGAGAAGGGGCTTGGGCTCCATGGCACGGTCGGCCACACCCCCTAGCCCCTGTAACCTTCTAACGAAGAAAAAAAAAAAAAAAAAAAAAAAAAAACGGTGCGGCACCCCAAAAGCAAGCGTGTCATATCTAATACGTTGCGGCAGATGGGGCATGTGAAGTAGTCTGCGCGTCTTGCATTACAGTTGTCAGGCTTGTCGTCAGAGTGCCCACCCAGGGGCCAGCTGCACGAATGCGGCGACACTGTCCAGGGTTATGCTCCCCAAACACGGAGCGGGTCCAAACGTGCGATGCAAGCCTAGCCCAGGCCCGGATCTGCAAAACCTTGCCTCTGGCTTTGCCCCCTGCTACGGTAGACCTCAACAAGCCTGAGCAAGCCAGTTGGTGTACTGCCGACGTTGCTCGTCGTATGTATACCAGCCACCAGCAGCCATGGTGACTGGTGAGTTATGTCCACAGGCAGGGGGCAGCGGCGGCAGATGCTCCCCTGGTTGCAAGCGCCAGATGTGTCCAAGGTCCAAGATGGAAAGGTGCCAAGTGCCCATGTGCGTCCACCCAGGTGCGCCGCCCCTTCGTCTTCTCACCAAGGTGCCCCGATGCCCACGTGCGGGTGCCAGCCAATGTCAGCGAAGTGCAAGCACGTGCAAGTGAGGTGGGGTACAAGCTGAGCGATAGTAGCAGTCGTCTGTTTGCAGAGCATGGGCATCTACTGCCGAGGGATTAGTGGACTCACGCGCCACGCGCCACGCGTTACATTGGCTGCAGTCAAGGTCAAACTTGGGGAGGCAGTACAACGTCCGTGTGGTCCCCGAGCAGCCCCGCTGTACGTGGACAGGAAACGCTAGATTCTTTGGTTTGCTGTTTTTGCTGCAATACAGCAGACGACAGACAGCTTCATGGTTCAGCATTACCTGTCGCAAAAAGCGTGGCTGTCAATATCTTGACGCAAGCAACACTTGCACCATATAACTCGAATTCAAGGTATTCTTAGCATCCTACCAAGTCGAGGATAAGCCTGGCGCAGAAATAGCACCGAATAGCAAGTTTTCGGTTGCCTGGACTGGTCACGCAACAATTCCGAGGCAGCAATAATACACTTACTGCACAATAGAACGGCGTATACACTCCCTTTGGAGGCTCCCAGTAAAACGGACAGGCGCTGACTGGAACGAATGTCTAACTCCGAACCCCGGCCGTGGGGCTCCCATACCGCCCGGAGCTTTCCACAGAGCGAAGTTACGAACATACGACAATAATGACCGTGGAGTATGTTCATGATGGGGGCCCTGGGCTTCCGGAGACCTCTCCGCCATGTGGGCAGGCGTCGCCCTCCGGCCCACACGACGTCAAGGCAGCGGCGAGCCAGCTGGCCACTGAAAGGAGCAGCTACAAACACATCAGCAGCCTGGGGCACCCAAACAACTTCATGAAATCTCTGAACCGGAAGCGGCGGGCGTTGCTGCGTGCCGTATGCCCTGCCAAGGCAAGTTGCGGCTGCCGCCCGACGGTGCTCCTGTGCAGCCAAAAGCACTCCTGTGCGGCCAAGAGCAAAGCGTGCGCACCTCGTGCTATCTAGAGCAGCAGCATGGCGCTGTCATGCCTCCATAACCACCCAGCTTGCCTCAGGAGCCAAGGGCAGCAGCCTAAGGTGCACAACGTCCACACCGGCACGCCCAGCAACCACACGCACACATAGGCTGCCCTACCCACAGCTCTCTGCCCTGCTCCCAACCAGCAGTGCGCTGGTATTCTTGTGACATGCAGCGGATCCCAGTACCCTGCTGCCGCCAGCCCGTTGACCAGCCCTCCATTCGGACGGCATATGCAACCACACCACACCCATCAGTCCCTCGCCAGCAGCCGTCCTATGCGCCACCCACCAGCCCCGCACCGCTCCTGTCGTTTATCACCTGACCCAGATGGCCCCTGTGGCGTGCAGGTGTCCCATGCCATGGAGTACTACCTGACCTCGATGCGCTGGCTGCTCATCTCCGTGGTCATGACGCTGTTCTGCCTGTACGCCGTGGATGTGTGCGACGTGGCCGTGGGCTCCACCACCGCACGCACGGTCGTGTCGGCCTTGCTGGTGGGTGGGGCCTGGGGCGATGGGACGGGAGGGGAAGGGGACGTTACAGCTGGCGGCAACTAGCGATCGAATGGGGCGGCTGTGGGGCTGAAAGGCCCCAGGGGCTCAGCGCGTGGCTAAGCAGTGGGCACTGGGCAGCTATCGTACGTTCAGTGGTGGGGGATGCGGCAAAGTGTGCAGTGTGCGTCTGCGGTTTCCTGGTCCAGCGAGGCACGACCGTGCTTCAACGGCAGCACAATAGCGGAGCGGCGGCTGGGTGGTCCTACAGAGGCACGCCCGCAACAGCAACGTGTGGGGCCCGGGCGCCTGAGCCGACTATGACACGCCTCATTTGATGCGCTCCTGCTTCCCCTGCTGCTGCTGGCCCCCCTGTAGCTCTTCTGCTTCATCGCGTTCGGGCTGGAGGTGGTCCTGGGGTCCATCTTTGTGGACAAGTACTTCCTCAGGTGGGCAGGGGGTGGGGGTGGGGGTGGGGCCGGGGGGCGGTGTGGGCGAGTTTGGGCGAGTCCCAGGAAAGCACTGGTGGCCCGGGCGCAGCTGCTACCTCTCTCAGCAATAGGCAGACCGTCCTCCTGGAATGCTGCTTTCCACGTCTCAAGCACCAGAAAGTCAGCAACGCAGCTTGCAAGCAACTTGGCCCTGTTGGACCTCAACCGCTGTTACAAGGAACTGTTATCCTTTGCTTCAAAGGCCCACCCGCTACCCGCTCGTGTGCGCTCCCCCCCTGGCCGTTGTCCCACCGTCGTTCACTTGCACAGCTTCTTCTTCTGGGTGGACATTGCGGGCACGGTGTCGCTCATCCTGGACATCCAGTGGCTGGCGGCGGAGCTGCTCAACGAGGAGGAGGGCCAGGCGCTGCAGATCACGCGGGCGGGGCGGGCGGCGCGCATCGGGGCGCAGATAGGTGCGTGGCCGCATGCCCGCACTCGCTACCGGGCGGCTCCAAAGGCGCCTGTGCGGATTCGTGATGCTCTGGGTTGGGCTTGGCGGCTGGAGAGAGTGGCAGCGGAGCGGGTGGGGTGGCAGGGGTGGACGGGTGACACAGGCGGAGGCGTGGATAGCAGTGCGGAAAGACATTGCGACGGCCAGCAGGCAGCTGGCTTGCTAGCAGCGGGCTTGGCAGGAGGCGCTGACTGGCGGTGGCAATTCATGGGCGCCGAGCCCTCGCCCTCTGTGGGCAAGCTTGCACGCCGTGTGGGGCCGTCGCGCCAGTGCGCCCACGACATGCGCCTGAGGGAGGAACATACACCTCACCGGACGTGGCCGCCAGCATATGCCTATGTACATCGATGCGAGCTATGGCGCATGTCCATGCCCCCCACATCGCACCCTAAGCCTCATCCTGTACCATGTTTTCATGTTGACGGCGTGGCCTGCTCCCCAGGCCGCATCACCCGTGTGCTGCGCGTGCTGCGGCTGTTCCGCGTGCTGCGGCTGCTCAAGGTGCTGCAGATGCGCAAGCGCAAGCTGGCGGGCATGGACACAGTGGGCGCTGGAGACGTAAGCGAGGGTTGGGCGGGGCGGCAGCTGGGCAACGCGCAGGGTCCCTCAGTTGTGTCCGCAGTGGTGCTGGTCCCTGGGGCGTCGCATGGCACCGTCCCGCATCCACGTACGATATCCTGGGGTGCAGTCAGGCACGGCCCCGCATCCGCGTATGCACTCCTTCGTAAATGGGCCTTACCTTGGGCTGTGCATCCTTATTGCATGTGCTCGCTCGCTGGGGGAAGCGGCCAAGCAAAGGCCTGTCCTCGCCGTACCAAGCTGCTGCATGCCGTACGATCGCTGCTCATGGGCATATGCCCGTACCGCATCCACAGAACGGCCCCATCCAGCCCACTGTGCTTGGGGAGCTGCTGGCCGAGTCGACCACCCGCAAGTGCATCGTCATCATCCTGTTTGTGCTCATCATATCCACCTTCCTGCAGACGTCCTACCCGGAGGTGGGAGCGGGACGCCAAAGCAGGGCTGGCGGTTGACTGCATGGTCGCAGTGGTTCCGTGTTGCTGACGCAGGCTTGGCAATGTTTGTTGCAACGTGCAGACGCGTGCGTCGGCATGACCGTGCGCCACAGGCTGGCAACAAGCCCCCCGACCTCACAGACTGTACGGCTAACGGCAACACACCGGTTGCTCTGTTTGGTGCCACACAGGTCGCAGATTACAACCGCATGCAGCTCCTGTCGTACGGTCTCATGACGCCCGAGTCATTCGTCGTACACTCGCCGTACCCTGTGATCTACCTCAACTACCTCAACGCCCTCAACGGCTCCCTGGTGGAGTTCGTGCCGTACGGCCGCACCCGCATGCGTACGGCCATGCAGTTCCGTACCCAGGTGGAGTGCGTGCGGTACAACGGTACGGACCTGCTCGGATGCGGCTGGTCGGACAGCTACAGCAAAGCATGGTGAGCCTGTGGGTTACGGTAGCCTGGCAGGCGTATGGCATGTGGTGTTGCGGGCGAAGGCTTTCGGACCGCCGGCTGCGACACTGGCCGTATCGGCTACGATGTGCCGATGTGCCCTTGCAGCTGGAACGGCGTGTACTAGTGTCGCGCTGCCAGCGGTGCACGCAGGGCTGTTCCGGCACAATTGACTAAGTATCTTGAACACAACTGTATCAGCGTGCTGGGTGCAACCAGTCCGGCAAGGAGCCAAGCTCCTGTGTCACACAGACTTGACACTCACGGTCTGGTGCACGGTACTCTGCACACCTGCGGCACGCGGCAGATACGGCGTGAGCGGCGTGGTGTTTTGTTGTACACCTACACACCCCCAGCATACGGCGCCTTGTACAACTGGTCGCAGGTGCGACGTTAGCAACGTGGTGCAACCAGACCCCAGCTGACAATCCTACAGGCTTGACACCCACGGCCGACGCATGGCACGCCACTATCACTTTGTCGTACTGCAGGTACGACGTGAGCCACGTGGTGCAGCTGAACGCGGCGTTCAACATCATCCTCACCTCGGTCATCATCGCGTGCCTGGGCCTGTCCGCCTACCTGTTCGGCAAGGACGCCACCACCTACGTCATCGTGCCCATCGAGACCATGCTCAAGTACCTGCGCCGGCACCTCATGGTGGGCAGCACAGGGCCAAGACGCATTTGTGGGAGGCTGCAAGATGCCATCCACACCAGCATTTCCGCGGCTGGTGGCACTGCAATGTTGTGGAACGGCACTGCTGCAATTGCCCGCGCACCCGCAGCGTCTTGCACTGCCCCACCACTAGGCAACACAAATCCAGCTCACCCACCTGAAGAGCGAGAGCCGGCCGTATGCAGACGCCGCCCTTGCCGTTATGCTGCGTGCACAACTCCCGACCCACAGCTCCCCTCCTGTCCTAAGCGCTAAGGCGCCCCCTTTCTCCCGTCCCTCCCTCCCTTTTTGCTGCCCTATTCCTTCTCCAGGTGGGGACCGAGACGGACCGTGAGAGCGAGGCGGCCGGCCGCAAGCCCCCTGAGACTGACCTGCTGGCCAACTACGTGTCTCGGCTGGTGGACGAAATCGACTTCGCGAGGCAGAAGGTGCGCGCTGGTCCCATGCAAACAGCGCCAATCACCCAAAGGCCTCGCGGCAGGGAAGAAGGTGCACACTGGGCCACGGAACGGAACGCGCCCAACGGGCGCGCAGCCTAGGGTACCTGTAACCATGGTGGCTCGGTGATGGACCGTTGAGGTACACTGGTCTTCCGCCAGGGCTATGGTACTTCACGCCGTGCTCTACACATGCAGCTGCTTTCAAGCGGACACAGCTGGGGCGGCGGCGCGCATTTAGGACACGCTGCTCGACAGCATGGAGACGAGTCCTGTATGAGTTGTCCTTTGCGTGCTCCACGTATACATCCTTGTGCACCTGCAGGCTGAGGAGGAGGCGCGAATCTCTGACACGCTGCTCAACAGCATGGTGCCGCCCCGCATAGCGCGGCAGCTCAAGGAGCTGCGCTGGTGGGAGGCGGGGCCCGAGCAGCGGGCCATGACCATCGCAGACTCCTTCCAGCACGCTACAGTGCTGTTCACAGGTACGATATCGATAATTGTTGTGCATCACGCGCGTCATGTGCCTAGCTTTGGGTGCTGAAGCCCGGCCTTGTATGTGTAAGGCACTAATGCATCAGCAACGTGGGCCGGCTAACTCAGCTTTATGCTGTGGGCTGGCTGCCAGGGAGGCTTCCCCTATCATAAGCACACCAGTCGTGCACACCGATATCAAGCAGAGTCGGCAATGCCATGCACGTCAACACTACTCAAGTGCGAAACACTACTCACCTCACTGACCTCCCCTGTACCTCCCGCCTGCTTGCCCCGGATCGCCACGTCGCTCCTCAACGAGTGTAGACATCGGTGGGTTGCGGTCCCTGCTGCAAATACACATGTCCGCAGACGCTCGGTCTCGCCAACACAACCAGCGCTGCTTGCCCGTTGAAGTCACAGTACTGCCCAGGTGCCGTCTGCCGTGCATAGCCTGACATGCGGTACCAAGGCACGTCCGGCACGCGCCTTGTGAATCGCCTTCCCGTCTCCACGAACCTCCACCCACCAGCCTAGCCCCCAGTTAGGTTCAACCCCTCTCCCCAACTGCCCCCCAGTCGGCTTCACCACGCTGTCCTCCCGCATCTCCGCCGAGGAAGCCATGCGCCACCTCAACAGCATGTACACCGTGTTTGACGAAATCGTGGAGAAGTACGGCCTGTACAAGGTGCGGTACGGCAGCCGGGCGCTGCGCCAGTCCACCAACTGCCGTCTTCCGGCTCCTTGTCACCAGCAGCGGCCCGCAGCCTAACGCTGCCACCACCCTTGAGTGTAGCTCCATTCCGAACACAAAGAGCTCACCCGCCCTCCTCCCGAAGAACTTTGCACAAACGCTTGCTGCGGTGCCCCTCCCATCCCCCAGGTCGAGACCATCGGCGACAGCTACATGCTGGTGGGGGGTGCGCCGGACGAGCAGCTGGACCACGCGGAGAGGGTGGCGGCGGCGGCGCTGGAGATACGGGGCTGCGTGCCGCTGCTGCAGGTGAGTGTCGCGGTGGGGCGCCCCCTGAGGGATCAACTGCCTGCACAAAAGACCCCTTCCAGCGGTTTTGCCCCGTTAAAAACATCCACGGAAGACCCGCTAATACCGAAGGCGTGCTTCAGAGTTACTGGCCGTGGCACCCATGCTGGCATGAGTGGACATGCATCACAGCCGCGTCGCTTGCTGTGTTGGCATACCAGTGTTTTGGTCAGTCTACAACGGGCAGCCGTGTCGTTTGTATACCGGTACACAGGAGATCAGCGGCGAGCCGGAGATCAACGTGCGGATCGGCATGCACAGCGGCCACGTGACGGCCGGCGTGGTGGGCTTCAAAAACCCCCGCTGGCACCTGTTCGGTGACACCTGCAACACGGCCAGCAGGATGGAGAGCACGGGTGCGTTGGGGCTGGGGACGGGTGGACGGGCGGGTCTGGCTCATGCATGCGCTGTGTAGGAGACAGAAGTAAGAGCAGTGGGCTCGGTTGCCATACTGCAGCCTAATCGGTCGGCCAACCATGGCTGTCAGGCTGAGTATTGGAAGGGCAGGGAAGCTGCAGGCGCTTTCGCGGAGCGGAGGGCTCAGCCGATCAGTGGCAATGCGGCTGCGTACGCATTGCTCATGCAGGCATGGCGGGTGAGGGGAGGGCGGGTGAGGGAGGGGTATGAGAGGCTTGCGGGGGCGGTCTTGGCACAGTACGCGGTGATGCATTCGGCTTCACGGCACACGTGCCGCCTACACAGGCATGGGTGGTGCCATTGCTACTGGCGCCGCTTCACTAAGTACCTGTTTGCGTTGTGTTTTGTTATTCCCGCAACTGCATCGCTACGCAGGCATGGCGGGTGAGGTCCAGCTGTCCTCGTCCACGTTCGAGCTCATCAAGGACAAGGGCTTTGTGTGCAAGGTCCGCGGCAAGGTGGCGGTCAAGGGCAAGGGCGAGATGGTCACCTACCTGCTCACATCGTCCGTGGAGGTAAGCGGGGGCAGGCGCAAGCGGTTGCTATAAAGCCACGTGGCTCAGCTTGTACTCCACGGAGGCTACAACCCACTCCTTTGTACCGTACCGATATACAGCGCACCAATGCTGGCATATTCACACAGCCCTTACCACCCTGCGCTCCGATGTCACATTCGTGCAGCACGCCGCCCTTCGGCGCACCGAGTCCACCGCGGGCGGCAGCCACTACGCGGGCGGGGCACGCGCGCCCAGCTTCCCCAGCGTTGACCGCGGGGCGGAGGTGTTTGACCGGGAGGCCTTCCTCACCAGCCCGCAGTTCAAGAAGGTACGACGGAGCCCAGATGCGGCCGTAGTGCGCAACATCGCGTCTGCCATCCTGAAGCGCGCTTCCGGCATCGCCAACTCACTCCCGCTTGCTGCCCACACGCGCTTTCCCTGCCGCACACACAACCTCATGCAGCTTTCCACCCCACCCACCCTTGCTGCCATCCTACTATCCCAACGTACTGACGGGGGAAATGCACGTTGCTGCAAATTCCTCCCCACCCCGCCCCACTCCATAGGCCATGGAGCGCTACACGGCCGCCCGCAACAGCCTGCTGACGGAGGAGGAGGAGCTGTGCAAGCTGATGCGCGTGATGGATGAAGCCGAGGAGGCGGCAGCAGGAGCAGGGGCAGGGACGGCAGCAGCTGCAGCAGCAGCGGTGGCGGCGGCGGCGGAGGCTGGCAGCGGCACTGTGGCGGATGCGCAGACGCCGCAGGGCGCCGCCGAGGGCGTTGCTGCTGCGGGCGTGGTGGTCCCGCGGCTGGCTGCCGGGCTCAGCACGGCGGCCTTCAAGCGGATGGTGCTGGGCCCGCTGACGCCCTCGGACCTCAAGGTAAGGGGTGGAGGCGCCGCCGTAACTGCACTCTGCACAGCAGCTGCAGATGTCCACTAAGCGTGTAGCAACGTAACCGCGTTGACCGTCGAGCACGTCAAGATGTTCCCCGACACCTGCCCGTCCCTGGTACGCTTCCAGCTCACCTCGCCGCAATCGCGTACCTTCCGTGGTACGCTGGCGCCCGCAGGCCACGGCGTTACAGCTGCAGGGCCGGTCCCTTGATACGGTATTATACGCCATAACGCCTCCCTGTCCACACTGGTCTTCTCCTCGTCTCCCTCCACCTTTCAGGCCCTGGCGCTGCACCTGCACGAGGACCTGGCCGTGGCTCGCTCGCTGTCGTCCGCCGCGGCCGCCGAGAAGGCGGAGGGGCTGCGGCGGGACCTGCTGCTGCGGCTGTACGGCAGGGTGCTGGAGGCGCCGGGCCTTACGCTGCGGGACACCTTCACGTACATCGTCGACACGCTTTATAAGGTGGGACGATGTGGGGCGATGTGCGCGGAATGTGATGATGAGGGAGCAGGAGCCGCGCAGCGAATGAGGGCGGCCACAGCCCCGCGTCTGAGCTGCGTCAGCGCAGGCTGCAAACTGTAACCTCATATGCTTGGGTGCTCCTTGACCCTGGCCCTGTGCGCGTCTACGCCGTACCCTTGCCCAGCCTGTTAGGAACCCCACATCGTCAAGCTCAGGTAACCACCTTGTGCATTTACAGAACCACAACCCTCCCCCTCACCCAGCCCAACCATCTCCTCCTCGCCCAATCGCCCAGGTGGTGGAGTGCGATGTCATAAAGCTGTATGTGGTGGACCACGCAAGAGGCCAGCTGTGGCCCGCATCCAGGCACAGCGCAGCGGACGCAAACAAGGTGGGCAGGCCTGAGGGCTGGCGCCTCTGGCGCAGGGTACCTCACTGCCATACTGCGGCAATGGCACTTCGTACATGTTGTGTACTTCACATTCTCCGCCACCGCACAACACTGCACCACACTTCCCTGCGCAGGTCCTTCCGCTGGATGGCACGCTGGCCGGCGCGGCTGTGCGGCGTGCGGCGGTGCTGCGGGTTGACGACGTGGCGGCAGCGGCGGAGTACAACGCGGAGCTGGAGGTGGGGGGCGGGAAGGGGTGCAAGCGCCACGCCTGCTAAAGCATAAGCAAAGCACTTGGGAAGCATGCGCAGTGGTGTTGGTAGTGCGCCGCCGCTTCCTCAACCAGGACCAAAGGGAACACGCGCACCTGTAGAACGACACCATCAGCAGCACGATAGGAGATTAGCACGACACAGTCCCAGCTTTTCGGAACAATTTACAAAGAAGTATAACCGTAAACCACACCCGCGCAGGAGCTGCCGGCGGGCTACGCCTCCAAGAGCATGATGGTCATACCCGTCATGGGTGCAGGGCCCCTCCTGGGCCCCGCCAACGACTGGCACACCTCCTCCGGCGGCGCCACCGCCGCCGCCGTCTCTGCCGACGTCATGGCCGTCATCGTGGCCGTCAACCGCTGGACGGGCTGGGACGAGGCGGGCGGGGAGGAGGGCGAACGGCGCATCGTGCCGTTCACGGCGGCGGACGAAGAGGGCATGCGGGAGGTGGCCGCGTCGGTCGGGCTGCTGCTGGCGCGGCGGCGCGGCGAGGTGCTGTTGGCGTCGGCGGCGCCCGGCGGCGCGGCGGCGGCGAGCTTCGCGGTGGCGGCGGTGCCGTACAGCGTGGCGCGGCAGCGGCTGCGGCACGTGGCGCGGCGGGGCAGCAAGGAGGTGGCGGACGTGCGGGGGAACCTGTGGGCCATGAGGCACGAGGAGCTGCTCGGGTGCGTGCGGCGCTCTGCAGGGCCGGGGAAAATGGGAAGGAAGGTCGCTGCGGGGCAGAATGAGAAGGAGCTGCTCGGGTGCGTGCGGCATGCTTCAGGGGCGATGGCGGGGAAGCAGGAGGCCTGATGAGCAAGCTCGTGGGGATGGGCGAGGTGGTGTGCCTTGCCGCTGAGTATGGCATGCACTGTACGCCGGCGGCCAAGGTTGCCCGCCGTGGCAGGGGGGTACATATGCATGCGTCCAGCCCACGTCGCAGTCTGCAATTTTGGTATCGCTTCCGTCCCCTCCCCACCTGCAGGCAAGCCCGGGACGTGCTGCTTGCCCTGCACCGCCTGTGCGCCCCCACCCTGGACCTGCACCTGCTGCTCTTCTCCGCGTCTCGGCCCCCCACCACCTCCGGAGCCCTGCCCTTGCCCTCGGCGAACGGTTTCATCCCCGCTCCCGCAACCCTTGGGAATGGGCCCAGCCCCGCTTCCGCGCCTCCTCTCAACGAGGAGGTGCTCGTGTCCTTCCTGCTGCGCTGTGCGGCGGAGCAGAGCAGCGGGCAGTTCTTCAACCTTGCGCACTCTGTCAACGCGCTGCAGGTGCGTATGCGTACGCAGGGGATCTTGGGTGCTACCCACTGCAAACCTCTACCTGCACTGCCGGGCTACGCGTAGCTTGTGTTTGCGGCTAGCGAGAAGGCATGGCAGCTTAGTTGTGGGGGCAATAACGCCACACCTTTACCGTGTCAAATTGAGAAGGACATATTAAGTCAATCCGTAGCACCCATGCCTTGGCCCACCTCCCTTTTTCCTTCCTGACACCCCGTTCATACGGTACTTGACGCTCCGCGTGCATGTTTGATTGCACCGCAGGGCGTGTACCTCACCCTGCGCACACAGCCCGAGCTGGTTGCCCTGCTGGGCCCCCACCACCTGCTGGCGCTGCTGCTGGCGGCGGCCCTAGCCAACGTGGCTCGGGACGGGGACGCAGGCGTGGGACTCAGCCCGGCAGCCAGCCACGCACTCGGGGGAGGGGCGGGGGCAGGGCCCGGCGCACGGGAGGGAGGGGCGGGCTGGGGTGCAGGGGTGGGTGGCACGTCCTCGGGGGCGCTGAGCGTGTCGGGTAGGAACTCGCGGCAGTCTGCGGTGGCGGCTAGGACGGGGGCGGGGTCGGTGTCTGTGTTGGGGCAGCACAGCCAGCAGCACCTGGGTGGGGGTGCTGGGGAGGACAGGAGCGTGAAGGGGGCGGTGCGTAGGGTTCAGGTGAGCCAAGGGGGCGAGGACGCGGCGTCAGCGCATTTGGCGTCTGGGACACTGCATGGCGTGGAGCGGGAAAGTGTGCAGGGGGGAGACGGCGGCACGGGGCAGTTGCCCCTGCCGCCAACGCCCTTTGCGGAGCAGCAGGGGGCTGTAGGGGCTGCAGCGGGGGCTGGGGCGGGGGTGCTGACGCCTGCCGCGGTGGCAGACCGCGGCTCCCCGACCGGCATTCTGCGTGAGCGGCTTGCGGCGAGGGCGGAGGCAGCTGCAGCGGCGGGCAGGGCTGCTAGCCTGGACATCACTGCAACATATACTCTCGGGCAGGGTACTGCACCTGCTGGCGGGGACGAGGACAGCATGCCCCTGGGGCCAATGCCCCACCTGCGGCGCATCGACCCGCAGCTAGCCCTTTCAGGTTCATCCGCTGCAGAGCCGCCCGGCAGCCCGGGACCCGGCAGCTTCAGCGGACCGTACGGGAGCGGCGCATCGGTCGGCGCGCTAGGGGGCGCCTCCCCTGCTGCGGTGGCGGTGGTTTCGGGGCTGCCGCGGGTGCGGGGCGTGAGCACGCGGCGCACGCGGCTGGCGGTGGTGGTGGATGAGGTGCTGATGGCGGGGGAGGGGGGCGTGCTGCGGGGTCTGTCGCCGGGCGACGCGGCGGCTGTACGGCAGCTGGTGGTGGTGCTGCTGGCGTTGCGCGGCCAGCCGTGGGCGGTGCTTTCGTTGGCGCAGCAGCTGCGGCAGCCTGGGCAGACGGTCGGAGGGGGCCAGGGGAGTAGGAAGGCAAGCACTGCGGGTGTGGACGCTGGAGCTACTAGGGTTGAGGGTTGCAGTGAGCTTGCAGCTGGAGGTAAGGCGGACGCTTCTGAGCCGGAGGACGCTGCTGGCGCTGATGCTGAAGGCGGCGAGGAAGCGTCGGCAAGGGACCGTGCCAACCCCAAGACAGCTGCTGACGAGGCGGTCTTGGCGCAGATGCTGCAGGTGGGGATCCAGTTGTGCTGTTGCCGCGTCTAGTCCATTGTCTAGCATGAGCACTTTCCGCCTCGCCACATATCGCGGATGCCTCGCTTACACACTGTCCTGTTACGATGACTACAGGCATGTGGCGACGACGACGTCCGCCAGGCGGAGCTGCGAACGGCCGCATGTGCGCTCCTGCTGCACGTAAGCTTTGCGGGACGTCGGTGCGTGCCAGTGTCCGCTGAGCATCCTTATTGCTCCCCGATCGGCTGCCATGCTGCAAGCGGACCTGCATTCTGGACAACCTCGTGCATCCAGCGTCCGCTGCTCACGCTGTAGCCGTCCGTGCCACCCTGGACAGATTACACCTTGCCGGGCACTGTTGGGAAGCCCCCCATGGTCCATATACCATCAAACCCACATTCACGGTGTCCTCAAGAGCCTCCGTCTCACGTACCCTCCCCTCCATTGTTTGGAAGCCCTCGTGGTCCATGTACCACCAAAGTCACATCCACACTTTCCTCCCGGGTCTCCGTCACGCGTGCCCTCCCCCATTCAGGCCTGGTGCGAGTCGTGCCACACCAAGGACACCGCCACCGCCCTCTCCCTGCTGGTGGGCCGCAGCGCGGACGTGCGCAAGTGGTCGCAGTCGCAGCTGCCGCCCAACACCAGCAGGCGGAGGAGCATGGAGCTGCTGGTAGGTACACGGACTGGCTGGGATGACCGGTGTGCGGATGTGGCTTGCATGTTGCACCATGTTGCATAAATTTACCCTGCACAATAATTTCGCCTGCCGTAGCCATGGCGTGGAGGGAAACGGAGCTACAAGGTGCATGCCCATGACGCGTACCGTACCCCTTTGCCCATATCCCGTGCAGGGCGGCCCCTTTGCGGGCGGGCCCGACGACGTGCACGGCCTGCTGCTGCTCGAGGTGCCGCGCATTCAGGTGGGTGGGTACGCTAGGCGTCACACGCCTAGACTCCTGCATTGACGTGCTCCCCGTCCCGCCCATGATGCCGACAACATACTCAACTCGATCCGTTCCTTGCCCCTTCCCCCTGCAGCTGGAGGTGATCCCGCTGTGGTCGCGCGCCGCGGAGCTCCTCCCCCGCCTGCGCCCCCAGCTGGACGCCGTGCACGCCAACCGCACAGCCTACCTGGCCATGCTGCAGACCGCCACCTCCGCACCCTCCAGCCCAGCCGCCCCCGCCCCCGGCAGCGACCCAGCCTCCGCCTCCGCCGCCGCCGCCGCCGCCGCCCCGCCCTCCACCACCACTCCCGGCGCTGCAGCCGCCTCCGCCATCATGTCCCGGAACAACACAGGCATCCGCTCCCCACACACTCGCTCCCCGCTCGGCTCCATCGCCGCCGGCAGCGGATCCATCCGCGAGCCGCGCCGCTTCATCTCCGTCAAGCAACGCGCCTCCCCTGTCAGCAGCGTCTCCCGCAACGCCCTCCTGCCCCCCGCCCTGTCGGGCGAGGGCCATCTCGACACCTCCCCGGCGGCTGACACGCTCAGCGGCAGCGGTGGTGCATTCGCCGGGCCCCACGGCCACCGCGCCTTTGTCCGCGCGTCCTCCACCCGGTCCCACGTGGGCACGGGCGACATCGACTCCGACTTCGCCTTTGGGGCAGGTTCTGCCCGGGACCTTGGTATAGGAGTAACCGGGGGCACAGCACCATCACCACCAGCAGCAGCAGGAGGAAGCACAGGGCCACTACCAACAGCAGCAAGCGGTGTACCGGTGCGTCCTAGCCGGCTGGCAGGTGTGTCCCGCGGCGACCTGTCCGTGGGGCAGCTAGGAGCGGTGTCGGGCACCATGGCACCTGTGTCCGGCAGCAGCACAGCGTACGTGCTGTCCGCCGCCGCCACCCCCACCGCCGACGCGCCGCCGTCACGGCTGCAGAGCGGTCGCCTGGCGGACGGGGGAACGGCGCCGTCGCCGTCGGCAGGTGTAGTAGGGCCTGTGGCCCGTCGTGGCAGCATCGGGCACCGCCTCCAGGGCTTGTTCGCCGCGGTCCGCTCGCCCAGCAGCCGCCACCACCGGCCCGCCAGCTCGCATGAGAGCCTGGCGGGGCCGCCCGGTGTGCTGCCCAGTCCGATCGAGAGAGGAGGAGGAGGTGGAGGTGGCCAGGGTGGTGCGGCCGGGGCGCAACTGGGCGTGAGCGCTCGGCGTGCGTCGTTGCCGTCGGGGGCGGTGGCGGTGGACATACCAACGCTGGCAGGTGCGCGCAGATAAAGGTGTATCAGCTTGCTGGCTGGCAGACCCTTACCTCCCCCGTTGATACACCTGCCCCATCCCACCTCTCGCACGCATGTCCGCCTCACCCTCCTCACCCTAGCCGGCTGCTGGCAGACCAGCACAAGTATGAGTAGAAATCCATGAAAGGAGCTGCTGAAGTTCAACTTGGCCCCTCGTAATCGCCCGGCGTCCCTTGCAGGTGTTGCGTCCCGGAACGGCGCAGCGGGCAGCCGCGGCCCCTTCAGCTCCTCCATCGGCCAGCTGGCGTACGCCCCCTCCGTCCCCATCCACCCGGAGCCCTGGTCCCCTGCACCCGGCGCCCCCGCGTCCCGCGGCCCACACGCGCACAGCCACGCCTCCCCCTTCCCCTTTACCCGCGCCCCCAGCATGCCCCGCGCTGGCCCCATACCCGCCACCTCCTCTGCACCGTTGAATGGTGCACGCCCCGCCGGCCCTAGCATCATCGGGGTGGCTGTGGGTCCGGCGGATGCTGCTCACTCCGTGCGCCGCAGCACGTCTGGTGCAGTGGCAGGGGCAGGCGGCGCGGTGCCAGGCGCGGGCGGGCCCGCCTCGGGGCACGGCTCGCTGATGAGCCGGCTGCGAGGCGGCTTGGCACTGCACTTCAGGCGCAGCGGGTCCAACCGCGTGCACCTGCACAGCAGCAGCGCGCCATCCTCCCCGCCCCTGGGCGCAATGGCGCCCACAGGGCAACAGCAGCACCCGCAGTACCAGCAGCACCAGTACCAGCAGCAGGAACCTGACACACACGAGTCTCAGATGGCCTTCTACAACAACGCTCTGCTGCTGTCCTCCAGCCACATGATGCAGCCGCACAGCAGCACCCACGCCCAGCTGGCCGCCGCGTTCTCCGACCCCGCAGCACACACACTCGCCGGGCGCCACAGCTCCCGCTCCCTGCTCGCCCTACCCACACAGCTCTCCCTGGCCTCCTCCCACTCCCAGGTCCTCACCCCTGCAGACGCGCAGCCCGCCGCCGCTGCTGCCCACCAGCCCGCCCCGCCAGCCCTAACCCACACCCGGAGCAGCTCCGAAACCACCGCCTTGGCCGCCCACCACCCCTACGAGCCCTTTGACCCCCTACCTCCCGGCCCGGAGCTCTCGCTCAGTAATCCTGAGGCCCCGGGACACAACACCATGGGCGGAGCGGGGCTCCACACGGGGGCCCTGTCCCCGGTTCCGGAGCTGACCAACTCGGGACACGCCTCCTCCGCAGCCATGACCCCCCGCACGTGCTCCCTAGCCACCCCGCCCAGCCTCTCGCCCTACGCCCCCTCGCCGCAGCCGCCACCACGCACGCCTCCTCCACCTGCAGCGCCAATACCACCCAGCCACCAGGCGGCGGGAGCACCAGCATCCTTGCGGCACAGCAACCAGCCCGCCGTCGCGGTAGCGGGTGAGCAGCCGCCTCGTATCCAAGCAGCCCATGTGCCAGCTGCCTCCCAGCAAGCGCAAGGCCACATCAGCGCCGGCGGTGGCGGTGGTGGCAGTAGTGGCGGCGGCGCACCTCCTTTAGAGGACGCAGCAGGCGCCCCCACAGCGCCGTCGGCTCCTGCCGCCTTGACCGCCGCCGTTGAGCCTCTCGCTGCAGCGGCACGGGCTGTGCGCGAGGCCGCCGCCGCTGCTGCAGAGACCCTCACGCAGCGCCAGGCCGCCGTACAGCTCGGCACGTGGCTGGGCGTGCGGCTAGCCACCGGGGTTGCCGCCTCCGCAACGCCGCCCCTCGGTGCCGGACATCACAGCTCCTCGGCCCACCCTGGGCTTGCGGAGGGGCCAGCGAAAGGTGTGGCAGCTGCCGGGATTTCAGTGACCAGGTCTGCGCGGCATAGCAGCACTGGTAGTATCCCTGCTGGGCCCAGACGCTCGGCCACGGCGTCCTTGCAGGAGGTCATCCTCAAGGCGGAGGTGGCGCTGGGAGGCCAGCAAGGGGCGGAAGCGGGAGAGAGGGGCGCCGTGCACAGGAGAGTGACGCGGGACAGCGCGGGTGTGGTCGAGGGAGGAGCGGTTGAGTGGGGCGGAGGTGCGGGCGGCAACGTGGGAAGCGAAGGCGGTGAGTGAACTTGTGCATGCGGACGTTTGGCAAGGTGACTTTGGTGCCTGGTGGTCGGGGCGCTTCTGTCCTGGGTGGAAGGTGTCGTGCCCAGGTGGGATGCGCTGAGGACCACTGATGGGTTGCGCCTGGGTTGCCAGGGAGTGCGGCGGCCACAGCACGGCCGTGTGGGACTGCGGGTAGTTACTCGGCGTGTAGAGTACCTTCCAGTCGTGCCCGCGGCCAAACAGGCTGCCGTCAAGCCCTGGGCCAAAGCCCAAGTGCAATAACCTTGCGGGTGGTTTTGACGCTGCACTTGGTTTGTGTTGGCGCCACACACCGGCATCGGTGTTGCCCAAGGTGCCATGGATGCCTACGTTGCGTGCGGTAGGTGGCCCGCCGCTTTGCATCGCCTGGAAGGCCGACGGCCCTCAGGAACCCAATGTAGTCAGATTCAAGGTGCTGTCGAAGCTTGAAGGGTTGTCACGTGCATATCGGTGTGTACATATGCCTCTGGGCCGGTTGGTGGATGGGTGTGCGCCCAGGTTATCACCGTACCTTGGGCGCGCGCACAGGCCGATCAAGGGGCTGAAGGGGTGAGGCATGTGCGGTCACAAGCCGCAAGCCGCCGCTGCCCTGTTTCTGCGAGCATTTCCGGTGTGTTGTGCTGCACAACACACTTGGTTGCAATCATTTATCGTATTACTCTTGACAGCACTTGACGTCCAAACATCTCCTCGTGCCTGCACTGCTAGTGCGTCCTCGGCCACGTGTTCTGCACCTATGGATCGCACTCGCACCTGTGGGCCGTGTGTGCTGGATACAGAACAAGGAGAAGCTTGCTTGCCTTACGTCAAGTACTGTGTGGCTAGTGGCCTTTCTCAGGCTAAACACTGTTGCATTGTGGGAGGTTGCAATGCATGCATGTCGGGGGCAACGGTACCAGCATAGTGGTGGCGTGGGTTAGCGTGCGGGCTCGCGGCTGCACCGAAGGCACCTGGGGCCCCAGCTTCGCAGATATGCTCGACCACGATGCATGTGCGTCGTCTTCATACAGTAAGAGAAGAGGCTGGGGCATAGTGACGAGGACGTTTGAGCAGGGGAAAGTGACATGGGACCTTTGCCGGCGGCCCGGACAATGCTGACGAGTGACGAGCCGGTTACCGTACCACTACTGCATTTCGTCAAACGGTGTAAACATTCTTGTTACATACGGTCAACTTCCCCGGTCCCCGAAAGCACCACGCCGGTGCGTGACCTACAGAATGCAAAGCGAGCAAGGCAGCAGCAGTAATCGTAGCGGCAGCGGCAGCCTGCAGAGCAGCAGCGGTAGTGCAGGGCCGGCCGCTGCTGCTGCCGGCCCAGCAGCCCGCGGCTCCCCCCGCGGCCGCGCGACCCACGACCAACTCGCAGCCTCGGAGCACGTCCCGCGGCCTGTGCCCTCTCTCGGCCTAGAGGTGAGATAACGCAAACGAGACAACAGGCTACCGTACAACAATGTACAATCATATGTTCGCTGTGTCCTGGAGCGCTGGTTAGAATTTCGCGAAAGCGACCCATGGGACGGTCCTTGACTATCGTTCCCTTGGCACGCCATAACAGGCCGAGGTCGTGCACGCTGTAGCGCTTAGCCGATTTGACACTCACAGAAGATATTATTGCTACGACCGGTGCCCTCCCCTGCGATGGTCGACTGGTGTCCCCCAAGCGGCCGTGCAGCGTGCACGCGTTGTCCACATTTCCATCGACTCTGACAGCACCGACAAACGGCAGCTGTTTCCTTCCGCGCTTCCTCCGTGGTGCGTGCCTGGCAGGACGCTGGCCCCTGTGACTGGCCCATAGCGGCAGTGCACCCATTCTTCAGTTCATACGGTGATCGCAGCTACAAACGGCAGCTAATTTCCCCCCCCCCCCCCCGTGCGTGCCCGACAGGACGCCGGCTCCCTACCCCTGGAGGGGGGGGTGGCGGGGGCTGGGCTGAAGCCCGAGGACGCGGGGGAGCTCGTGCGGGGCGCACAGGTGAATGCGTGTGACTGTGCACTTCCGCGTGCCTCATTAAATAAAGCCGTCCTCGCTTAACTGTAATGCAGTCAATATAACAATAGAATATATGTAGGCCGAGGACGCAGAGGAGCTCGTGCGGGGCGCACAGGTGGATTCGCACACGTGCATGGTGTTGGGACCATTCATGACCTTAGACATGTCTGGTTCCTCATTCCTTCATTCCTGCACCTGCCACCTGTTCATCTCTTGCTGTTTCACGCACCACGACAGCAGCTGCGTTCCCATTCCCCACAAACTGCAACCCTGTTCTTCGTGCTTCACGTGCATCCCCACACACCCACCTGCCCATGCCGCCCGCAGGTATGCGACGCACTCTGCAAGCGTGAGCACGCACGGTCTGGTCCTGCGTGTGCCGGGGGGCAACCGACACAGCCGGCTTTTTCACTTCAGCTAAGTATCTCAGCGGATCAGCGTCAGCGAGCATAGCCACCGTCTCCGACTTGCCACTCTCCGGACCTGCCTTGCCTCGCTACGCTCTGCCTGTTACTCCTGTATGCCTTTAACTGTATAAGGCTCATTAGCCTACATCCCGCACCGCATCCGCTACACACCTGCCCATGCCGTCACGCCTAGTTCCCGTTGTTATGTTCTAATACTTGCGTTGTCCTCCCCTTCACCGCATTCCGTTACACACCCACACACTGCTAACACACAGGACGAGGTACTTGCTGCGCTCAAGGGCGAGGTGGTGCAGCGGCAGCGCTCCGGGGAGCACCAGCACCAGCACCCGCGGCACCACGAGCGGCCGCACCGGGTGGAGATGGCCGGTGAGGTTTTAGAAGCACAGGGTTCGTTCGGTTGCATGTGGGCTGGAGCTGTTGCATCCTCATACCGTAGCCGCTGCGTACACCGGGACGCGCATCCAGCAGACCTAACGTGACGTCGGCCGGGTGGAGATGGCAGGTAGGTTATGTAAGAACAATTCGGTTTGTCCGGTTGCATGGGGACTGGGGCTGGAGCATCCTTGTAGCCGCTGCGCGCACGGGGGTGCAGCTCCATAGGGGCGTCACGCGACACCGGCTGTCCTGACGCATCGCCAACACCAGGCCCACGCTTTCTAGCGTGTCGGCATGGCTTACATTCAGCTGCCCTCCAAAGCCTGTGAGCCGTGACCTTACGCTGCACGCCCACCACACGTCACCACAACCTCGCTCCTCTGCGCCGACTGCAAGCCTGCATCAGCCGGGGTAGCCTCTGCCTTGCGGTAACGGCAATCAACCTCTACCGTGCCGCACCAGTGTCAGAACGCCGCGTGCGGCGCTCTGCCCCTCAAGGTACATGTCTTCAATTCCCAACCCCTCCCCCCCGCCCCGCGCCGCCTCTTTCGCGATACAGAACTTTGTTCCCCCTGCTCCACCCACAGGCGCCCTGGGCCGCTACGCCCGCGCCGCCGCCCGCGAGCGGCACGACACGCCCTCCCACGTGCTGTCCGCCGTGCCGCCCGCACACGTGGACCTGGAGGAGCTGGACGCACCCTCGAGGGAGGGGGAGGGGCCGCGGGAGGGCGTGGAAGAGGGGGAGGGGGAGGAGTGACACACGGGGTGCACGTGGATCTGGGGAAGCTGGACGCACCGGCCGGGAGTTTGGGCGAGTGGGAGGGGGGGGGAACAAAGTACTAGTAACGCGAGGAGGAGGTAGGGAGGGGGGGAGGGGCAGAGCGCAGGGGGATGACCGTGAGGAGGAGTGACGCCCGGGTTGCAGGTTGTGGAAGCCAGGCGACAGGTAGTGTTGATCGCGTGGGCTGTGGGTGGTTGTAAGCGGTGTCTTCCGGAATGGGGAGCAGGGTGTTGGGCGGATGTGGTTTCTCACCATCTCACGTGCTGTCCGCCGTGCCGCCTGCACGTGTGGGTCTGGGGGAGCTGGACGCTCCGGCGGCGGAAGGGGCAGGGGCGGGGTGGCGGGCAGGATGGGGACAATGGATTAAAGCGGCAGGAGTGACTGACAGAACGCGGGTCGCTGGGTGAGTATGCTTAGACGGGTTAAGGTGTGAGGACGCACCGGCGGAGGCAGGGGGTGGCGGGTGGGGGACGGCGGGTCGGCGGCCATGGAGGAGAATGACTGTGGGGAGGAGCGACACCCGGGACGAAGGGTGTGGGAGCCGTGAGTTGGACTGTGATGTGTGGGCTGTGGAGTGTAGCAGGCTGTGGTATGATCCACCTGGCGGTCTAGCATGGACCATGGAGGATGTTGGGCGGATGTGCGCTTGTATGGGGATGGCTAGTGGCTAGCACCTACAGGCCGGCTCTGGCGGGCGCCTCGGTCCCGCGGGGTCAACGGTATGGTGTGATATGATGGGATACAGGCTGGGGATGTATGAGGCTTGACTGTGTTTCCGCTTGAAGTCTTGCTTGGCGCATGGGAAGGCTGTATGGCTGGAGGACGATGGGGCAGCGCAACAGTCCGCCACGTCCGTACAACGATCCGGCGTCAGCCCTCGCCCGTGCAACTCACGTTGTTCGCGTCCGCCCCTGCCAGCCTGCAAAACAGTATCATGCAGTCTGCCGTAGCTCTCTCCGCGCGTTGCCGCAGCGGGCTGGTGTGCTCCAGGCCCTGTCGAGCGGCATTGCGGGTCTCCCCGGTCGCGTCGCTATGCGCTGTCCCGCTACCTAGGCTCAGAGGAACGTGTCTACCACATGTTAACAAAGCTACAGCCAGGAAGCGGTTAGCCGTTCTGACGCGGGCCGCTGCGCCTGAAGGGTCCGCCACGGCGACACTGACCCTTGTCAACCTGATTAGCGCGCTGGCTAAAGCCAGCAACGCGTGGGAGAAATACGACAAGGACAGGAATGGAACGCTTTCTCTAGAGGTCAGCGAGCTTACACGCTGTGGCCATCGACTTGTTCGATGCGTGAGCTTGCGCCGCGCAGACGACCCGTATGCCGAAGCATACAGAGCCTGTATGAAGTTGTAGTGCCTTTAAAATAGGAATGCATGTGGCCCACGTGGCACCTTTTGCGTACCGGCAGCTGCTGTCACCTGTGTCCCTTTTGCGCCCTGTCCCCTGGTGCCGCCCAGGAGTGCGCCGAGATCTTCAACTCGGAGGAGATCTGCGCAGCGGTGGAGATGCTGACCAACTGCCACTGCAGGCACTTCACAGCAGAGGACCTGGTGAGGCGGGTACCTAGCCCATCCTCTCGCCGCCCATGCGTACCACCCCGGCGCCCCCTCCCCTCCTCCTTCCGTTCCGCAACGCCCGCCGGCCAACCCACAGTCCACTGTAGACCGCCCATAGCCCTAAAACATCATGCGTAACACACGCAGCTCTCGTTGCACGGGGAACAGTTGTTACCCTGCCGACACGCCGTGCATGAAAGCGCCGTACTGCCACCAGCAGCAGCCCCTGGATCCCCCAATCGCGAGGGTGTGGGCTCCGCGTCTCCACTCTTCCCCGTCCCACCTCCCGCCGCCTCACTGCTCCTGCCCCTGCAAGCCACCACCCTGTCGCCCCCACCGCTACCTTTGCCACAATGCCACACACGTTGTTGATACTTCCCCCTCCTCCCCTCGTCTGTCGTCCTACTGCCTAACCCCTCGCCCCCCCCCCTCCCCGCTGCCGGCCCCCAGGAGCCCCACTTCCGCAGGGCCGACTCTGACCGCAGCGGGGGGCTGTCCCGCACCGAGTTCCTGGCGCTGTACCTGGCCGTGGCCACAGAGCGCGTCAAGAAGAACCCGCTGGTAGGGCACCCCTCCACACCCACAGCCCTACCTTCTCTCTATGCTAGTGGTATCGCAGCAACCGGCGGTGGCCGCACAGAGCGCGTCAAGGGAACCCGCTGGTAGGGTATCTCCACACACCCGCCGCCCAGTGACCTTTGTTGTGCATCGTTCTGTGCGTCAGGCTCCCTCAGCCTGTGTACTCCGGGACTACAATTGCCCTGAGTTCACCAATCTCCCCTTCACCCCCGAACCCCTGCCTCGATGCACGCACAGCGTTGCCGTGAACATGGTCTTAATTAACTGAATAACCGCCACTCGCCTACCCCTGCAGCTGCTGGCTAAGGCGCTTCTTGGCAATACCGCAACGGCGTACTGGAGGGCAACGTGTTACGTCTTTCCTGTCCACTTGTGTGTTTCACCTGCTTGCCACCAGCTACAACAACGCACTTTCCCTATAATAGTAGCATACTTACTAGACTATTACTGACATACTACCTCACACGTGCTCTCCTGCAGCTGCTGGCGCAAGCGCTTTTGGGCTTCCTGGACAAGGACCACAACGGCGTGCTGGAGGGCGGCGCCTTACGTTCAACTCGTGTGTTTTACCCACTTGTCCCCAGCTATTACAACACCCTTTCCCCATAATATTACACTATGCTATACTGTTACTGACATACTAACATCACACATGCTCCCCTGCAGCTGCTGGCGGAGGCGCTGCTGGGCTTCCTGGACAAGGACCGCAACGGCGTGCTGGAGGGCGGCGAGCTCAAGGCCATGCTCGCCATCCTGGGCTTCGCGCCCGCGCTGCTGATGCCCATCCCCTCCTTCATGCGCATAGAGTACAAGGCGCTCCTGCGTACCCTGGGGGGCCACCTGGAGCGCAAGGCGTAGAGCACGAGGGTAGGGGAGGATGGTGGAGGGGGTGGGAGAGCGGTTGGGGAGGCAGGGGTCCAGTCCGAATTGAGGACCATGGGGAGAGGAGGGAATGAGGCATGGGGGAGCGCAAGGCGTAGGGGAGCGCATGGCGTAGGGTGGGGTGGGAGGGGGCAGGGGAGTGGGAGCGGTGGAGTGGGGCAGGGCGGAGGTGGTTTGGGAGGCAAGGGGGTGGGAAAGGCGTGGAGGTTGGTAAGTGGGTGAGGTGCGGAGACAAGGGGCGGCGGTAAGCATGGTGGTGCAGGGATTGGGGCCGGAAGTCGATCCCCTGTGCCTGGCTGCAATGTGCCTTGTGGTGAGCTGGTTGCGGTGCGCTGACGTGAGCTCAGGGGAAGCTGGTTTTGCGACGTACGTGTGGCCTGGTGCCTTGGTGTCGAGGTGAGGTGTGCGGTGCGCCGACGTGAGCTGGTTTGGTTGCGATGTGTGTGTGGTGTACCGCATGTGCAATAGTACTCCGCGAATTGTGACTGCGTCGCCGTGGGCTTGTGACTCGTTTAATGCTGCTCGAGGTGCTTTGCGATGTTTTGTGGTAAGGGTGCGGTGGTTGGTTTGACGGCGCAGCCACACTATGACTCGCGACATGGCGAACACCACGGCGGACAGTGTGGGTGTTCGGGCCACTGCATACTTGGTGAGCAGCTGTTCGGATGACCTGGTGCATGGATTTTGTGCGGATGTATCGAACCCGGCTGGCATGAAGTTAGTGGCGTCAGTCCTGGTGGCGGGCCCTGGATTCCCGTGCAGCCTGAGCTAGGGTGTTGCGCATGGCCATGCGACAGCCGAGGCGCTCAATTGTAATTGCTAATTATAATTTATGTTTCTATGCCCTTAACAGGGCAACCCGTCGTCCAAGGTTCGAACGTTCGCATCCTCGTATACCGCAGCGCAGGACAGCACAACAGAGGCACAATAGTCATTGATAGCTTCATAGTCTCCATGACTGTGCTTATAACCAGCGTTTCGGACCAGTGTCGATGATCGGGGTGTCGGGTTTAGCATGGCTCCGGCGGGAAATGGCTACTTGCCCTTGACAGCAGCCAAGGAGCCTACGAGGCATGGAACCAGGAAGCCATGGCTCGGATACAGGGCTAGGAATGCGGTCCGTGCGTGGGCTACTTCTGTGCGACAGCGGGTCGCCGAGACGCCCAACCTGGGCGAGCTCGTGGCCATCGCTTTGGGTGGGTCCCCGGGACGTCTAGGGGGTCAAGCTACCCTGTATGCTATATCGCATACCCCTTGGAACACGTAAGGTACCACGGCTGCGCAGGTCTTCTGCAGTATTGCAGAGGCTTACGTTTAACCCTCCTGCAACACCCTTGGCATCAGGGCACCGACGCACCAGGAACAGGGCAGACAACCGCCTGCAGAACCTCTCCCCTGACCACAAACCGCTGGCAAACAGCGCACACCGGACGCGGTGGCGTGTAAACCCGACCCATGTGGGTCATACCGTACTAAACCCATGTTCAACATTGCACGCCCGCAGTGTACCTGGTCCAGGGCGTGACGGACCTGGCCACCCTGGCCCAGAAGTACCTCCTCAAGGACGAGCTGGAGGCCTCCCCTGCACAGGTGCGCTGGGAATGGGACGGGACAGCACCACGCCATCCCCGCATCCACCCAACGGCCAGCAGCGGAGGCCGCTTGCGACCCACATGGCTTGTCATGAAGCAACCAACCGTCTCCCCCTGGTCCCCGACCACCTGCCCCGCTTCTGTGCCTTACCCCAACCCACACTAGCCGCACCGCCCTCTCGCGTCTCGGGGCTCTCTGCAGATGCCTTTGGTGACGTGGCCTTTCCCGGGATATTTCATCAACCCGTCCCCAGTACCCTGCATCACCTTTTCCCTGGCTTCCGCCCTCCCGTGCCTTACTTACCCTCACGCCATTGATATCGCCTTTTCCGGTTCGACCCAGGTCGTCATTGTCAGTCTCAAGACAGCTCCCGTACGGACCGCTCTACCGTTCCCCTCTTCTGCCCCCCAACAACGCCCCGCCCTTGTACTCCTCCCCATTGCCCCGTTGCCCCAGTTCCCCTTCCTGCCCCTACCCAGACGGCCTACGTCATGTCATTGCGCCCCCTCCCGCCCCCCTTTTTGTCGCACTCCACCACCAGTTTGCTGAGTAACTTGTTCCCTTCCTGCCCCGACCCAGATCGCCTACCTCATGTCCGCCGCCAACCTGCCGTGGACCATCAAGCCAGCCATAGGCCTGCTGAGCGACACGGTGCCGCTGTGGGGGTACCACCGCAAGAGCTACCTTGTGGCAGCGGGCCTGGCGGGTGGGTGGGCGTATGTGTATTAGCTCTGTTGCTGCTGTACTCCTGTCTCACACACCGTCGCTAGAGCTACCTGGTGGCAGCGGGCTGGCGGGTGAGAGGGCCCCCGGCGCAGACCAGTGCATTTTGGTCAGTCTAAATCCAAGCCATCATGCAGGTCGCCGAACGGAACTTGGTCTTGGCGTAGTGGTTGACATGTCGGGCTTCGGCTCCAGCGGCAGGGCAAGCAGAGACCAGTGCATACACACATGGTGTCGATTGTGAGGGTGTGTGTGTTGGGGTGACAAAGTACCAGCAAAACGTGTAGGGCAACAGGGGACGCATGTGGCATGGGGCTACCACCGCACAAGCTGCCTGGTGGTGGCGGGGCTGGCGGATGGGGATGGGGGCCCGGGCAACGCAGTGCCAGTCAAAGTATAGATTAACATGTAAACATGTAAATGCACGTATTTGGGTCATGTGCTTTGTTGTAGCGTGGGTGTACCACCGCAAGAGCTGGCGGCGGCAGTGCTGGCGGGTAAGATAACCAAGTGTTAGTCAAACTTATGTGGAGCAGTGTGGAGACGGGGAGCACGTCTTTTCGCCATGTGGCGTGGGCAACTACCAGACAGCATACTGCGAAGGGCTTTAGGATGTGCTGATTCTCAGAGCCCTGTCCGCAGCACTTCAACCGTGTAGCACGTTTCATTGCTGTCGATGCAGAAGTTGTTGACACAGATAGGACAGAACCACCGATAGGACAGAACCACCGTGGGTTCCATCCTGTCTGTGTCAACGACTTTTGCATCGACAGCAAGGAAACGTGCTACACGGTTGAAGTGCTGCGGACAGGGCCTTTGTCCGAGGCGCACCAGCACATCCGGAAGCCGGCAAAGCAGGATATGTCTCGGGGCCGTGTGGTGTGGGGCTACCACCGCAAGCGCTACCTGGTGGCACGCAGCGGGGCTGGCGGGTAGGGCCGGGGCGGAGGTGTTGCGGGGGTGCGATGAGAAGGCTACGCAGGAATGACGGGGGAGGGCGTGTGGCGTAGGGGCCGTGTGGTGTGGGGCTACCGTTGTAAGCGCTACCTGGTGGTGGCTGGGCTGGCGGGTGGGCGGGGGAGAGGGGGGAGGGCTTGTACTGCAGGGACCGTGTGGTGCGCACATGGTTAGTGTCTGTGCGGTGAACATGGGACAGGGATACGATGCACGGCGTGGCCTTCTGCTGCCCCCTGCCCCCGCTTTTACATGAGTGACAAGACCTCACGTGAGGGGGACAGGGCGGCGGGGCCGGGCTGGCGGTGGGGACAAGGGTCATCGCGTCTATCGCGAGGAAGGCGGGGGAAGGGGGGGCCGGGGAATGGGGGTATGCGGTTTGGGGTTCATGTAAAGGTGTACGGCATACACAAGACGGGGGACGGGGTGCACTGCGTGAGCTGGTGCCGCGCGCACTTATACTTAGGTGAAGACTGTTGAAGCCCTCCGGGGCTCTTGGATCACCCGCGGCGGGCTGCATGCAATTGCCAACACGCAGGCCCACGAGTGCGCATGCCTTCCAGGCCACCGATCAAAGTACTGCCAACTGCTGCTGCCACCTTCCGCGCCTCTCCATGCTACGTAGCATTTACCGCGTCTGTCATCCTTCCTCATTCTCATATGTCCTTCCCCCTTCACTCACCAGTCTGTCCCCCCCCCCCCTCTTCCCCCAAGGCGCCCTGGGCTGGCTGCTGCTGTCCGTGTCTGCACACGTGATGGGGACGGCCCTGGCGCTCATCCTGCTCACCAGCGCCGCCAGCGCCGTCAGTGACGTGGTGGTGGACAGCATGGTGGTGGAGCGGGCCAGGAGGGAGGCAAAGGTAGGGCGGACATGTGTGTTAGTTAATACACGTGGTCGCGGGGTGGTGGTGGGCTGACGTGGTGGTGGACAGCATGGTGGTGGAGCGGGC
>VFQN01000897.1_pt1 | contig 53056 bp, 77 predicted proteins | sample 3512371 | NCBI WGS metagenome assembly VFQN01 (sample SAMN10412370, study PRJNA504923) | tailings metagenome | isolation source: Replicate 2 from Balatoc abandoned mine | place: Philippines: Itogon, Benguet | collected 2017-08-28
CGCATGCGCAGTGCTGGTCAGACCTTACAATTCAGGGCCCGACTGCGCATGCGCAGTGCTGGTCCACCAGCCCATTTTATAACTCAGATAGCCGGCCACGCGTTGGTCAAGGCAGGTGGAGCACGTGCAAAGCACGGGCTGAGGCTTGGTATGTGACCCTTCACTGTGTTTGAGGAGAGAGCTTGTCCGTGGTCCTGCCAGGGTGAGGAGTGTACCTAGCCGCCGCTGCCACCTGTACACGCCTTCACTACTGTACTCACCTTGCCCAGTTCCCCTCAGTGGACCTTGCTACCACGTGAAACAGCCTGCAGCTACCCATGCCAATCCCAGCCCCCACAGACAGTGACGGCTGGGCAGTGAATCCATGGCGTCTGTGCACCGTGCCATTCCACCCATTGCCTAACATGCAGACACATGGCAGTCGGGAGTGAACATGTCGCGGCCCAACTGTGGCGTCCTTAATGGCTTTTCATGCACCGCCTCCAAGCGGCTCTCTACAGCTACGATACACATCATGCAGTAGCAGCTTGCACAAAAGCGCCATGGCTTAAGTCCATCTGAGTCCATCTACCCATACATTCTCTTGACCCGCTGCCCGGAAGCCGGAACATACCCGTCATGTTGCTCGCTGCCGGCGGGTCGGCACGCTCCCCCCTACCAGCCGTGCCCGCGGCACCGCCCCTGGCCACCCGTGCCGTCACCCAGGACTGCGCGGGTACCGGGGGCACTGTAGGCACCCCTGGTGGACACGCGGGGTGCGATGTGAGGTAAACATGGGCGCGGCCACCGCACTGTAGGGCTGCAGGCAGTGACATGGCGCATCCAGGGATTGCCAAGTACAGCGGTGGGTATGGCCTTTATGCGGTCATGGTGCGCCGCGGCCTGCAGCCGGCCTGCAGCCGGCAGTTGTAGGTGCAGGACGCAGCCATACCCTCATTGCATACCACCCCAAGCCCCTCACAGCTATTGCTGTACAGCCCGGCGGCCGCCCTGGCGTGCGGTGCGGCTCACCTGCGCAGCACGACAGCCCAGTCGCACCAGGGCACCGCCCCCGCCGCCCCTGCCGCCCCCGCCGCCCCCGCCCTCGAGCCTGTTGACAACCAGCGTGGGCAGCCCGCTGGCGCGGCACTTAGCACCTCCACCCTCGCCAGGCAAGCCCACCCCGGCGGCCCTGCTCACGCCGCCACCAGAGCTGCTCCCTTGACCGTTTCCATCGCAGCCTCCGCCTCCGCCACCCGCGTTGCGTCGGCCGCCGTCACCGCCGCTGCCGCCAACCCCACCTCCATCGCCACTACCGCCGCCACCGCTGTCGCTGCCACCACCTCTGCGCTGGGCCCTTTGCCGTTTCCTCCTCGGCCCCCTCTCAGCTGTGTAAAGGGCCCTTAATGATGGGTGCCTCCTTCAGTTGCAACGGGCAGTGGCGGCTAACCGAGCTTACAGGCATTTGAGCCTTTTGGACCAAAACTGTGCATTCTTGGCGTATTGGCAAACACATACAGCAGGTTGACGCATGCTTAGATGCGCCAAGGCCAAGTTCCGTTCGGCAACTGCATGGCTTCGGTTCCGACTGGTCAAAATGCTTCTACGCGTCCGTTCTGCCCCTGGACAGACTGCTGATCGCAACACGGACCTGAGCCGATTCACCACTAGCTCCCGCAGCCGGCACCGTCCGCTGGGTTGTGGACGACTTTTGCAGCTGCAGCGTTGGTGGGATTTGCCCCCAATGCCTCCAAGTGCCTCCTATGACGCTACTGGGAGTTTCCGGTCGTGACCAGACATGATGTCCCAGCCCACGGTTCACGGCCAGCCCACGGTCCACCAAACCCCCACGTGCCGCCACGTACCATAGGAACCCACTGAATCAACTGTTTTATCCAGGGTCTCTGCTGTTACAAATCAAACACGCTGGAGGCGATGTGCCAGTATGCTGCTGCTCCATGCTGACACTTGATTTGGCAGTTGAGTGGACGACAAGAGATGCACGTTGGCAGTTCTTAGCGTCTGCACTTGGCCAGCCCTCTGCTGCTCAACCCCGAGTTTGTTTGCGTAGGGCACTGTCATAGGGTAGAAGTTAACGCCCTGACAACAGCTGGTCCAGCACTGCTTGGGGCTCTGGAGCCATGCGTAACGGCAGGCCCCTGGCGGGTGCCTGAGTGGAATTCCGTACAGCGTGTCGGTGATGCTTATGCCGTAGCTCGGAGGGTCGGAGTTGTCGTTCCACACAGTAGCTCGTTGAGCTCGTTTCCCGGTCAAGCTTGAAGGAGCAGACAATGTAGCAATTCAGCTGCCGTCCACACTGTAGCAATAGGCGAGCGGTCGCGGAAGGACCGCTACAATGGCAGCTTTCCCTGAGAAGGTCAACCTGCGGGAGCTAGTTGCAGGCGTCGACCCAAGTTTGAATGTTAAAACTGGCAAAATAACAGACCTTTACGAGCTCGGTGAAGAAATCGGTTGCGGCAGCTATGGGCAGGCCTTGCGTGCCCGGCGAAAGGAGGACGGGCTGGAGGTTGTCGTCAAGCGCATCAGACTGGCAGAAATGGACGATAAGGCGCGACAGGTAGGGCGAGGGGTGTAGCTCACCTCCCCTCTGCACCCACATGGGGCAGCACATTTGGGGAAACATAGCGGACGTGTGTCCGTATGCCCAAGCTCTGCCTTCTTGCTGCCTACAGGATACCATAAACGAAGCCAAAGTATTAGCCCAGTTCAATCACGTGAACATCGTGCACTACCACGGCCTTGTGCTGGAGGTAGGCAGTGGTGTGTGGGGCTGGACGCAGTGCGCTGGTTGAGGTGGCACACCCGGGCCCAGGGTGCACACGGGCCAGCAAACGACCAAACACATCCGGGTCCATGCCATGGCACCGGTATCCCGTCAAGACAAGGGGTATAACTCCTCCCCAAGGGATAGCCATCGGCGTACGCTGTTGGCAACCTCGCCCACAGGCGCCACAGCCCCGCTTCTCGTCCTTGCAGTGCGGCACAACCGCGTGCTAAAGCAACTCCGGCCGCCCAGCACCGGCAGGACCCTGCTGCCGCACCTGCGCACATGTCGCTTACGCCGAGACGGCATACACGGCCAGTGGCCCCCGGTCCCCGTCCTCTCCCGCCCACACGCTTCGACCCCGCATACCCCCCTTCAAAAGCCTGCCTCCCTGTTCCGCCAGTCCACTAAACCTCGCGAAGACATCCATCTCCTCCCGCTACCCCACTCACGTTGGCCTTCCCTCATGTACCCCCAGAACCACCCGCAGCAGGGCCCCGTGCTCAACATCGTGATGGAGTACGCCAACGGGGGGGACCTGGCGGCAGCCATTGCCCGGCGGCAGCGCGAGAAGCGGCCGTTCACCGAGGACGAAATCATGTTCTGGTGGGGCGGCTGGGACTGGAGGGGAGCTGGGCATGGGGCAGCGAAAGGAGTGCGTGGGGGGAATGGTGCACTCAAGGAAGCGTATATACTTTGCAACGGTACCCCCACGGGGTGGGGGTCGCCAGAGGCGGTGCTCCCGCACAACCCTCCACGAAGGACGACGTCCTTGTCTACGTCACGCACCACCCGACGCAGGAACCCCTCACGTGCCCCACGGCCTGCCCCGCCCCCCTGCCGCACCTGCGTGCAGGTTCGTGCAGGTGGTGCTGGCGCTGTTCCACGTGCACGGCAAGCAGGTGCTGCACAGGGACGTCAAGAGCCAGAACATATTCATCGCCGAGGGTGCGTACGGTGTGACGCAGCGCGGCAAAGCGATCAAAGGGCTAGGCTGGAGTGCCTGCGGAGAGCGGTGATAGCGGCAGGAGCAATGTTTCCGTAGAATGCGTGCGGGTGCAGGTCGGACGTGTGCGTTCGGTCCGAAACTTCAATGTGGGGCCAGGGACGGGCCTACCCAACTACCCGGGGTCCGTATTTTGTGTAAGTAGGGCTCCTTGTGCTCAGGGCCGCTTGCACTGCGGGATGTCCCTAGTCGCCAAGCCTTCATGTTGGAAGTGGCACAGACTGGGTCCCGGTCAGTAATGCTTCAGTGACATGCACACCCCGAGCCCTTGAAACACACTACCAGCACGATCCTTGCCACCCCAATGTGCATCCCTGGTAGGCAACGTGCTGAAGCTGGGGGACTTCGGCATCGCCCGCGTCCTCAACAGCGACACGGAGCTGGCCAGGACCGTGGTGGGTTAGCATGGCTCAGGGTGGTGTTTAACCCTTACCCTGAAAATGGTAAAGTTCACGAGACTTGCCGGTGAGCTGTACGCCTTTGGTAGCGGTGCCAAGTTCATGTGACGCCATACTACCCCCATGTCTCTTCCCGTACTCCGTTCTCCCTGCCCGACCCAGATCGGCTCGCCGTACTACCTGTCCCCGGAGATCTGTGAGGACAGGCCATATAACAGGAAGAGCGACGGTAAGGAAGCCTTACAGGCTGCTGCTGCTCCTTGTGTGCCCCGGGACAGGCGTAGGCTGCCATGTCAGTGTTCACGGAACGCGCTCTTGCGCCCGTGGCCCTTGGGAACCCCTAAGCCAATCTGCCACCCCTCTCAGTCCCTGACCCTGAAGCAACATGTTGCGCCGTGCACTTGTTAGCCTTTCCAATACGCCTGCGTGCTGCTTCTTTGTGCGGTGTCCACGCCCGCTACTTTCAACGGGGCCCCACCGTCATATGTGGAGCAGCGCTGGATGCGGGGCTCGGGATCCGCTACCCGGATACGGATACGACACGTGGTGTAACGCAAGCAATGACGTTCTCCTCGTTTGTGTGGCACTTGTGTATGGAAACACGCAGTGTGGTCTCTGGGCTGCGTGCTGTACGAGCTGGCCACGCTGCGCCGCGCCTTCGATGGCAACAGCCTGCCCGCACTGGTGGTCAAGATCCTGCGCGGCAAGTACCCGCCCGTGCCCACGCGCTACAGCAGCAGCCTGCGCGGCCTCATAGAGTCCATGCTCAAGCAGGACCCCAAGGTGCGTGGTGTTTGGAGGCTGCGGCCGACCCTAGCGGTGCGTCGGGCGGCGTAGGCGGAGCTAGCGGTGCGTCGGTCGGCGCAGGCAGCACTGGCGCCTACCAGGCCCATGCCCGACCCTAAAGTAACACTGATCCCCACTTTCAGGTCGCCTCTTCTGCGTGTTGACTGCTCGCGCTTCTCCCCTCTTTGCGCAGGAGCGGCCAGGCGCCGACGCCATCCTCAAGTCCGACTACGTGCGGCACCACGTGGAGCGCTACGCCGCGCACGTCATGGACCTGGGACTGGGGCTTGCGGCGCAGGGACGGGCGGGGGCGGGGCAGCAGGGGGCGGAGGGAGCGGCGGCGGGCGGCGGCAAGAGCGCGGCGGCGGCAGCGGCGGCGGCGCTGGGGCTTGCGGGGCTGTGCGTATCAGAGGCGAGGTGGGTTGGGGAGGCGCTCATTGCAGGGCGGGAGGGGACAGTCTGGTGCCGATGACACATGGCGGGTGGTGACGTGCTGTCTGTTAGGTCACTGGATAGCTTCCGCCCTTGGCGGTGATGCAGCTGCGGGTAGCAAGTCCTTGGGCTCGCCACAACACCCAGCCTACCTATGGTCCTCGGCTCTACAATACGTGCTGTACCCGTGTGACTGGGTGTGGGGCCTGCCACAGCCCTACGTTCTCGTGCCTTACCTATCCCCGCACCCACCTGCCTGTGTACGTCGTGCAGGCCCAAGGCCGGCCTGCCCAGCCGCCCTCAGCGCGCCGTAACTTCCGCCGGCGGCGCCGCCCGCCCGCCGCGGGCACCAGGGGCCGCGGCGGGGGCGGCGGCGGGGGCGGGGGCAGGCGTTGCGGCATCCCCGCTTCGAGCCTCGGTGTCGGCCGGGGGTGCGCTGGGGGCAGGGCACGCACCGGAGGCGGGGCTGTCCACGCCTGGGGACGGCAGGTGAGGATGCTCGTTACGGCCTGGTGCGTGGGAGCTGGGTTGCGTAGGGATGCACCGTTAGCGGTCGTGTGCGATGCGTAATCCAGGGTGTCCGTTGACTTCACTCCATCCATACACCCTTTCCACCTGCCGTGCAGCTCCCCGGCCAAGCTACCTCTTCCGCGGCGGGCATCCCCCGCCCCGTCCCCCGCCCAGGGGCAGCAGGGGAGCCAGGGGCAGCAGGCGCAGGGCCAGGGGCAAGGGCAGCACCGGCTAGTGGGGTCCACGTGGATCCGCAAGCAGGAGGCGGCCCTGTCGGAGCTGGAGGGGGCGCTGGCAAAGCAGAAAGTGGGTTGGGTCGGCCGCAGGAGCCGGTGTCGGTGGAAGGGGCAGGGCACACGTTGTGGCCGAGTAAAGGGAAGGAAGCCACTGCCGCTGTCAAGGTGTCGTGCAAACTGCCTCACGTGGTTGCTCATGTTGACGTTTCCCAGCTTCCACCTTCGCATTTTACTTGGCGCTATCGCGTGACCTGCCGCCTGCCGCGCTGTGACGCAGGCTGGTGCGGTCGCAGGGGTGGGGGCGCCAGGGGCAGGGGCAGGGGCGGCTGCCGCCAACGGGTCCGTCCCCGTGCCCAGCCCTGGTCCCGGCGGCGCTGCTGCGCTGGACGCCACGGTCCTGAGCGCTGCGGCCAGCCCCGGTGTGGGCAACGGCACGGCGGCGAAGGTGGGCGAGGCGGGGCGGGGGTTGTGCCTTCCGTCGCCAGGCTGCGAGCTGCACGCCGTGCGCCAGCGGTGGAAGTGCTTTTGCGGGGGTTGGCTGCTGTTGCAGTTAAGGCTGTGCAAAGGATCTCCAGTCCGTGGCAAGACCACGGCGCTACCACTGCGCTGCGCCGTAGCTTCCGGCGACCTTCGTTCCTCCTCCCTTTGCACACAGTGCATCTACTACCATACTATACCAGGCAGGGGCGTTCCCCCTTCCCGGTACCTCCCCGCAGGCCAAGCTGCTTGAGCTCAAGGTGCAGCGCGAGGCCGAGCTGGAGGCGCAGCGGCGGGCGGTGGCGGCGGCGCGGGAGCACAAGAAGGCGGCGGCGGCGCGGCGGTCGCACGAGGTGGCCAGCGCCGTGCGGGGCAGGGTGGCGGAGCGGCACCGGGACATTGTGGGTAACGTGTGCAGCGCGAGGGTGGAGGGGCCGGGTTCGGGGGCGCGAAAGCGAATGGTGGATAGGGTAGGACAGGGCGAAGTTGGATGCCCGAGCGTTGCTTAGGGTTGAGGTCAGGTAGGCGGAAGGGGTGAGCGAGGACCGCGGGGCAAATGACGGTTTGGAGTGCGCAAGGGCGCGGCTGTGCGTTGGCTGGAACGTTGGTACGGGTGAAGGCGCTGGGCGGCCACAGTTGGGGCTCGGGAGGTAGGCGGAGGAGTGTTTGTAAGCGTGCTTCTTTTCGACGCGCAACAGTGGTGCTGCATGTCCCGCCTGACCTCGCCACCCACCTCAACCCCTTACCCCGCCCTCACCCGCTCTATATTGCCACGTGACGCCCGTGCGCGTTATCTTTCTCCCTTGCGCCCTCCAGGAACGGCACCTGTCCGAGCAGAAGGCGGAGATGGAGGCCAAGGCGCGCAAGGCGCTGGAGCTGGCCGCAGCCATCAAGGCAAAGGAGGTGGGCACACGGGCAGCGGGTTGGGGTGGTGGCGGGCAGGGCAGAGGGTTGAAGCGCTTGCAACCATCTGCACCTTGACCCAGCTATCCTGTCCGCACAGAACACTTCCTAGCTCCTCACATGGCGTACCGTCTGCTTTTCTCAGCTGCCACTCACCCGCCCGCCTTCGTCCCCCCACAGGAGGCCCGCAAGCGCGAGGCCGAAGAGGTGGCGCAGCATATGTCTGCGCACAGGGAGCAGGTGCGGGCTGCCCGCGCCCGCGTTAGCAAGGAGCAGCTCAACGCGCTGGGGGCGCAGTTCGCGGCGCGCCTGGCGTCATCTGCGGGGGATGACCCGGGCAAGGTGCGGCGGGGAGGGAGCAGAGCAGCGAAACACTGTACTTGAGGAACACGTACGCACAAGGCGAGGGGCCTGGGCCCGTTCGCCCTGGAACGGAGAAGCGGCAGCAGCGTGTAACCGTTACAGAAGCGTTGCAGGCTTCGTAAGGTTCTCCACACGCAAAGTGGCACGTAGACACACGGTTGCCGCTTCAGACATTCAGTCGTGGTCATTGTTCTTTGTGATATTCCGTGCCTGCCATATACCACGCCGCCCGCCCCTGGCCCACGGCCTCCCGCAGGTGGTGTTGGTAGACTTTGGGGCCAAGACCCCGCCCCCACCCTCTCCCAGCGCCAACCTGCCCTCCCTGCCCTCCACCTTCCGCGCCAAGACCGCCGCCGCCTCCCCCTCCAAGGCCCAGCCCTCCTCCCCAGCCTCCAAGCCCTCGCCACGACCCGGCCCCGCGCCCGCGCCCAAGCGCCCCACACCCTCCGCCCCCTCTGCCGCGGGCACCCCCAAGAGTCCCGCGCCAGGTGCCCTGGCCGCAGCGGTCCCAGCCGCGTCCCCGGCCTCCGCGGCGGGCGCCCGGCGGCCAGCAGCCCGGCCCGCCCCATCCCCAGCAGGCAGGTCTGCCGGCGCCTCGGCGTCTCCCGGGAGGCCGGGGCCAGGGGCAGGCGCAGGGGCGAAGCTGCGGAAGGCGGTGGTGGCGGAGGCGGCGGGGCCGTCGCCCTCGGCCCGGCCGCGGCCGGCTGCCGCGCCGCCCAGCACCCCGCCGTGGAAGCAGCACAGGTGGGCGTGGGGCGGTCACAGGGCAGGTGCTTGTAGGGCACACAGGCCGGGGCGGCCAGGATGCTGGCTGACTGGTGCAGCGGGCTGCTGGTGCTGGGCCCCAGCTTGGCTCGCGGGTCCAGGTCTGCGGTATGCTGTGTCGCGGCTTGGCGCCTGCCACCTCATGGCCCCGGCTACCTCATTGTAGCCTTGCAATGTTCAGCCTGCACGCTGACAAAGCCAACCTGGACCCACGAGCCAGGCAAACATTATGGCCGCCTATCCGGGTTCCCCATAACGGTATCTTCTATACGTCCTCCCCCAGGCAACATGGCGGCGGGCGGCCCGCATCCGAGTTTCCCGAGGTACAGATCTTCACGCCCTTTGGCAGCAACATGGACGACCAGGGCCAAGGCCAGGAGGAGGACGGCGTGGACAGCGACACTCACGCTGACGAGGAGCAGCAGGTGCGCGTGTGTGTTGCGCTGCCCCTGCCATTACCAGAAGCTTGTTTGTTCTAGCGCAGCCGAGATGCAACGGGACGGGTCAAAGCCTGCGCTTTTGGCCCCGGCTCCCGCTTCGGCCCGGGCTTCTAGTGGACATGACTCGGCATGCTACCGCATTATGCGTGACTCCCATTCGACACTGCTGGTGCAGGCTGCTGCCGGCGTGCTGGAGATGCTGGCCCAGATCCACACCGTGCTGGGGGTGGACGCGGAGCTGGAGGAGGGGGAGGACGGGGAGGGGGACGAAGACTCGGAGGCGGCGCCGCCGACAGCTGCAGCACGGGGAGCGGCGAGGGCAGGCAGGAGCAGCAGCGTGGGTGGGGTCGCTGGCGGCGGCGGCGGCGGCAGCAGCAGACCTCCCAACCGGCGGCCAGGATCCGGCAGCGCGTCTGCAGGGGGAGTAGCAGGGGGAGCGGTTGGGCTGCAACGCGGGGGCCGGTCTACCCCTGGGGCGGATGAGGACGGGGATGAGGGCCCCGGGCAGGGCCCGCAGGGCAGGGCGGCGGCGGCAGCTGCGAATGCGCTCAAGGTGGAGCAGCTGCGGATAGACCTGGAGCGGGACCTGGGGGCGGAGGTGTTTGTGGCGGCCTACAGGTGCCTGCGGGACATGCAGGACAGGGCGGATGATGGGGAGGGGGACGGGGAGGGGGACGCGGGAGGGGAGCTGGAGCGGTTGCTTGGGCGGAAGCTGCACCTGGCGCGGCTGCTGCACAAGCTTGTCATGCTGGAGGAGACGGTGTTCACGTAGGGGAAGTGGGGTGCGTGCGGTGGGAAATGGCGTGGGCCGTGCTGCTTTTGCAAGAACTAGCGGCTTGCAAGGCGAGGGTTACAGTGTCGAGTAGCAGGGGAGGGGCCAAGTCACACACCAGTCCACGACGCTCCCACGTTGTTCTTGCGGAGGCCCCCACACGGGTGTTTTGAGGTTCAGGCAGTCCATGCCAGAGAATGAGCGCTCAGTGCATTAGGTATAAGCCATAGGCAATAGGCTTATAGAGTAAGACAACAGGGGCAAAGGCGGTGCTTGCGGCCCCAAGCGATGCCAATGTCGTTGCCATCGGCGTTCCGTGCCAACGTACGGGTGCACGGGCTAACAGGTGACTCGCCTCAAAGGATGAAGGAAACGATAAAATCTATTGATTAATGTCATCATAATACACCAAATACCTGCGCCCTTTACCATGCTCCTTTCGGTGTTCATAGAGTTGATCGGACATTGCTTGTTGTCAAACTCACAAGTGCAGCTGAAGTTGCGGGTAGTAGGCAAGCATCACAGCTCTACAATTTACATGCACAGTAATACTCTGTCGTGGAAATGCATTTGTTCATAGTAATCAGCAGACAACGGGCAACTTGTCGGCGTTCTTCACGACTACACACGCTCTACCAAAATGAATTCAATCCTATAGCACCTGACGTCCACACAAGAAATCAACTGTGTAGACACAGCTGAAAATGCAGTCGGGTTCACAGCGCGCGCGTGCATAGCGTGGTAGAGGGCGCCAAATACTTGATAATGGAGGGTTTTCCACAGTACCCGATAGCAAATGCGCGTCCAGTTAGGCTGCGGACTGGCTTTTGGGGGTCCGAACATATCACAGCGCCGGGAGGCGAACCCAATAATGCAACCCAGATATATCTGACGTCAGCAGTGGTGCAGGATACCGGAATACCGTCACCGGTTGTAGGCTTTGAGGTTGTCGACCCGAAGTCCTGTCCGGCAGCGGTAGGCGCCTCATCCAGTCAGAGCCTATCCCGCAAGTAGGTATTTTGGCATTGCAACTGGTGGAAAGCTGCAAATCTGTAGTCAGTTACCCCACCAGGTCAAGCAACACCCTCTTGACATGGCGTGCGCAGGCGGGACTTTGCGCAGTTTGGCCAGTTGGACAACATCGAGGAAACTCCAAGTTTTGTGCAGGGCAGTGAACTGCTCCCTAGAATTGAGGACTTGCAGCTTTCCCTCCCCCATCGGCCCGTTGTCTTGGGGGCAAGCCGACCCATCCCCCTCCGGGCGCTTTTGCCTTCAGCGCCCAACCGCCAGCATTGGTGGGTAGTAACAGATTCCAGAGGGACACCTAATAGCATGGTGACCTTGCAGTTGCATCTGCCGTGTGTACCACCTCTATCCCAAAGGGACCAAAGTACGGCGGCGGGCTGCGCACCGGTTGTCATGCTACCAGATACGTGTTTGGGTCGTTGGGTGCAGCCGGCAGGTGTACATCGGCCTCTGCTGAAGCAACGTTTTGTTGTACCTCGTTGCTATTGGCTGCAGGAACGCATCTATGGACTCGCAGCCGTTGCCGATCACCCAGCTACAGTCCCACTCGCAGACCCACCGGCAGCTGTTGCATGAGCAGCACCAACACCTCACACTCCAGCAACACCACCTGCAACAGCAGCAGCAAGACCAGCCCCCGCCGCGGCCGCCGCCGCCGCCGCAGCAGCAGCAGCCGCTTGTAGGCGACTTCGTCGGCGTGCTACAGCAGCAGCACCAGCACGCACCGCAGCGGCTGCAGGGCACCTACGCCACCTACCCTCCGTTTCCCCTGCCCCATGCCGGCCCCAGTGACGTCGGCACGGGTGCCGGTGTGGGTTTGGGCGTTGCTGTGGGTGTGGGCAAACCGCGGGGCAGCACGCCCCCGGGCCTGGGGGCCCTGCACCCCCTGCTGCACCATCAGCACGACCGCGCCCTGTCTGATGTCATGCCCCTACACCGCAGCCCTGCCGCCAAGCTCGAGCCGGGCTCGGCTCCATCGCACAGCACGTCAGGCGTCCCCGGCCTGGAGCGCCAACACTACCACCAGCAGGAGTGCCAGCAGATGCAGGCGCAGGCTGCAGGGTCTTCCCAGCCCTGGCGCCTCACCTCACACCAGCAGCCGCAACAGCGGCAGCCGATGGCCACCCCCCATAACCTTCTCTACAACCAAACCCCCTCTGCTTGCCTCCATCATCAGCAACAACAGCAGCAGTATCAGGAGCAGCAGCACCTGCCCCTGGGCGACAGCGATGACGACATGTCCGAACCTGTGGTCCGCCTGCCCTGCGGTCACATCAACGACTGGGAAGGTACCACACAGCTCCTGGCGCCGCCGCCACCATTGCTGTCCCCGAACCAGCACCAGCACCACCCACACGCACACCCTCATCAGCCGCCACAACAAAGGATGCACTGCCCAAGCAGCCATCAGCCCCAGCCGCCATGCAGCTTGCCCACCTCCGGCCACGGGGATCACATGCTGCTGCCGCCCAGCGGCTGCTCCGTGCCCGGCTGGGAGCTGCCCCTGGACCTGCAGCAGGCCGTGTGCGAGGACCTGGGACCTGGCACCAGCAGCGGCCGGTCTCTGGACATCCTCGCCCGGGGGCGAGGGAGTGAGGGGCCGTGGAGCACGGGTACGGGCACGGGGCGAGGCCTGGGGCTGGGGCTGGGGTCCGGGCCGGGGTCGCAGCCGGTCCGCACGTGGTCTCAGTTGACGGTGCGTCACGCGGCCCCGGTTGCGGACATCGGCTCGCAGAGTGTCAGTGCCTCCATCGGCCGCCAGGGGCAGGGGCAGCTGCAGGGGGCGGGGCATTGGCAGGAGGCGGTTGCGGCAGGGCCGGGCAGCGGGCTGGAAAAGCCGATGCCTGTTGGTAGGCAGCATCAGGGCGGCAGCGACCCAGTGGTGCGGCGGCTCGGCACGGGGTGGGCAGGGGGCGGCGGTAGGGAGCTCTGCCCGCTCTCGCCCAGCCCCGCCGTCCCTGGGGTGGCGGCGGGCGATGGTGGCCAGATGGCGGCGCAGCAGCAGCAGCAGCAGCAGCAGCAGTACCGTCACCACCACCAGCAGCAGCAGCAAGTGGCTATGATAGGGACACATGCACACGCGGTGAGCGTCTCAGGTTACGCCCGCAGCCGCAGCAACAGCGGCTTGTGGGCCGAGGGCCTCTTGCACGGGGACCTACCTCCGTCCTGCAACCTGTCACGGTCAGGCTCGCTGGTTGCGAGCAACCCCCTGATGCGGGTTGTGTCTGGGGGACAGGCAGCGTGCGGGCAGGGCCCGGCTGACGGGCAGGAAGAGCTGGGGCCTGATTCCGGGACTCTTGAGGAGGCGGCAGCTGCTTTCTTGGATGTCACGGAGGCAGGCAGGCCCCCGCCATCGCCCATGCACACTGGCAGCAGCCTTATGCCGAGCGTGAGCACCTTGGCTGGAGTGTCTTTGGGGGTCAGCATGGGCGCCGAGGCAACGGGTTATGGCTTAGATGTGGTGCAGCCTGCTCCGTGTGGGGTAGTCGGGGCAAAGGAAGCGCCGCAGTGCACTTCGGGTACTTATCAGCGGAGCCTTGGCGTGGAGGTCGACTGGGCGGCGGGCCACAGGCGCAGTGCGAGGCTTGCAGGCCGCGCGGGAGCGCAGGGTGCGGACAGCAGTGCAGCTCAGGCGGATTATGGGGACTGCTGCGTCAAGGGCGAGGAGGCGGTGGCTTCGGAGGTGCGTATGGCGTGCAGGACGGCCTTGGGTTTCGGTAGCAGTCCAGTCAGCATCAACGTAGCAGCAGGTCGCTGGTGAGCATGCCGGTAGATGCAATGAGCCCGCGCGGACTCAGACCACGGTAGTGTCGCTGCTTGTGCGCACCTACGCCTTGCCCGGTTTCAAGCCGTTGGTATAGGGTGTGGTACACTCCGGCCATCTGCGTTGTTACATATGCACTGACATGTTTGGACACCCCGCGGCACGCCTCCGTCCTGTCCTGCCCTGGCCAGGGGTCGTCCCAACCCTACCTCACGAGCCCCGCAGCGCGCCTGGCCGCCGCGCGCGCCGCCAGGCAGGCCGCCGCAGCCGCCGCAGCCGAGGAGGCGGCGGCTGCAGCTGCCGCCGCTGCCTCGGCCGCCCCCGAGGCGGCGCTGGGTTGCGCGGGGCTGACCCGCAGCGGGCGGCCGCGGCTGCGGCACCGCATGCCCACCACGTTCGGGGACCTGGTGCGGCTGGGGCTGGTGGGCACCGGCCCGCAGGCGTTTATCATCGGCAACACGGACACCGTGGACGTCAACGTGCAGCAAGACGGTGAGTGGTACATTGATACTGCATGGGCCGTGGGAGAAGGGAGGCATATCACTGGGTGTAGGTACGTGATGTGGGCATGGGGAAGCCTCTGGACGCAGGTGGTGGTTGGCGCTGATTGCTTCCGGCGGGCGTGTGATGCTCACAAGCCTTCGCTGCCACGCCGGCGTGTGTGTCCTGCGTCCCCTGACAACTGGTGCACGCCTGCTGGGCTGTGCGCCACATATGTCGTCCTCGCAACACGCCTATGCCCTTGCATTTGTGGGTGTGCACAGCGTCCCGCCGTGCCCCCCAACGAATCTAACACCTCTTCTCCCCGGCACCGCCACCGCCACCGCCATCCCTCTTCCCCCAGGCACCATGCTGTGCGGGCTGGGTGAGTTCCGCTCCGTCAGCGCCTTGGCGCTCACCGTGCTGCGGCAGCGCAACCCGCAGCGGCGAGCATGCGACGGCTGGAAGGAGGTGCGGGTGCCGGCGGCGCACGGCGGCCAGGCGGGGCAGGGGCAGGGGCAGGGCGTGCGGCTGGACCAGCTGAGGCTGAGGGCCCTGGCCATGCAGGCGGCCGAAGATGTGGAGGCGGGGGCGGGGGCAGAGCGGCAGAGCGGCAGGGGCACGGGAAGCAGGGCCGGACTGCGGCCGGTGCTGGAGGAGCAAGGCAGCGGGGAGGAGGAGGGCGGGGGGTAAGGGAGGTGGCGTTGGGGCTTGAAGTGGGGATGGGGTGTGGGGAGAGGGCGCGCGGGGGCGCGTGGCTGGGGCGGCGTGCGGCATGGTGCATGTGGCAGTGCTGGGTGCAGGGGGCGTGTGTCGGGGGCTTCATGGGGTGCAGTGGGACGTGAACAGCGCAAGAGCAGGAGTGCAGGCTGGGAATGGGGACTGGGGAATGGGGGAATGGCAAGCAATCAAGTGCACAACGTGTAGCCAACGATTTGCTGGAAGCGGGAACGTCGGCTGCCGGTTTGGCCTTTGCCGTTGCGCCTCGTTTATGCGTGGGGATTGCTATTGTTGACTGTTGTGTGACATTGTCGAAATTGTTATACGGTGCAGGCAGGCGTCAAGCGTGGCGGTATGCGTGCATGGAGTAGGTAGACGCAGGAGCAGTGCGGGGCAGCCGGGGGACGCAGGGGCTATGCGGTCCATCTCGGCTGTGGCCTTTCCCGACGCGCACAGGCGTGACCGACATATTATGTGGGCATCGCATGCACAGCCCTTGCATGACGTACTGCTCAACCCGGTACGTAGTACAGCGTAGCAGCGCTGCCAAGGCGCCACAGATTCGTCAAAATTGCGGACATGCATGTTGGGCTGGTCCGGGGACTGGGATGCACCGCGCAGGGATTGGCAACGGTTTGGAATCACATGGGCATGTAGGCAACAGATGGTGCGGTTGGTCCCGCATGCGTGACCCAGTGCCCACAGCGTGCGCTCGGACGCCGGCGGCGTTTGGTGTGTCGCGTGCGCATGCTTATGCAGGGTGGCTTCATTGTCGGATGGGGAATGCGTGTAGGGCCGGTCGGGGTGGCCGTACTTGTTGAACTGTTCTTCATTCTCATGATTGCGCATACTGGCGTACGGATTGCCAGGTCCTCCCCTTATGGCGGGGTCTGGACTATTCACAGAGACGACTGGCACGCCGGTGTTGGCTCCAAAAGAGTGGGCCCGGCCCGCCCGGCACCAACAACACATGTGTGCATTTCCTGTCTTCAACCCGTGTAGTCTGCTCGGCTGCGCGGCCCGCAGCCCCATACCGGTTGGCGTGCACGGCCGCGTGTCCTTGGCGTTGCGCGAATGCTTGTGAGCCATGCTTGCGTGTCAAGAGCCGTTGGTTTTCGGCTTTGATAACCGTAACCTACGCTGAACTGGCGGGGAGGGGGAGGTGTGGTTTAGTTGCCTGTGCAGTAAGGCTGCGCACGGGGTGAGGAAGGATGCCACAAAGCAGGAGGACACATGCACGTGTCCACCCTGGGTACGCTGGCGTGCGGCGGACATGAGGAATTCATCTGTCTTTTGGGTTCAACTCCCTTTGCATGTGGATGAGGCTGGCGAGCTCTGGTAGGTCATGATAGGGTGGTGCTGCGGCATGACACCCTTACAGGACATGGTAGCCTGTGAAACACCTGGTGAAAACAGTGCGGTCATAATCGTGCATTGTGCTTATACGGCGCAATGTAGAATGTCGAATTACAAGCCAGAGGGTTGTGAACGGCGGTAGCTGAAAGATAGACCATATGATAACTTGGTGCGGGGTTGGAAGATGCACGGTATCCCGGTGTGCTGCTGCTGACGGCACAACGGCGTTGCAGTGGAAGGGCCCCTGTCGCCCTGTGCTATGGCGATGATGCAGGCACGGCCTGGCACGGTGTATGTAGGGAAGCGCACGGATACGACAAAGCTATCAGTGCTCAACCAGACATCATAGCCAGGTGTAGCTAGCACGGTGCTCCCGTGCAGTAGGCTGCTCCGGCCGCCGTCGGAGACGGGACAGGACCGTACAGGTTGGCATGCGGGCGTGCCATGCGTGCAGTACAGTCCATCGTCACATTGCGGGCAAGATCCATGGGTCAATAACGGGATCCCGACACAGTGGCGGCCTCCCGGGCCTGATCTGGCCTGAGGCACGAGGCGGCAGCGCCAGGCGGAGCACACTGCTAGCCGGGAAGTCAGCAGCCTGTCCTACACAAAGCTGCCAGCTGCCAGCTGCCGACACCAAGTCGGGCGGGAGTTGGGCTGGTGTTGATCCGCCAGCATGCGTTCCATGATGTGTGCGTGGATGAGGAAGCTCCTGTACCAGGACATACAACAAATACCCGCCCTGCAGCCCATGTCACCCGCGCACGCCGTCCGTACCATGCCTCCATGCCCTGCCTGCTGACCGCCTTCTCGCCCTTGTCAGCCTCCAGTTGCATACCCCGCGACGATTGGCGCTCTCTACAACAGCTACAGATGCTAGAGTAGTTTGTTGAAATGCAGACTCTACGTCGTGACTTGCTGTCACAGAGAAGCTCAATTGCGCCGAGAAAGCCATCTTTCCAACGACCTTCCTTCGGGACAAGTAACAATAACCAACGGATACAGCCTTCTAAAATATTCAACTACAATTTAGGAACCACCGCACAGCCGACTACAAGCGGTGACGACGGGCTGCTCGGCAGGAGGCGAGGGAGTCGGCGCACGGACAGCAGCGTTGCTTGTGCGGCCGCTTCCTCACCACAGCAGCCACAATATGATGGCCGTGGAAGCGCTCCACAGGAGCAGCTGTTGCAGCAAACTGCGCTGCGCACGGCGTGGTGAGGCAAACGTGTACCGGTAACCCACACCCCGTCTCCTGTGTGCCGGCTGCGTACATGTGACCGACTCCTTGCCACCAAGATACAGACTTGCACAGATACCGCTACTCCGTGCCCGCCAAGAGCATGTCATTCGTACACCTCGCCTGCAGCATTGGATCGAGACACCCACATGCACTGACCGTCCACCACTCTGCAACGCACTGATCGTCCCCCGCGGCACTCCCCCCACCCGCAACACCATTCCCTCCGCGTGCACGACTCTGCCCCCCAGGTCCACCCACCTGTCAACCTTCCTGGGGCTGATCTCGCGGCTGCTGGCAGCTGCTCGCACCTTCCTGCTGTCGTGCGCGGACGTGCTGCCCCAGTTCACGGTGCTGAGCCCCGCAGAGGCCGCGCGGCGCATGATCCTCATCCTGGCGGCCAGCCTGCTCATGATCGTCGTACTAACGACCATTGACAGCGCGCTGCTGTACACCTATGTACGGCATGCCCGGTACGTGCCGTTCAGGTAGCACGGGCAGGGGCTCCCTTGGGCTCAGGATTGTCGGGGGGCAGGAGTCTTGCCCCCCGGTAGCGTGGGGCGGGCAGGCGCAGGGCGTTGGCAGCTCGCTGGCGGGGGAGTGTGTGCAAGTAGCCACGAGATGCATGTGCTGTAGATGACAAGCTGTGGGTAGCCGTACCGGGTCTTAAAACGAGTCGTACGGGTGAGAAGGCGGTAGACTTGTATTGGCTGTCCCCGACGGGTGGGCCAGGTGCGTGCTGACAACATAACAGTGGCAGGGTCCAGGCGACCCAGCAGTTCGTGCCTGCTGGGACGTTGGGTTGTTGTCGTGGTGGTTGATGTGGGTGGGGGTAAACATGGCTTTGGCTAGCTGTGGCCAAGAGGGTCCCTACCCACCCGCGGATTGTCTGCATGGGCTGGTCCCGGAATGGCCTGTCCGCCATGTCCAACGGGCTGTGCATTGTCAGGCCATCAACGGATACCAGATTGGGGTATTATCGGTAGTAACGTGGACGCTGCTTTGTAGCGCGGTGAGCATGGCGGTTGCAATACGGGGCGGTAACAGCTCACCGACGACCGGTGCCGTACTGTACCAGTCCTGCCACGTGAGGCCCGTGGGCTATCAGCCTGAGCGCAGAGAGCGCTGCGACAGGTTTGGATAAGCTGCCCGCGGCCTTCATTTCTACGACTTACACGTCCACGTTCGGCTGCGCACAGGGCTCCAGACCCACACGCGCCACAGCAGCAAGAGACGCATCGCTGTTCACGTCGGGACCGTCCAAAGCCGTTCACCTGCCACGTCTCATGCGACGTGCTGAGACGGCCGCGTGTCCAACGAGCGTCGGCGTGTTGTGCCTAGCTCAGGAGCACGACCCGCCCGCACGGCGGGCAGCACGTTAACAACCAGCGGTCTGTGCCTCCTGCAGCACTTCAACGGCCCATAGTGGCCCGTGCGCTGCACGCCTACGTCGGCCAAGCCGCACATACTTCGCCGTCCTACACACCATCCTGCTGCAACGCCTGCCTGCCTGCCTGGGCAACATCCCAGCTCGGCCTCTCACGCCGCCCGGCCTGCTCCCATCCATCATCCATGCTGCCGGGTACCGTGGTCCGAACGGAACGGCGCCAACCACTGCACCGTGTTGCACCGTGGCGCCACCAACAACCAAACACACAACCCCTTCACCAGGCATGGGAGCAGCACGGCGGGTTTGAAAAAGATGCACCCAAGACGCACAGCCCCAGCCGTCCCCGGTCCGTACATCTTGTTCCGTACTGCCCACGGCACAACACCGCACTGCCGCACGGGCAACCACCTGCTCCCAGCCGCACAGTACCGCGCAGCCCTGCCCCGTCTACTTGAGCTGCTTGAGCGCGGTGCCCTGGCCCTGGAAGAAGATGAAGGACATGACGAAGTCGGCGATGAATATCATGACCAGGCTGATGACCACGGCGCTGGTGGTGGACTCGCCCACGCCCTTGGCGCCGCCGGAGGTGGTGAAGCCCCAGGCGCAGCTGATCTGGGGGAGGAGAAGAGACAGGGGCCAGCGGGAGACACGGGGGTAAAAGGGTGTAGGGTTGATGCATGCGGTGGGTACAGGGGAGTGGGTTGGTGGCAGCAGGGGTTCCAAAGCCCTAAGCGGACCTCGGGGCTGAGGGCGGCGAAGGCAAGAGCGTGACACAGGGGTTGCAGAAGCGAGCAGAGGTCGTGGGTGCGTTTCCAGTCGTTACCGCAGCGCGTGGCTGCGGTGCTGCAATGCAGCGGGCGGCAGGCAGCGCGTGCAGGGGCCCTCCCGACAGCCATAACACGTTTGTGAGCGTCGCTGCCCGGGCGCCACAGGGCCTTGCGTGCCAATTTGTCGCCCCACTGCGCCGTCCCAAAGGCATCATGTCCTCACTTACCCCAACCCACTTGCCCTCCTCCCCGCGCCCCCATCCAGCACTGGACCTGACACCCACATTCTGCTTGTGCCGCAATGTGCTTGCCCCACCCCTTCCAATTACAAACCTTTTCGGCCCCCGCCTGCACGGCAGGCCCCCCGGTCCCGCTCACCGTGGCCACCACCGTGCCGAACACCCAGCTCTTGACCATGGACGTCACCACGTCGTATCCCGTCAGCGCCCGCCGCGCACTGTCCACGATGACGTTGGCGGGCACGTTGTACACCAGGTCCGCAAGCAGGACGGCGGCGCCCATGCCTGTACGGCAGCACGGGTACGGCGGGACATGTCGGCGCGGCGCGGATTCGGGTGCATTGGATGTACGGCGCTGGCCGCGTGGGCCGCTGGACGCAAGGCGCCGCTCGTGCCCCCCACGCCCTGAGGTCTCCCACGATGGCTACCCACACAGACCCTTCCCCTCAGGACACCAGCGCGTTCCGTTGCATTCTGGCTTGCGTGTTACGGGCGGTTGTGCCGGCTGAAGCTTTTGCCCGCCCGCGCTGCTGCCCATGCGCATGACCACCTTGCCAGGCCCAGGCCCGCCCGCCCCCAGCCCGCCCGCCCGGCCGCACCCATGCAGAAGCACAGCACGTTGAGGATGGGCCCCGCGATCATGGACGCCAGCACGCGGGGGGTGACCAGGTAGTCCACCGGGTCGGTGAACAGCACGCGCAGGGAGTCCATCTGCTCCGACACCTGGGAACGGGATGGGGTTGGGGTGGGACATGCGTACAGGTAAGGGGTGAGGCTAGGGTGCGGGGTGCCGGGGTGTTGACGGCGCGGGCGCAAGCTCGCAGATATTGGCGTGAGCGGCGTCCCACGCAGCAGCCGGCAGATTCCGGTGCACAAGGCTATCCACCTCTCCACCCGATAGCCCTTGCGCCTTGCGGGTCCGTACAACGACAACGACCGTACGTCCGGGGTACGAGCTGTGATTGCCGTCTTGCTGGAGCCGACAAGCCAAAATCCCGATCCATGCCCGCACACGAACGTGTCAGAATCTTGATGAGCCTGCACCCAACTACCATCTCTACGCCCGCCAGGCCCGCTTCCCACTGCCTCCCACTGCATCCCACTCATGGCGTGAGGCTGACATGGCGCCGCACCGGCCCCGACGCACAGGCCCAGCTGCCAGCTCCGCCCCTTTGGGAGCCAATGCACCCAATTCATCCGGCAGCCCAGCCCAACCTCCCAACCTCCATCCTGCTCTCTGTGCGGTATGCAGGCGGCGAGCCCCTACGTGCGCCCACGAAACTGCCAACCACCACACCCGCTGCCCCCAACTGCCGGCTGCCCCGCCTTCACCTCGCCCCCTGTAGGCAAGCACCAGTACCCACTCCCGACGCCTTTGCCACTCAGCGGTAAACCACCACCATTGCGACCGCAGCACCGGTATAAGCCTGCTTCCTCCTTATGCCCCTCCATCCCCCGCCTTGCCGCACCCCCACCTGCATGGTCCCCAGCTCCGCCGCGAAGGCGCTGCCCACGCGGCCCGCCAGGATGATGGCGGTGACCACGGGGGTCAGCTCGCGGGACAGCGCCAGCGCCAGCACGCCGCCCACGGAGCGCGTCAGACCCAGCTTGGCGAACTCGCGCACGAACTGGGGGCGGCGGGCGGCCGGGGGTCCAGAGGCGCAGGCGGTCGGGCTACCGAGAGGAAGGCGCATCGTAGGCACATGGTGATGGTCGTGCGGCAGAGTGGCAGGAATAGTGAGGGGCATGCGGCAAAGGGGCACGAGCGGGCCAGCTGCCGGGCCCTGAGGGGGCCAGGCTGCCGGCCGGGCCCTGCCACACACGCCCTGTGCTGTACGCCCGTCCCTCGCCTCCGTACGGCCTGGCCTCCCATGGCAACAAGCAAGCGTAGTGTGACTACGTGTGGACCCCTCGTGCTGCCCTAGTGCTGCCTGGTGCTGCCCGTCGACTCCATCGGTTGTGGTGCGTTGCACTGCGCATGCATGCCGGTGGACGCTCCCGTCTGCCTTGCAACACCACGCCACTGCAGTGCTGCCCCACGGACCCCTGTAAGGTGCTGAGCTCCGAAGCAGTGTTTGGCGCATCCTGGTACTCGCATGGGTCACTTATAAGGTACAGCGGTAGGTCCCCTAGTAACTGTGTTCCGGGTGCTGCATCTTGGCAGCAACACAACAAGTATGGGTGGATTCTGGCGAGCTGTGCACACTGTTGCCCCCACGCTTGACCTGTGGAGCTCCAGGTAAATAGGTCTCATACCTGCAGGCCCAAGGAGCGCCCACCTGGATGGTGAACACCATGCCCACGAACCCCGCCGTCAACAGCGACACGCCCAGCGAGGCAGGGCCCACCAGCCGCAGCTGCTCCGCCGTGTTGCGCCAGTGGACGTTGCCTGGACATCACCAAGGTGCAGAATGAAAGTCGGAAACTGTCATTAGCTCGTAGCCTTATCAGCAGTAGGCGGGAGAGACGAGGGTGGTGATGGTGGGCAGAGAGGGCAGAGAGGTGGAGGGATGGCAGCAGAGGGGTGACGTTCTGGGCCCAAGAGTGCTGCAGGATAGATGTCCCACACTCACCCTTGCAGATTCGCAGCACCACTTGCCCCCCAAGTACGATGCAGGCTACCGAGCGGAATAGCCACTTGGGCGCTTTTCGCTTCTCCAACGCCTGGAGGATGCCTGTCGCACGCACAGCCTGGTAAGGTATAGTTGCATTTTCGGAATGATGCATGCTTTTGTTCAGTGCGCAAGTGCTTACGTGGGGCTCCTGGAGCCTCCGCGAGAGGCGTGGACTCCTCTTCCGGCTCCGGCATGACAGCGTCAAGAGTACTATTCGCTGCCTTGGATGGCACCATCAGTTGTGCCCTTTGGCTGCATTGTCCATGCAGCAGCCTCCATGGATGCGCGATATAATGCTGGGGCCTGGCCTGGGGCTTTCCAAAAGCAAAGGTTTGCGATGGCAGCGCTGCTGCGCGACCATTAGCTGCCCGTAACGGGCCAGCTAAAGCCATGAGCTGCAGCGCTGCTTAAGATAATGTCCCAAGCGGCTAAACCGGAAGCGGCACGCAAACAAAGTCTTGTGTGGTGAGTGAGCTGCGGCAAACAGCAGGGAAAGACTAGTTTAACCGTAATGTGCCGATCTACGTTTACTAAGGCTCAATGCTTGCTGTGCGCAAGCTACACTCAATAAGAGCGACGCTGTCAGTTGGCTGATGCTGCTGACGGGGTCTCCCCTGATCACAGCGTGCCCCTCTCCCCGTCGCCTTTCCCATGCACTCTTCTTGCCTCAGGGGCCAGCAACTCTACACCCTGAAGTACTTTTAAGTTTGCTACGTATGGGGCTAAACTGTAGCCCTGGCACAGGAAACGGAACCGTTCGCTTGCAGGGTGACGCAGGAGGGGAGCTCCCCTGGGTTCTACTGGGGCTTTCGGGGTTAGGCAAGACAAGGTCTTCGGCACAATACGCTAGGACCCGTGTTTCTCTAGCCATACACAGGTGCAGCAGGCGTGATCGCTGCCGTGCAGGTGACCCGGCATCAGGCAGCGAGGCGCTAGGTGTTGGCAATTGGTGGTGCCAGGTGGTGGTTTGCGTCCTTCGAACAGCAGGGAAACACCTTTCCTCTGGCGCACGGTGCTGCCATGGTAGGTTGCTGCAGGACCTGGCTAATAAGCGCGGTGATCTTCAGCGCCAGGCTCCCGTGCTGCTGTGTGTCTGCTGCGTGTCTGCTGGTGGCAGGGAAGAGGTATCCCATTTTGCTGGACGTATCCCATTTGGTCCCTTTGCGTGTGTATCCCATTTGGTCCCATTGCGTGTGCCAGCGTGTGCCCCCTGCCCCCAGCCCCGGCAGACACAGAACATCATGTGCGCGCGTGTCTTATCGTAGCAGGTGTATTTCATGTGGGGAAGTTGGTAAGCAGGGTGTCGGCCAGCAGCGGGTGGAGCGATGGGATCGAGGCAATGTGTGAAGACACGTCAGTCACACAGCCTCCACGTTCAGGCTGGCTCGCCTCCCCAGCGGCACCCGTCCATCTGCGCACAACCAACGCATACGGCTTGATAGCTTAGCGCTTGCTATAGCGGGAGTCTGCTACCCTCTGCGTTGCCTGTCTTGTGAAGCTGGGGTCGTGGCGTCTGTGGGGCTTCCGGTCGGTTGTGGGCTTATGGCTGGTCTCCCCGAGGCACTTGGACAACCCGAGGCAGCGCGAGTTCGGCAACTTGCGGCCCTCGTGAAAATACTTTTTGGTCTAGATCGCTGCGCGCAGCGTGGAGTGCGCTTCTAGCTTTTTAGCGCGATTAAGCCCGGCGGGCGATCACGACGTACGCTCAGCTACAGAGAGGGGTGTTCGACCTCTGCCTGCACCCACTGTCCCTAACGTTCAGTGCCAGCCTGGCCAGAGCATCCATTGACTACATATCACACCAGAGCATATAGGCTCGCCGCAGCAGCGTCCATTACATTTAGGTGGAAGCTGCGGTTTCCTGTTGACACCCCTGTTGCATGACGGCACAACTAGTATGCAACTATTATGCAGAGGCAGCTCCTGTAGCGAGGATGTTGTCAAGGCTATCGAGGGTGCAAGGTTGGTGCAATGGAGCGGTCGAACGGGCCGAGCCGAAACCCAGCGGCTGAGCCTGCTCCTTCCCGTTCCCCCACGCAGCTGCTTGAGCGATGCTTTTGAGACTCAGAGGCCTCTCGCGTACCACTGCGATGCCTACGTTTCGGTAGCCCGAGTTAAGTGCACGGGGGCCGAGGTGGTCGTCAAGGCCTACGTTCGCGACCAGTTGTCTGCTGGTGCACGCCAACAGGTAAACTGCTTGTTTAATTGGTATTCAGTGGCTGCCGCTTTCTCGAGGCACATCGTGTAACCGAAGACCTGGGCGGGCGCGCAGGTCCAGGTCGAAATTGACATCCACAGCAGCCTTCCTGAGCACCCCAACGTCGTGCAGTTCCTGGCGGTGAGTGGCTCTCATCCTTGCCGGCCTGGAGACAACTACACTCGCCGCATTGGTTATGGGATGCCGCGTTATGGCAACTTACAGACACTGTTTCATCATCTCCAGGCTTTTGAAGACTATGCCCATATCTACTTGCTCATCGAGTTCGCGGCGGGCGGGGACTTGCGGAAACACTTCCAAGGGCTCTCAACCGAGTGCCGCATTCGGGACTTCTTCATCGTTCCGGTGCTACAAGCTCTCAACATCCTGCACAACAAGGTGCGGGTCGGTGAGGGGACAGGTAGTTTGGCCCAAGTGGGTCGATGTGTCTTGTCGCCACAGAAATCGACTCAAGTGTGCCCGAACCCGACCCCTGCCGTTTCCCGACGACTGCAGGGCTTCTCACATCGAGACCTAAAGCCGGAGAACTGCCTGGTTTCAAGCGCGGACGGAAAGGAAACCGTCAAGCTGGCTGATTTCGGGTTAGCGCAGTGCACGCACGTTGCGGAGGACGCCTGCTGCGTAACGGACAATGACAGCTGCAGCATCGGGTGCTCCAGCGTCTCGCGCTCTGTGGACAGCGAGTTCAGCAGCGCAAGCAGCAGCCCGGCGGTGGCCAATGTGGCGGGAGGCACGCCGCTGTACGCGGCACCGGAGGTGCTCAAAGCCATGTTTCGCAACCACGGGATGCAGGGGGCCGTGGGGCCAAAGGTGAGCGTCCGTCTGGTTTCGGAGGGGAGGCTGTGCGGAGAGCGGCTGCAGTGGCCCGAAACGGGAAGTTGGGAATCAGCAGCACAAGCCGCTGCGGGGCACGGCGCGCGGCCTGTAGCAGCAAAACGCTGTACTGCTACACACACTCAGCCGTGGGCATGTGGCGACGGTCACCACCCGCCAAGCACCCTTCCTGTACCCCGCCACCGCCTCCACACCCTTGTGTAGCCCCATCGAGCTGGCGCACCGTTGGCAGACCCGCGGTCCCTCCCAACACCTGTGCACCCGACCTAGCGCATCAACAGCATGCCTCCTCCCCGCCGTCCTACTCCCCTCCATCTCCCTCATCCGCTCAACCCTGCTGCCCCAAGCATCACCCCACCCATTTCGCGCTCTCGCCCCACCCACTCTGCCCACTCCGCGCCCCCGCCCCTCCCTTCGCCACCTCCCCAGAACGACGTGTGGGCCCTAGGCGTCATGGCCCTGGAGGCGATCACCGGCACCCACCCCTTCAGCCCCGACCACTACCACTACGAGAACGTGCTGTACTCGATCGCGCACTGCAGCAAGGTCAACTTGCCCAGCAACCTCAGCCCCGAGTTCACGGACTGGCTGGAGCAGGCGCTGCACCGCGACCCCGCGCAGCGTGCCTCCACCGCCGAGCTGCTGGCGCACCCCTGGGTGGCCAAGGAGTACACGGAAGAGGAGCTGGCGCAGCTGGCGGCGCGGCAGGGGGGCAGGGCGGGGCCTGCCCTGCACGGGGCGGCGGACCCCTACGCCTCGTTCGACTGCTGGGAGTACTAGGGGCGGTGGGGCGTGGGGAGGGCGGCGGCGGCAGGGGCGGCAGCATGAGAGGGGTGTGGGAGGGACTGCGAGGAGGGCCGGCAGCGGCAGAGACAGCGGCATCAGAGGTTATGCAGGCGGTGCAGCAGCGGGGCCTTGCAGGGCCGCGGGATGGCGCGGCTGGCGGCGTGCTGGGTGCAGGCGGCAGTGCCGTAGGCGGCGGCAATGAGGGTGCTCCGTGCGGCATTGCAGCGTCGGGGGCCGTCCTTCTTGGCGGGCGGGGCTGTGGTGACAGGGGCCCAGCTGGTGCCGCGGCTGGAGGGCGGGAGAACGGTTAGGTTGTGAGTGAGCCGGTTCGGGAGGTCGTGCAGCTGACCGGAGCGCTGTAGTACCAGGAACGAACGGGTGGGTTTGACCATTATATGCATTCACGTGGGATGAGTGCACACGCGACTAGATGTGAGCTATCGTAGAGATTCATTAAACTTGGAGGCCAGCTTGGAGGCAGCGCTTGCGCTTGCGCTGTGCAGTGCAGCTACGCCTGCCGCTACGGCGGCGGCCGCTGTTGCGGCGGCGGCACCGACGGGTCTTGGCGTGTGCCGCAGTGTTGCGGACCTAGCACTGCAATGTGCGACGGGGCAGGCGATCCCTCGCCACGTGTCGTATCGGGTTGCAGGAGGTGCTAAAACTCGTGGGCAGCCGCTTTTGGGCACGGGCTGCGGCTGCCGCTTATCCACGGCGTGGGCCTCACGACCACGGCGCTTGTTGTGGGGTCCTTGAAGGCTTTCACTCGGCGCGGCATGACATGGGCGGGAAGCGCATGTCAGCTGCACGCAGGAGGGTAGTTGCGCCGGACTGTGGGGGTCGGTGCAGGTGAGGATTTGCATATACTGGTCAGCATAGCGGCGCGTGTGGGACGGCGGCGGAGGCGGGACACCGTGCCGCCGCCCCATGCACAGTCCATGCGCCGCAGGGATACGAGATTGACGCAATGCATATGCACGCTTCTCTGTTGTGTCCGTGTTGGTCAGCTTCGTCGTGTGCTGTTTGGACTCGCGGGTGCTGCTGAGTGCAGCCTTGCTCGGCCGCCATGGACTGGCCGTGCGCTGTGGCTGTGGCGGTATTTGAAGTGGCGGCTGTGCGGCGGGTGGGGCCTATGTGGTACGGCAGCCAGTGGTGAGGGAGCGCTCGGCAGTACCCGCTTGCATTGCCTCGCCTCATCTGTGACGATTGGCCAGTGGGGCTGGTGACACCAGGACGCGTTGAGCATGGTAGGCTGCGTGTTGACACGTGTATTGACGCATGTCACCACGCATTCAGTGTTGTGCAGCTTCTTGTGTGCGTGGGCAAGCGGCGGCGCCTGCCACGGCTGCTGGCTGTTCCGCCGCGCGGAAGTGCGGTCTGGGTCAAGCTTCGCGCTGTAGCTTGCTAGCAGGTGGCCCGCAATAGGCTTGGGGATCTGCATCTGGGTCGGGACTGCATTAGTGCGTCGGCGAGTTGTGGTGCGCAGCTGCCATGCGGAGTGTTATGCATCTTGTTTATTCTTGGGCGGTATTGATGGGGGCAACTAAGCACAAGACTGCGAAGGTTGAGATAGTCGTCATAAACGTGATACCCACCTCTTCCTGATTTGCCTGATATGTATGCAGTACGTAGTGCATCGCACGGGGTTGCATGTATGGGTAGTGACCCTGAGTGACCCCTTTGACCAAAGCATGACGCTGCCCCTGTTGCACCTTTATCTTCCGCACATGCATGCACACGTTGCATGCATGGCGTGACATGACATGGCTGTTGTTTGGCTCGGAGTTGAATACGTTGCAGATTGATTTCAACAAGTCGCAACTGCCGACAGTGAACCTCTTTGGGAGCACTGAGACCGCCATGATGGCGATGTAAATCTATGGTACGACTCACAGGGCGGCGGCTCCCTGTCTCCCGTGCCTTGTTCCTCCTTATCGTGCGGTTGCAGCAAGCCGCTAGATGCTGGCTGACGAGCCTGGACTGCGTATATCTCGGAGCCTAAAGCTGTTGGGGGTTCCCTTCCCATACGAACTGCGCGAGCTTCAGCCTACAGGCCAGGCGGTTATTCAGGCTACACGGCAAGAGGCATACGGTACACTGATAAGCTTGTGGTGCTTGCCGCCCTGGGCGTCACCGCACTTGCCACGCACGTACTGCACTGCCTTGTAATCTTGCCGTCAAAGAGCTCGTTTTGCCAGCATGCATTGAAAACCATGGTACCTGTGAAGGCGATGCATGGCGCTGTGAGCTGGAACAACACGCAACCCAGCATGTAGGACGCACAACAGATAGGATGTAGGACGCACAATCAAGCAAATTGTTTGGGCGCATACTGTGGGGCGTCACTGCCCAGCGCCCTTCCCTATCCGTTACGCTGCATGTCAGTGCTGCAATGCTTCCGAAGACGTCAGTCCAAACACAGTACGGTACCACCACGCAACTGGGTGCACCCAACGCCATGAGGCCAACCGCCCCACCAACAACCATCCCCGACGCTTGACCATACCACGGCCTTGCTCGGCTGCGCCCGACCCACATCGCAATCCTACCCCACTCATTGACCGCACCCTTCCACAGCTTCACGCCAACTTCCCTTGCATATGTTCCCCAGCCCTTTCATACACAGTGCCCCTTACGCCAGCCCCAACCCCTTCTTCAGCTTTGCCACCTTCTTGCTCACAGGACGCGACGTGGCACCCCGCGTGGCGCTACGCGGCGCAGCAGCGCCCATGCTCCCCACCACGGGGTCCGTCTCCGCCGTCTGCTCCGCCGTGTCTATGGTCGTACCGCACGCCGTACTGCCGCCTGGGCCGCCGTAGGCGCCCGGAGACTGCGCCCGCTGCATCTCCTCCCGTTGCTGCTGCTGCTCCCGCAGCAGCAGCCACAGCGGTGGCAACTCCTCATCCCGCGCAAAGCGCACCGCACCGCGCGCCAGCCCACCCTCTGCTGCGGCTGGTGCCAGCCCACCGGGAGCTGCACTGTCGCCGGCGCCGCCGCTGCTTTCTCGCGTCAGCACGGAGGGCCCCGGCGGCAGCGCACCGCGCGCCGGCGGCTGCTGCTCCGCCGCCGTTGACCCGTGCCCCGCAAAAGCCTTGCCTCCGGTCAAACCTGCAGGCGGCGGCAACGCCGCCGCCGCCGCTGCCCCTCCCGCGCTCTGCACTACCGCCGGGTGCTCCAGTGCCACCAGGGCCTCGTCCAGCTGCTCAAGGACGTACTCGGGGTCGCGTACAGTGTACGGCACGTCTTCGGGGTACGGCCCTTCGTGCAGACCCCGCCGCAGCGCTGAAACCAGCAGGGGGACGTCCCGGAGCTCCCACGGGGACAGCATGGACTCCAGCGCGGCACGTGGCCGTGGCGTCTGGCCTGCCGTACCACCTGCCGTACTCCCTGCGACCGGGGACGGCGGTGGCAGGCCGGGAAAAGCGGGCGGTCCGGTGGTAGTGGTGGTAACGGCTGGCAATGTGGTTGCGCTGTAGGGCTGGAGGTGGTTCGCGGAGGCGGCCGCGGCCAGGGGTGTGGGGGCGAGGGAATCCGGAGTGGAGGCGAGGAGCGAGTGTGGGGGCTGGGGCGCGTGGGGGCTAAGCCCCGAGGGCCCGGGGGCAGCCGGGGAGAGGGCCATCCATGACGGCGGCTGCGGCGGGAGCATGGCCGAGTGCGGCGGAGGCGCGCCCGCCGCAATGCCGACGCTGGCGGCGAGGGCGGCGGAAGCCGCGGCAAGGGCGGCGGCGGCGGCGGCGCCGCCACCTCCGCTGCCGCTGGCGGGCGCGAGCGGCGGCACAGTGGACGGCGGCGGCATAGACCCTGGACCCCCGACCGTCGGGGCTGGCGGTGCTGCTGCTGCAGCGGCGGAGTCCGGCGGCGGCAGCTGCGTCGCCGCGGCGATGGCACTGCGGATGGCCATCTGCAACGAGTCTGCCGCTGCAGACCCTTCCTGCCCCGGCTGCTCGCTCCCAGGAGCCGCCGCCACATCCCGCGCAGGGCCCGGGGCCCGCGGCGCCGGCGGCGGCAGGAGCGCCGCCAGCGGCTCTGGCGACAGCTGCCGCAGCCCTGAAACCCCAGGCTGGCCCATCTGCTGCTGCTTTTGATTCGCAGATGCCCCTGCCGCTGCAAGCGGTGTCGCTCCTGCCGTCCCGTTTGTTGTCCCTGCGGGGTTGCCAGCGGCCCCAACACCGGGACCGCCCTCCGCTGCCGGCCCACGGGGTGCACCCGCAGGGCCGCGAAGCAGCCGTCCGGGCCCCGCGGCCCCGACCCCCGGGGGCGGCGGCGAGAGGCCGGGCGTGGAGGCCTGCAGCCGGGCGGCTGCCAGGGTGCCGCCTGAAGGCCGCTGCGCCGCCTGTCCCGGGCGGCTGGGCATCATGCGGGTGAGGGAGCCCTTGGGGGCGGGCTGAGAGCGGTGGCTGGCGCCTGCGGAGTGGCGGGGATGCGGCGCAGGGGGAGGGTGAGGGCGACGAGGTGAAAAGGACAGGGCAATGGTAACTACGGCAAGCTACTGCACAGTCCCATATGGGCCCAAGGAGTTAACATGCGGCGGTGTGAGTAGCAGGAGGGGCTGTGGGGCCGTTGCTATGCCGCCATGCTGCTGCAAAACCAGACACAAGGGGGTGTATGCCAGCCATGGCCCGAGCCTCACCCAGCGGTATGAGGCCCAGCGCCTTCTGGGCGTCCGGCACTGCGTCCGAAATGGACTTGGGCGGGCCATGAGGCCGACCCATGAGGCGCGCCTCCTTCGCTGCACCGCCACCCGGCCCACCCGGAGCCGCCGGCCCTGCTCCTGCAGAACCCTTGGGCGCCCCGTCGGACGTCCGCTTCACGCCCGCGCCTGCTCCATGCTGCTGATGTGCGTGCGCGTGGGGCCCTTGGTGCGGCCCTCCGCGGGCCCCTGTAACGCCGCTGTGACCGTGGGTATGGGAGCCAGGTCCCACCGTGGGTGCTTCGGCAGCCCCTGAGCCGCCGTGCTGCTCAGCCGGTTCGCCTACGGCAGGGGGCGCACCGGCGCCCGGCCTCGGCGGCTCGGCAGCGAAGTCCGGTGCCGTGAGGGCATCAGTCGCACCAGGCACCGCCACGGAGTGCAACGCGGGTGCTGCGGGGTGCACAGTCAGCTGCCCTCTGAGGTCGCCGTATTCTGTGGGCGGATGGGTTCCGGCAAGGGCCCCGGGCCCTTCAGGTACCCGAAAGTCGGCGGCGCCCTGGGCATTGCGTTGGTTTCCATGGTTGGCGTCAGCAGCTTTCGGCCCCGCATGCAGATGTGAGGGCACAGGTGACAGGCGCTCCTGCTGGCCCGCGGTCGCACTTTGCGGATGCCGCTGCGGCGCGAGCTGGGAGGCACCCGGCGGGTGCAGGTGTGGGTGAGGGTGTGGCTTGGCATGCAGCCTGGGTGGAGAGGTGGGTGCTGCTCGGTGCGGCGTGCGGTTGAGGGAAGCTGGAGGTCCATGTTGCCCTGGCTGTGGATGGAGGGCAGGGCTGTGGGGTGCAGCTAGGGCAGCTGCCGAGGAGCCGCCAGGAGGTGATGGCGGCAGGCCGTGACCGGGGGCTGACACGGGGGCCGGCGGGGGCGCCACTGACAAGTGGGGCAGCGGCCGCACGTGCGGATGCAGCAGCGCGTGGTGGTTGTGGTGGTGGGCGCCGCCGGCATGCGGCAGGTACTGCAGGATGCTGAGGTGGCCGTGGACCTGCGGAGGGGGCTGCGCCGCCGCCTGCGCGGCGGCGGCCGCCGCTGCTGCCGCCTCTTCGGCTGCCGCCCGCTCCTGAGCCAGGGACGCGTCCGTAGCCGTCGTTATGGCGAAGCTGAAGGGAGAGAAGGAAGACAGAGCTGCTGCACGTGGCTTAGCACCCTTGGCAGCCCCGTTGGTGGCGGAGCTGCTGGGAGGCAGGAAGGCAGGCGTATCAGCAGCGGTGGAGCTGGGGGCTCCTAACCCGGTAGCAGCTGCCGCTCTATCCACGTCCATGGGATCGTTCGCACCAGCTGTTGCAACAGCCTTCGCGCGTGGCTGCAGGAACGCAGCAGCCAAGGTCTGTTGCTGCTGCGCCTGCTGCGGCTCACCGTGCCCCTGCGGATGTTCCAGCTGCTGCTGCTGCTCGTGTGCTACCCCTTGTGCATCTGCCCACGCCATGGTATCATCGTCGTCGCCATCGCACGCGCCATCCGCCTGGGGTATGACGCCCGCGGGTGCCCCGCCCGCTGCTGCTGCCCCGCCTGGGCCCGGGGTGCCAACGCCCGGCCCTGCCACCGGCCCCGCCCCAGGCCGCTTCAGCTTGAGCTTCACCACCCCTGATGCCGGGTGCGAAGCAGCTGCTGCCGCCGTTGCCTCCGGTGCTGTTGGAGGGGACGTAAAGCAACCAGCAGCTAACCCACTCGGGGCTGTGTGCGAGTGCGGGTGGGTGGTGGGGAGGGCGGATGGCGGGGGACAGTGCAGTGGGCTGACCTGCGGCCGTGGCGGCTGGTGCTGGGGTTGTGCGACTCCAACCCCGGCTACGGCTGCGGGCGCCCGGAGCTTGATCTTGATGGCAGGGGCCGCAGCAGCCGGTGCACGCGTCACGTGCTGCTGCTGCTGCTCTTGGCGGGGCACAGCTGCTGCTCCTGCCCCGCCCGCCGCCTCCTCACCGCCACCGTGGTCCCCAGCACCAGGATGCCCCATTTCCTCGTCCTCGTCGTCCACAACCGCCCGCCTCAGCCGCCGCTGGGACACCACCCTTCGCATGCCGGCTCCCCTGCCACTCTCCGCCCCGACGCTGCCGGACGTCGGCTGCTCCCCCGCGCCCCCGCCCGAGCCCGTCGACCCGCCCCCCGCGCTGTCACCCTCGCTGTCGTGCTGCCCGCCGCCGCCTGCCACACGTCTTCCACCACCGCCGCTCCGCCGTCGGCCGGGTTGCCGCGCATACCCCTCGCCCGCTACATTATTGTCCTCGTCTTGCAGGGAATCATCCTGCAGCTGCTGCAACTCAGTGCCCCTGTGAGCCCTTTGACCCGTGGGACTGCCACCCTCCCCGCCCTCGCCACCAGCCCCCTGCCGCAGCCTCCTCCCGCGCAGCCCCATCCCCACACCCGTGCCTGTCCCGCCCGCCTCATCCCCCCACGCCGCGGTGCCGTACTGCCACCCTGCCCGCTGCCGCCCGCCGCCGCCGCCATCGTGGCTCCCGCCGCTCATGGCATCGTCAGCAAACATGTCCTGGCTGACGTCTGTGTCGCCGTACACGCGCGACGAGCGCCGCCGCGTGCGCCTCCCGCCGCCGCCGCCTGCCGCCCCCATGCCCGAGCCCAGCACGCTGCCGCCGCCCTCCGCGTCGTCTCCGCCTCCGTCGTCCGACAGCCCGAGACCAGAGCGCAGGATCTGACCGGGGGTCCGCCGCTGCCGCGGCCGCTGCCCATGCAGCTGCTCGTCAGCCCGTGCCAGCTCCACGCCGGAGGGAGCAGCGGCGGTGGCGGCAGGCACCGCTCCGCGGGCCCCAGCCGCCGCCGCTGCCGCCGCAGCCCCAGGCGGCAGGCGCACCACAGCCCGTGGGGCTCCCTGCGGACCCGATGTGGCCCTGTGACCTCCGCCGGACCTGCCGAGTGACCGCTGGCGGTACAGCCCCCCGCCGCCGCCAGCTCCCCCAGCCGCCCCTGCTGCTGCTGCCGCCACCGCTGCATGCCCCTTGCGGCGGGGCACCGGCAGCGTGCTGCCTTCACTGCCACCGTCGCTCATGGCAGTGGGCGGCGGATGCCCCGCTGCGGGCGTCCGTCTTCCTGGCCCGCCAGCCGCCGCCGCCGCGCCTACCGACCGCCGTCTGCCACCTGCTCTCCTTATCCCTCCGTCGGCATCCTCCCCTTTCTCGCCATCCGAGTCGTGGTGCAGTTGCACGAGATCCTCCCATCCCAGCTCAAAATCCTCATCCTCCTCCCCTCGCCGCCGCCGTGACCGACTCCCTCGTCGATAAGCCCGCCCCGTACCCTCCATCTCCTCCCCTCCCTCTCCCTCCACCATCCCACCACGCTGATCCGCCTCTGCCTCCAACTCCGCATGCTCCTCCTCGTCCCTCTCGGCCGCCATCGCCGCCGCCGGAGCTCCTCCAGTCCTCCTTCCAGCTGCCGCTCCCAGCACCCCCACCAGCTCCCCTTCTCCTTCCACCTCCCCTTCCGCTCCCTCCACCTCATCGTCTGGATCCTCCAGCAAGTGCGCCCACGTCTGCCTAGCGTTCGCCACCCTGCGCTTCGGCCGCTCAGCCGTTGCCCGCGCATGCCTCGCCATCCGTGCGGCGGCGCCCGCGCCCACCTGAACGCCGCCGCCGCCGCCGGCAGCCCACTCCTCCGCCCCGCTGGCGTCACTCCCTCGGCGGAGGCGCCCACGAACCCTTGTCGCCAGGGCGTCCCCCGGCGACGTCGCTGTTGCTGCGTCCTCCGCATCTGCGTCATCAGAGTCATCCTCAGCTATTTCATTGAAGGCATGGATGGCGGCAGTAGCGCCTGACGCCAGCCGCCGCCGCTTGCCGCCGCCGCTGTGCACGGGGGACGCTGGCGTCAAACCCAGCACGCCCCCACCCTGCGGCGCCGCCGGACCCGCCCGTAGTCCTGGCCCCCGCTGCTGCGGCGGCAGGGGTGGCGGCAGCCCCCGCACCCCCGGCGCCGCCGCCGCCGCGCCACCGTCAGGCCTACGCGGTGAGTCGGCGTGCTGGTCAACGGACAGTCGCCGCCGACCGGCGCCACCCGCCGCCGTCGCATTACCTCCCGTGGAGCCCACCGCTCCCCCGGTCGTTCCACCGCTCATCGCCGGCGCAGCACCACCCCTGCCGCCAACGGCCCCCGCAGCCGCAGCCGCCGCTGCGGCGGCAGAGGCAGGGTAGTGCTGCGCATGGCCGCCGCCGTAGCCATGGCTGGCGGCGGGGCCACTGACGGCGGGCGCGTCGTTAAAGCTGTCCTGCGGTCGCGGCGGCCCATGGCGGCGGTTGCCGTATAGCCCGGCGTGAGCGTTGGCGGAGGTGGTCATGCCGCCGCCGCCACCGCCGATGGCGTTACGCTCACGGGAAGTGGCGGCGCGCTGGCGCTTGACCATGGGCAATCCTGCGCGCCACGGGGTGCAGAAGACAATTGTGAACGTCACAATCAAGGTGTGTTAAGTGCCACAGATTCTGCGACCGTGCCTTTTTGCTGATGCTGCTCCAGGAGAGGTACGTAGGGCCCAAGCCCTGGCCCAACACAAGGCCCGTTTCGTTCGCCAGTATGCATCCCGGCAGCCTTCTCCGCCCAGGGCTCTTCCCCTCCCCGGCCCCACCTGCCGCTGACCGCAGGACCCGGTTGTAGTACACCGCCGCGTGCCACATGACGTGCCTGAACAGCGGGAAGCGCGCCCGGTGGCGCACCCGCAGCAGGTCCTCCAGCTCCCAGCACCTCAGCTGCGCCGCCAGCGCATGCGCGTGCAGCAGGTGCCCGCACACCGCTACGCAGTCCGACGCGGCGGCCGCGGCGTACGGCCAGCCGCCAGGCAGGATCGCCATCTCGCCCACGCCAACCTCCAAGCGAAACACGCGGCCAGGTGGCGGAGTGGAGCCGGGCGGTGGGGCAGCAGCAGGCAACGCGGTGGAGGTCAAGGGAGATGGCGGCGCGCCGGGGTCTAGGGCGGTAGTGGTGGTGGCGGTAGCGTTGGTGGGGGGAGCGGCAGAGGCAGGGGGTTGGGGCCACGCGTCTAGGAGGGACAGGCCACGGTCGCGCGCCCCGGTGGCCACCCATGAGGCGTACAGGGCCAGGGCGCTGTCTGTGGGCTCCACCAGCAGCACCACCTGCAGGGAGGTTTGGAGGAGGATGGATAGGGCACGGTAGCTGGAGCACGTGAAACGTGAAAAGGGAGGGGATCATACGGAGCGTGCAGCAGGATAGGCTCCCAGCAAATGGCACGTTAAGGGTAGGCCATGGGGGTCGTACGGCGTGAATACCACGCGTGGAGAACCAGCGGCGATGCATATCTGGAGGGCCGGCTCGCAAGCGCGCCCTGCAGCGGTCCCCCTACTCGACCGCTGCCATTCTCGCATAATGCCGTCGCAAGCCCAAATGCCGCATTACAACTCACCATTTTTCCGTGCGCCACGTGCACCCACGACGTGGCCCCGCCCGGCATCAGCCGGAAGTTGGTGGCGGCCCCGGCGGGCCACACGGACACGTACGGCGAGCGGGGCAGGGCTCCCGCAGCAGCGGCGGCGCCGTGGCCGCCCGCCGCTGCCGCCGCGGCGGCGACGTCGCGGGCGAGGCCCAGCGCCACCGTCAGGTCCGCCGCCGCCAGCGGCTGCGGCACGGGCAACGCCGCCGCCGCCGGGTGGTCTGGCGGCAGCGGCAGCGCCGTGAGTGCCAGCAGGCGGTGCTTGTTGACGTCGCGGATGCCCTTGCGGGGCGCGCTGGTCTCACGGAACGCGTCCACGTCGCTGTGGGGTTGGGTGCCAAGTGAACACGGTGCACAGTCGGGTGTGTTGTGGCAAGGCAGGCAGTCGTGACGTGTTCCACTTTGCCGCGCCGCACATGGACTACCACGTTACGGGGGCGTTGTACAGACGTATCAGGCGAATGACGGGCTGTGCGCAGTATGGTGCGGTGTGTGACGCACTGGCGACACAGCTCAACACCCGTGCCTCCGCCTCACCCCTGGTGCACGAAGGCGCTGTCCGCCTCGTCCTCCATCTCGGTGTTGGCCCCGTCCTCCTGCCCAGAGCTCACGGCAGCTGCGGCCGACCCACGGGCCACTCCCAGGGCGTCGGAGGGAGGCCTCCCCTGCTGGCCCCCGCCGGGGCCGCCCGCCGCAGCCGAGGGCCCCGGGCCGCCTGCCAGCTGCAGGGGCAGGGGTTGCCGGCCCTTCCAGTAGAGGCACCACTGGCGCATCGTCCAGCGGGGCCCAGGGGCCTGCTTTGCGACATCCAGGGTTTGGATCTGGGGAGGTAGACGGATGGCAACGCAAGGAGGTGGAGTCAGCGGGGCCGCAGCACGGAGTCGAGGTTTAGGGCGCGAGGCGGTTGGTATGGAGACGGGCTCGCACCATCGCTTTAGGGCGCACGCGGCACACTGTTATGTCATCGCTGGAGGTGTGCTAGTGAACAAGTATGCGTCGGAGCCAATAAGTTGCGGCCTTCGCGGGGCTTATGGAAGGTGCTCAACCAGCGCCGCTGGTTGCTATGTCGCTGACACTACGGCATATTTCCCACATGCAGAAGAGAACTTGATGAACATGTGCAGTAGCTGTTGATCCTGAAACAATGTGCCAAACGGGGTACGTTGCATGTGTTGCTTTAAGTAGCCACATGGAAGAAGCTGCTGCGACAGCGGAAGGGGGGCATGTAAGGAGCTGGAGCTAGAGGAGGTGGACTCGGGGGCAGGTGCTGTCCTACACTGCATGACGTTGGGCGCAAGATGGGGACTTTACCTCCCGGTCTTCGCCAAGGGCTTTGGAGGTCTGGAGCAAGTCCTTAGCGTCGCCCCCAAGCAGTGGCCGGAAGAAGTTTGCATACGTGCTGCAGCCGCGCACCAGCGCAGGCGCCTGGAGCCCAGATGTGCGGACCCACTCCGTGTTGAAATTGGCATTATCAATAACCTGAGTATGGTGGCAGAAGAGGATGCACAAGGTCAAAGCGGCTTGCGGCGCCTAGAGCTTTGAGGCTCGCCTCGCGTGGGCCGGGTTGCCACGGGCGTGCTGCTGCTGCTGCGGATGCCGCTATGGGATGCTGAGACGCGACATTTAATCAGATAGATACTCTGTAGGCGTACCTGTCCAGGTCCGTTGTCACCGGGGTGCGATAACAGCTGGCGCGCAAGAAAGCGAAAGTCCGCCTCGTCTGTAGAGCGAAGACCAAAACCCGTCAGTCGTTACGGTGTTTATCAATTTGCTTGAAGTGTTCTAACTGGAATACCCCCAGACAAGCTCACCGGGTAGGCGAACCAGGTCTTCCCAGCCTGGCTGGGCCATGTCCTCGTGTTTGGCCCTCAGGGGGGCAACACGCTCTCCCGCTTATCCACGTTTGTGACCCCCGAGGATTGAGCTGAAGTGATTGTCGGCGAAGCCATCCTTGGATGGTGGAAAAAGAACAAGGCTTTGGCGTTTGGGGTTTAGCCCAGAGCACAAGCGCAAGCTCTGCACGATGCTGTCAACGAAAAGACTAGTAACTTTTACTTTCCGTTAAGCCTGGCATCGTTGACGGTCCTGTCAACGGATGCCGGCTGAAGCGTGAAGGAAGTCTCCCTTGTGATGGCTTGGTAATGGAGCCAACCTTTCTCATGCTCTTTGGCACGGACTGGCGGAAGTAGCAGGATACAACTTGAGGATTGGTTTTCAATACACACCTACGGTGTCTCCCTTCCAGGGCTATGGAACACTAAAACTCTTCCGGCGCAGTTTTATAGATCCTTAGCCGGACTTCCCTGGGCGCCACTGTAATGGCCTTTAAGCAGCGCAAATTCAGAGCAAAGGCGCAGGATGAGGAAGCGGAGGAAGACGACGGAGCCGGACCTGCCATTCGTCCCCCACAGCCCATAGCGAAACCGGGTGCTGCTGCGGCAGCTGCAAAAGCAAGCAGCAGGGCCTCTGCAAGCAGCAGCGGCAGCAAGGCGGTTGGAAGCAAGCTCAGTCTCCTGTCGTTTGACGAGGAGGGCGACGACCCCGGGTTCGTCTCCAAGAAGGACAGCAAGAAAGACAAGCAGCGGTCGAAGCTAGCGCGCGCCCCCTTGCCTGACCTGCCACCCCCGGAGCCAGCTTCACAGACACTGCGATCCACTGCGGGTGAGGGGAAAGTGCATGGGGTGCTGCACTGGGCGCCCGTAGGGATACACCTACGTGTGGGGCCGGGGGCAGGGCCACAGGGGGCTCTAGACCAGCAGGGCGGGATGTGGACTAGGCGTACTGGCACCCAGCGCTGGTGCACGGGGGTCACTTCATGCTTTCCTTAGCTTAACACACCTGTCGCCAGCCTCTAGCCTCTTTGGGCTCCTCATATATGCACGGACTCGCACCCCAATTGCTCACCACGTGCACCCCCTGGCGTCTTCTCCTCAGGCGAGTACACAGCCGAGAGGCTGAAGGAGCTCCAGCGCAATGCCATTCGCTTCAACGCAGCGAAGCTTGCGGCGCCAGCAGAAGCGGAGGAGGGTGCGGGGCCCGGGGGCGGGGGCGGCGGGTCCGGTGGCGGCAGGGAGCCCCTTATCAAGCTGTCTGGCAGCTTCAAGCCGGCGGGGGCGCCCAAGGACGACCGGTTCACTATGGGCAGCAGCACAGCACTGGTGAGCGCAGCGTACTAGTGGAACTTCGGGAGAGGAGGGAGTGCATGGACGGGTGTGGAAGGGGCGGGGCAGAGTAGTCCGGGCATTGGCAGCAGGGGCAACGGCGTGCCGTGCGATGATGTTCTGGGTTGGCGAAGTGGTGGTGGTGGCTGCTGCTGCTGCTGCAAGGCCACAGCAGGGCTTGACCCATATATACCAGATCACAATGCTGTTTGTCGGGCTAGTGTTGTGCTGGTACGGTGTCTGCGTGCGGCGACCTTCATCATGGCGCCACTGCGCACTCTATGGGACCCCTGGTACGGGCAACGCCGACTAACAGAGGTAGACTTGGGTTTGCGGGAGGGACGGCACCCGCCACATCGCTAAGTTGCTTGTCTTTTTGGCCTCTCACTCCCTTTCCCCCGCCCGGCCGCAGGTCAAGCCGCCTGCTGCGGCAGGGCCAGGGGCAGCGGCGGGGACCGGGGCAGCAGGGGCCGGGGCAGCGGGGGCGGGTGCGCGGGAGGACGACTCCATGCTGCTGCCGCCCCCGCCGCGGCCGGGGGGCGGTGGAGGTACAGGGGCCAACGGCGGCGGGGTTGGCGGCGAGGAGGAGGACGACGACGGGGACCTGGGCATACCCGACCAGGAGACCATCCTGTGAGCTCAACTCGGGGACCAGAAACCTGGACTAGACCCTGTATGCACACTTAATCACTAGCTTGTTGACACCTCTTTGGCCTGTCCGTTTCTGGTGCATTGTGCGTTGATACAACCCTTGAGCACGCACGGTGTCTCCTAATATTGAGCTGTGGTATTTCCCCACCATCACGTGGCTGCAGTGCGGCCAAGGCGAAGAGAGAGCGGCTGCGCCAGGCGCACCTGGCTCCTGACTACATCCCCACCTCCAGCCTGGGGCTGGGGCTGGGCGGCGGCAAGGGCCGGGGCGGCAGGGCGGGGTCGGTGGGGCCCGGGGCGAGCGGGGAGGAGGGCGCGGAGGGCGGCAAGGGCGCCGGCAGCGGCAGCGACGAGGAGGCGGAGGCGGAGGAGCGCATGCGCATCAAGTTCAGCGGGAAGGACGCGACGCGGTGGGTGCACGGGTGCCGTCACAGGGAAGCACACTTCTGGCTGCTGCACAACGTACATACTTACACATGCAGCGCGAAGGGCAAGCCGAACATGACGTGGCGCTGAACATTTGGCGGTGATTGCCTTTCATGACCAGGGGCCGCGACATGAAGCAGTTCAACCGCGCGCTGGGCGGCGACGACGACGAGGAAGCCTTCGCCCAGTCGCAGCTGCGCAAGGCCCTGCGGCTCGGGCCGCAGCAGCAGCAACAGCAGCAGCAACAGCAACCCCCCAACCTTCCACACGCCCACCCACACGCCGCCGCCGGCGGCAACAGCTTCCCTCCGCCCGCCGCTCTCGCCGGCGCCGAGCCAAGCATTACCGCAGCGGGCACCAGCACGTACCCCTACCCCTACCCCTACCCCACGAACCACATGCGGGGGGCGGGGGCGGGCGCGCAGGCGCTGGTGCCTGGCTCGTCGCTGCACGTACCGTCGTACGGTGGCGGCGGGATGGGCATGGCGGGCGGCGGCGGGCGGTTGGCGGCCATCAGCGCGGCGGGGGACGCCGTGGTGGCGTCGCTGCAGGAGGGGCTGCGGCGCATGCAGAACTCGCACAAGCAGGTGCGAAGGTTGGAGATGCGGATGGAGATGCGGCTGCGGGCAGCTGCGCACTCTGTCTTGCTGTCACTTTGCAGTAGGGCTTCTGTGCCGGCCGCGTGGTCTTTCTCTGGCTCCACGGTGCCAAATGGGTGCGAGGATGACCGGCTTCCCTTTCCAGCGCATACACTTCGCTGCGCTGCCGTTCCCAACGCGCACCCGCCCCCCCCCCCTTCAACATTTCAGGTGCAGCTAAACCAGAAGCGCACCTCGGAGAACCTGGCGGGGGCTCTGGCGCGCATCGAGGGCCTGGAGGCGGAGCTCAAGGCGGCGGGGGACAAGTATCTTTACGTGCAGCAGCTGCGGGGCTGGGTGGCGGACCTGTGCGACTGCCTGCAGGTCAAGAGCGCCATCGTGGAGGAGCTGGAGGACTCGAGGTGGGGCTTGTGAGGGAGTCACCGTGTGGTGTGCGGGAGACTGGCGTGAGGCGACAACGAGTGGAGGTGTTAGGTTGGCGGGGTTGGGTGGCGGCTCTGCGTGGAGGCGCCGCAGGGGCGAGGAGTAGCTATCAACGCACGGGCTCGGGCTGCCGGGAGGCGAAGCCAAGAGGCAGTGCCCGGGTTGAAGAGGTAGTACACGCCAGTGCGAAGGAGCCATACATACTGGTGCGTGAACCGGATAGTATGCTGGTGTGGTTATGCCAAAACTCCCGGTGGCAATATTCTCCTTGGCATCCGTCCCACAGGCTGGAGCTGATGGAGGATCGTGCAGCAGCTGCACGGTCCGCCGCGGCCTCCTCCGCCCGCGATCTCAGCGCGCCGGCGGAGGCGGCGGTGGCGGCGGCCATGGGCTTGCTGGGCAGGGGCGGCGCAGCGGCGGCGGCGGCCGCCGCAGCGGAGGCGGCTGCGCGCGATGCCGAGGAGGTGAGGCAGTGGGCTGCTGTAGTGACGTGCGCAAACGAGTCACGATGCGCTTCATAACAGTCGTGGCTGCCTGCTCACCTTCCTTGGTGTACGGCCTCACAGGCTCTGCTGGACGAGGAGGGCCCTCCCCAGCTGGACGAGTTCGGCCGCAACGTTAACCTGCAGCGGCGGAGGGAGCTGGAGGAGCGCATGGCGGTGGGTGCAGCACCGCAACCTGTGACACGATGCACTCCTGGCATGAAGTTCGTTGTGCCCAGGGCGCTGTGCTCGTCCAAGCTCCGTTATACTGCTGCGCGTCTTCTTTGTTTAAATAGAACGACCTTTCATGCTTGTGCTCAATTACAAACCACCGCGTACCGATGCCCGTGTGGCCTGCCATCCCTCCAGGACCGGCGGCGGCTGCTGGCGCTTGAGGGCGAGCGGCTGGCGGCGGCGCGCGGCGGGGCGTCCATTAACGCCCTGGACACAGAGGGCGAGCCGGGGGACGGGCAGGTGGGGGTGAGGGGGCCAGATGGGAAGGAGCAAGCGGGCGGAGGCGGTGGCGTCTTGGAGCCGAAAGGAGGGCTGCGCCTTGCTCATCCGAACAGTGCCTGTCGTCGCGGGTTTCCCACTGCGAGTTCCTGGTGCGGCTACAGTACACGCGACTGAGGGTCTGCTCCCTTCGCCGCCATGTGCATGTACTCCCTGCTGCAGTCCTCGCGCTATTCGGTGCGGTACCGCGAGATGGTGGAGGCGGGCGCCACGGTGTTTGCGGACGCCGACGAGGAGTTTGCGTCCATCGCGGCGGTCAAGAAGCGGCTGGAGGAGTGGAAGAGCAGGTGGGGCGGGGATCCGGGGAACGGGCAGGAGGAAGGGCACTTACAAAAGCACAAGGGGCGCCATGGACGGGCTGTTACCTAACGGCGGCATCAGGGTAGGGATAAAAGCGCCTTGGGGCATGCACGGAAGGGCTCCGTTGTTACAGTGAGCAACGCTGGCGTTACAAGTACCTGGACGGACGAGTTCGGGAGCGCATCTCTCAACCGCCTCCTGCCCTCCCAGGTACCCCAAGGACTACACCAACGCCTACATGCACCTGTCCACGCCCGCCCTGTTTGCGCCCTTCGTGCGTCTGGAGCTGCTGTCGTGGGACCCGCTGTACGGCGCGGCGGGCGGGGCGCCGTACAAGGGCTTCGACCAGCAGCAGTGGTGAGCTGGCACCCGTGTGGGCACGTAACGCCCGGGTCAACTAGTCAGCTAATCAGCTTGTCACCCTGATTTTACTGAAGGTTGGCCGAATGGTGGACAGCTATATAGGGCTTCATTCTGGCGCCGGCTGCCTGCAAACCGTAACGCCGTGGCTTGCGTGCTGAAGGCCTTCCAATGGTCTCGAGCAAGTTGACATTTGTGCCCTGTCTGTATTGCAGGTACGGCCAGCTGTTCGAGTACGGCATGGGCTCCGGGGAGGGCGCCGAGGCGCTGGTGTCTGAGGACGACCCCGACAGCGAGCTGGTGCCGCAGCTGGTGCGCAAGCTGGTGCTGCCGCTGGCGCTGCACTGGATCGAGCGGTGGGTGTGGGGGTGGGGGTGCGGGCGGGAGGGGCGGCTGCTTGCGGTGTGTCGGTCACAGTTTACGCTTGCTGAACCTGGGCCAACTCAGTAGCTGCGGGCCGTTTTGGTACGGCAGAGTCAAGCCTCCTTAGACCCTTCCCTGCGCTTCTCGAGCAGCTTTCACGCAGTACGCCTTTCCGGTCTCGTCCAGGGGCGGTAGCCAGGAAACCCCTTGTGGCTTAGCAGAATGCTCCTACATCTCAATAACCCCGCGTCGTTCGCCTGCGCCCTTGAAGCATTGGCATGCTCCACGCCTGGCTGCTTGCTTCCCCCCGCACCCGCAGACCTCCCTGTACGTGTTTGACGACTCCTGACATTCCCTCACACCCGCAACCCTTGTCTCGCCGCAGCTGCTGGGACGTGACCGACGTGCACCACACGCGCGCCGTGGCCGCCCTGGCCTCCGAGCTGCTGGTGTACGTGCCCGCCGAGGAGGAGCGCATGGTGGAGCTGCTGTCCGTCGTGCGGGGCTCCCTGGAGCGGGCGGTGGACGAGGCGGCAGCCCTGCCGCCCTGGCCGCCCGCCGTGCTGGCCTGCAGTACGACAGCCACACGTGTGCTGTTCCGGAGGTTCCGTTTGGCGGTGCGGCTGCTGCACTGCGTGTCGGCGTTTGAGGGGCTGCTGTCGAGGTCACTGCTGGTTGGGCTGGCGCTGGGGCGGGTGGTGGCGGGCGGCATGATGCCGTACCTCCGGGCGGCGAGTGAGGGCGGGCAGGCGCTGTCGTATGCGGTTGCGACGGTTGAAGCGGTGGTGGGGGCGCTGCACCCGGAGTGGTGTGCGGGGGGCATGCCGGCGGAGGGGGCGGTGTTTGGGGAGCACGTGGCGTCGCTGGGGCGTGTGCTGGAGCAGCAGAGGGGTGACGCAGGCAATGCTCAGCTGGCGGCACGGCTGGCGCGGGTGCTGGCCAGGATCGGGGATGCGGAGCGGAGCGGGAGGCTGGCTGCGGCGTTTGGGGTGAAGACATGAGGGATTCGAAGGAGAGTCGGTTGCATGGATTGAGCGGTGTTGGCGGACCGGAGTGCGATGGTTGATCATTCCTCCAGCTCTTGTACCAAGTGGTACTCATGATGGTTTCCTGCGGTTCGGGGCCTTGGGAGGAAGGTTGACCCAAAGGGCGCTGTGCGGCGGTGGGGAATGGGGCAAGCTGACGGGTGCTGGGCGCCAAAACGTGGAATTCCGCTCGGCTGTTGTGGGCAACCCGGACATCTACCTCTCCTGCGAGTGGCTGCTCCTTTGAACCATATGCGCAAAGTAGTTGTGCAGGTTATATAAGCCGCATCACAACATTTTTCTCTGCTGGAGCGCTCCCCTACCGCTCCGAAGGCAAAATTTGTGGCGGGCTGGACGTGCGCAACCGTGGCCTTGAGCTTGTAACGTTTGCAACATCTTAACTTGCATATGCGACATCCTTGCGCAAGTCCCATTGCCACAGCGTCGCCACGCAACACTTCCGTAACAGGACACAAGCGACAGGAAGGGGCCAGCATTGAAATGTCTCAAATCCACCAAGATGCATATGAAGTCTTTAAACAAGCTCTTCCGCGGGTCTGGTCATCCCTGGGAACCGCACAGCGGCGCGCCGTGCGGGCAACTGGCCAAGAGGGCCGTGCTATTGCGGACCGCTTGCTCGACTGCTTGTCCTACACCGAGGACCGATATGACGCAGACGCTGCGTCAGCTGAAGAGCTCGGCCGATTCATGCGCGGCGCCTTGTCGCGTGGCGCGGCGCCCAGCAGGCTTGAGCTACGCCTCAACGCGGGATTACTCGGCCTCTTCTACGACAAAGACAATGGCCGAACGCTGGAGATCAATACCAACAAGGCGTAAGTTTGGCAGCTTAAACCTAAGGTTGTTAACGGTGACCTGGGCGGGACCCCAGCCGACGTCATCAGCAACTTAGACCGCCACAGGCCGTTGGTACTGCGAGAGTGACTGCTTGACTGCACAAAAGCACTACTTGTACGCGACTGCCCAACATAGCTGACTCGCACATGACGCTTTGTCACGCGTTACCCGTAGGAAGGCTGTGCTTCAGGCGCTGGCGGACGCTTCCCAGGGCCCGCTGCCACCCCGAGCCCTCGCCCCCAGCCTCGCCCTTACACGCCTCTCCCTCAGCTGCGTTCCCTTCACGGCCGAAATCGCGGTTGCCATCTCCCAAGCCGCCCCACGCTTGGCCAGCCTGACAATCTACGACAACCTCAACGGATACTGGGACCTGGTCGCGGCCGTCCCCGGCCTGAGCCGCCTCCTCACCGCCTGCTCCTCCTCCCTGACCTCCCTCAACCTCAAGTGCGAGATGTGCGGCTTCCCACAGCCCCTGGCGAACGCCTTCCGCGCCTGCACCCGGCTGACCCACATCACGTGCAAGATGGACATCGGAGACTGCCGGCCGCTGGAAGGTTACCCGCTGCTCACCCGTACGTTAGCCGCCATGTCGCACCTGCGCTCCCTGCACCTTTCCATGTCCATCGAGCCAAGACCTGCAGGAGAGCGCAGGGCCGTGGCCGCAGCCCTGGGGTCCCTGACCCAAATCAGCCATCTGAAGTTGGTGGGCTTCCGGCATTGCGGCGGCAACGACCTGCTCCGCCGCGTGCTGCACCCGCTGCGCCACACGCTCACCAGCCTGCACGTGGACATGGCGGAGGTCAACGGTTCAACGCTGCGGCTCCTGTCGAGCGACTACAGCCGCCTGACTCGCCTCACGCTCGAGTCGGACGAGCTGCACCTGGTCAGGAGGCCACCTACACGTGGCGGTCGCCAGACGGGGAGGGGCGCCGCTGGTGGCCGGGGTGGCGGTAGTGGCCTTGGCCGCCAGCCGCTGCCCCCGTCCCTGGAGGCGTTGCGCCTCAAGGCCCCCCGCCCCTGCCCGCTGGAGCCACGGACGCTGCTGGCGCTGCGGCTGCCGCCCAGCCTCAGGCAGCTCACCATTACGGGGCTCGTCGCTTGCCCCGGAGCGCTGCCGGACTGTTACCCACACTACCAGCAGCAGCAGCAGGAGGGGGCTGGGGCTGCAGGAGCCGCAAGCACCAGTAACGGGCACGGCAGCAACGGGGCAGGGCGGACTGCTGAGGCTGCTGCGCCCACGGCTAGAGCAGCTGCACAGAAGCCGAGAGCGGCATCGCGCCGCGGCGGCAGAGGCGGGGGAGGGGCGCTTGCTCCAGCACCCTCGGCGTGCCCGGGCTTCGATGAGCTGCTGGCGGCGGTGCGGCTGATGTACGGCCGGTACGACACCTCCAAGCACCTGGACCTCTTCTACAACTGGCACCCGTGGCCCTGCAGCTGGCCGGCGGCCGGGGACGGCCACGTGCGGCTGTTCGGGGCCCTGCGGCCGTTGGGGCTGAGGCAGCTGACGCTGGGCAAGTGTGTGCTGCAGCGGCGGGACCTGGAGGTGCTGGCGGACAGCCTACCTCAGCTCGAGGTGAGGTTGTTCGGTAGTTTAGCGCCCAAGGTGTAGACCGTGCCATACATCACCGCAATGGTTGTTGCCAAGCGACAGGCTGCCCCTGCAACGCTGCTCACGCGTGAAGCCCCACGTGCCAAGTCAGCCCCCGCTACCCCCCTTGCCGAACGTACCTTACCGCCCAGAAGCTGGGCCTGTACGGTGAAGTGCACCCGGCTGACCTGCCCGTGGTGCGCCGCCTGGACAAGCTGTGCGACGTGGGGCTGCTCGTCTACCTGGGCCGCAGCAGCGACGCCTGGTGCGCTGACGGCGCCGTGGTGGCTGCCCTGCTGCCACTGCTGAGCGGCCTGCCCGACCTGCGGCGCCTCGGCGTCTCGGTGCTGACGGGCCGGAAGGAGGCGGGCTATACTGTGCAGGAGTGGGGTGACGCGGCGGAGGGGCGGGCGAGGCTGCGTGAGGCGGTGCTGGGCGGCGGCGGGCAGCTGCGCGAGGCGCTGCGGGGCATGGGGCGCGACCCGGGGGTGCTGCACGTGCACGTGGAGCAGGACGACAACCTCAGGCAGGACCAGAAGTCGGACTCGGAGACGGGCACGGATGAGGATGAGTAGGGGATCGATAAGAGTGATGAGGGGGAATAGGAAAGTGGAGGATGAGCGCAGGCACGAGTAAATTTCAGCATGACCGCTTTGCTTCTGTGGGGCTATAGCTTCTGTGGGGATGGAGCAGGATGGAGCCGACAGACGGCACCCAACGGCAACCAGCGGACAGGAACATACTTGCAACGGTTCGAAGGACCTGGAAGGACCCGTGTTACGGGCTGGCCTTTGAGAGTGCTAGGCATGGATGCTGTCTGTTACTCGGTGAATGACACGTGCAGGCAATTTACTGCGAATGTTGTTTGTCAAGGCTACTGTGCGGGAGGTGGGGCAGGCCTCGTGTCCTTTCGTTGGCATCCATCTTAGCGAAGTATCGTGGTGCGGGCGCTGCCGTGTGCCCACATGCAACTGTGTGGATGTTTGTGCAGGGCTTAGGTACGCTGGACCCGCGCCGCCTGCAGTACTGCCACATGACTTGTGGACCATATGCAGAACGTGGGCACTAGGGGTGCTTACCAATTACCGTACCATACCTAGTCCCAACTGCCCTGTGTAGCGATGCAGTTGCGCGGACACGTTAGCATGTTAGCAAGCAGGTTCTAGTAGAGGGCGAGGCAAGTGGCATGTCCGGCACTTACAAGCGGACATCGAGGCGGCTCCAGCTGTGAGCTGTGGATGCGCTGAGAGGACTTACGGTAACTGCCCTGTGTGTTGAAATTTGCGTGTGGGCTGAAGGTCTTAAGGCCTGATGGGTACACGTGATGTTACCGACCGGACAAATGTGACCCACGGCGGGGTTGTCGCGTAGGGTACGGTATGGCAAAGCGGCTGATCCCAGGAAAAGCGCCCCGAAATGCGCCAGGCTGTGCTACGTAAGCGAGCACTCCCCTACAAGGCCTCCCCTGGCTCCTTGGTGTATGACCCGTGGTGCCCCCGTGGGTATGGCCCCACAGTAGGTGCACTTGCACTACTGTCCGCAGTAGACTGCTGGTGGCAGCAGGGAGATGGTATGCAGCCCTAAGAAGCAGTCTGCTACAGCCCTAAACAAGTACCGGACACGGGACGGTGTCCCCCCTGCTACCGGACGCTCCACTCCTGGGCCGGGCGGTCCCTATTTTGAAAATGGGACAGCTCCAGTCGCCGCTGTTGGATTACCCATCCCATGGTGATGTTGTCTAGCGCGCAACGTTTGGGGAAAGGACAGCTCCGAAGACACAGCTAAAAATGGCGGGACTTGGCGGGACCCTGCGGGACATGGATCCGGAGGCGATTGGCTGCAACATCTGACTGCAACATGCACCTTGTTCCCAGACATGATAGTGTACCCCACTTGAAAAACGCGTTCTATGTAGTGTTCCTTAACCAAGGATACCCGGGCTAAATGGAAAAGAAGCGGCAAGCAGCAGCTGGCCCTAATGCGTTTCCTCAGACAGATCTGAGCACACATATAGTCTTCTATCATATCATTCCTAAGATATGGGGCTCGTTGGGGAACGCACAGCGTCGCGCCGTGCGGGCTACATGTCGCGATGGCCGTGCTCTGGCGGACAGCTTCCTCCGCTCCTTCTCATACATCCAGAGCGAGACAGACAGCAAAGGTGCAGTGGCTGAGGAGCTTGGGGGCTTCGTACGTGGCGCTTTGTCGCGCGGCGCGGCGCCCAGCAAACTCGCGCTACACTTCCACGTCAAAAAGGCTGGTGACGCCCAGTACAGCCCCGAGAACCGCGCGGGGATGGCGATTTGTGGGAAGAAGGCGTAAGTGCTGTACTAATGAAGAGATTGCAAGCTGGTTATGGAGCTCGAACTTTGCCTGCAAAGTTCGTCTAGTGCTGTCCCTTGGGGCGCGTGCGGACTGCGGAGTGGAGTGCATGCTGTCAGTTTGCATGACGCCTAGCGATTCCGACATACCGTTGCGATTGACTGTCGCGTTGACCTGTCGCATTCCACAGGCTGGCTGTCTTCCATGCGCTGGCGGACGCAACGCAGTCCCCGCCGCCGCGTGCCCTGGCGCCCCGCCCCGCCCTGACCCACATCTCCCTGTACGGCATCCCCTACCTGGACGTGCTCGCCCGCGCCATATCCCGCGCAGCCCCACACCTCACCACCCTCACCATCCGCGACGACTTCGGGGCGTACGAGGACGTGCGCGGCGCTACCCCCGGCCTCAGCAGCCTCATCTCCGCCAGCTCCTCCTCCCTCACCTCCCTCAACCTCAAGGGCCAGCTGTGCGGCTTCCCGCTGCCCCTGGCGAACGCACTCCGCGCCTGCACCCGGCTAACCCACATCACCGGCAGGGTCATTACCATTGAGGGTTGGCCTTGCGAGGCCGCCACGGACCTCACGCGTACGGTCGCCGCCATGTCGCACCTGCGCTCCCTCAACCTCTCCGCCGAGTCCCTACCCAAAGCAGAGCACCGAGCCGTGGCAGCAGCCCTGGGATCCATGACCCAGATCAACCGCCTCAAGCTGGTAGGCTTCCGGCACAGCGGAGGCAACGACCTGCTAGGCCGCGTGCTGCAACCCCTACGCCACACGCTGACCAGCCTGCACCTGGAACTGGAGACCGTCAACGGCGCCACCCTGCAACTCTTGGCGAGAGACTACACCCACCTGACGCACCTGACGCTTGAGTCCGACGAACTGCATGTAGTGAAGAAGCCTGTAAGCTTTGCGGATGGCGGCGGCGGCGGCAGTGACGGAGGGCAGCCGGCACCCCACCAGCCGCTGCCCCCGTCGCTACAAGTGCTGAGGCTCAAGGGCAACCAGCCAGCCCCCCGCGACCCCAGGGTGCTCCTGGCCCTGCAGCTGCCGCCCGGCCTCACGCAGCTGACGCTGACGGGGCTGCTGGCATGCGCCTATCGGCCTCCCAAGAGGCTCCAGCAGCAGCTGCAGGCTCAGCAGCAGCGGGCGGTGGGAGCAGGACGTGGCGGCAGCAGCAAGAAGCGTGGGCAGCAGGGGAGGGCAAAGGGGGCGCATGCCAAAGCGTCGGCCGAAGCCGTGGCGTCGGTTCCGGCCCCATGCCCGGGCTTCGAGGAGCTGCTGGCGGCGGTGCGGCTGATGCACGGCCGGTACGACAGCACCCGGAACCTGGATGTGCTGTACAACTGGCACCCGTGGCCCTGCAGCTGGCCGGCGGCCGGGGACGGGCACGTGCGGCTGTTCGGGGCACTGCAGCCACTGAACCTGCGGGTGCTGACGCTGATGGAGTGCGTGCTGCAGCGGGGTGACGTGGAGGCACTAGTGGACAACCTGCCCCAGCTCGAGGTAGGAGGTGCAAACACAAGTAGTATATTGGGAATAAGTACTAAGAGCGCCGGTAGCTGCAGGCCAGTGCTGCAGGCATTCTTGCGCCCCTAGAGCTTTATGTTGCAGATGATGTAAATCCCACGTGGCCTACTTGTACCAATGTGCCCTTTCCAGGGCCGCCTTGCTTGTTTACCGTACTGCCGTATGCTCTGTGCAAGCGCTACGATCGCCTTTCAGCTTTCCTTTCCTGCCACCCCCAGGACTTCATCATCCAGGGGGAGGTGCACCCACGCGACGTGCCCCTGCTCGGCGGCCTACCCAAGCTCAGCGTGTTCTGCCTGGGCCTCTACCTGGGCCGCGGCAGCGACGTTTGGTGCGCCAACAAGGCCGTGGCCACGGCGCTGCTGCCGCTGGCGCGCGCACTGCCAGACCTGCGGCACCTGGGCATCTACCCGCTCACCCGGCGCGGCGCAGCGGGGTTCACGGGGCGGCAGTGGGGCGACAGGAGGGCGCAGCGGTGGCAGCTGCGCGAGGCGGTGATGGCGGGGGAGAGGGAGCTCAAGCAGGCGCTGCGGGGCATCGGCCGCAACCCGGACATTGTGCACACGCGGATGGAGGAGGTGTCCGAGCTCGCCCAGATCAACCAGGAGGACCAGGAGCCGGACAACGACGCTGGTACGGAGGAGTACGACAATATCAATGTGGAGTCTGACGAGGACGGCGGCCTGGGCGTGGATGGCGGCCAGGACGGCGAGGTCGAGGCCGACGAGTACGGCAGCTCGCAGGATGATGACTTGTACGAGGACGACAGCGAGGAGGACGAGCCCGGGTCCAGCGAGTACGGCAGCCTGCAGGACGGAAACCCGTACGAGCACGACGTGGCCGTGGCGCTGGCCCTTCGCCGGATAGAGCGCGAGTACCAGCTCCGGCGATACGGGGGCATGTGGTTTTAGAGGGTACGTAGCAAGGGCACCAATGCTGTGAGTTGCGCGGTGAGGCACGGGTGCTTGCCGCAGTATGCAGCCTGCAGGGCGCAGGTGGCTGGGGCTCCGCCAGGGTGTGGTACGGGTGACCCCACGGTGTGATGTGGGGTGAGCTGGATTTGGAGATATTGCACGTAAGGTCTGGTACTGCTAGTACCTGAAGGTCAAGTGCCCCCATCATACAATAGGGTGCTGGGTTTCAAAAGGGTGGAAACAAGGATATGGATTGTGGGACTGGTGGGGAGCCAGCTGAGGTGTGGGAGCAAGCGCCGGTGCCTTCATGCAAATGCGTAACAGAGCGCCGGGAAGGGACAGTGTGACGGTCTTTAGGAGTATGCGGCATGTCATGTCTGGGGCAGGGGTAAGGGTAGCCTACGGTCTTGCTTTGCGCACGGTGGTGGGGCAGATGCGTATATGGGGACAGGGCGGGGCAAGGGTAACTGTAGCATGTGGTGTCGTGGTCCTGGAGCAAGATGCGCAGACAGCGAGAGAGAACACACGAGGAGCCCGTGGCAATGCTGGGACTGGACTGGACGGCGTGGTCCGATGGCACGTGCTGCCGGTGGAAGGTGTGTGGCGGTGCAAGGGATATCGATACCAACCGCCAGCGGTGTAACCTGACGCATATGTTGAGCCTCTTTCTCAACCAATATGGCCTGACTGCCTGGTTGCCGGTGAGCGGACCCCTGGCGGCTGGCCTCCTTGCTTGGGTGTCGGATGCTCGGGTCTTCCTTTCCGGGGCGACCGTACCGTACGACACTTGCGCAGGCCATGTTAGTTTACAGTTGTTCCAGCACCTACAGATACGCGGTAAGGCCCCATGATCATCAGTTCATCACTGGAAACATGCAAATACAAAATAATCAAGTACTACTAAAAGCAATGAGTGATGGCAGGTACGCTGGGCGACCATAAGTGTGATACCAAGCTACACACACCAACCAACCACACAGTTGCAGGTGAGGCCAACTATGTACAAAGTCGAACGGATTAGCAGTGAGGACATCAACAGCTGCTAGGACAGCAGCACGAAAAGCTTCTAGGTAACACGAGTCGTACATGAATTGGGGGGCCTTGACTTAACCATGCTCGTATTGCCACATACACGCTGCCGTGTTGGCGTGCCCCTGCCACGCCTATAGTGTTCACGTTCTGACACTTTTGTGACTA
>VFQN01000898.1_pt1 | contig 52976 bp, 40 predicted proteins | sample 3512371 | NCBI WGS metagenome assembly VFQN01 (sample SAMN10412370, study PRJNA504923) | tailings metagenome | isolation source: Replicate 2 from Balatoc abandoned mine | place: Philippines: Itogon, Benguet | collected 2017-08-28
TCTACGTTGACGGGGAATTGCAGGATATTGCCGACTTTACCGGCGACAGCCTGAAGCTGGCGCGGGATGCCACGACTGTCAGTACGCCGACGATTGTGTTCTGCGGCGTCCATTTCATGGGGGAATCGGCCAAGATTCTCAGCCCGGAAAAACGGGTGCTGATGCCCGACCTGCAGGCAGGTTGCTCACTCGCGGAAAGTTGCCCGGCCGACAAACTGGCGGCTTTCCAGGCAAAGCTGCGGGCAGAAGGTCACGATTTTCAGACCGTGGCATATATCAACACATCGGCTGCTGTGAAGTCGTTGTGCGACTGGATCGTGACCAGCGGGAATGCCCGGGAGATCATCGATCGCGTGCCGGCAGATAAAGAGATTCTGTTTGTGCCCGATCAGCACCTGGGCAGGTTCCTCAGTTCGGTCACCGGCCGACCGATGATCCTGTGGCCGGGTTCGTGCATGGTCCACGAAATGTTCAGCATTCAGGATCTGCTGCGGGCGAAGCGGAATCATCCCGGTTCCGTGGTGCTGGCTCACCCGGAGTGTCCGGTGAACGTGCTGGAACATGCCGACATGATCGGCGGCACCGAAAAGATGCGGAAGTATGTCGCTTCGATCGAAACGCCGACGACGTTCCTGGTCGCCACCGAAGCCAACATGATTCACCCGCTGCAGAAGCTGGCGCCGCAGCACACCTACCTGCCTGTGCCGGGCATCATGACCTCAACCGGCGAAACCTGTGCCTGCAACCGCTGCCCGCACATGGCGCGGAACACGCTGCAGAAGGTGCGGGATTGCCTGAAGTACGAGCGACCGGAGATTGAGTGGCAACCGTACTTCGCGCAAGCGCAGGACGTGTTGCGCCGGAGCCTGCTGGAGTAGGGTCCGGAGTTTTCCGGCGCAAAGAAATCGCGAGGCCGCAAGCGTCGCTCATTGTCTCGCTTGCGGCCTCGCGATTTCTGCAGGTCGCAGGGAAAATCAATGATCCGGAAATGTTACAGGGGCTGTGAAGATTGCTCTCCACAGCCCCTGTCGTGGTTTCCCCCCACGAAAACCACCTCGATATCTCTGTTTCCGGCGGGTTACCGCACGCGGGCCTTGAAGCTCACCACGCCGCCGGTTTTGCCGGGCACCGGTTCTGCCAGTTCCCAGATCAGGATCAGGCTGCCTTCGCCATTGTCCTGGACGACCAGTCGGCCGGCCACGTCGCAGGTGGCACTATCATCGACATATTCCATCCGCGGCGTGAGGTTATCAATAATTCGCACCGTCGAAACCGGGTTCGTTCCGAGGTTGTCGTAACGGATCGTGAACGTGACGACATCACCCACTTCTGCAGTCGACTTGTCGGCGGCCTTTACGATCCGCAACGTCCCGGGAGTGTCGTCTTCCTCGATCACGGTCAGGGCGGTGGCCCGAATTTCTGAGACGCCGGTCGTCGCAGTTTCCAGCTTGCCCTGGATCACTGGCGATTGCTCACGCGACCAGATCATCGCGGCATGAATGCCCAGATTCAGGCGAGCGACTGCGGACTGATCGAGCAGTCCGGTATTGAAGAAGTTGATGTCCTCATACGCATTCAGCACCTTGTCATGCACCTGCGGACGCAGACGCTGCTGGACGTCGGTCGGCATCTGTTCGCTCTCGAGGCCGCTGGCGCGAGAACGAATGAGTGCCCCACTGGCAGCAATATTCTTGTTTCCTTGTGTGATCGCCATCCGGGCGCGCACCTCGCTGCCAAACCCGGCATGCTGGACACCGCCCAGTTCGCGGAAGTTCCCCTCTTCATAGGGCAAGCTCACCGAGCGGACGGAGGCGAATCGCGGGGCATAGACGCAAACCCGGTTGGAGCGCGTCAGTCCTTCCTGCCCATGATGGGTTTTGAATTCTGCGACCGTGTCTTCCGTGTCCAGTCCCAGACGAGAGTCTTCGCCATAGTGGACCGGCCATTCACGATCACCGCCGTCGCACAGATATTCATCCGGATACAGATGCGGCGAAGGCTGGCACATCACGTCACAGGCGGCCATGCCAATTCCGTACGGATACGGTCCCGCGACCGGCTGCCGCGGATCGGGCGGACAGGCGTCGATGGCTTCCGGCGGACACTGGACCACCGAAGCTTCATGACCGGCCAGCTGGATCGCTGAACCGGGTAGCGAATAAGCATTACACCAGCCATTGGTGAGTGCCGGCGACTGCTGCCCGAGGCGAACGGTTCCCGCGTTCGGATGTTCGGCATATCGGGCAAACCGCTCCGGCATCGCCGTGCTGAACACGTCGGCTGGTTCCTGACCGCGTGTGGTTTCAAAGCCATGCGTACCCGGAGTCGTTCCGGGACCACTGGCACAGGCACCACAGCTCAAGGCCAGACCTGTGAGGACCAACCCGGTTTGCCAGCGGTGCGCGTTGCGTCCGATGGAGAGGTTCAACATCGTTCGGCCTTACGGAAGTTCAGTGGTGGTAGCAGAGGCCGGGAAAATTTTGGTCCGGGTACGACCGGGGATCGCGACAGTGCCCATGCCCGATTTCGGTGCCCGCACCTGAGCCTGAGTCGGGGCCGCTTCCGGGGGAGTCACAATCTGGACCGGAGCGAGCGGTCCCCAGAACTGAGGGTCCGGGGCATTGGGATCGGGAAGCCGTCCCCCGATCCGGACGATTGCGACCGGCCGGCCTAGGGAATCCGCCTCGGCCACCGCATTCTGGCCCTGCTCGACGTCGATCACCCGCGGAGCCCCGCTGAGATTTTGCAGGGGCACGCGATCTGCCTGTTCAAGATAGACCACCTTGGTCACCATCTGACCACGGCTGACCCAGCGCAGCTCTTCTTCAAGGATCTCGATTTCAATGGGAAATCGGGCGGCTTCGCCTGGCGGCGGGTGCAGTTCGCCAATCAGTTCGACTGACGGATAGAAGCTCGTGTGCGGATAGTTGGCCAGGCCGGAGATCTGGAAGCGGTACATTTGCCCGACAACCAGTGTTGCCTGGGCCGGTGCAGGTGTGGACACCGGTCGGTTCAGTGCCCCGTCGAAGAAGGTCACCGTCCCTGCTTCAGGCAGCCTGATTTTCACATGCTGGGGAATTGTGGGCCGCAGATTGCCGGCAGCCATCTGCATATGACCGGCGACACCGGGCGGGACAAACTGATCATAGATGTAGTGGCGACCGTTGGCGTTATGTGTCTGCTGCCCCAGAGCCGGAGCAGCGGACATTGCGGCCAGCGCGATTGCCAGCCAACAGTGGCGACCGGCAGAGAAACGCATCGTCATTCCCAGCTCTCCGTCAGCTGACCCGCCTGAAGATCCACGATCTTGTTACCGTTGCGGGAACACAACAGACCGGGATGTCGCCGTGACGCGAACACCCCGGTCACGTAGTGATGCTCGAACTTCAGCCGCACATTACGGCTGCGGATAACCCTGAGGAGCCCCTTGCGGACCACCTTGCGGTGCGGCCCAGGCCGGGTAAGACAGTTCGCCGGGCGAATAGACCGGATGGGTCTCTTCGTATTCGACAGAGCTGACCGGCTTCGGCAGGCTGATGCCCGGGTTGTGCTTGACGCCCACGTTCATGTGCTTGACCGGCTCAGGCAGGCTGGTCTTGGTGCGGTTGACCACCGTGTGCGACTGCAGGGAGGCGGGGCCACCCAGCGGCAGGTGAGTCGGACCGGGCAGGCCAATCGGGGTGCCGACATACGGCTGACCCCAGACCGGGATATTCACACCGGAGATCGGCGGGCAACCGGGCCCACCGGCCATCATCGCGCCGGCCGGCTGACCAGGATAACCACCACCGGCGACGATCATGGCATTCGGGATGCCGGGACGACCACCACCGGACGGGCCGACGGGCATCGGGGGCATCATGCGGCCATCGTTGCCGTCCACCATCTTGTAGGCCGTCTGCTGAATCCCGTTCGGGCCGAGCATCACGGTGTCCTGTCCGGGCTGTTGCACCGGCGCCGGCATTTCCAGATTCATGTTGCCCATCCGCAGGACCGCCATGATGGTGCCCATCTTGTCGGCTTCCTGGATCGGGTCGATGCCCGGATCGAGACGGGTTGAAACCAGGGTTTCCACATTGGCGATCGCCAGTTCCTGATACTTGGCATCCGGCAGGTAGATCACCTTGGTGACGAAGTTGTTGCTTTCCACCTGGTCCAGATCCTCGACCGTGATCTGGATCGGCAGGCTGTTGTGCGTCAGGTAGGCTTCCGTGTTCGGGTGAGTCGGGTAGACTTCCAGCGACGGATAGACTACCAGACCATCGCGAGCCGGAATGTTCGACAGTTTCAGGCGATAGGCCTGGCCCTGCACGAAGTTGTACCGGGCCGGAGCGATCAGCTGGTTCTCGGCGAAACCGCCGGGAATCTGCCAGCCGACAGCCATGCCGTCCGGACCGACAAACCGCACCTGCGAGGTGCTGAGCATTTGCGGGCCGGGCATCATTCCCGGTCCCATTCCGTAGGCTGCCGGCATGATGCCGGAGCCTGGTCCGGCCAGGGGAGCCAGAACTCCTGGTCCCGGCCCATCAACCATTGGGCCGGGTCGCATCATCATTTCCGCGGGAGGAGCATGAAACTCACCTTTGTTGGTGAGCTGATGCCCATCCATCGCGCAGCCGACGCACACGACGACGACTGTGCCGAGTGCCAGAAAGTAATACTTCATTGCGACCTCTCTCGGTACCAGACGACGCTTGTGGAGACGACTGATCGCGTCCGTTCGTCAGCCGTTTTGCAGTCTTGTCGTTTCACCGGGGTTTCCGGCCGAAACTGTGCCAGAACCCCCATCGACCAATTCGCAGGCAGGTTGCTACAATCCGCGCGCTGCGACCGGACCACGGAACATTTCCGCCAGACCGGGCGCGACGGCATCAACGCACATAGCTGTTTTCGGATCGGGGCAACTCGTATCTTTGGAAAATCCGGCATTTTCCGAACGGTGGGTAAAACTTGCGCAATTTCCAGACTTCCAGACCCGCCGCCGATTCCGCCGCATCACGACTTCGTCGCCGGCGCTGGTTCTGGATCAGTGGACTGATGCTGCTGGGAGCTGTCCTGGCAACGGAACTCTGGCCATCGCTGAAATTGTGGCAGTCTCTGCGGGTGGCCGGGAGCCAGCCAGCAGTCAGCGAATCACGGGCTGAGGCGGAATCCACAGCCCAACCGGTTTCAGAGCAAGAGTTTGCGCCGGGGAATTCACGAAAGAACCGTGCGGGCACACCATCGCTCCTGCGACAGGCCCATGCTCGCTTGCTCAGTCACCGTACAATTCAGGCGGAGATCGTGGAAGTGGCGACGCTCACCGATCCACCTCTGCGTCTCACCGGACGCTATCTGTCAGCCGGCATCAAGTTACGTCTCGAGTACGATGTTCAGCTGGCAGGCAACGTCGAGGGACATCTCACGGAAGTCTGCGACGGAGACCGGCTCTGGAGCTGGATGCAATTGCCAGGCTCTTCCCGGGTCACGCGCCGGGATATTCGCCAGATTCTGGCAGCAGCTGGTAATACGCCGCAGCTAACGCACAGCGGCCTGACCGTTGATCTGGCCCTGGGTGGCCTGCCGGCTTTGATCAGTGCACTGGACCAGTCGATGGAGTTCGATGAGGGAAAACAGGAAAGTTTCGCAGGTCAGGAAGTCCAGGTGTTGACGGGTCGCTGGAACGCTGCCACCGCACTCATGCTGGGAGGTGATGCCACCCAACCCCGATTTCCCGCTTACATTCCTGACGCGGCACGGCTGACCCTGGCGACCGGGTCTTGCCTGCCGCTGCGGCTGCAGTACTTCAAAAAGCGGGATGGAAAACTGCGGCCCTTACTGGAGCTGCGTTTTCAGAACCTGATCACCGACCAGCCCATTGACGATCGGCAGTTCAGCTTCACTCCGCCGGAGGGAGTCGAGCCTGAGGATATCACCAGACAATATCTTGCAGATCTGCAAGCGGGTGGCTCCTCGCCAGGCACAGAGAAAACCGCCAGCGAGTGACATCGTCCGGTCACCTGCCCCCCTTACTCACCGGTCCCCGTACTCACCGGCCGCCCCCTTACTCACCGGCCGCCCCCTTACTCACCGGCCGCCCCCTTACTCACCGGCCGCCGGGCGGCACGACGAACATTCCGGCGATTCCGGGAATCAGTCAGCTGCACCGACCACGACGTCATTCTGAATGACCCGTGCATCGGAGACATCCAGGACCGCGTGCGTGGCCAGTTGCTTGCTGTAATATGTCGTCGCGTGCCCCGAGATCACCAGAGTATCGCCCCGGACACAGATCTGCAGTTCCCGGATGCGCCCCCGAATCCGGGACGCAACCAGTTGCTGAATCTGTTCCTGATGGGTCACTTCGAGGTCAGGTTCTGCGATATCGCGACTGGTTATTCGTGTCGGCAGTTCCACAGCCATAGGCGTCGTTCCTTCTCTTTCACGCACAGGTGCGTTGTTCCTGGAAGCAGGTCCATCCCGACCACCGCCCGTTCGGAGCGGGTGGCATTCCTCCGGCCGCAAGCCACAGAAAATTTCTGCTGTACGGTGAGGCCTGCAGGCCGGTGACAGGCCCCTGACTCAGGCCGGCGGTGGCAAGGAAATTTCCCGGCACCAGTAACATCCCTGTCGGGACAGCAGAGCCACCGTTCCAAATGGCATTGATCTGCCGGAGCCCTTCCATCGGTCCCTGACTTGCTCTGCCTCATACGTACAGAGATTGTGCCGAATCGTCAAATAAAATCAGCAGCACTTCCTGAAAGTTTCGTGCGATCTTCATGGAGGCCGTCAGGTCGCAATCTGCAGTTACTGAAGGGAAACCACTTCGTGAAGTGAGGCGACATCGGAAACCGCGCAGTGCGATCAGAATCTGCTTGAAATTATTCTCACAAAATTGCACAATCTTACGCATTGAATAGGTGCTGATGCTGATGGTGGTTTGTATCAGCACCTAAATTTCTCAAGTCATCCCTGATCTTTCATCGCTGCGCTCGGCGACACTTGCATTTCGAGGCTGCCATCTTCCTGACAGCCAAAGTTCGTGTCTCATTTCGAGGAGCAGTCGCGATGTCGTCTTCTGGCGTCAGTTCTTCCTGCGCGCATATGCGTCGCCGTCCGCGTGGTTTCACGTTGATCGAGCTGCTGGTGGTCATCGCCATCATCGCGATCCTGATCGCCCTGCTCTTGCCCGCGGTCCAGCAGGCCCGCGAGGCCGCCAGGCGCACCCAGTGCCGGAACAATCTCAAACAGCTCGGGCTCGCATTTCACAATTATCACGATGTCCACAGTGCCTTTCCCAATGGCAGCCATCCGACCCCCGGGTATGTCGGCGGCGGATATCACATGGGGTGGGCTCCGAAGATTTTCCCCCAGATTGACCAGGCGACTCGCTATCAGGCGATGAAGACTTTTGCCCAGGATCCGATTACGGGGTTGGCCCCCTGGCGTTATGACACCGCGCCGCACAATGGCCGCGATCCAATCTGGGGACCTGTGCCTGGTTTCTCCTGCCCTTCCTCAGCGCTGGGGGATCGCAGCCCCGATATCGTTGCCTATGCCTGGATCAGCCAACAGGGAGCCTTGCATTACCGGGCGTGTTCCGGCCGCGTGGAAGATGTCGCCAACCCGACGGATGCCACGAGTCATCGCTGGGCAAATTCCGGCATCATCTTCCCCCTGAGCAAGGTCCGCATGGCCGACGTCGTCGATGGCACCTCGAACACAATCCTGCTCGGGGAATCCTCATCATCCCAGGGCTGGTCAAACTCCATGAAACAGGGTTGGGGAGGTATCCAGCCCTGGACGTGGGGCATGTACTGGTACACCGACACCCGGCGTTTGACGCTCGACAGCAAGCACATCCAGTTCCCGATTAATTACAAGGGCGACTTCTTCAATAATTCGACACCCTACACCAGTTTTCACACTGGCGGAGTACATCTGCTCCTGGCGGACGGTTCAGCACGTTTTGTCAGTGAAAACATCAGCCTGGAATTGTTCAAGGCACTGGGCACGCGTGCCAATGGAGAAGTCCTCGGAGAGTTCTGAGGCGACCGTCTGCTTGTTCCCCGCCAGTCCCGGAGCCCGGCTCCGGGACTGGCGGGATGTGTCGCAATTTCGTGGCCTGAATTCTCCTTGCCGGTTCTGTGATTTCAGCACCAGCAGCCAGAAAATACAAAGGTTTCCTGCATGCGCCGTTCGCCCTTCGTGATTTGTTTCCAGCCCCTTTCGCTCCTGGCCGGAGTCCTGCTTCTGTCCGGTTGTGCCAAATCCCATGAATTTGAAACCGCGAAAGTCTCGGGGATGGTGACTTATAACGCCAAACCGCTGCAGATTGGATCGTTGCTGTTCATTCCAGAAGCCGGAGGTCCAACGGCCCAGGGGAAGATCAATACCAAAGGCGAGTTTTACATGGGAACCTACAACGACGCTGACGGTGCGATTCTGGGCAAACATAAAGTGATGATTATGGCAATCACGAGCCCGGGCGGAACAGGACTCCCAGAGGACAGCATCAAATCGAAAGGCGACGGAGTCCCAGTGTCAGTGATTCCCGAACACTTTGGCGATCAAAGCAAATCCGGACTGGAAGTTGAAGTCAAAAAGGGAGAAAACCGGCTGACCTTTGAGTTGTCGGACACTACGGGAAAGGTGGTTGTCGGAGAATAGATCAGGGGTCTCCTGAAAGCGGACCAACAACGCAGGATAAACCACCGGATTTTACCTGAGACATCCTCACTTAAGTCCCCTGTAGCAAGTTTCTGCAAGTGCCTGTCCAGTCAAAGTCGCCCGATCCCCCTGGATGAAAACCGCCCCGCTTTCATCCAGGCATCAAGCTTTTCCTCTGCCGAACAGACCTTAGCCTCCCCCGGAGATTTGGATTAGACTGCTGGTCGTCTTCAGTCGGTATTCCAGAGGCCATTGCGCAAAGGTTGTTTGATGCTGTCCGATGCAGGGATGTCGTTTCTGAAAAAGTTGCTGGCCGCTCCCAGCCCTTCCGGGGTCGAGCGACCGGTGCAGGATGTGGTGCGGGAGTTTGCCGCCGGGTTTGCTGACGACGTGCAGACCGACTGGCACGGGAACGTGATCGCCGCGGTGAATCCGGCGGGTTCGCCGCGGATCATGCTGGCAGGTCATTGCGACCAGATCGGCCTGATGGTCAAGCATATCGACGACCGCGGATTTCTCTGGGTGCATGCGATCGGCGGCTGGGATCCCCAGGTGTTGCTCGGGCAGTCTGTCCAGGTCTGGAGCCACAGCGGTCCCCTGCCCGGCGTAATTGCCCGCAAGCCGATTCACCTGCTGACGCCGGACGAGCGAAAGGTTGTTCCCGAGATCAAGAACCTGTGGGTCGACATCGGCGTTCAGAATGGCGCGGAAGCCCGGGAACTGGTCGCCATCGGCGACGTGATTACCGTCAAGCTGGGCTATCAGGAGATCCGGAACGGTCTGGCCTGCGCGCCAGCGATGGATAACAAGGTCGGCGTCTGGACGGTGATGACCGCTGCACAGCGGGTCGCAGAACGCCATCCGCAGGCTGCCATTTTCGCCGTGTCGACTGTCCAGGAGGAAATCGGTCTGCGCGGCGTGCAGACCAGTGCTCATCGTGTCGATCCACAACTGGGGATCGCCGTCGATGTGACCCACGCCACTGATTGTCCCACGATCGACGAAAATCAGTTCGGTCGGGTGAAACTGGGCCAGGGACCGGTACTCTACCGTGGGCCCAACGTCAATCCGGTGGTGCTGGCTCGGCTGCAGAAGGAAGCACAGGCGGGGGAAATTCCGACCCAGGTCAACGCCATCGCTACGCCGGCCAGTAATGATGCGGCCCAGTTACAACTGGCACGATCCGGCGTGGCTGTGGGACTGGTTTGCCTGCCGAACCGGTACATGCACAGTCCGGTGGAAATGGTGTCGCTCCGCGATCTGGATCACGCAGCAGAACTGATTGCGCGGTTCTGCGCTGCAGTGACACCAGGTTGCGATTTCACACCGTGATGCCGAACGGCAACGCCATGCTGAAATCGATATGACCGCTACATTCGGAACTGCGATCCTGTCCCCCGCAGACAGGATTCGCTGACGGGGTTTCGGCCGTGACCTATGGTTAGGGCAGTTAACGCAGTGTGTGGACCGGAAATCCACCGCGGCGCAAACTCCGGCAGTGGAATGACTCCCTGCCGGACGCCTGCCTTCTGACCATGAATCCGGCTCATGCGGAATTCCGCCATCGCCGTGCTTGCCTTCGCGCTGTTCCAGTTGCTGACAGCTGCGCTCTTCCTGCGCCCGGCCGAGTTGCTCTCCTGGCTCGAAGGCATTCGCATCAACGAGATGCTGATCATCGGCACTCTGGGTCTGACGTTCTCATCGGTGCTGGCCCATTTCTCTTCCTTCGCCATGCTGCGACAGCCCATCACCTGCTGCGCTGTCGGCATGCTGGTATCGATCATTCTTTCGCACCTGACGCATGCCTATTTCGGCGGGGCAGTGGATTCTGCCGACCAGTTCGTGCGGACGCTGATGTACTACGGCCTGACGATCACCTGCGTCAACACCCCGGGCCGGATGAAGGCCTTTCTGGCGAATATCGCGATTTGCACCGGCGCCATGGTGACGCTGTGCCTGCTCGATTACTGGAACATCATCGAGATGGAGTTCATCGTCCATCTGATGGATCTGGAAGGCTTTGATGACGAAGACAATCCGATTTTCTTCGCACGCATGCGCGGGACCGGCATCTTCCAGGATCCTAACGACCTCGCGATGGTGATCGTGGCTGGCGGGGTGCTGTGTCTTTATTTCCTCACGGACAAGTCACTGGCAGTCTTTCGCTGGCTCTGGGCGTTGCCGATCCTTGTGTTTGCAGTAGCCATTCTGGAAACCAAATCCCGCGGCGGTCTGCTCGCAGGCATGGCGGCCGTCCTGACTCTGGCCATTTTTCGCTTCGGCAGCCGGTTCGGGATTGTCGTCGGTGTCCTTGCCATGTGCGTTCTGCCCATCGTGGCGGGACGTTCTGCCAACATCGATATTTCTGACGGTGGCACCGGTCAGGAACGGATTGAAATGTGGCGGGAAGGTTTCGATGCCCTCAAATCTCCGGACCTGTTGTTCGGGATCGGACATAACTCCTATCACGATCTGGCCGGGCTCGTCGCGCATAACTCGTTCGTGCATGCCTACGTGGAACTCGGGATTTTTGGCGGCACACTGTTTTTCGGTTGTTTCTTCTTCGCCTTCCTGCAGTTGTACCGCCTGGGACGTCTGCAGGAGCCGGGCTGGCACCCGGAACTGCTGCGGATGCGGCCGTACGTCACAGCCGTGCTGGTCGGCTGGTGTACGTCCATGATGTCGCTGTCGCGCTGCTACATCGTGCCGACGTTTCTGATTCTGGGCATGGCATCGGCCTACCTGAACCTGAGCTGGATTCATACGCCACGTCCCCGGCCGCTGGCAATCTGGAACAGCGCGCAACTCCTGCGGCTGACCGCAGCCAGTGCGGCCACGTTCATGAGCCTGTATGTCTTCACCATGATTTTTTCGTGACTGTTCTTCCACCGAACCGGAGCGGCCCCCTTGCCTTCCCCCACAGAAGTCATCGAACCTGAAGACCGTACGACAGCAGTCGACGCGATGACATCGGCCCCTGCGCGCCTGGAAATCCTGGACAGCCAGCAACGCGACAGGGCACTGGCGATCTGGACGCAGGTCGAACAATCGTTGCGCAATCCCCCGTTGCACGCTTCGCGCAACTGGACGGAAACCTGGCTGAACCATTTCGGCGACCTTGTGCCGCATCGCTTTGTCCTGTGGCAGGTGGATTCCCGTTATCGCGGCGTCGCACTGCTGACAGCCGGAGTGGGCAATCGCATTGGCATCTGGAATGAACGGGCATGGCATCTGGGAACTGCCGGAGAGCCTGACGCCGATTCCGTCTGCATTGAATACAATGCCCTCTTGTGTCCGGCGGGACTGCGCGAACCGTTTCTGCGCGATCTGCTGCAACACCTGGAAACTGAAAATGGCTGGGATGCCGGTCGACTGGACGGATTCGCCCAGGACGAACTGCCGGAGGCGATCTTTGAAGATCCGCGGTGGCAAGTGACCACCAAAATGGCCCGGTGGGTGGATCTCAACGAGATTCGGGCTTCCGGACGGGAGTTGCTGTCGTTTTTCGGTGACTCCACCCGCAAGAACATCCGCCAGAATGCACGCAAGCTCGACGATCTGCGTTTCGAGTGTGCAGACACGGTCGAGCATGCGCTGCATATCTTTGAAGACCTGATCACGCTGCATCAGTCACGCTGGAACTCCGTGGGACAGCCAGGGTGTTATGCCAGCGAGCGATTCACAGCCTTTCACAGGGAACTGATCTCGCGGCTGGCTCCCGAACAGATGCTGCTGGCACGGCTGTCGACGCGCGATGCCGTCGTCGGATGTACCCAGGTGCTGATCGATCGCGGCCGCGCCCTCGTCTATCAGGGCGGACGGCTGGAAACTGCCCCTGGCAGTCCCGGACTGATCACCGACTTCCTGATGATGCAGGAATGCCTGGCGCGCGGTTATTCCGCCTACGATTTCATGGCAGGTGACTCGATTCACAAACGCCGGCTGACGACGCATACGACTCCGCTGTGCTGGGCCACCAGTCGTCGACCACGCTGGAAGTATCGCCTGCTCGATGCCTGCCGCGCCGGCCGGGACCAGTATCGCAATTTCTGGAAGTCCAGAACCGGCCAACAGGTCACATCCGCCGCAAAAAACGGTTCGGAAATGGAGGTAGAGCATGGCCATCGCTGAGCTGCCGCAACTCACAGAAGACACGATCAAGACTGTTGGACGTCCGCTGCGGGTCTGCCATCTGAGTCTGACATTACAGACGGGGGGCCTGGAGCGGATTCTGGCGGATCTCGCCCGGCATCACCATCCCGATGTCTGCGAGTTGTCCTTCATCGCCATGCGTGCGGTTGGACGCTTCGCCGATGAAATCCGGCAGCTGGGTTGTCCGGTTTCACTGTTACAGTCGACCGGACGCTGGGGCCAGGTCCGCGAACTGGCACGGTTGCTGCGTCGTGAACAGATTGACGTTTTGCACACCCACAACACCTATCCGCATTTGTACGGCAGTCTGGCAGCACGGCTGGCGGGCGTCCCGGTTGTGATCCAGACCCGTCATGGCCAGCGTGCCGGGCACGGTTGGAAATCGCGAACACTCTATCGGCTGGCAACGCACTTGTGTGATCGCGTGGTGGCAGTCTCGGAAGACGCACGCGCCCTGAGCGTGGATGTCGATCATCTGCCGACCGTCAAAGTGCAGCGGATCTGGAACGGCATTGACCTGGCGTCTTTCCGTTACCGGGAGGCCACGCCCACGCCAGTGGCAATTTCCGTCGCGCGGTTGTCCGCTGAGAAAGACTTTCCGACCCTGCTGAAAGCCTTCGCGCTGGCTCACCCGCAAATCCCGGAATTGCGACTGACTATCGTCGGTGATGGCGCAGAACGTCAGCGTCTGGAAGAACTGGCCCGCGAACTGGGCATTGCACCGTATGTGAACTGGGCGGGCGAACGGACGGATGTACCGGATCTGCTGGCACAGGCCGGCTTTTTCGTAACGTCCTCATCCACGGAAGGCATCTCTCTGACGTTACTGGAAGCGATGGCAGTAGGTTTGCCGGTCGTGGCCACAGCCGCCGGCGGTAACAGCGAGATTGTGGTCGCTGGTGAAACCGGATTGATCACTCCGGTGGGCGACATCGAGAGTCTCGCAGCCGCTCTGGTCGAGATGTACCGGCAACGGGACGAGTGGCCGCAGATGGGCCGCGCCGGATGTGACCGGGTCCATGAACATTTTGACGTACAGCGAATGGTGACCGATTACGAGGACTTGTACCTGTCCCTCTGGAACGGGAAACAGCACCGGAACCGGAAACCATCCCGCTGACGACAGTGAGCAACCCGGAGATCATCGTCCGGCGAGTGGAATCAGGAAGGTCAAGAGTATGTACCGTTCGATCTATCGGCACGTCCTGCTGCCGTTGTTCGATGGCGTCCTCAAGGGACGCCAGACGCTGCGGCACTGGAAGGCGGCGGAAGAGTCGCAATGGTGGGACCGCGCCCGTCTGGAAGATCTGCAACAGTCCTCCCTGCGGCAACTGCTGAGACACGCCGAAGCCACCTGCCCCTATTACGGCGAAACCTGGAACCGCCTGGGTCTGTCGGCCGAGAGTCTGCAATCACCGGAAGACTTGCAGAAATGGCCGCTGATGACGCGGGAAACGATTCGACAGCATCGTCTGGCCATGCGAACCACGCTGCCGCTGGAGCGCATTTCCAAGGCCACCGGCGGGTCCAGCGGGGAACCGTTGCAGTTCGATCTCGACACCGGCAGTAACGATCGACGGACGGCGATGATGTATCGCGGCTATGGCTGGGCCGGCGGCGAACCGGGATCAAAACAGCTGTACGTCTGGGGCAGCCATCTCGGGAACGTGCCGGGCTGGAAGCGGTGGAAGGCCGATCTCCATCATCGCATTGACCGGCATCTGGTGCTGAGTTGCTTTGAATTTACTCCGCTGAAAATGCGGTCGCATCTGGAGCGCTGGAACCGGTACCGGCCGGAAGTCATCGTCGCCTACACGAACCCCTTATATGAATTTGCCCGTTTCTGCGAGCAGCAGGGACTTACACCCGCGGCTCCGCAATCAATCATCGTCGGGGCAGAAAAACTGCACGATTTCCAGCGTGAGACCCTGACCCGAGTCTTCCGGGCTCCCGTCTTTGAGACGTACGGATCACGGGAATTCATGCTGATCGGAGCCGAGTGCGACCGGCACGCGGGCTTGCATCTGAGCATGGAAAACCTGCTGGTCGAAATTCTGGATGACGACGGTCGTCCCACGCCCGCCGGCGAGGAAGGCAACGTCGTCATTACCGACCTGTTTAATTACGGGATGCCATTCATCCGTTACGTAAATGGTGATCGGGCAGTGGCGGGTTTCTCGATGTGCGCCTGCGGCCGCGGCCTGCCGCTGTTGCACAAGGTCGTGGGTCGTCAGCTCGATACGCTGGAAACTCCGGATGGTCGGAAGATTCCCGGAGAGTTCTTTCCGCATCTGATCAAGGAATTTCCGGCGATCCGCAGATTCCAGGTACTGCAGGAATCTGTGGCCAGAATCAGCCTGAAGCTGGTCGTCGACGGGGGACTGACTCTGGCGGACCGGGAACGGTTACTGGCAGAAATCCGCCGCTGTGCAGGGACTGACGTTGAACTTCAGTTACTGCTGGTGGACGACATCCCGCTGACGAAGACCGGCAAACACCGTGTGGTGGTTCAGGCAGTCGCACCGGCTGCGGCAGCCTCGCTGTAACTCGCCGGTTGTCCTCCCTCTGTCTTTTTGCGCAAGATTCGGAAGCGTGACGTGACCACTACCGCGACGTTGATTGAATCCCGGGAAATCCGGTCTGCGACGACAGCCAGCCTGCGGGCCGAGGTTGAAGCGATCGACGTTACCTTTCATCAGCATCTTTCCGCCAGTTTCCAGGCATGGCTAAGGCTGTATGAGAACGATTCCGCGGCCTGCCCGCTGCAACATCCCGAAGTGATCCTGGCGGAACTCGCGCTGCAGCGAACAAGCCGTCTGGAACCGTCTCTCGTACATACCATCCACGATCGGGGAGCCAGCGGCGCGGGCGCCCTGATTCCCAAAACCATTTCCACGACTCGCCTGGGTGCCTGGCCGCGTGGCTGTCGGCTGGACGGGTTTCGACTGGCGGGCGGCAGGTTCCTGACAGAGAGTCCCGAGCCTGACTTGCAGCAGGAGTTATTGCGAGCTTCGCTGCAGAAGATTCTTGCTGACCGAGCAGCCTTTTTACTGATCGACGACCTGGACGTTGCATCGCCTCTGGGTCAGTGTCTGCAATCACCGCCTGCCGGCTGGAAAGTCTTCAGGCATGCCGGCATCCAGCCTCACCGTCGCATCCGCTTGCCGCAGACGCCAGCAGAGTACTGGGACAGTTTCAGTTCCAAAACCCGGCAGACATTTCGCAGGAAGCTGAAAAAATTCGGCGAGACCCGACTGCGAAGAATTACCAGCGTGAGCGACGTGCCGGAATTCCTGGCAGCCGCTCACAGGATTTCGCGTCAGACCTGGCAGACCCAGCAATTCGGCTTGCGAATTTCAAACAGCGATGAAGAACTGGTCATCTTCACAAAGCTGGCGGAACTGGGCCTGCTGAGAAGTTATCTCTGGTATGTGGGGGATCAACCAGTCGCCTTCACCGTCGGTAATCAGGATCACGGCACGTTCCATTACGAAGAGGTCGGGTATCTCCCCGAATTTGCCCGGAATTCGCCCGGCCAGATGATGCTGATCCAGATGATTGACGACCTGATGACCTGTGATCGCGCGACCTGGTTCGATTTCGGCGGAGGCGATGCCGACTACAAACAGCTCTTCGCCAATCAGGCCAGTGAAAGTGGCACCGTCTGGTTGTTTCCTGCCACCTGGCAGGGCGTCTTACATCACGGTCACCTCGGCCTGTCGCGCAGTTTTCGTCAGGTGATCCGCAGCGGAGTTCAAACCCTGGGACTGACTTCGCGGTTGCGACAGTGGGTGCGCCGCGGGGCCGCTACTGGCGACCAACCGGGGAGTGACCACTCGGGGAATGACCAACCGAAGAGCGGCCACTCTCCAGACAACTCCCCCCGATGAACCGCGGAATGCACAGGCTGCTGAAGCGGATTGAAGCGATCCAGCGGATATAGATCCAGAGAATCCAGAGGATATCCAGTCCACCTGGACGGAAATGAGTCGATGAAAATTCTGTTCTGTTCCTATGCCTATCCGAATGCAGGCCAACCGCAGCTGGCGACATTCAATCGCGCCATGCTCGCCGGTCTGTCGCGGGAACATGCGGTGCGTGTGGTTGCGCCGGTGCCGTTCCTGCAGCGCTGGCGTTCCACTCCGGACAGGGGAGCGGCGCAGGTCGTCCCCGGGGTGATCGCTGAATATCCGGCATTCTATTACCCGCCGAAAGTTCTCTACCAGCACTATGACCGCTATCTCTGGTGGTCAATTCACGAGGTCTTGCAGAAAACCATTGAGGAGTTTTCACCGGACGTCATTCTTTCCTACTGGGCACATCCTGATGGCACGGTGGCAGTGCGTGCGGCCCGTGAGGCGGGCATACCGGCCGTCGTGATGGTGGGAGGCAGCGACGTATTGGTGCTGGGGCGAGCAGGTCGCCGCCGGACGCGGATTCTACAGACGCTGCATGATGCCGACCGCGTGATCGCCGTCAGTGAACACATCGCGAAAACCATGCGAGCCGATGGCATTGCGCCGGAGAAAATCAGCGTGGTGCCCAGAGGGGTCGACCGCCAGGTCTTTTATCCCGGAGACCGGAACGCTGCCCGCAAGGAACTGGGACTGCCGCTCGATACCACCATCCTGGTCGGCGTTGGTCGACTGGTACCGGTCAAGGACTGGACCTGCTGGATCGAGGCCTGTCATCAGATGGTACAGCGCGGTCGCAAGGTGGAATGTTACATCCTGGGATCAGGTCCACTGGAACGACAGTTGTCGCAACAGATCGACAGCCTCGGCCTGTCGTCACGGGTGTTTCTGGCGGGCTCCCAGCCGCAATCGCGCCTTGTGCAATGGTATCGGGCCGCCGACCTCACACTGCTGTCGAGCGTCTCTGAAGGCGTCCCCAACGTCCTGCTGGAAACCATCGCGTGCGGCGGATCGTTTGTCGCGACGAAAGTCGGTGGCATCCCGGAGATTGCCGATCCGGATCACGATCGTCTGGTGCCGGCAGAGTGTCCGACGATTCTGGGTCTGGCAGCGATCGACCGGCTCGAACATCCGCCGCCCCGGGGAATGCCGCGACAATTTCAGCCGGACTCCCTGGAAGACGCAAGCCGACGGCTGACGAGAGTGCTGGAAGCTGCCGTCTTCGGAAACTCGCTGGGGGGAAGTTCCGACCGGACGACAACCCGGCTGTCGCGCACAGTTTCAGGAAATTCCAGCGGCGAGAGCTCAAGGATTTCAGTCCCGGTGGTGTTGCAATAGCTGCGTATGGCGAGCGTTGAAAGCGGGGTCCGAATCGTCACGCAGGGTGTCAGCTCGCTGGTCATCCCGGAATCCAGCCCCGACAAGACCGTTCCTGACCAGACTTCCTACCAAACAAAGCATTAACAAGACAGTCGTCCCGGCATGAATGTGTTGCGACAAGCCGTTCGCCAGTTGATCTCCGCCAGCCTGCCACGCCGCCGGTGGCTGGTCCGGGGCAATGCGCGCGCACAGCACGATCGCCCTGCCCTGTCGCTGACCTTCGACGATGGCCCGCATCCTGTTCACACCGAACGGGTCCTGGCGGCTCTTGAGCGGTGGAACCTCAAAGGAACTTTCTTTGTCATCGGACAGCGGGCCGCGGCAGAGCCGCAACTGATCCAGCGGATGCTGGACGCCGGCCACAGACTTGCCAACCACACCTGGACCCATTCCGAGCCCGCGCACACGACTGCCTCAACTTTTATGCAGGAGGTGCGCGAGACCGATCGGCTGATCTCTGAATTCCAGCCCGATCAGGATCACCCGGATGCCCTGCGCTGGATGCGTCCGCCGAAGGGCGAGCTCACGCCGGGCAAGTTGTATGGATTGATGACAGCGCGGTACTCCGTCGCACTCTGGAACATCGATCCACGCGACTATCGCATGACTTCGAGCGAAGAGGTCCGGGCCTGGTGTCAGGCATGGACGCCACAAAACGGAGACATTGTCCTGCTGCATGATTGTCATGGCTGGGCAGCGGAAATTGTGGATGAACTGGGCCGTGCCGGACACTTCGAGCGCTTTGAATCCGTCGACCTGGACCATTGGTGTTCGCAAGGTCGCCCGCTGGCTGCCGGAGCCCCTGTGAGCCCTCTCACTGCAATCACTCCCGTTTGCGAACCACGCAGCTGATGGCAGCCGCAACGCCATTGAACCGAAAGCGATCCAGATGACAGCCACCATGCTCGCGCCTCCGGAGACCGACCTTGCCGGTTCCCCCTCAAACCGCCGGCGATTGATGCTGATCGCCTACAACTTCCCGCCGGTGGGCGGCGCGGGAGTCCAGCGGCCGGTGAAATGGGTGAAGTATCTACGGCGTTTTGGCTGGGACGTGACCGTGGTCATGCCCTCGAATCCCTCCGTTCCCGTGCTGGACGAAAGCCTGCTGCAAGAAATTCCTGCCGAAACCCGGATCATCCGCGCCAAAACCCTGGAGCCGGGCTATGACGTCAAACAAAAAGTGGCCGGCGTTTCCCGGAAACCGGGCGGAATCGCCGGTCGCATCAAGTCGGCGCTGAAAGCAGTCGTCAAAGGCTGTCTGCAGCCAGACCCGCAAGTCCTGTGGTATCCGCATGCCGTCGCAGCAGCCACCCAGGAACTTCGGCGCACTCCGCACGACGCCATTCTGTGTACGGCCCCGCCCTACTCAAGTTTCCTGATCGGCAGGACGCTCAAGCGCCGCTTCGGATTGCCGCTGATTCTCGACTATCGCGATGAATGGGATCTCAGCAGCCAGTATCTCGAACAGGCGCATCGTGATCCGGTTTCACACTGGATTCAGGAGCGCCAGCAGCAGGCTGTGCTGCAGGCTGCCGATGCCGTCATCGCCACGACGCAGTCCAGTATCGACCGTCTGGAAACCCGGCTGCAACGGCTGAACCACAAGCCGCAGCGGCTCTGTATTTACAACGGCTATGACGAGGACGACTTCGACTCACACGCCCCTGCCAAAAAATGTTCGGCTCACGCACGCTTCCGGCTGGTGTATACGGGAACGCTCTGGAACCTGACCGACGTGTCTCCGCTGGTTCAGGCCCTCGAACAGTTGAACCGCGAATCCCCCGCGCTCGCAGGGCGTCTGGAACTGGTCTGCGTGGGACGCAAGACCCCTGAGCAACAGGAAGTGCTGCATCGGCTGGAGACCACACACATCGAACTCACGGACCTGGCGTATTGTCCGCATTCGGCGGCGCTGGATCTGCTGAAATCGGCTGATGCCCTCTGTCTGTTGTTGAGCGACGTTCCCGGCGCTGACCGGGTGGTCCCGGCCAAGCTGTTCGAGTACCTCGCAATGCACAAGGATCTGCTGGCGATTGCACCGGCTGGCGAAGCCACCTGCATCGCATCCCGGTTTCATGAACAGAGCTGTTTTCCACCCGCAGACGTGAACGGCATCTGTCACTGGCTCCGCAGCCGAGTGGCAGAAGGTCCGCGAACGGTCACCTTCGATCCTGCTGCGATCCTGGAGTTTTCCCGGGAAGAACAAACCCGCCGTCTGGCGGACCTGCTGAATCGACTGGGCCGGAACCCGCACGCTCGTAATGCGGTCGCCGCTGATTCTGCGGTTGCAGCCACGACTGTCGGAGAGGTGCATCCATGACGACCTGGCTCGACCTGATACCATGGCTCGAAGTGATGTTCTGGATCGCCGCGACAGGGCTGGTCTACATCTATGCCGGTTATCCCCTGGTGATGCTCCTGCTCAGCCGGCGGTTTCCGCTGCAGCGTCAGAAGCGTTTTATTCCGCGAACGGTCTCGGTCGTGATCTCGGTACATAACGAGGCGGCGCGACTCCCTGAAAAGCTGGCCAACCTGCTGGCGCTGGAGCAGTCCGACTGCCTGGTCGAAATCCTGATCGGGTCGGACGGGTCCACCGACGAAACAGAGAGCGTACTCGCCGCCTGGCCCGATGGCCGGGTCAAGTGTATTCCCTTTGCCCAACGTCGCGGCAAACCGGCGGTGATCAATGATCTGATCGCACGTTGTCAGGGTGAGATCGTCCTGCTGACCGACGCCCGCCAGATGTTCGATCCGGGATTTCTGCAGGAAATTCTGAGCAACTTCGCTGATCCGCAGGTGGGAGTCGTTTCCGGTGAACTCGTGCTGCGTGGATCGGCTACGCACACTACAGCAGCCGAGGGCATCGGGTTCTACTGGAAATACGAGAAATTCCTGCGGAGGTCGGAGAGCTGTTTTCGCGGAGTCCCAGGAGCGACAGGCGCTTGTTATGCCATCCTGAAGCAGGCCTTCCGTCCGATCGCGGAGACGACAATTCTGGATGACGTGGCGATTCCCATGACGATCGTCCAGCAAGGATATCAGTGTGTCTTCGAGTCCGCAGCGCTGGCCTACGACGATCCTTCGCAGTCCTCAGCCCAGGAAGCCATTCGCAAACGGAGAACCATTGCCGGCGCTGCACAGCTGGTGCGGCTGTACCCGCAGTGGCTGTCGCCGCTGGCTAACCGCCTGTGGTTTGAATTCGTGTCGCACAAGCTGCTCAGGCTGCTCTCGCCGGTGCTGCTGTTGATCTGCCTGATTGCCAACGTGTGTCTGGTTGCGGTGCCGCCCTATGCGGTGCTGCTCTCGTTGCAGTTCAGTTTTTATATGCTGGCCCTCTGTGGCTGGTGGTATCAGCAGGCGGGCTGGAAATCCCGCTGCTTCGGCACCCCGCTGATGTTCCTGACGTTAAACCTGACCACAGCGCTGGCCCTCTGGGATGCCTGCCGGGCCCGCTATCAAGTCACCTGGCAAAAGGCTCATGGCTGACAGCGAACTCCCGGTCCGGCCTCGGTCCGGCCAGGGAGTTCAGGAAACAACTGCCGCAAACTTCCTTAAGGAAAGCAGGAGCCTCCCGCCCACGGTGCATTTATGCAGTAGATTGCATGGCAATGAGGTAGCTCCGGCCGTAACCGGCTTCGATAAAGAGTGACTGCGATGTCCGTAGAAACAGGTGCTGTGCTGTGCGTCATCGTCCTGCTCCTGGGCGTGGTCGCGCTGATTGGTAACATCATCGAACGGCGCATCCGCGCCCGCGGCCTGGATCAATGGGTTCCCGCTTATCTGCACAGTGCATCACGGCGGAGAAAGCTGCAGGCACGGGATTCAGGCCCCCTCGACGTCTTTATTGCCGTCTGTGATCATTACGAACCGGAGACGGGCAAAGTCGATGCGGCGACTGCCCTGACCAGGGTCGATACGTGGGCAGAGGTCTATCCCCAGGTCTTCGAGCGTTTCCGGGATGTCGACGGACGGCCTCCGCAGCACACTTTCTTCTTCCCGCAGGATGAGTACCGTCCGGAATATATTGACCGGCTGCGCGACCTGATCGAAGGCGGCTTCGGCGATCTGGATGTCCACCTGCATCACCACGACGATACGCCAGACGGTTTCCGCGAGAAGCTGGAAGTGTTTCGCAATGTCTTGCATCACCGGCACGGGTTGCTGAGAACCGACCCGGTCACCGGCGAGATCGTCTACGGTTTCATTCATGGCAACTGGGCGCTGTGCAATTCCCGTCGCGATGGCAAATGGTGCGGTGTCGATCATGAAATTCCGATCCTGCTCGATACCGGCTGCTATGCCGATTTCACCATGCCCTCCGCACCCAGCGACACCCAGACCCGGACGATCAACCGCGTCTACTATGCGTTCGATCAGCCGCATGGCCGCAAATCGCACGACTTCGGGCAAGAGGCTGCTGTCGGACGCCCTGCTCCGGACCACGGCCTGCTGATGATCCAGGGACCGTTAAAGTTCGACTGGCAGCGACGCAAACTGGGCATTCTGCCCAAAATCGAAAACGGTGATCTGCTGGCCAGCCATCCTCCCCACATTTCGCGGCTGGATCAGTGGATTAACGCCGGAGTGTGTGTGGCCGGCCGACCCGACTGGCGGTTCGTCAAACTACACACGCACGGCTGCAAGCCCGACAATCTCCGGATGTGGCTGGAAGGGAATGTCGGTGAGTTCCACCAGGCGCTCGCAGAAAGACATCGACAGAATCCGGATTTTCGCTATCACTATGTCACGGCCTGGGAGATGGCTCAACTGGTTCACCAGGCCGAGCAGCGCAGCGTTCAGCTTCCGTGGGCAGAATCACCGGGGAATATCATGACACTGGTGGAACAGGCTCCATAACCAGCACATAAACCTGTTTAACCAGAACATAAATTCTCCCGGCGGCAACCACGGTCCGTTTCCAGCCCCACCGTCCGTCCAGATCCGCCCCAGTCAATGAAACCCGGATTATGTCAGTCGCCGTGCCCGTGAGCCGTCCTGCACAGCAACCGTCCCGTGAGCCTTCTCGTGCAGGGCGTACGCAGTCGCCGCACCGGACTTCGGCCCGGATTGTCTGGGGCCTGGCGGGGTTGAATCTTGTGGCGGTCGGCGCAGTGCTGATCCTGGTGTTCGGCATTTCAGAACGCTGGTGGCCGGGAACGATTGCGACCTATCTGCCCCGGGCTCCGTGGGCCATTCCCTCACTTGTACTGATTGTGGCCGGCTTGTTCTGGCATCGCCCGTCGCTCTGGCTCAGCGTGCTGTCGCTGCTGCTGGTCCTCGGACCATTAATGGAATTTCGTGCGCCCGTGCTGGCGGAATCCGGCAGGCAGGCGACGGTTGCAGAAACGGTTCCCTCATTACGGCTGGTCAGCGCGAATACGCAGATGTACAAGCCGGATTTCGCGGGCTTGCTCGCAGAAGTCAATCGCCTGCAGCCCGATATCGTGGTCTTCCAGGAAGCCTTTGGCGACCACCCGCTGCTGACAGAAAACTTTCCGGACTGGCATCGATTGCATCTGGACCGTTACTGGATCGGATCCCGTTATCCGCTGACCCTGAAACATGAAATCCAGTCCGAGGCGTTCGACCGGGAAGTCGGTATCATTGTCGAGGTCGCGACGCCGCAGGGAAAAATCTGCGTCGTCAACATCCACCAGATGACAGCCAGACGCGGTCTGCAGGAACTGTCGCCCCGGGACCTGCTCACGGGCGAGTCGCTGCCGCAACTGGAGAATTTCCAGATGCTGCGACTGGCCGAATCCGGTGAAATCCGCCAGGCGATCCAGACGCACACCGGCAACACCCCGTTTCTGGTGGCCGGTGACTTCAACACGCCGGCGTCCAGTTCGCTGTTTCAATCAGTCTGGGGCGATCTGACCTCAGCATTCGACGTCGCCGGCACCGGGTACGGATATACGTCACCGGTGAAACCCCATCGCTACTGGATCAATTACCTGCCCTGGGCTCGGATCGATCACGTTCTTTGCTCCCCCGAATGGCAGGTCCGTGATTGCCGGATCGGCCTGGGACGCGGCAGCGACCACCATCTGATCTACGCGGAACTCGCCTGTATCACCGAAGTCGCTCCGGAAGCGCCGGCTGAATAGCTCCCGGGGATAACGATTCAAGATGGCAATAGAGGTCTCGCGAACTACCGTGACCGCTGAATGCAGCGTCGCGGCGGCTAAGCTACTGTGCAAAACCTCACTTCAGGGATTCGCGGTTTTTGCCTAGTATCCGCGCGCCTGCGAATCGCGAGCGGGGAATTCTGCACCACCAGGATTTCCGGCAGCGGCAGGGTTGGCCTGAAGAACGTCAACCTGGCCAGCCGAAAGAAGTGGCAGGATTTAACGATTGTAGCGGCTCGCGACCACGCCCCCTACAGATTGGGATATCTGGAGAACCGGCGTCAACGGTTGCGAGTCGCACGGGGAACAAGCCATGGATCGGCGCGCGTTTCTGCAGTCTCTGTCTGTCATCGGCGGAACGACGGTTGTCGCCTCGCTGACCGGTTGCCGCTCCACCCAGAAGGCCCATGTCCTGAGCACCGATGAAAAGGATATGGTTGGCAGCCATACCGCCGGCGCTGAAACCTGGGAGCCGCTGATCGATCAATCGGTGGGCCAGCTGCTCGGCCGCCAGGCAGTGATCGTACAGACGGCAGGCAACGAATCCCTCCCGATGCCCGTCAAACGCATCTGCTTTGTCGGCGTCGAAAACAAGTCAGCCGAGGAACTGGGCGACTTCAAGGAACAGATCTACCAGAAGATCGACACCTGCATCACGTCCTCGGGCTCGTTCGACGTCGTTCACCGCAAGTTCGTCGAGGCTGGTCTGAAGCAATGTGGCCTGCGACCGGACGATCTGTTTCTGCCGAGCAACCGTCGTGCGTTCGCTGCCGTCATGGAACAGGCCGAACAGTCGTTCGAGTATCTCCTGTATGCCACCGTGACCTCGGGCACCACCAAGAGCAATAACAAGGATTACCAGCGCGACTACCTGCTGTCGCTGGAACTGATCGATATGCAATCCGGCCGCTCGGACAAGGAGTCCGCCGAACTGCGCAAGGGTTATCACAAGTCCCGGGTCGGGAAGCTGAAGCACTACGGGGCGTCGTAACCAGCGAACTCGCTGCCGTGCAGGCGATGTGGAGTGCCTGAGGTGGCAGGTTGATTCCGGCCCTGTACGTTTGGCTCGATATCACTCCAAACCCTCGCTGGCGCTTCGGGCTGGTCACACAGAGCCTGCAGCGTAACGTGATCCGGCGAGATGTCATTGAATTCCGGTGAACCTCACAGGTTTGATCAGGAAATCCGTCCATGCCCGGGCAGATCTGCTTCCGCTGCTCTGTTGCCGCCGCACTGCTCTGGAGTGTTGCGCTCAGTGGCTGCGCGACGCATCTGGATCGGCTGCAGCCCGTCCGAAATGATTTCTTCGCAGGTGACGTCGAAGCGGCACGACTGAAAATTGATCGCGATCTGAAGCGTCATCGCCAGGAGCGCGACGTGCTGGAGCTCGATCTGGCGATGATCGAACTCGCAGCCGGACGGCCACAACAGGCGGAACGACTGCTGCGGGGAGTTCGCGACCGCTTTGATCATCTGGAGCAAAAAAGCCTCGGCGAAGACGCCGCTTCAATGGTGACCGACGATACCGTCCGCAGCTATCCCGGCGAGGATTACGAGAAGATTCTGATCCGGTCGATGCTGGCGATCACCAATCTGATGACCGATGGCACCGATGCGTCGGCCTATGCTTTGCAAATCACCGACAAGCAACAGGAAATCGCCGACCGGATGGCCGAGAAGCAGCCGGATGAACGGCTGCGGATGGAAGCCTACAAGCAAGTCGCGCTGGGACCGTACATCCGGGCGATGATCGCCGAGGAATCTCCGCTGACCCTGGATGACGCCGTTCGCGCCCGGGTGCAGGTCGCTAACTGGGCGCCGGAGTTTCCGAATGCAAAGTCAGACCTGAAACGGGCCGAACACGAAGTGCCGATCCCGCCCGGCAAGGGCATTCTGTACGTCTTCGCGCTCGTCGGACGTGGTCCCGTGAAGGAACAGGTGAATGCCGAGGCCACCCAGGCGGCCCTGTTGATTGCCGACCGGATTGTCTCTGCCTTGTCCCCGCGCGGGTTGCCGCCAACCCTGGCTCCGGTGCCCATCCCCCGGGTCGTGCGTTCCGGTGGAGCTGCAGAAAAGGTGCAGGTGACTATCGATGGTCAGGTGGCGGGAGCGACGGCCACGATCGTGGATGTTGGCGAGATGGCCGTCTTGCAACAGCGAGCCCGCGAACCGGAGGTGATCGGTCGTGCGGTCGCCCGCCGCGTTATCAAGAAGGGCGCGATCTACGCCGTGAAGGAAGGCGTCGGAGCAGACTCCATGACTCCGGAAAGTCTCGCCTTGAATGTCGTCGGCATTGCGTGGGAAGCGACCGAACGTGCCGACTTGCGCTGCTGGGGACTACTGCCCGACCGGATTCAGGTCCTGCGAGTGGAATTGCCGGCAGGGCAACACCAGGTCAACCTGCAGACGGCCAACCAGTACGGTGCCTTCGGAACATCCACCGGAAAAGCGGTGCACGTCCCGGAAGGCCGGAATGTCTACATGCTGGCCCAATTCCCCGACAGCCGTCCCGTCGGAGAAATCCTGATCAGTGGCTCAGCCCCGGCCGGATCGGATGATGCCGGTCCTGTCGAGTAAGCCTGATAATCGGATGCTGGCGATTCCATCGTCTCGATGCATCGAAACGAGGTGACGCATTCTCAGGGTTCTTCGAGCTGTCGACGTAATTCATCGCGCTCACGACGAGTGACCTCAAGATCGAACATCAGGTACTTGATGTCGAGTCGCAATTGCGACAGGGCTTCCTGTACCAGATTCAGGATGCGTCGGCGACGGCGCACCGAGTCGACCACCTGGGTGTAGGCCAGCTGCAGGTCTGCATGCTGATGGCTGGCGAGTCGGGAGATTCTTCGGCCGAGGTCCACAAGTTCCTCGGGAAGATCTTCCATGTCGTTCTCAGGGAGTCGGGAGTGTAACTGCATGTTTGTTTCCTCGGCAAACAACGAGAACAGATTGTGTGCCAATGCCGCAACGATTCGCAAGCCTGCGTCTTAATTCATTGCTGGATAATATGTTGCGAAATCGAGAATCGGTTGTAAGAGATGCAACACGCGGCGATTTTCCGCAACGATTCGCCTAGCGGGATTTCACCAACTTCTATATAAACCACGAGTTACAGCGACAACACCAGCGTCGGGCCCGTGTTGCAGAAATGCCACACCGCCGTTGCCTGAACTTGAATAAATTTCTGAACCGGACTCGGAAATCGGCAACGGACTGGCGCGAAAGTGCAGGATAGTGCACGTTCGATGAGAATGCCGGCTTCATGGATGATGCCGCTTCGTACGATCATTCGGGGATTAACGACCTGCTGTCAGGTCGCAATCCGTGAACGTGTCGCCTCATGCATTGTCGCCAGTCTCGGGCTGCTGTTCGCACTTGAGGCCCGGGCCGCGGGCCCTCTGCGGGAAGGATTCGAGCAATGGGAGCCCACCTGGTTGGTTGTCCCGGAGAAGGCAGGCGAAGTTGAATTTCAGCAACAACGCACCGAAGTCGCCGGACGATCCGGACGCGGGGAGCTGATTCGACTCGAATCGTCCACGGAAGGGGCCGTGGTCCGCCTGGCACACGCCCTGCCTCAGGCCCGCGTGCTGGACGAATTGACGGCCTCGCTCTGGCTGCGGTCACAACAGCCCGGCTGGGAATTGCTGCTGGAAGTCACCATTCCGCCAGGTGCCGTCGATCCGTCCCGCAAGCCGCGCAAATTCACGTTACGCGGCACATCGTACGCCGAAGCCAGCCGCTGGCAGGAACTGACCTGCCAGACGTCGGATCAGGTGATCCAGCAACGGATGAACCTGTTGCGAGCCCAGCATGCCGACCTGACCCACGCCGGCCCCCTGTTTGTAGAACGTGTCTGGCTGGTCGGCCGACTGCCGGTCGGAACCACGATGCTGCACATCGACGATCTGAACTTCGGACCGATCGTCGCGCCCGACCCGCAAACAGTTCCGGAACCGCAAGCGGTCAGCACTCCCGTCGCCAGCACCTTCCCGCAGGTCGAATTTCGTCTCGATCGCCTGCAGGTGAACGGACAGGCCTTTTTCCCGCGGATGGTGCCCTACCACGGGGAATCGCCGGCACTGTTGAAAGAACTCGGGTTCAATGTCGTCTGGATTCCGGACGTCAACGATACCGCCCTGATCCGACGGCTGTGGGAACAGGGATTATGGGTGACGGCCACCCCGCCGCGTCCGACGGACGACAACGGTGTTCCCCTGCAGGCCGGAACGGCGGGATTGTTACCGTTCACCGCCGAGCAGGACCCGGTGTTGTTCTGGATGCTGGGCACGCGAATCCCGGGCGAACAACGTCAGGACTTAAGTCACTGGATCGAGCAGATCGAGTTTGCCGACCGCCGGCGGGCACGGCCGATCGCAGCCGACGTGGCTTTCGATGAGCAGTATTTCTCTCGCAAGCTGGCGATGATGGGAATCAGCCGGCATGCCCTGCAATCGACCATGGACTTTCATGACTACCGCCAGTGGTTGCAGGACCGGCGCACCCTGGCGCGGCCTGGCACTTTCTGCTGGACCTGGCTGCAGACGGAACCCTCGGCGGGGATTCTGCAGGCCACGCGCATGTCCGGTCAGGAAGCCCAGCTCGAACCCGAGCAACTTCGCCTGCAAGCCTATGCTGCTATCGTCGCAGGGTGCCGTGGTCTCGGCTTCTGGACATCAAAACCGCTTTCCGGCACGACCGAGGCCGATGAGGAACAACGGCTGGCAATTCGACGCCTGAATCTGGAATTGAAGCTGCTGGAGCCCTGGCTCACCACATCGGGCACCGTTCAGCAGATCCCCTGCTCGGCAGCGCCGCCGGCTGCTCCCAATACCGCGCGGAACCTGCCGTTTGGCCTGGATCGCGCGAACTCACAGGAGCGCGAAGCCCAGTTGCGGACCCGGGCGGCGGATGCCCGACAGCGACAGCAGCGCGATCGCGAACTGACAGCGTATGCCCTGCGTTCCGAATTTGGCCAGCTGGTCCTGCCGATCTGGCTGGAAGGCCAGTCCCAGTTTGTTCCGGCCCAGGGAGCCATTCAGAATCTGACCGTCGTCATCCCGGGGGCCGAACAGGCAGCGTCCGTTTTCGAGTTTTCGACGACCACCCTGCGCAGCCTGAAACCCGATCGCGTGGCGGGGGGGGTGAAGATCCAGATGCCGATGCTCGATGAAGTCGGGTTTCTCTGGGTCACATCGGATATGGAGCTTGTCGAGAAAGCGCGCCAGCGGATTACTCACGTGCATCAGGCCAGCGCCGATGTCATGGTCCAGCTCGCCCGGAAGAAACTGGACCGGGTGGGCCTCGTCGACCAGGAATTGCAGTCGCTGGCCCCTGTCCAGCCCGATGCCGCCCAAAAACTGGGTCGCGCACGCCTGAGTCTGGAACAGGCGGAAACGGCCCGGGACAGTGGCGACTTCATGTCGGCCGCCAAACTGAGCGGCGAAGCGCTGCAATTGCTGCGAATTCTCCAGCGCGACCACTGGGATGCCGCAGTCGAGCATCTCTCGTCACCGGTCAGCTCACCTTACACGCTTTGTTACCAGACCCTCCCTGCGCACTGGAAGCTGGTCTCACAGTTCGGAGCCAGCCGCGAGCGCACAACCAGGAACCTGCTGCCGTCCGGCGAGTTTGAAGACTTTGACACGATGGTGGCCGAGAACTGGCAGAACGTGCATCGGGCTCCGGACATTGTCCAGACGTCGGCCGCCCTGTTTCCCACAGGACGAAGCGGGCGCTATGCACTGCGACTGGAATGCCAGCCGCAGCCCGGCATGCAATCGCCCGTCGTGCTGGATGAACCGGCGGTCACGGTGACCACGCCTCCCGTGCCGGCCCGGGTCGGTCAGATCCTGCATATCAGCGGGTGGGTCAAACTGACGACGCCAGTCTCCGCCAGTCGCGACGGCCTGCTGATTTATGACAGCCTGCTGGGTCGGAGTGCCGGACTCCGGATTCAGGAGGGCGATCAGTGGACCCGGTTCGAGCTGTTGCGAGTCGTTCCGAACAGCGGCGAGGTGACGCTCACGATGTCACTCACCGGCATGGGGGCAGCGCTGATTGACGACCTGCAAATTATTCCGCACGACCCGCGCGGCGAGCCGCAATCGGCATCGTCAGAGTCGGAGATCCAGCAGACCTCGGGATCGAAATTCTTCGATCGATTCCCCAAACTCCCGCGTCTGGTGCCGTTGAAGCCAGGTGAGTGATCTGCTGCGTGATAGAGATTGCGCAGTTTGAAAAAAATCGCGAACCCGCAAGCGATCTACGAAGATCGCTTGCGGGTTCGCGATTTTTTCGTGGTCTGAGAGAGCCCCGTGGTCGCGCCTTTCCTCAGGGAAATCCTTATAATGCGGCCGCGCGGCCGGGAATCCCGCGGTTTTTCCGCTCATGCGTCGGGATGCCCCCTCAGGTTCCCCGGTGCAACCTAGAGTACGGGCACGTCGCACCTGAAGATGGATCACGAAGATCAACGGGTTTAAACCCGGTTCCGGCAGGATGAGAAAGAATCTCGCAATGACTGATGGGCTGTTGAACGATCCCCACGGTTCTGGCATCCGACTTCGATCCCTCGCCCTGTTGCTGGCGGTGGCCGGAGCCAGCCTGATTCCCGGTTGTCGGCCTCCACGGCCGCAATTGCCTTCGATGGACGATGGCCCGGTGACGGTCTCTGCCGCCAGACCGGTGGAACGCGAAGTCATCGACTTTGCCGATTTCACCGGTCGTACAGAAGCGGAACTCTCGCTGGACGTGCGAGCCCGCGTCACCGGTTATCTGGTGCAATCGCCGTTCAAGGAAGGCTCGGAGGTCAAGGAGGGCGACCTGCTGTTCGAGATCGATCCCCGTCCTTATCAGGCACAACTGGATCAGGCCGATGCCGAACTGAAGTTGCGGGAAGCGGAGTACAAATTCTCGCAGGCGGAAAACCGGCGGGTGAACGAAACCAACAAGAAACTGCCAGGCACCTTCACTGCCGCGGAAGTGGAAGCCAAGCAGGCCAATGAAGACGAAGCCCTGGCGGCTGTGAATGCCGCGAAAGCCCAGGTGGAATCTGCCCGGCTCAACGTCGAGTTCACCAAAGTGACCACGCCGATCAACGGTCAGGTCAACCGGTTTAACGTCACCATCGGGAACCTGATCAATCAGGACCAGACGGTGCTGACCACGGTGGTGTCACAAGATCCGATGTACGTTTACTTCGACATGGACGAGCCGACCATGCTGCGTGTCGTTCGGCGGCTGATGTCTGCTCCGGCCGACCCGCTGGGTAATCAGAAGTTCCCTGTAAAAATGGGGCTGGCAGACGAAGAGGGTTTTCCGCACGACGGATTCGTCAACTTCGCAAACAACGTCGTCTCTTCCGGAACGGGGACCATCGCCCTCCGCGGCGTGTTTGAAAATCCCCCCGGCACATCCGGTCGCCGTCTGCTGCGGCCGGGCATGTTCGTCCGCATCCGCCTGCCGCTCGGACAACCTCACTCTGCCCTCCTGGTGACCGAGAAGGCACTGGCGACCGATCAGGGACAAAAGTACCTGTTGACGGTGGATGACAAGGATGTGGTGCAATACCGCAAGGTGACTACCGGTCCGCTGCAGGACGATGGCCTGCGAGTCATCGAAACCGGCTTGAAACCGGGCGAGCGCGTGATCGTCAGCGGGTTGCAACTCGCCCGCCCCGGCATGAAAGTCACCGTCGAAAACACGGACATGGCAGCCGGCAATGCGCCGTCCGCCACGCCGGAAAAACAGACAGAGACCGGTACGAAGAACGACACCGCAGCCCCCCAGGCAAAGGAATAAGCAGCAGCGGACGACAGACCGGAACCTGTTCATGGTCACCGTGGCTGGCCTGAATCTTCTGGCGATTCGCTGATCCCTGTTCGCTATTCGCTCGCTCCTCCCCCAGCAAAGCGACGCCTGTGATCTCGAGATTTTTCATCGATCGACCGATCTTCGCCGCGGTGATTTCCATCGTGATCACGCTCGCCGGCACGCTGGCGATGATCGCGCTGCCGATCGCCCAGTATCCGCCGATCGCGCCACCGACCGTGCAGGTCTCCTGCAACTATCCCGGCGCCAGCGCGCAAGTCGTGGCCGATACCGTCGCGGCCCCGATTGAACAGCAGGTGAATGGCGTCGAGGGCATGCTGTATATGTCGTCCCAGAGCGGGAACGACGGCTCCTACTCGCTGATCATCACGTTTGATCTTGAAACTGATCTCAACACCGCTTTGGTGATGGTGCAGAACCGGGTTTCGCTGGCGATGCCGCAGTTGCCGGACTCGGTCCAGCAACAGGGACTGACCGTCAAGAAGAAAACGCCGAACATCCTGCTGGCGATCAACTTCTACTCCCCGAACGGCCGCTACGACGACATCCACCTCAGCAATTACGCCACCATCAACATCAAGGATGAAATCCTGCGGCTGGATGGCGTCGGCGATGTCAACTTCCTGGGTCAGCGCGACTACAGCATCCGGGCCTGGCTCGATCCAGCGAAGCTGGCATCCCGCAGCATCACCGCCAACGAAGTTGTGAAAGCGATTCAGGACCAGAGTCAGGCAGCGGCGGTCGGACAACTGGGGCAGTCGCCATCGTCCGACACACAGATGTTGCAGTGGCCGCTGGACACGCTCGGCCGCCTGAAAACTCCGGAGCAGTTCGGCGAGATTATCCTCAAGACCGAAGTCGGGGAAGACGGCGCGGAGTCGCCCAGGTACGTGCGTCTGAAAGATGTCGCCCGCATCGAACTCGGTGCCCAGAACTACAACATGTCAGCAACCTCCGACGGCTATCCCGCAGTGGCCATCGGCGTTTACCAGCTTCCCGGAACCAACGCGCTGGATGTGGCCGAAGTCGTCCGCAAGAAGATGGAACAACTCAGCCAGCGGTTTCCGGACGACCTGGTCTATGCGATCAATTACGACACCACTCCGTTCATCCGTGAATCGGTGCGGGACGTCGTCAAGACGCTCCTGGAAGCCGTGGTGCTGGTCGGTCTAGTGGTGCTCGCATTCCTGCAGAGCTGGCGGGCCACGCTCATTCCGCTGATTGCTGTGCCGGTCGCCATTATCGGCACCTTCGCGGTCATGGCCGTGATGGGTTTCAGCCTGAATAATATCTCCCTGTTCGGTCTGGTGCTGGCTATCGGGATCGTGGTCGACGATGCGATTGTAGTCGTCGAAAACGTCGAACGCTGGCTGGAAGAAGGACTCACCCCGCGCGATGCCGCTGGCAAGGCGATGGACGAGGTCACAGGACCGGTGATTGCAGTCGCCGTCGTGCTGTGCGCGGTGTTCCTGCCCTGTGCCTTCATCAGCGGCATGACCGGTCAGTTCTTCCGGCAGTTCGCGGTGACGATCGCCGTCTCCACAGTGTTTTCAGCGATCAACTCGCTCACCCTCAGCCCGGCTCTGGCCGCCATCCTCTTGACCCATCGCAGCGGACGTCGCGATCCGCTCGCCTGGCTGCTGGATAAAACGCTCGGCTGGTTCTTCAAGCTGTTCAACCGCTCGTTCGAGTTTGGCACCCACATCTACACAAAGTTCGTAGGGCTCACCCTGCGATTCAGCGTCATCGGCCTGCTGATTTATGTCGGCCTGCTGGGACTGACCTGGAAAATGTTCACACTGGTGCCAGTGGGGTTCGTCCCCCAGCAGGATCAGGGGTGGCTGCTGGTCAACGTGCAGTTACCGGACTCCTCGTCAGTGCAGCGGACCAAAGCCGTGATGCACCAGATCGAGCAGATTGCGCTGAAAACACCGGGAGTCGCCCACACGCTGGGCATTTCGGGCATGTCGATCCTGCTGACGGCCAACAGTTCGAATTTCGGTTCGATGTTCATTGTGCTGGATGAATTTGAACATCGCCGTACGCCGGAACTGTACGCGAATGCCATCATGGCGAAGCTCAAGGATGAGTTCTCTACGGAAATTCGCGATGCGTCCATCCGTGTGTTCGGAGCGCCGCCGGTGCCAGGGATTGGCGTAGCCTCCGGCTTCAAACTGATGGTCGAAGACCGCGGCTCACTCGGGATGGCGGAGCTGCAGCGGGGCACCGATGCCCTGGTCGAAGCTGGTCAGAAACAACCGGGCCTGTTCGCCGTCTCCACCCTGTTTCGCTCGAACACGCCTCAGCTGTTCATGGACATCGACCGTTCCAAGGCCCAGGCCCTGCAGGTGCCGATCCAGGAGATCAACACCACGCTGCAGTCGTACCTGGGATCGCTGTATGTGGGCAACTTCAACGAATTCGGCCGCTACTGGCAGGTCAACGTGCAATCGGAAGGCGACTTCCGCGACCAGGTCACGGCCATCAACCAGTTGTACGTGAGAAACCTCAAGCAGGAAATGGTGCCGCTGGGCACGCTGGTCCGCATGAAGGATTCCAGCGGACCGGTGATGGTCACCCGGTATAACCTGTATCCCTCGGCCGCAGTGAACGGTGCCTGGTTGCCGACCTCCAGTTCCGGCGATGCAATCGCCACGATGGAACGCCTGGGCCGTGAGAAGCTGCCGAAGTCGATGAGCACCGAATGGACAGAGCTCACCTACATGCAGATCAAGGCCGGCAATACGGCGATGTACGTATTCGCAGCGGCAGTGGTGCTGGTGTTTCTGGCCCTGGCAGCGTTGTATGAGAGCTGGACGCTGCCGCTGGCGGTGATTCTGGTGGTGCCGATGTGTCTGCTCTGCTCGATCGCCGGCGTTGCCTGGCGGTATCTGGGCATGAACATTTTCGTGCAGATCGGCTTTGTGGTGCTGGTCGGTCTGGCGTGCAAGAACGCGATCCTGATTGTGGAATTCGCCCGGGCGGAACGGCTCCGGGGAATCTCTATTTTTGAAGCGACCACGGAAGCCTGCCGGCTGCGGCTGCGTCCCATTCTGATGACGTCGTTCGCCTTCATTCTCGGCGTGGTCCCGATGGTGATCGCCCGGGGGGCCGGCGCGGAAATGCGCTGGTCTCTGGGCACAGCGGTATTCAGCGGCATGCTGGGCGTGACCGTATTCGGCGTCGTACTGACTCCGTTGTTCTTCTACGTGATTGAAGGCATCAGCGAGTTGTCGCTGATGCAGCGGCGCGATGTCCAGGTCATCGGTTCGTTGCTGATCGGTGGCGGTGTGGGAGCCACAATTGGCTATCTCGCCCGGCAGGCAGAACTCCCGAACTGGCCGTGGATTACGGTCGGAGGCATTGGTTTGGGAATGCTGGCCGCGGCGCTGGTGCAGTTCCGGCCGCTGAAACGCATCGGTCGTTCGGTGCCTGTGGTTCCGCCGAAAGCCGGAACTCCCCTGGCAGAAGTTCCGAACGTGAAGCCCGCCGCCACTGAAGCCCCGTCTTCAGACGCTTCGCCGCCCGATTCATCGTCATCCTCGAGTGCCTCCTCGTCGACAGAGGAACCGTCGTGATCTCGCATTTCTTTATCGATCGACCGATCTTCGCGTCGGTGCTGTCCATCGTGCTGGTGCTGGCCGGCAGCGTGGCTGTATTCACGTTGCCCATCGCCCAGTATCCCGACGTGACTCCGCCGACTGTGGTGGTGACTGCCATCTATCCCGGAGCCAACTCGCAGACCGTGCGGGACACGATCGCTGCGCCGATCGAACAGCAGGTGAGCGGCGTCGAAAACATGCTGTACATGTCGTCGCAGTGCACCAACGACGGCACCTACATCCTGACGGTCACCTTCAAGCTGGGCACCGATTCCGACATGGCCCAGGTGCTGGTCCAGAATCGCGTGCAACTTGCATTGCCGGTGATTCCCGATCTGGTCCAGCGGCAAGGGATCAACGTCAAGAAGATGTCGCCCAGCACGATGATGATCGTGAATCTGGTTTCGCCCGACGACCGTTACGACAGCATCTTTCTCAGCAACTACGCGACCATTCAGATCAAGGATGAACTCGGCCGTCTCGACGGCGTCGCCAATGTTTCCTATCTGGGTCAGCGCGACTACAGCATGCGAATCTGGCTGGACCCGGTGAAGATGGCCTCGCTGAACCTGACGGCCGACGATGTCGTCAACGCCGTCAGCGATCAGAACCTGCAGGTCGCCGCCGGCCAGATCGGTCAGGAACCGGTTCCCGATGGCCAGCAGTTTCAGTTGACGATCAACACGCTCGGTCGGCTGATCGACCCTGAACAGTTTGGCAACATCATCCTGAAGGTCGGCGACGGCGCTTCACGCGGTGAATCGAGCGCGATCGTACGGGTGCGCGACATCGCCCGGGTCGAACTGGGTTCGCAGCAGTATGACCAGTCCTGCACGCTCGACAGCAAGCCGTCGGTGGCACTCTCCATCTTCCAGTTGCCCGGCTCGAATGCCATCAAGACCGCCCAGGGCGTGTATGCGAAGATGGAAGAACTGAAGCAGAAGTTTCCGGAGGGGGTGGACTACAAGATTGTCTATGACACCACGCCGTTCATCAGCGAATCGATCATGGAAGTCTTCAAGACGCTGCGGGATGCCGTCATTCTGGTGGCCCTGGTGGTGCTGGTGTTCCTGCAGAACTGGCGAGCCACGCTGATTCCGCTGATTGCAGTGCCGGTGGCGATCATCGGCACGTTCGCGGTGATGGCCGGCCTGGGTTATTCGCTGAACAACCTGTCGCTGTTCGGGCTGGTGCTGGCGATCGGGATTGTGGTCGACGATGCCATCGTGGTCGTCGAGAACGTCGAGCGCTGGCTGGAAGAAGGCCTGTCGCCGCGCGACGCCGCCCGCAAGGCGATGGACGAAGTGACCGGTCCGGTGATCGCCATCGCCCTGGTGCTGTGTGCGGTGTTCGTGCCCTGCGCCTTCATCGCGGGAATCACCGGTCAGTTCTTCCGTCAGTTCGCGATCACCATCGCCGTTTCGACGCTGTTTTCCGCGTTCAACTCGCTCACGCTCAGCCCGGCCCTGGCGGCTTTGCTGCTGAAACCGCACGGTGCGGCCCGCGACCCGCTAACGTGGGTGATGGACATGCTGCTGGGCTGGTTCTTCAAACTGTTTAACTGGTCGTTCGAGCGCGGCACCGCCATTTACACTCGTATGGTCGGCGGGTTGCTGCGGATCAGCCTGATCAGCCTGGCAGTGTATTGCGGACTGCTGTATCTGACCTATTACGAATTCAATCGCGCGCCGACCGGCTTTGTACCGCAGCAGGACAAGGGCTATCTGCTGGTGAATGTGCAATTGCCGGACTCTGCCTCCGTCCAGCGGACCCGCGGGGTAATGGATCACATTGAATCGATCGCCCGCAAGCTGCCGGGCGTCGCCCACACCGTCGGCATTTCCGGTCAGTCGCTGCTGTTCAATGCCAACGCACCAAACCTGGGTTCGATGTACGTGATGCTCAAGGAATTCGGCGAGCGGGAAGGTCACGGCCTGTCGGCCGACGACATCGCCGGCAAATTGCGTGAGGAAGTCCGCGAGCAGGTCCGCGAGGCGCTGGTCTCGGTATTCGGGGCGCCGCCGATTGATGGTCTCGGCACGACTGGCGGCTTCAAGATCATGATTGAAGACCGGGGCAACCGGGGTCTGGCGGAACTGCAGGAGGTCAGCGACCGGGTGGTGGCGAAAGCCAACGCTACACCGGGGCTGGAAGGCGTATTCAATACACTGCGGACGGAAACGCCGTGGTTGTATCTGGATATCGACCGCACGAAATGTCTGGCCCTGGGCGTACCGCTCAGCGACGTCTTCAGCACGCTGCAAGTCTATCTGGGCTCGTACTACGTCAACAATTTCAACGATTTCGGCCGGTCCTGGCAGGTGAATGTCATGGCCGACACCGAATTTCGCGGTCGTCTGCAAGACGTGATGCAGCTGAAGGTCGCCAACAAAAAGGGCGAGATGATTCCGCTGGCAACGCTGCTCCGCATTCGAGACATCACCGGCCCGCAAATGCTGATGCGCTATAACATGTATTCTGCGACAGCCGTCACCGGCAACCTGAGTCCCGGTACCAGTTCCGGCCAGGCGATTTCGCTGATGGAATCGATCGTCGACAAGGAATTGCCGAAGTCGATGGCCTACGACTGGACCGAGTTGACCTTCATGCAACTGGATGCCGGCAACACCGCAATGGCGATTTTTGCGCTGGCAGTGGTGTTCGTGTTCCTGGTGCTGGCCGCGCAGTATGAAAGCTGGACGCTGCCGTTTTCAGTGATTCTGGTGGTGCCGATGTGTCTGCTTTGTTCCGTGGCAGGCGTGCAATACGCCCGCATGGACGTGAACATCTTTACGCAGATCGGTCTGGTGGTGCTCGTAGGTCTGGCGAGCAAAAATGCCATTCTGATCGTGGAATTCGCCAAGCAGCAGCGGGAGGCGGGTGTACCGCGCCGGGAAGCCACGCTGAACGCCTGCCGCCTGCGGTTGCGTCCCATTCTGATGACGTCATTCGCCTTCATTCTGGGCGTGGTGCCACTGGTGATTGCGGAAGGTGCCGGGGCGGAAATGCGGCGGACTCTGGGTACGGCGGTTTTCAGCGGGATGCTCGGCGTGACGTTCTTCGGCATCTTCCTGACGCCCGTGCTGTATTACCTGATCGCCCGCGGGGAACCGCGAGTCGTCACCACCACCACACCCCCTGCACCGCCGCACGAGTGAAGTTCTTGCCAACAGCCGACGCTCGAATGACGTAACGTGGGAACGAGCGCCAGCTTCGCTTGCGATCCGCGCGACATTCTGCAATCGTTATGCAAGAATGTGGAAGAGGCCCCGGAATGACGATCCCCGGGCTTCGGCGAACTTCTGAGGGACATTACGGATGATGCTGGAACTGCGGAATGTCCGCAAGAACTACCGGGAGCCCGGTGGCCGGGTCGTGCCGGTGCTGAACGTGGCAGAATTCGGCCTTGAGAAGGCGGAGCAGGTCGCTCTCATCGGCGCCAGCGGCGGCGGTAAAACCACACTGCTGAACGTCATCGCCGGCATCACCTCGCCCGATTCCGGTGAAGTGAAGATCGGCGGCACCGACATCGCTCGCCTGCCGGAAGCCGCCCGCGACCGGTTTCGCGCCAGTCACCTGGGCTATGTCTTTCAAACCTTTCATCTGCTGCCGGCATTCACTGCCCTGGAAAACGTGCTGCTCGGCATGAGCTTCGGCGGTCGCCGGGCCGATCGCCAGCGGGCCGTGCTGTTGCTGGAGCATGTCGGTCTCGGGCACCGCCTGACGCACTACCCGGGACAGATGTCGGTCGGGGAACAACAGCGGGTTTCCGTCGCCCGGGCGCTGGCGAACAAACCGCTGCTGCTGCTGGCCGATGAACCAACCGCCAACGTCGATCCCGCCAACCAGCAGCGAATTCTGGATCTGCTGCGGGAATCGTGTGCCGAGCAGGAAGTTGCCCTGCTGCTGGTCACACACTCCATGGACGTCTCGCGGCAGTTTTCGCGTGTCGAACGGCTCGCCGACTTCAATCAACCGGAGACCACGACATGACTCTGGCTGCCATCGCCTGGAAAAGTCTGAAACAACGGGGTCTGTCCTCCTCGCTCACTGCCCTGAGCGTGGCTCTCGGCGTGATGCTGATGGTCTCGGTGCTCGTCATCGATTCCGTGCTGGGATCCGTGTTCAGCCAGCGTTCCATCGGCTACGACCTGATCATCGGTCCCAAAGGGAGCCCGCTGCAACTGGTGCTGAGCACCGTCTATCATGTCAATCCGCCGATCGAAAACCTGCCGTATCGCTACTACAAGGAGATTGAGAAAGACCCGCGGATCTCAGTCGCAATCCCTATCGCGATTGGTGACACCACGGAAGAGGGCGCGTTCCCGATCGTCGGCACGATCCCCCGCTATTTCCTGGAAGATTACGCCCCGCGGCGGAAGTTCCTGATCCGCGGCAACACGCTGCGGCAGCCGTTCGATGCTCTCATCGGCGCTCACGTGGCCAGGGTCAACGGCTGGGATATCGGTTCGACCTTCCGCATGGTGCATGGCGGAGCCGACACCGGCCACGTTCACGACGAACTGTTCACTGTCGCCGGTGTGCTGCAGGCGACCGGTACTCCCAATGACAAGTCCGTGTTCGTGCATCTGGACGGTTTTTACCAGATCCAGGGCCACGACAAGCCGTTCGACGAAGCGATCGTCCGCGAACGGGCGTTCTTCGGAGAGCCGCCGCTGAGTCCTCAGGAACTGTCCGCCCAGGTCGAGAAACTGAAGCAGAAATACAGCCACGACCACCACGATCATGAGGAGGGGCACGACCACTTCCACGGTGTTCCCGACCTGCAGAAGGAAGTCACGTCGATCCTGGTAAACTGCAAGACGCCGATTGCCGCCAATCTGCTGTCAGGTGAACTGAAAAAGGGGTTCCAGGCGATGGGCGTGAATCCCATCTTTCCCATGCGGCAACTGATGGATGACGTTCTCGGCGGCGTGAAACTGCTGTTGCTGGTGCTAACCGGCCTGATCGTGCTGGTGTCCGGAATTGGCATCTTCGTAAGCATCTACAATTCGATGTCCGCCAGGCAGCGGGAAATCGCGATCATGCGGGCGCTCGGAGCCCAGCGGAGCACGGTCCTGGCCATCATTCTGGCCGAGTCGATCATTCTCTGCCTGGGTGGCGGCTTGATCGGACTATTGCTCGGACATGGCCTCGTGTTCCTGTCCAGCCCGATGGTCGAACTCCGCACCGGCATCCTGATGGACCCCTGGACCTTCGATCCGCTGGAACTGGTCATCTTCCCGGTGTTGCTGATCCTCGGCTCGCTCGTTGGCCTGCTGCCCGGTCTCACTGCCTACCGGACCGACGTGGCAGACTCGCTGTCCGGCTGAGTCTGGTGTGAGGCGAAGACTTTTTAGCCACGGCTGGAACACGGATTTCCACGGATGAAGTCAATAACCTGGTGCGGCCCTGGTGATATTGTCCAGGCGATGTGGCACCAGGTTTCCAGCAGTAAAAGAGCGTGGTCTGAATCCGTGAAAATCCGTATTCCATCCGTGGCTAAAGAACGCCTTTCTGGCAGTCTACAGCTCGAACCGACATAATCCATGTAGCCATGCCCCTGCTCTGCCAACAGGAATCCTGAGTTGTCTGCGTTGCATCGCTGTTATGAACTGCTCGACCGAAATCGTTCCCGGGTGATCGGGGTGGACCTGCAGGAGCGGCTGATGGCAGCGATGCCCGATGCGGCCACTGTGATTGGCAACACCCGGTTGCTGCTGCAGGCTGCGAAGTTGTTCGAGGTTCCGGTCGCAATGACCGAACAATATCCGCAAGGACTCGGCGCGACCGTGCTGGAGCTCGCAGAGTTCGCGACCGATCGACCAGCGAAGACGGCCTTCAGCGCGGTGAATGACTTGCAAATCGGCTGTGTCTCCGATGCCGGGCCGGCGGGGATCGCGGACATTCGGGATCAGGTGGTCCTGACGGGAGTCGAGACACACGTCTGCGTCTTGCAGACGGCCTACGACCTGCTGTCGCGCGGCTATCGGGTCTATCTCGCCACCGACGCCGTCGCCAGCCGGTTTGCCAGTGATCGGAAGATGGCGATCACCCGCCTGCGCGATGCCGGTGTTATCGTGACGACGGTGGAAGCAATCGTTTTCGAGTGGTGTGCGTCGGCAAGCGATCCACAGTTCAAGGCGCTTAGCCAACTGGTGAAAAGCCGCGCGGTAAGGTGACATGGCCAGGAACGCACTCTCTGCAGTCTGTGAAAACGGAAACCATGGAACCCGCTCCTGCCCTGCTGAACCCGGCCAGAATCGCGGAACTGGAAGGTCTGGAACTCAAGGCCCGGTTAATCGTTGAAGGTTATCTCTCCGGCGCGCACCGCAGCCCGTACCACGGCTTTTCGGTAGAGTTCGCCGAGCATCGCGAATATGTGCCCGGCGACGATCTGCGCTATGTCGACTGGAAAGTGTTCGGCAAGACCGACCGCGTCTATCTCAAGCAGTTCGATGAGGAAACGAACTTCGCCTGCACCGTGTTGTTCGATGCCAGCGAATCGATGACCTATCAGTCGTCGGCGGCTCCGGTCAGCAAGCTGGAATTCGCCCGCTGGATCGCCGCTGCCATGGCGTACCTCGTCGTGCATCAGCGCGATGCCCTCGGGCTGGCGACGTTTGATCGCGCGATTCGCGAGTACCTGCGGCCGGCCAGCATCGCCAGCCGCTTTCGGGAGGCCTGCCGGTTGCTGGAGGCAGCAGATGGTCGCGGGGAATCGTCGATCGGCGGCACGTTGCAGCAACTCGCAGAGCGCATGACCCGCCGGGGCGTGGTGGTCGTGATCAGCGACTTCTTCGATGAATGGGATCCGCTCGAACGCGGCCTGCGGCACCTTGCGTTCCGTCGCCATGATGTATTGCTGCTACAAGTGCTGGACCCCGCGGAACTGGAGTTTCCCTTTCGCGAACCGACACGTTTTCGTGGTCTGGAAGGCTGGCAGCCGCTGGAGTCCGACCCGCGTTCTGTCCGCAAGGCGTATCTGCAGGAGTTTGAACACCATCAGGGACGGCTACGGGGACTGGCCCGGGAACTGAGTTTCGATTCCCTCGTCCTGCGAACCGACCAGCCCCCGACCCCGGCGCTCGCCGCCTTGCTGTCGACTCGCAAACTGAGACGCGGCGTTTGATTCGGGACATTCCTCTGCCAGATGCAGTTGTTTCCGAATTGTTCACTTTACGAAAAGTGGTCCGGCAGTGTGGCAGGCACTGAGTCCTCGAAGGGCGTGGCAATTCTCCATCATCGAGTAAACACGCCCTTCGAGGACTCAGGGGGTGCCGCCCGGTTTCTCTTCAAAATGCGTCGAGTCTCCGGGCAACTTCAATTTTCATCCCGCTTCAGATTGCCTCCACCGCCAATCCTGTCACAATAGCAGACGTTGATGGGTCGGCTTGTGATGGGAAGCGGAATCAATGCTGCGTCTTTCGGGTTCGCGACGACAATTGTGTGACGGTCTGTCCCGTCGCGATCTGCTGCATGTTGGCGGTCTTGGAATGTACGGACTGACGCTGGCGCAGGCACAGCAAGTAGCGCAGGCGGCGACTTCAGAGTCCGGCCTGCCTGGATTCGGCAAGGCGAAATCTTGCATCCTGCTGTATCTCTTCGGTGCTGCTCCCCAGCACGAGACCTTCGATCCCAAACCCGAGGCACCGGTCGAGATTCAGGGAGAGCTGCGGGAGATTGCCACGTCGGTCCCGGGTGTAGCGTTTGGTGAAGGATTGCCGCAGACCGCAGCCATCGCCGATCGCTTGACGACCATCCGCTCGATGACGCACCCGTTCCCGCTGCATTGCGTCGCATACGCCCTGTCCGGTCTGCCGGCCTATACCACCAACCTGGAAGCGGCACCGCGAGCACCGGAACACTGGCCCTACTTCGGCTCCGTCGCAGATTACTGCTGGTCGCGGAATCAGAAGGCTCAACAGCCGACGGGGGTTCCCCGGCATATCGGCCTGCCCTGGGTCTTCAATTCCCAGGTGGATGATCTGGGGTTGCTGGCCGGTCCGTATGCTGCTTTTCTCGGTCAGCAGCACGATCCCGTCTGGGCAAAGTTTGAAGGCACTCCCACCCGGGTTGCTCCCAAAGCGCGTCACGAACAGGCGAAGGAGTATGTCGATCCTTACGCCGCGGTCGATCCGCGTTGCCGGTTTGTGTTTGATGGCGCCGGGCGTTTCGCAGACCAGGTTTCACTGGACCGCTTCACCCTGAGGCAGCATTTGCTGCAGGAGATTGATTCTGCCCGCCGCACGGCTGATCTCGCGGCCGCCGAACAGTCCTACTCCGGACATCAGGCCCGGGCGGTCTCACTGCTCACCTCGCCGCAGGTGCGGGAAGCACTGGATGTTGAACGGGAGCCGGCCGCATTGCGTGAGCGCTACGGCCACACGCTGTTTGGTCAGTCGTGTCTGGCAGCGCGGCGGCTGGTGGAAGCCGGCAGCCGGTTCGTGACCGTGTTCTGGGATTCCTTCGGCACCTATTTCAGCGGGGGCTGGGACACCCACCAGAACCATTATCCACGTCTGAAAGAGTATCTGCTACCCGGCTTCGATGCCGCCTATGCCAACCTGATTCTGGATCTCGAACAGCGTGGCTTACTCGACGAAACCCTGGTACTGTGCCTGAGCGAACATGGCCGAACCCCGCAGATCGACTCGAAGCCGAAAGGCGCTGCCCGCCATCACTGGTCGCAGGTGTACTCTATGACGATGGCTGGCGGCGGGGTCCATCGTGGTGCGGTGATCGGTCGCAGCGACCGTCTCGGCGGCAGCGTGGCGGACACGCCGATTTCCCCGAAAGACATTCACGCGACGACGTATCACCTGCTGGGCATTAACCCGGAAACCTTGATGTACGATCGCCAGAATCGTCCACTGCCCATCGCCGGCGAGGGACACCTCCGTCCGGAACTGCTGGCATGACTCAAAGGATCGCCGCAGCGTCGATGTCCGCATACACCGTGGAAGACGAAGTCCCTGTCGAGGCTTACGGCAGCCAGATCTTCCGGACTTCGCGAAAATGCGGCAACCAGCGTTCGTACTGGGCCGGTGTCAGGATTGCCTGCATCTCCTGCTCATAGCCGGCACATTCGGCGTCCATTTCCGGATGAATTTCCGCCTGCAATTCGTCAAACCGCTGATGACGACGGCGGACGACGTCCTCGACTTTCGGAATCTGCTCGGCGGTTAACCCCAGCGACGCCGTCAGTTTCTTCATCACCAGTTCCGGAATTTCTTTCGGATTTTCCCGGCACCAGAGCAAATGGGCGTGATACCAGTAGGCATACCCCGCAGCTCCGCTGACCGCACCTGCCCCGAAGATGACGAGCAGGCTGAAGATCCAGACCACCGGACACAACCACGATCGCGACGGGGTGCGCGTGAGGACGCAGGGAGTTTCACCCGCTGGCAGCATGGGCTACATCCTCTCCGCGAAAGCCACTTCGATCGGACGGAAGGCTCCGCCGGCCGGATCGGACAATGAGGCAGACAGCGTCCAGACCGCAACCAGCAAGGATGCAGCGACCAGACTGCTGGCACCGGCCGCCCAGAGGACGTAACGCTCCTGGGGAATGATCGAGACCGGCTGACTGACTGCGATCCGCTGCAAGACCGGAATCACGACATTCACAGCCGGGGCCTGCTCGCGACGGGCGGCCTGCAGCAGCTCAGTAAACGCAGTTGCGGGGCGGTGAGAACTCATGGCGACGGGATCAGCAACGGAAGACAAGGAGCCGGAACGATGACGATCAACAGAATCCGTGACCGCAGAATCCTCACGGGAGGATTTAAGGAACGGCGATTTCATTCCAGCGGCTCCTTGATCAGCCGCGCCAGTTTGGCCCGGGCCCGGTAGGCTTGCACCTTGACCATCGTCCGTGACCAGCCCGTCAGTTCGGCAATCTCTGCGATCGATTTTTCTTCCAGATGCAACAGGGTGATGACCAGCCGGTCGCGCGGCGGCAACTGCTGCAAGGTCGCATGGACCCGGGCAGCGGCTTCCGATTCCTCAAGCTGCCGGCTGATCTCCGCTTTCATGACCGGTTCTGTGGCGGCATCCAGAGCGACCACACCGCGGGCTCGCACGCGGGACTGCGATTTCCAGTGCCGGAATCCGACCCGTGTGGCGATGACCTGCAGCCAGTGAAACCAGGGGCTGCGGCCGGCAAAGGTTCGTAACTGGAAATAGGCCTCCACAAACACGGTTTGCACAAGATCTTCATGAACTACGGGATCTCGCGAAAATCGCCACACGTAGCGGGCGATCGCCTGCTGATGCCGCGAAACCAGCCGTCCGTAGGCAGCACCGTCCCCGGACAGCGTCAGACAAATGTCTTCCCAGTCGGCAGCTGCCGAATTATCGGGAGAGGTCGCGACGTCACCGGCCACTGTTGCTGCTGCTAAGGGAGTCGCTGCCGGCGAGACAGCTGCAGACGTCACTGCTGTCGGCAATACTGCCGCTGGTTTTGAACCGGCGGAGACCGCGGTCGATCGGCGCGGCGCGGACGACACCGCCGGACAGAACCACTGCATGGGTTCTCCGTGATGTGCCAGATCGCAGACGCCGGCTCCCGTCATCAGCCCTTGTCTCCGTTTATCGTGATGAAATCCGTTGGATACAGCTCGACGAAAACAGTGAACCGACTCTCACCTTATCCACCGAAGCAGAATGCATTGATTTTTCGACTGCACACAGTCTCTGCCGGGTCTCTGCTGGAAGAATCTGCTGCAGGATTTTAACAGGTTTCAGACAGCACTGCCTGGAAGAATCGTAGCTAACGTATTTTCAGCCGCCAGGCATTCTGCACAAACGCTGACGACCGGCGACGTCGACCGGAAAGGTGGCTTGCGACCCAACTGCGGCAGGGGTTAAAAGCCGAGGTCCGCGCGACCACCTCCCCGGTCGAACACGCTGGCCGCTGGAATGCGAGAGCGCGTCTGATCCCTGGACGGCACTTCTGCGACAGATGTGCTCCGGTCCCCGGGGGTGGTTACAGCTGATGCTGCCAGCGGGAGAGAATTTCTGTCAGCCGCACATACTCTTTCGACCTGGTCAGCGTTGACGCCTGCTGCAATTCCCCGGTCAGTGTTCCCAGCAACAGACGTTCGATCTGTTCCGCCAGCCAGGCAGCGCGGCGCGCTGAAAACGCTTCCTGCAACCGATGAATTTTTGCCTGAAGATAGCCGGTTCCCGAAGAGGCTGTGGCGGAAATTGCCGATTCCCCGACAGTGGCAGTCGCGGCCCCGGCCACGACGTCGCCAGCTACGTGCATCGCCCCCTGCATCAATCCCTGGGTCGCCAGGTGGGCCGCGGCTTCCCCGACCGGTAACCCGATTCCAGTGACTCCCAGCACAATCGTGAGCATAGGGCGAGCCGCCGCGGTGGCTTCGTCCATCCGCTGCACCCACTGGAACAGCTGCGGATTTTCCTGTTGAAACGTCTGCAGTTCGGCGGCGACGGTCTGTTCCAGCAGCGTCTGAAACGGAAAGTCGTCATGTTCCAGTTCCAGTTGCTGCAGCAATCCGGATCGTGAGATGCCGGTCAATCGCTGCTCAATCCGCTCCCGCAGCAGGGGTTGGCCCAGATCCGACAGCCATTCCAGCTTCTGATAGACCTTGCTGACCGCACGCAGAACGGCAGCCCATTCCCGTTCGCGATACGATTCCCAGGGAGGAACCGCCGGCCCCTGCGCCCAGTCCCGCACCCAGCGGAACGGAGTCAGGATCGCACTGCCCACCGTGTCGTAGGCCTGATGAACAGCTGCCGACCACCCTTGCCGATGAGCTGCCCACCAGCGACGCACCTCGGCGATCAGCACACTCGAAGGGGGCACCGGCCAGTTATCGACCTCGGCCAGTTGATGGGCGGTCAGCACCTCGGCGGCTGTCCGGAACTCTCCGCTCCGGATCGCCACTTCCCGCAAATACTCCGGTAATCCCGCGCGATCGTCTCCTACCAGTTGCAGGGCACCGCGCAGCGTCTGAAACTTGATCTCCTCGAACCGCAACCGGGCAAAGACATCCTGCAAACGCACGGAATTTTCCGTCACGATGCTCCCGGTGGCAGTTCCCGCTTCTCCCGGTTGCCAGTGCCGCTCCTGAAATTCCAGGGCGATGGACTCGGCCGCCTTGCGATCATTGGGAGCCAGATAGACATACAACGGCGTCAGACCGGTCTCTTTCGAGAACGTCGACATCCAGAGAGGCCAATAACTTTCGTCATCCGGCAGTTCGCACTGATTGAAGACCACCACCGCCGGCTTCCCCTCTGTGGCGGCCTTGCGGAAGAACTGTTTCACGGCGGCATCGTTGTACTTCTGCTGCGTCAGCACGGCGACCAGGACATCCGCAGCCTGGCGAATCGCATCGGCGCGCATCCAGTTGACCGGAGCATCGCTGTCGACATCGGGAGTATCGATTAACAGCAGATTCTGCGGCACCGTCGCACTGGTTTTCCAGTACAACCGGTGAGTCTCATCATCTTCCAGCGCTTCGGAGGCATCGTTCCATGAGCGGATTTCAAAGGTAGGAAACAGTTCCTGCAAATCGTGTTCGTCGGCAAAGCCCTCCGGCAGCAGACACACCGGGTGCTTCGTCCCGGACGCCAGCGGGCTGGACGCGCTCGCCCGAAACCCGGCCAGATGGTTGAAGACGACACTTTTGCCGATATTCGTGCCGCCCGTAACTGCTACGACCAGAAACGGGCGTTGCCCCAGCTGTGGCAGCAATTTTCGCTGCAACAGATCGAACCATTCGCGGCCGGACAAGGGAGCCAGACGCAGGGCAGCGGCATTCGCTTCCAGCAACCGCAGTTGTGACTGCATCTCCGGCGCGAGATCCGCAAACCCTGCAAGTGTCGCCGTCATATCGATCCTGTTCGCGTCCGGTGCCGATTCCATCGCCTGCGGTAGTGCGATTCCTGACCTGTCACTGCGGAAAATGCAGGTGCGACAGGGTATCACCAGAATCGGGAACAGTTACTGCGTCGTGGTCACCCGTTGGGCGACGAAACCGAATTTTCGGCCAATCAGGGTGACGGTCCCGGCCATCGAGGATTTATCTTTGGTCCACAGAAAGGCATCGACCATCATCTGGGCGTTAGCGAGCGAAATCGTCAATTTCAATTCATGGGGCGCGGGTCCGAGTTGCCCCAGCATTTCATAACGATTTTGCAGTTCGTCCGAAATAAACGTCCCGGACACGCGATCGACGTCATCGACGGTCAGTTCCCATTCACCTTTCCAGCGTCCATCGATATCCACCTTCCACGTCCCTGCGAAGTCCTGCGGAACTACGCCTTCGTGGGCAGCAGGATCGTGCCGCGCTGCCGCATCCGCGGCCGGCAACAAGGAGGCCTTTAATGGCACCAGCACGGCATCGCCCACCGGCTTCAGGGCGCCCTCAGCGGTAAATTCCACATCAGCTCCCTGATCGACAGGAACGACCTGGCCGATGTCGAAACTGAAGCCGAAGCCGGGAAACAACATGACGTCCTTTCCGGCGGCAGTGGTCAGATCGGGTCGATCGATCCGGTAGGTCACAAACCTTTCCAGCACAACGACAGGAGTCGGTTTCGCCGCTCCCTTGCGCAGCCCCCAGCCGACGAGCGCTTTCGCATAATTCCCGTTATTGGTTTTCACCACCACGCACGGACTGCTGAGCGTGGCAGACAGCGGCTTGATCTTCCCCACGTCAGCCAGCGTCATCTGGTCCACCGGCGGAAAGGCGTCCAGCGCCTGGCGCAATTCCGGTTGCGCATGACGATCGAAAACGTCGGCCGCCGACAAGGCGGACACTGATCCCGGTCCCAGTAAACAGCCGACACACAGCAAGAACCGCATAGGTCCAACCTTTTTCCGCCGCTGCGGATGTTGACAGGTACTTCGGCCGATCCCGCACAGGCAGGAAACTACCCCTGCGTGGATTGTTTGATCCGACCAATAACCGGCTTCGCCCGACCACATTCCGTTCTTCCGACTGCTGCATAGTAATCTTCTGCGTGAGCCAGGGCGAGATATTCACCGGGATCAGTTGGCCTGCGGTTCACAGGTATCACGGATCAGGCAGTCATCAGCAGGAAACCGCTGGATTCCTGCTGATGACCAGTGCGGTGGTTCTTTGTTCTGCACCACGGGTTTTCCGAATTCACCACTGCTGACGGTTGTCGCTATCCTGCGCCCCAATGTACAAACATTCGTTGATGGGCATCGATGGTCATGACTTTCCAGTCTTTATCACCGGGATGCCACATCACGTCTGCTGAATCCATCTCTGTCCTGCAGTTCATCCGGGAGTCACTTCATGGCATCGCGCTCCAACCGTCGGGAATTTCTGAAGACCACCGCTGCCCTGGCAGGAGCCGCCCTGCCCTACTGGTACACCTCGGCACAAAACCGGGCCCTGGGCCACGCGCTGGTTAATGATCGCCTGACCCTGGGCTGCATCGGGACAGGAGACCGCTGGAATGGCGTCGGCCCGGCGGCCATGAATTTCGCAGACTGCGTCGCCGTCTGTGATGTGGACAAGGCCCATGCAGAAAAGGGGAAGGCGAAGGCCCTGGAGTCCCGCCAGAAGAACGGCAAGGATTATCAGGTCGACCTCTATGAGGATTATCGCCAGTTGCTGGATCGCCCGGACATCGACGTGGTCACGATCGTCACGCCCGACCACTGGCACTCGAAAATTGCCATCGAGGCAATGCGAGCGGGCAAGGATGTCTACTGCGAGAAACCTCTGACGCTGACCATTAATGAAGGCAAGCAGATTCGTAAAGTTCTGGAGGAAACAAAACGGGTCTTCCAGGTGGGCACGCAACAACGCAGTGAAATGGGCCTGCGGTTTCTGCAAGCCGTGGCAATGGTGAAGGATGGACGCATCGGCCAGGTGAAGCGGGTGATCTGCAATATCGGCGGCTCGACAGATTCCGGACACATTGACGAGGCTCCGGTTCCAGAGGGGCTGAACTGGGAGATGTGGCTCGGCCAGGCTCCGAAGGTCGCCTACCGCTCCAGCACGACCGCCCGGACCTCGAACAACCGCTACCCGGCGTCACGCTGCCATTATGAGTTCCGCTGGTGGTACGAATACTCTGGCGGCAAAATGACCGACTGGGGCGCTCATCACGTGGATATCGCTTCCTGGGCCCTGGGGATCGATGAAACCGGCCCGACTTCAGTCGAGGGTGTGGCGAAACATCCGTGCGAGTTCAAGAATGGCATGCCCACACGCGACGACTGCTATAACGCCGCCGTCTCTTTCGACGTCACGGTGATGTGCCCGGGCGATGTCGAGATGCACATTGTCAGCGAATCGGCCGACGGAAACGGCATCCTGTTTGAAGGGACGGAAGGCCGGTTCCATGTCAGCCGCGGCAGCATGAAAGGCAAGCCGGCGGAAGACCTGGCGAGCAACCCGATCACCGAAGAGCGGATGATGGCACTCTACAAGGGCAAGCAGCCCGGCAACCATATGGGCAATTTCTTTGAATGCGTGCGTGACCGCACCGATCCGATCTCGGACGTGTACTCGCATCACCGGGCGATGACCACTTGCCATCTGGCCAACATCGCCATTCGCCTGGGCCGAAAGCTGCAGTGGGATGCCACGACGGAGCAGATCGTTGGCGATGCGGCTGCCAATCAGTGGCTCGGACGCGAACAGCGAAAGGGCTACGAAATTGATGTGGCGCTGTAACAGGCCCTTGTCAGACCCGCACCTGTAACGAATCCTGAAAGCCGGGAGGCCGCTCTTCCCGGCTTTCTGCTTGAATCCAGTTCCGACGGAATTGCCCATGTCTCCATTGCCGCCGCCCCCCTTCTCCGGAATCGCCACCTTCGCCCGGATGCCGCATCACCAGAATCTGGACGATGTTGACGTCGCCATTCTGGGCGTGCCCTATGACAGTTCGACCTCGAACCGGAGCGGTACACGGTTCGGCCCGCGGGCAATTCGAGAACAATCCCTGCTGCTGTGGGGATATAACAACGCACTGGAGGTAGCCCCCTTTGAGGCCCTGAAGGTCATTGATCTGGGAGACGTCGACGTGATCCCGGTTGACATCAAGGCAACACATGCCGCCATTCAGGCGCAGGCGGGAACGGTCCTCGAACGGGGGACAAAACTGATCACCCTGGGCGGTGATCATTCGATTTCACTGCCACTGTTGCGGGCACACGCGGCACATCACGGACCGCTGGCAGTCCTGCATTTCGATGCTCATCCCGATACCTGGGATTACGAATACCCGGGGCATCCCTACAGCCATGGGACGCCATTCGTGCGGGCTATCGAAGAGGGATTGATTGATCCGGCCGCTTACGTGCAACTCGGTATTCGCGGCCCGACCGGGAGTCCGCAGGATTACGCGGATGCCCTGAAACTCGGGACACGGATGATCACGCTCGATGAATTTCGCACGCGTACGATTACTGATGTGCTCCAGGAAATCCGGTCACGAATCGGTTCACGTCCGTTGTACGTCACTCTGGACATCGATTGCGTCGACCCTGCCTTCGCGCCGGGCACCGGCACTCCGGAAGTCGGCGGACTGACCAGCTACGAACTCCTGCAACTGGTCCGCGGACTGAAATCCCTGAATACGGTGGGCTTCGACCTCGTCGAAGTCTCGCCGCCGTACGATCATGCCGGAATCACGTCCATCCTCGCAGCCAATCTCGCCTTCGAGTTCCTGTCACTCCTGGCACTGAGTGCCAGCAAGTAAACCGCATGGACGATCGCTGCCGGGTTCGCATTTGATTTGTCGCGCAAGCAAATGAATCACCACTTTAATCGCGCGAACAAACCCATCCCGTCAGAACGAAGGCCAGCGCTGCCACGGCGAACATCCGGAATTCACCACCCAGAATGTACTTTTCAGTGATCGCCCAGCGGAGCGTGGTGAAGCCGGTCAGAAGTCCGCCGAAAACAGCAATGGCGCGGCCCAGATCCCTGCCAAACAGTCCGGCCAGGATGCCGCAACCTTGCATCGATCCGGATACCCTGCCTGGAGTCTTCGGATTTGAAGCGGTTTTCGAGCCTGAATCGGTCGGCATAAGGGCATCCTCCTGGAATTCAACGTCAGCGGCCGGGGTATCATACAGCAATGATCCCCGCAGCGTGGTGCGCAATTCTCTCGCACAGAGGAATGGCAAATCCGCCAGCGATGACGGGAGCGGGAGCGATCGGGAGCGGGGCACGCTCGGGTGCCCGGATGAGAGGGACAAGATGAGGGGGCTCAAATGCAGACAGCCGGGACGATCGTGAGATCATCCCGGCTGTCTGGAATATCAATAGGTTGGTGAGCAGTGAGAAACAGCTTTGCGG
>VFQN01000899.1_pt1 | contig 52969 bp, 51 predicted proteins | sample 3512371 | NCBI WGS metagenome assembly VFQN01 (sample SAMN10412370, study PRJNA504923) | tailings metagenome | isolation source: Replicate 2 from Balatoc abandoned mine | place: Philippines: Itogon, Benguet | collected 2017-08-28
GCTTTTGGGCAGCGAGTTCCGACACAACAAGGCCCGTTAAGGGCGCGTTGAGAATTCCGGTCCGGAAATGGCCGCACGCGTTCAGGTATCCCTCTAGATCCTGGGCGGGTCCCAAGATAGGCAATTCGTCGGGAGACGCCGGCCGAAGGCCCGACCAGACACGCTTGACGCCAACGCGGTCAAGCATCGGCACGGCGCGAACGGCGCCGGCGGACAGCGTCCGCATGGCAGATGACGTCACCCCCGTGTCGAAGCCCACTTCCTCGGTCGTGCTGCCGATAATGATCTCGCCGTGCTGTTTCTGGGCGAGGTAACAGTCGGTTGTCGACACGCTTGCGTGGAGAACCTTCGGTAATGTCTCGGTGCCCACGATTTGCCCGCGCACGGGATAGACAGGAATCTCGATCCCCGCCATGCGGCCTATCTCAGCCGCCCACGCGCCTGCGGCATTGACGACCATAGCGCATGACAGCGCACCGGCTGACGTTTCCACTCCCGTGACTCGGTTCCCCTCGACGCGAAGCCCGGTCACTTCGGTGTGAGTCAACACCGTTCCGCCAAGTGCCCGACACGATTCGCGGAACGCGTCGGCCAAACGATAAGGATTCACCTGGTCATCACCGTTGAACCGAAGCGCGCCACGGGTGTTCCGGGTCAAAGCAGGTTCCACCTTCGCGAGTTCCTCTGGCGTCACCCATTCGCTCAGCGACCTGCCGCACGGGCAGTCTTTCCACAGCTGCCGAGCGAAGGCCTCATCACCGTCGTCGTACATCAGGAACAGCAACGAATTCCTGTCGTACTCGATGTCCATCCCGGAAAGTTCGCGCAAATCATTGGCGAGCTCCGGGAACAGCGCATTCGACGCCATCGCGAAATTGAGAAAGCTCTTGGGCATTTGCGGGGGGGCGTGAGTTCCCTCGTGCGCCGTACCCTTTGCAAGGCGTGCCTTGTGAAAGATCACGCCGCAACCAAGTCCCACCGACTCACCAAGGGACCACAGTCCTCCGGCCGAAGCCGACGTCGCACGTCCCCTTTTCGGAAGGTCCACGAGAGTGACACGCAGGCCCTGCCGTGCTGTGTAATAGGCCACTGCGGTGCCGATGACCCCGCCGCCGACGACTACAACATCCGCGGTCTTGTTCATCGCTTTGCCATTTCGTCTTCGGTCGCATGCATATTCGCGAGCGCGCCGAGCGTCACGGGAGTGACCGGTGGCCGAGGATTGATTCGTCCGGCGGACGATGGGTCGTATGCGAGCGCGCTACTGAGAACCATCGCGGTCGATGGTGCGCAGTTTCGACCTTGGCATTGGCCCATCCCGAGTCGCGTGAACAATTTCACTGACTGAAGATCAGCCGCACCATGACTGATCGCGGCCGTAACCTCACTGAGCATCACTTCCTCACAGCGACAGACCAATGTGTCGGGTGCCGCGAGAGCGGTCAGACCGGGACGAATACGCGACATCTCATCGAGGATGCGTCGAATGCCGGTCAGGGATCGCAGACGCTTCAGTGGTCCTGCTCGCCTCTGGCCGGCCTCCGGCTGATCGATCACGCCTGCCTGCGCTGCGGCCGTTATGCCGGCAATGCGTCCTTCCTGAACCGCCACCGCTGATCCGGCAACCCCGGCTCCATCGCCAACTGCAAATAATCCAGGACGCGTCGTTTCCATGAACTCGTTGCGCACTGGCAGCCACCCTCCGAGCTCGTGCACGTATTGATGCTGGCATCCAGCGCTTTCGGTGAGTTGTGTGTTCGGAACGAATCCAAAACCCACGACCACATGATCGACGTCGACTCGAATTGCTCGCTCCCTTTGCGGAGTCCAGTCGATCGAATCGACCGGGCCATATGACGCTTCGGTAACTCGCTGATCGCCACGTGCCTCAAACACCGTGTGATTGAACAGCCATGGGATGTTTGCGCGGCGCAGTCCGCGCCAGTACTGCCAGGCGTCGCGCAGAAGGTCCCACTCACCAAGGATCTTCGGCAGTTGCGCAGGTGACCACGATGGTGCGCCCGCCTCCAGTACCGCAACGACCTCTACACCGGCTTTATGTAACTGATTGGCGACGACGAGCAGAAGGGGCCCTGTTCCAGCGACAAGCGCGCGACGTCCGGGACGAATGCCGAGCGTCTTCACCAAGGTTTGAGCACCACCAGCGGTAATCACGCCGGGAAGAGTCCACCCGGGAAACGGAACTGGCCGTTCGTACGCGCCACTGGCAACGATCAGACGATCAGTTCGCTGCGTAGTTGAGGCGCCTCCGGTCGTCCACACCACCTCGCGCCCGTTGTCCCATAACCCGATCACCGCAGCTCCGGAGACCACTTCGACCCGGTCTGCGACGGTTGCGAACTCGTTTCGCAACCGTTCGCCCCGCTCGAAGTCACGCCCTAGGAGCCCCGGTTTCGAGATTCTAAACTCCGCGGGAGGTGGACGATAAATCTGGCCGCCCAAATGTGCGGCCTCGTCCACCAAAGTGCAACGCAAACCAGCACGAGCGGCCTCTATCGCCGCCGCCATTCCGGCTGGACCTGCGCCTACCACGATGAGGGACTTTGGCGCACTCACAGAGGGGTCCATTCGCCGTCACCCATCTGTGTTCGCACCGACATCCCTGCGCTGACTCGCGTCTGGCATGTGCGAACGTTTGCGATCCCGTTGATCTGCATTACACAATCGAAGCACACACCCATCCCGCAGTACACGCCGCGGGGCTCGCCGCGTCTCGCGGTATGCCGGAAGGCGTGTCTACCCGTTGCCAGCAACGCGGCCGCGACCGTTTCGCCCTCGTAGGCGCGCAACTTCTCGCCGTCAACGTCGATGTCAACAGCTGCACCGCGCACAATCCCATCCCGTATACGCCGGTCTTCCATGTCTACGTCTCGACCGCTTGGAAGCCAGCTTTATCGAATGCACTCTTTAGTCCTTCAAGCCCGATGACACCCGGCTCGTACCGCACGACGACATGCTTTTGGGCCACCTTCGCCGTGACATTCTGAACGCCGGCGACTTGCGACAGCGAAGACGTGATCTTCTCGGCACAACCGCCGCAGACCATTGTCGGCACGGCAAATTCCGTTTCGGCGAGCGCCGGCGTTGGCATAGCTGCTTCTGCACGGCGGAGGTCGATCGACCGGATACGCAACGTATTCACAAGAATCGCAACGATGCTCGTGACGATGAAGAAGATCGCTATCACGGGCGTGATGAAGCCGGCGGCGGCCAGAATGATGCCGATTACATTGGCCATAACCGCCAAGCCAACGTTGACTCGCATCGTCTGATAGCTGGCGCGGCCCAGGATGATGGCACCAGCGATGTCGCGGAGCCGATCGCCCAGCATCACTACTCCGGCGGATTCGATCGCGACGTCAGTACCAGCGCCGACGGCAATACCCACATCCGACTGGACCAAAGCCGGACCATCATTGATGCCATCACCGACCATTGCCACGCGGTGTCCGGCCTTTTGCAGCCTCTCGACTTCGGTAACCTTGTCGGCTGGCAGTAACTGTGCCCGTACATCGTCAATCTCGATGCCCGCTGCGATGCTCTTCGCGACGGCTACGGTATCTCCGGTGAGGAGCATGGTTCGAATACCGAGGTCCTTCAAATCGCGCATCAGCAGGTTCGCGCCAGGGCGCGGGGTGTCCTGAAGGGCCACAACTCCAACCATCGTCCCATCGCGAGCGACCAGGACAGGAGTCTTGCCCGAGAGGGAAAAGTCTTCCGCCGCGCGCATTACGTTCGCGGGAACGGCAACGCTGTTGGTTTGGAAATACCGCAAATTGCCAATCAACATCACAGAGCCCGATGCGGTCGCGCTCACGCCCTGACCCGCCGTTGAGCGGAAGTTGCTGACAGGTGCTGGTTCGATACCCTGGGCCTTGGCATAGAAGGCAATAGCTCGCCCGAGAGGATGCTCGCTGTTCACCTCGACGCTGGCTACTGATCGCAGAAGGTCGGAGGTTGGCACCCCGAACGGAACAACGTCAGTGACGGTCGGTCGCCCGTATGTGAGCGTACCGGTCTTATCAAAGACCACGGTATCCACTCGAGACAGCTGCTGAAACACTTCGCCCGACTTGACCAGCAGACCAATGGCAATTCCTTTGCCGCCGGCGATGGCCGCCAGCATCGGAGTCGTCATGCCGAGCGCGCACGGATAACCCATGATGATGGTCGCCAGCCCAATGACTGCGGCTTGAATCAGATCCTCGCTGATCAGCGCCCAGCCGACGAATGCCACGATGCCAAGCGTGAGCACGGCGGGCCCGTAGTAATTCATCAGCTTGTCGGCCAATAGTTCGAGGGGAACCTTGCGATCAGACACCTGACTCATCAGACGAATCAGTTGGCTCAGGAAGCTTTCCTCGCCAACCTTGGTTACCCTGATCTCGAGTATGCCGTCCAGGTTCAAGGTGCCACCGATGACGCTCGTGCCGGGCTCTTTCGCCGCGGGGACGGATTCGCCAGTGAAACTCGATTCATCAACGCTCGCGAGTCCCTTGAGCACTTCACCGTCGAGCGCGATGCGTTCCCCGGGGCGAACCACCACGGTCTCACCCTTCGAGACATTCTTGACGTCGACCTCGACCTCGGCGCCCCCACGCAGGACGCGGGCCCGCGGGGGTTGCAAGGACAGCATGCCGCGAACGGCTTCAGCGGCCTTTAGGTTGGTCCCCAGCTTGAAGTAGTTCGAGAAGATGTGGAGCGCCATCAGCCACGCGGCGACAGGTAAATAGTTGGGCCACCGAGGATCGACGATCGACAGCGCACCGACCACCAGCGAGCCCCACGCGGCCGTCGAGAGGAGCACATTGGCGTTGATGACCCCCTTGCGGATAGCAGCCAATGTCCTGACGAGCACTGGCTTCCCCACCCAGATGAGAACGAAGAGCGCCAGCGCAAGGCTGAAAAGCGCGCGCGGCTGTGCCGGTAGTCCGAACACATTGATCGGATCGACCAGCACGTCGACAGCGGCGAGGCCCATCCCCAGAAGCCCGCGCCATCGAACCATTTTGTAGAACGCCTGATCCTTCGCGAGCTGTTGCTGGTGCGTGTCCGACACCGGATAACCGAGCGCGTTTACCGCATTGGCGAGCGCCTTCCGGCTCGTTTTCGAGGTATCAGCCTCGACAAGCACGACACCGTGCACAAGATTGACGAGCACGCTCTGCACGCCCGGGAGCTTTTTGAGTGACTTCTCCACGCTCATGGTGCAGAAGGAGCACATCATGCCCGACGCTTTAATCTGAACCGTTTCGTTGGCCATCTGTCCTTCTTCTCCTAGAGCAACGCTGCGAACGTCCTGGCGTAGTACACACTTACCAAGAGCAAGGCGACTGCACTGAACACTTGAATGCTGCGGCTCCATAGACCGAAACGTGTGAAACGGGTCACCGCACTGGCGAGCAGCCCTGCGATGAGAAACGGAAGGCCTCGTCCGATCCCAAAAGCGAACGCGAGAGCAAATCCGTATTCGGGCCGCGCGTTGGCTGCTGATACCGCGAGCAACAACAGCAGCGGTGCGACGGAGGTTCCGAGGCTGAAAATGAAGCCGTAACCGAACGCGCCGATGACGCCCGGACGTCGCAGCGATTCCAATTGAGTGACCTGCAGACGTGGGCCCCAGAATGCAGCCACTGCCGCCCCAAACGAAACGACGGCCATAATGAGGGCCCAGTATTGCCCGAACGACTCCGTTGCGAGCGCCCCCAAGCGGCCCGCCAGAGCACCAAGCACTGTGAGATTAATCACGATGCCCGCAAAAAATGCCGACGCGATCTTCAGACCTCGCCGGCGGTCCTGCGCCTCGGATGCGCCGGCCATGCTGGCCATGCCCAGTCCCATCGGTAGCGTGCACGGGCACACTGCGCTGGCGACGATCCCTGCGATGAAGCTGACGCCGAGCGCGACGAGGAGCCCGTGACCAGTGCCAGTTTCCCGAAGAAAATGCTCGAGCATCAGCGTTGGGCGGGCACTGGCGTTCCCGCGCTGTAACCCAGTTCGTTGATTGTCTGTACCAGGCGGTCTGCGTTCAACCGACGTGAATCGAATCGCACGCGTGCATTGCGCTCGCCGAGATGCACTTCGACCTCGTCCACGCCGGCAATCGCCTTCAACGTCTTTTTGACCCGCGCGGCGCACGCGACGCAGGACATGCCCTCGACTGGAATCCGGACGGTCTGCGTTGTTTTCGTCCCCGGGGCGACGTCTGCGGCTTGCATTGGGTTCGCCGCTGCGGGAGGATTCGCGGCCGGACTCGGCGCGCTGGAATCACTGGTTGATGGCGTATCTGGTGCGCACGCCGAACCAAGACCTCCAATTGCGAGTGCTGCCACGATGGCGAGGGCGCCTTTAGCGTTGGACATGGGTTCTCCTCGACGATGTGATGTCTTCCTGCTTCGCAGCGTTGATTGGATCGTCAAACGCCTCGAGAATCGGACAGGTCGGTTGCCCACGCCCGCAGGCGCAACTATCCACCAAGGTCGATAGCGCGCTCCGCATCGCCTGCAGCTGGGTCAGCTTCTCGTCGATATCGCGTATTCTGGCTTCCGCCAGCTGCCTAACTTCTGTTCGACGTCGGCCGTTGCCGTCGCGCAATGCGATGAGCTCCTCGATCTCCGTGAGTGTGAACCCTAGATCCTGCGCTCGCTTGATGAACCGAATCAGTCGCACGGTATCTGGCGGGTATTCGCGGTACCCCGAAGCAGTTCGGTGCGGCTTTTCAAGGAGCGCGCGTCGCTCATAGTACCGAACCGTAGGTACGCCGACACCCGCAGCTTCAGCGAGCCTGCCGATCGTGAGTCCAGCCATCGGATCCCTTTCTCAGAGCAAGTCTAAACGTTGCATTTAGGTGCAGGGTCAAGCCCTTTTTTTGATAGGGACCGACCCTGTCCGACCACCACTTGACCTTCAAGTTGGGATGAAGCTGTCTACTGATCCGATGGGCTGGTTGTTGATCGGGCAGGTCGCGAGGCGTACGGGCCTGAGCGCGCCAACCATCCGGTACTACGAGGAAATTGGCGTAGCAAGCCCAAGCGTTCGGTGTTGGGCTGTCGCCGCTACCGTGCGGACGTGATCATTCAGTTGCGATTTATACAACTTGCTGCAAGAGCTCGGACTGTCGCTCGACGAGGTGAAGCCGCTACTCAGGCTCATCGGCAGTGCGCCGAAGCCTGCCGGCGGTGTGCGGCTTCGTGCCGCGAAATGGCAGCGTAACCTTCATCACTCCGTTTGCGAGCCGCTCCGCCACGTTCACGTCGACCGGAGGCTCGCCCTTTGAAGACGATGGCCATCCAGACGCTCACTCCCGAGGAAGTCGATGTAAAGCTGCTGAACGCTCGTGGACCTGTCATCCTCGATTTCTATCAGGCGGCCTGCCCGCCGTGTCGCGCGCTCGAGCCCCGACTCGCCCGCATCGCTCAAGAGTATCCACATCGGGTTGCAGTGTACCGCTTTGACATCGAACCCGATACGGCAGTTGCCGATCGCTTTCAGGTCAAGAGCCTGCCGACGGTTCTTATTCTGCAAGACGGCCGCGAAACCCAACGCCTGGACGGGCTGATTACCGATGATCAATTGCGTACGGCATTCGAACAATCGAGCCGTGCGCATGAAAGAGACCCGAGCCGTGAGTGAGACGTGCGCTCCGCACGGCGCGAATACCTGCTGCGACTGCCATCGGCCGGCACATTCCTGATCTCCTTTCCAGGCGATTTGGCGCGCCCTCACCTGGGTTCGGCGTCGTCGTCCTCATCGCTGCGGTGATCGCCACCCCCGCTGTTTCGCAGTGAAGGTGAACACGTCTCGCCCAGACGGGGGTCTTGAGGATGAGCCCTAACCCGCTGGAGGCAGCACAAGAAACCGCTTGTTGTGACGCCGGAACCGCATTCCCCTTGACCTTCAAGTCGCCTTGAAGGTGTGTACTACTCGTGAGATGGCCGGACTCCTAATTGGTGAGGTCGCCGAGCGGACGGGGCTGAGCGCCCCGACGATCAGGTACTACGAGAGCATCGGACTGGTGAAACCGCCTGCGCGTTCGGACGCGGGCTACCGTCGATACAGCGACACGACAGTTGAGGAGCTTGCCTTCATCAAGAAGGCGCAGGCCCTCGGGTTTTCCCTGGACGAAATCGCCGAGATTCTCAGGCTGAGTCGCGCGGGGACAGCTCCCTGCGAGCACGTGCTCGACCTGGCGCAACGCCACCTGGCTGCCGTGGACGAGCGGATTCGCCAGCTCACGGCATTTCGAAAGCAGCTCGCGGCACAAATCGGGAAATGGCGCGGGAAGCGACAGCCCTCCTGCGGAGGCTTGTGCCAAATCATTGAGACGGCCGATCCCGCCATCACTGAGGTGCCAGTGGCTGTCTTCAGATCGCGGACCGAGGGTGCCACGAATCGACCGCGAAAGCGGGGAGGGAGGACGTGATGCGTGAGTCACAAAACGCTCGGATGCCCACCAGCGCGGGCGTGGCTCGAATCGCGTTATTCCTCACACTGCTCGTTGCCGCGGCGTGCAGCCGCGCAGGCGATGCCCCGGGTCAGTCTGCGTCCGGTGCGGAACGCACGACGAACGCCGCAACGCTCAAGACGGTCAGCGTTCCCGTAGAGGGGATGATCTGCGTGGCTTGTGCGGCGAAGGTGAAGACAACTCTGAAGGACGTCGATGGCGTGCGAGCAGTTGAAGTGAATTTGGAACGCCGTGCGGCGCGAATCGAGTACGACCCCGCCAAGGTCGATGTCGCGCATCTCACCAAGACGATCAACGAACTTGGTTACAAGGCGGGAACGCCCATCTCGCCGGAAACGCGATGACGGTAGAGGCTTTTCTCCAGGGATTCGGGTCCAGCCTGACGGACGTCAGCGCCTACAGCCTTGCGATCGCCACGGTTGCCGGCATCGTCGCTAGTTCGGTGTGTCCGTGCACGCTTCCTATGGGGCTGGGCATGGCAGGCGTCGTGGGCTCGTTCGAGAGCGAGTCGCGACGGCGTGGCTTCGCGATCGCGTTTGCCTTCTTCACGGGCATCGTGGCGAACTTGACGATTCTCGGCCTGATAGCGGCGCGACTGGGAGCCGTTCTTACGGAGTCCTTCGGAAGAAATTGGGCGCTGCTGATGGCGGCGGTATCGCTCGCCGCCGCGGTTGTCGCGTTTTACGGGCCGCGGCTGCGCGCCGACCAGCTCGCCTCATTGCGGAAACCCGGTGTTGTCGGCGCATTTGTTTACGGGTTCATTTTCAGTTTAGGAACCTCGGCGGCACCACTGTTGGTTCTACTGACCGTCGCGGCAGCCGAGGCCAACCCGGCGACGGGCGTGCTGCTCGCGTTGGCATTCGGCATAGGCCGCGGGCTGCCGTTCCTGCTGGTCGGGCTTTTTGCCGGTGTGATCGTCCGCTTCACGCAAGTAGGTCATTGGCGTCGCGCCATCCAGCTGATGAGCGGAACGGCGCTTTTAGCCCTGTCGGTGTACTACACGAGGGCGTATCTCGCGCTTCTCTAAGCGAGCGTTTTTGGAGTCCTAACGATGGCAGTCGAAACCGTTCAACTTAAAGTCTCAGGTCTGATGTGCTCGTTCTGCACGATGAGCGTCGAGACCGCCCTAAAGCGATACGACGGCGTCAAGAGCGTGCTCGTCAATCTGGTCCACGGCATCGTGCTCGTCGAAGCAGACAGCTCGCGGATTACACGTGAGGAGCTCGTTACCGCGGTCGAAAAGCTGGGCTACGACGTGGCGACATCCGAGGTACAGCAGTTCGCGACCGACGAGGGGCTTCACACGTTGATCCGGAAGCGCGGCACGATTGGGATGACGCTCGCAGTCGCCGATCTGCTGGTCGATCCCCTGAACATCTTCGGCCTCGCCCAGACGGCGCGAGGGTGGATCAGCTTCGCGGTCGCCGCATTCGTGTTGCTATGGGTCGGCTATCCGATTCTGCGGAAGACGATCCTGGCCGTGCGTCAGCGCGTCATCAATGCCAATGTGTTGCTGTCGGCAGCGGCCTGGGGCTCGTTCGCGGTAGGAACGGCGTCTCTTTTCGACCCCCGGTGGCCGAACTTCCTGCCCGTGGCGGCATGGCTGATGTCGCTGCACCTGTTTTTTGGTTTCTTCAAGCTCGATGTGCGGAAGAAGGCGGCTGAAGCGGTTCGCAAGCTCATGGCCTTACAGCCGCCCCGTGCGCGAGTCATTCGTGGCGAACAGGAGATCGAGGTCCGAACGAGCGAGATCGCTGTTGGCGAAATCGTCATCGCTCGACCAGGTGAGTACGTCCCGCTCGATGGGGAGGTCGTGGAGGGCGCGGCCAGCGTTGACGAGTCCAGTTTCACGGGCGAGTCGGTCCCAGCCACAAAACAGGTCGGTTCGGACGTGATCGGCGGGACTCTCAATCTCGACGGTGTCTTGCGGGTGCGCGTCACGAAGGTCGGCACCGACAGCTTCTTGAGTCAAATCGTCCGCCTCATGACTCAGATCGCGGAGCGCAAACCTCCGATTGAGCTGCTGGCGGACCGGCTGATGAACTACTACGGTCCTGTCGTATTCACCGTAGCGTTTATCGCGTTCGCGGTATGGCTCGCAACCACGGGGAACTGGGTGCAGTCCGCCCTCATCCTGCTGACGGTCGTGATCATGGGATATCCCTGTGCGCTCGGCATCTCGACGCCGATGCTGGCAGCCATTGCGGGCGGCAAGGGCATCTCCATCGGTCTGTTGGTCAAAGCCAGCGAAGTCTTTCATGGCCTGTCTATCGTCGACACGATGGTCCTCGACAAGACGGGCACGCTCACCCATGGGCGTCCGACGGTCACTGACGTCGTGCCATTCGCCGGGGATCAGCAGCAGTTGCTCGCGCTCGCAGGTTCGGTCGAGCAGTTCTCGGAGCATCCGTTGGGCCAGGCGATCACGTTCTATGCACACCGCGAAGGCGCTCCGGTCGCTGCGACACAGGAATTCCGAGCGTTCCCAGGGAAGGGTGTCGCCGCGGCAATCGACGGTACTGAAGTGCTGGCCGGCAAGCCGGCGTTCATCAAAGAGCGGAACATCGCCATCGGGCGTGAGGTAGACGAGACCATCGACCGCCTGGGCGCACAGGGAAAGACAGTCGTGGTACTTGCGCGAGCGGCAGAGGTCGTCGGGCTGATTGCCCTGCAGGACCAGCCGCGAGAGAGCGCGCCGCAACTCGTGGCCAGGTTGCGCGCGCGGGGGATAAGAACGGTGATGCTGACCGGTGACTCGCGCGTGGTGGCGGAGGCTGTCGGCCAACGCCTCGGAATCGACGAAATACACGCGGAACTGCTGCCGTCCGACAAGGTCACGGCGATCGAACGCCTCCAGAAGGACGGCCGCAAAGTAGCGATGGTCGGCGACGGTATTAACGATGCACCGGCATTGGCGCAGGCCGACGTCGGGATCGCGATTGGGGCCGGAACCGATGTGGCGATCGAGTCCGCGGGCGTGATTCTGATCGGCGATCGCCTCGAGGACGTCACCAATGCGCTCACGCTCGGGAAGACGGCGTACCGGACGCTGACAGTCAATGTCGTCATTGCCGTTCTGTTCAACGTGATCGGGATGGTACTTGCCGCGATTGGTCTCATCACGCCGATGTTGGCGGTCGGCTGGATGATCCTGAGCATCTTCGCCATTCTTGTGAGCACGCTTCGCGTCCGTGTGTTGCCTCTCGAGCGGCACCAAGCGGGCGAAGCCGCATCGCTGGCAGAAGTCGAATTCGCGGTCCCGAACATGGTCTGCGAGGGATGCGCCGAGAAAATCAGCGCGGCCTTGCGTGCGGTTCCCGGCGTCCGCGACGTGAAGCCCAAGGTGCGTCAGAAGCATGTGGTTGTTCACTACGAGCCCGGCCGAGTGAAGGAGCTGCAGCTCAAAGAGGCAGTCGCCCTGGCTGGTTTCACTGCTGTGGAGACGTAAAGGTTTTATCCCGGGCTTGCCCTTCAAGCCACTTGAACGCGTAAGCTAGTTCGAACTGATGCCCGACCCGAAGGGATTCGAGGCAGCGTCGTACCAATGTTTAGGGAGACTCAATGTTCAAGCGAATGATCTGCATCGTTGGCCTGGCAGGCTCGTTATGGGCACTGCCGACGCCGGCGTCTGCGCAGATGACTTGAAGCGGCTGCGCGAATCCGTACCTGCCCGGGTGGCGGGGCGTATTGACAGATGGTGTTGCGGGAAGCCGGTTCAAAGTGGGCGTTTGGTTGGTTGCCGAGGATCGCGATCGCGCCTACGACGGGTCATCGGAACTCGAGAATACGATGCAGGAGCGTACGCGGATCACCGTGCCGCTGCTGACGCTCGACCTTCGGGTCACGGAGCGGTTTGGAATGCAAGCCGCCGCCAGTGTACCGGACGTGACGCGCTCTGCTGTCGTGCCGCGTCCAACTGGCGCTCTGAACTTCAGTGAAACGTTCAGCGGATTGGGCGACACATCGGTCGTCGGCTGGTACAAGTTGCGGCCGATTCGCCGCTGGTACCCGGTCGTGAACCTCGGAACGTCTCTTCCGACTGGCAAGACCGAGGCGCCGCGATTCAGATCCGAACTGCAAGATGGCAGTCTCGTGCCGATGTCACGGCTGCAGCGCGGCTCCGGGACTGTGGATCCGATTCTCGGTGCGAACATCGCTCGGCGATTCACGAAGCTGACTGCGTTCGGCAGCGTGGCGGCGCGCCTGCCGGTCTACGAGAATGGGGATGGCCTCCGCACGGGTGCCTCAGCCGAAACGAACGTGGGCGTTGCCCGTGAGCTCGGTCATCACCGGGTGACCGGGTTGGTTCGAATGGGCTGGCTGCATCGGCGGCAGGACGTGTTCCGCGGCACCCGTGTTCTCGTCGGCGGCGGCAACTGGCTGTACGTCACGCCGGGTGTCGGAGTATTGGTCGGCAAAGGGGTCAACGTTCAGGCGGAGGTAAAAGTACCCCTTTACCGGTCTCTCGCAAATAAACAACTCGACTCGCCTGCAATATTCCAGTTCGGTGTCAGCAGGGCCTTCTGAGGTCAGCAGGGAGAACGACATGAACAACACGTTTGTAATAGCAGTAATGGTGCTGATGACTATGTTCGGATTCGGAAATGAAGCAACTCAGAAAGACAAGCCGACCGACGGCAAAACTGCCACCCTGAAGGTGGAAGGCATGGCCTGCAACGTGTGCGCCTCGCGCGTCGAGAAGACCGCACTTGCGATCGAAGGCGTGAAGGCCGCGAAGGTCGATCAGCCGAAAGGCATCGCGGAGATCACATTCGATCCCGCGAAGACAAGCCCGGACGCGGTCGCAACCGCCATCACGAAGCAGACCCCGTTCAAGGCTGAAGCATCGAAACCAGAGCAGAAGAAGCGCTGAAGTGCGACGTCTGCGGTTGTCACACCATCCGCGACCTGCCTGTTGTCTGCATCTTGTGGCGCCCGGCGCTCTGACAGCACGCGACGAAGGGCTGTTTGCAGATTGCGACGGCGAGCCGACACGCATGAAGAGATCACCGACGGCAGCGCCTAGCGCACTTCCAGTCCATCGGCTGGCGGCAAGTCGCCGAGCACTTTGACGAATCGTCGGTGTGCCGTGATCTCGCTCCGAACGCTGAGCGCCATGCACACGACAGTCGGCGCGGCCACAGTCGCAAGCGCGGCGTTCGGGAAGCACCTGGGCCCTCAACCTCAACGCGCCGTTGGGAGCACCAAGAGCAGCATTCGGCGGATCAGTCCCTGTCGGGCTGCGCGCGCGCGTTCGTCCGCGAAGTAGCTCGAGCACATAGTTCGCAGCTCGCGGGAGTCGAGATCGCTCGCTGACCTTCTCAACGTGCTTCATTCGCCTGGCTCACACGCTTCGATCCCCCGAGCGCCTCGATCGTCGGACACTCCGGTTCCCCTGCAGCCGCGAGGGCTCGGTCACAGGTCGCCAGATGCTCGTTCAGCGTCCGCCGAAACTCTCTCAATTCCTTGATGCGAGCATCTACGTCCTCGATTCGACGGGTCAGCAGGTCGCGGACTTTTCGACAGGACGCCACTTGTGGCCGGCGTTGCCGGCTAGTGAGCAGTTGCTGCACGTCATCAAGTGTCAATCCGAGCGATTGCGCCTGCTTGATGAACTTCACCTGCTGCACCGCATCGTCCGTGTACAGGCGGAACCCGCCTTGCGTGCGTGGCGGAGCGTTCAGCAGGCGCCGCTTCTCGTAGAACCTGAGCGTCTCGACTGAGACGCCGGTCTGCTGCGCGATCTCACCGATTCGATAGTTTCGTGATGCGTCCATCATTGATGCTTCCTTCCGCGAGCTCGGCTTCGATGCGCTTCAACGCCGCGATGACGTCACCGAGGCAGCAGGCTCCACGCGGGTTGCGGATGTCGCACGCGCACCGTTCTGCCGCGATGTGCTCCCGAATGCGATCGACGACACCGGCACGCCCGCTCTGGGTAATGTCGTAACGAATCACCGTTTCGGCCTCTCCGAAGCAGTAGCAGAGCAACCGTGCACCCGGTGGCTGCTTATGCCAGACAGGCACCCTGATGTCCTGGTTGCCGAAGCGGTCGCCGGCGTCGCCGAAATACACGACGTCGCACGCGGAATTGCCGCAGAAGCGATAGTGCGTCAGCTGAACTCGCCTCAGCGCGATCTCAGTCAGGAGCGCCTTGACGGTCTGGAGCTGCACCGTTGCTCCCCGCTGTCCGCAGGCAGGACAGGTGCGCGCACCAGGTTCAGCGGCGGGACGGTCGCAGCAGTCAGCCATCGTCCATGAGTATCAGCCCTGAAGTGCACTTCAGAGTCAAGGGTTTGATTGCGAGCTTCAGGCTGGAGGACGTACTTCAAGGGGCGCGTTCATAGCATGTAACCGATGTCCGAGGCGCCGGTGGGGTACGCGAAGATCGCGTCCTCCAGCTCCTTCGCGGTGCGCCCCGTACGGATGGCGAACGCGAAGACGTTGATGACTTCGTCTGCGTGCGGCCCCACCAGATGCGCGCCGAGGATGCGGCCCGTCCCTTCTTCGACGAGCACCTTGAATCCGTACGTCGGCTCGACGACGCGTCGCGCGGTGTACCAGCCTGATGACTTCTTCGCGCGCGTTCGACACTTGAGTCCTTGAGCCTGCGCCGACGCTTACGTGAGACCAACTACTGCGATCGGAGGAATCGTGAAGGCGACGCCCGGCACGCCGAGGTAATTGGGCTTTCGATGATTGCGTTTCAGAATGTTCGCGGACGCAACGCGCCCGTCGTGGGCCGCAACGGGCGTGAGCGGCGGGCCTGTGGCCGCGGCATCGCCAGCCGCGTAAACGGCAGGGTTGGACAAGAGCGCAAGGGCGCAGTTCGTCGATCCAATACTGTTGCTGCGGACCGATTCGCTTCCTGCTTGGGACCACTGGCTCTATGAACTAAAGCTCGACGGATACCGAGCGATTGCTTTCACACGGAATGGTGTCGTGCAGCTCCGCTCGCGGAACGACAACGACTTCAACGGGCGATACCCGGCCGTCGTCAATGCTCTGGAGGAGTTGCCGGACAACACGGTGATCGATGGAGAGATTGTCGCGTTTGACCAGGAGGGTCGCCCGTCATTCAGCGCGCTGCCGAGCTACGGCTCTGCACCGGGGCCGGTCGTGTACTACGTGTTCGACGTGATGGTCCTCGCTGGGAAGACGTTATGCGCGAGCCGCTGTCGAAGCGGCGCGAACTCCTCGAGAAGAAGGTCCTCCCGCGGGTGGCCGAACCAGTCCGGTACTCGGCCCCGCTGGACGCGGACCTACCCGTCCTCATCCACTCGGTAAAAGGTGGACGGGTTCGCGGGCCTCGTTGCGAAGAGGTGCACCAGCGTTTACGAACCAGGTCTACAGACTGGCGCGTGGATGAAGATGCGGGTGAACTGCGGACAGGAGTTCGTGATTGGAGGCTACACGCGGGGGACGCAGACCTTCGACGCGCTAATCTTCGGCTATTACGAGGGCGACAGACCGATCTACGTTGCTACGAGTGCCCGTTGCCAATCTTTCCAGAACCGAGGAGTGGACGATGGGGGCAGGCCAGGACAGGTGGAACCGGAAGCATCGGACCGAATGTCAGGCCCGTGAATCGGGATCGGGAGGACATCGTTAACAATCGCTCCGTGATCGACGCCCACCACGCGCGGCATCGGTGGGAGGTGATCGTCGAGCCCGACCCTGAGCAACTACTGCTCGTCGTGATCACGGCATATCCGATAGAATAGCGGGGAAATGAAGGACTGCTACCTCGAGGTCACGTACCGTCGCGGCGGACCGCTGGCCGTGTACCACTACCTTCCCCGAGAGGCCCACGAGAAGAGCGCACGGAACGGCCGCGTCGAGCCACGGCTGGTGATCGACTATTCGGCGGACGAGCGGCCTCCTGGGATCGAGATCACAGCTCCGTCTCTCAGCGAAGTGCGCCAGGCCCTCGGTTATCCGACCGTGAGCCGGGCCGACCTCGCCTTCCTTCTCGCGGCATAACGGCCACCGCAAGTGAGAGTCGTAGCGATGCCCGACGCTGAACTCGCGATGGGGGGAATGGCGTCGAGCGCTTTGCGATTATTGACCGGTCCTTCGGTCGCTATCCCGCGTGAGGCGTCCGACACGGACGCTCGCTCGCGTGCGTCGAGGTCGGTGCGGCAGAATGTCCACGGGGCGGATCGATAGGTGCCGAGCCTCAATCTGCAGCAGAACCACAAGTCGGTCCGCGCCTACTACGCGGAGCTCCAGCAATACTCGCTGCTGCACGCCACGCACGAGGGCGCCGTCAGCGCTGCGTTCGGTACGCTGCTTCAGGCTTGCGCGCAGCAACACAAGTGGACGCTCATCAACCAGTACGAGATCCGCCGCAAGCGGAAGCTGTTACGTGTGGACGGCGCGCTCGTAGACCACTGGTCCCTAACTCACGGTTTCTGGGAGGCGAAAGACCAAGACGACGACCTCGCCGTCGAAGCGAAGAAGAAAATCGATATCGGTTACCCAACGAGCAACATCCTCTTCCAAGCCCCAGACCGCGCGATCCTCTACCAGAACGGCAAGCGCGTTCTCGACGAATCTCTCGAGAATCCGCACATCCTCGTTGACGTCATTAAAACGTTCTTCGGTTACGAGGAGCCTCAGTACGAACGTTGGGAACAGGCAGTCGCCGAATTCAAGGACCGAGTGCCCGAGCTTGCTCGCGCGCTCGAGAAACTCATCGAGCGCGAGCACGGGTACGCACACTTCAAGCCCGCCTTCGACCGGTTCGCCCAGGTGTGCCGCGCGTCGCTCAACCCGCAGCTCACTGACGACGCCGTCGAGAAGATGCTTGTCCAGCACGTCCTGACGGAACGCATCTTCAGCGGCGTCTTTGATAATCCCGACTTCGTTCGCCGCAATGTCATTGCCCACGAGATCGAACTCGTGGTCGACAAGCTCACCCAGCGCTCTTTCAACCGCAAGCAGTTCCTGGGTGGCTTGGACCGCTTCTACCGTGCCATCGAGGAGACCGCCTCTACCATCGACGCGTTCGAAGACAAGCAGCACTTCCTGAATTCCGTTTACGAGCACTTTTTTCAGGGCTTCGACGAGAAAACCGCCGACACTCACGGCATCGTCTACACGCCTCAGCCAATCGTGCGCTTCATGGTGAAGAGCGTCGAGGAAATCCTTGAAAGGGAGTTCGGCACATCGTTTGCCGCACCCGGGGTCCACGTTCTCGACCCGTTCGTCGGCACCGGCAACTTTCTCCTGAGCGTCATGCGGGAGATCCCGAAGACACGCATCCAGAAGAAGTACGCTTCTGAGCTACACGCGAATGAAGTCATGCTCCTGCCGTACTACATCGCATCGATGAACATCGAGCATGAATACGCAGAGCTTACCGGCGAGTACAGACCTTTCGAGGGTTTGTGCCTCGTCGACACCTTCGAGCTGGCGGAGGATGTCCAGGGTATCTTCGCGGCCATGGCTGAGGCGAACACGAAACGTGTGGAAGCGCAAAAGGTGGCGCCCATCACCGTCATCATTGGCAACCCGCCTTACAACGCGTGGCAGCTTGACGAGAACGATCGCAACAAGAACCGCAAATACAAGGTCGTTGACGGCCGCGTCGCCGCAACCTATGCGAAGGCGTCTAATGCGACGCTCGTGAACTCCTTGAGCGATCCGTACGTGAAGGCGTTCCGGTGGGCGACGGACCGGCTTGGGGACGAAGGTGTCCTTGCGTACGTGTCGAACAACAGCTACGTCGGCCAGCACGCGTTCGACGGCATGCGACAGCACCTCGCACAGGACTTCGATGCTATTTACGTCGTCGATCTCGGCGGCAATGTGCGAAAGAACCCGAAGCTGTCCGGGACCACGCACAACGTATTCGGCATCCAGGTCGGCGTGTGTGTTGGGTTCTTCGTGCGGCGGAGGAGCGGGAACGGGATCGGGGCACGGAGGGCGGAGATCTTCTACGCCAGGACCGGGGAGGATTGGCGCAAGGAGCAAAAGTACGAGTACCTCAACCAGGCTGGCACTGCGTCGAAGCTGGACTGGACGCGCATCGAGCCGGACGAGCGCAACACGTGGTTGACCGAAGGGCTACGGGCGGAGTTCGACTCGTTCATCCCACTCGCCACCGACGCGGACAAGGGACATGAGCCGAAGTCTGTGTTCGGGCTTATCAGCAACGGCCTCCAATCCAACAACGACGCATACGTATTTGGGTTTTGCAGCGACGAGTTGGTGCGTCGTGCGAAAGCGATGGTCGACGCGTATAACGACGAACTTGTGCGGTGGAACGCAACGGCGAAGAAGTCGAGGGACGTCGATGCTTTTCTGAAAGTCGACGAGCGTGTCCTGAAGTGGATTCGAAAGACCAAGCGCTACTTCGCCCGTAGCGAGCCAGCACTCTTCGACCGTGCACACATCGTCCGCTCACTGTACCGCCCCTTTGTCAGGAAGAACCTCTTTTTTGACCGGATGTTCTCGGAGGACCTCTACTCTCTGCCGCAGATCTTTTCGGTCAGTGACCGGACACAGCGCGCTCTTGTCGTGAGCGGCGTAGGGATGCGCTCTCCGTTCTCGGTCCTGGCCACTCGAGATGTCCCAGAGCGACACTTGTGCGCGAGCACAGATACCTTCCAGGTTCTTCCGTGGATCGCGGGCGGAGACGACGCCCCGCGTGAGAACGTCACGAATTGGGCACTGGCGCAGTTCCGCGAACGCTACGGGGACCCGAGGATCACGAAGTGGCAGGTCTTCCACTACGTCTACGCCCTGCTTCACCATCCGGACTACCGCACGCGCTATGCGGCGAACTTGAAGCGGCAGCTCCCGCGCGTCCCATTTGCGCCCGACTTCCACGCGTTCGCGACGGCGGGGGAGAAGCTCGCGGAGCTCCATCTCGACTACGAGCAGCAGCATGAGTATCCCCTCAAGCGCGTCGAGAACCCGGATTTGCCGCTCGAGTGGAGGGTCACAAGAATGCGCCTGTCCAAGGACAGGACGAGTCTCGTTTATAACGAGTTTTTGACGCTTTCCGGGATCCCGCCGGAGGTATTTGACTATCGGCTCGGCAACCGGTCGGCACTGGAATGGATCATCGATCAGTACCAGGTGAGCACCGACAAGCGCTCGGGCATCCTTGATGATCCGAATCGCGTCGACAACCCGGAGTACATCGTGCGGCTCGTCGGGCAGGTCGTGACGGTAAGCCTTGAGACGATGAAGATTGTGAAGGAGCTGCCTCCGCTCGAGGTTTCTGCGACCGCGGCGCTGTCTATATCAGCGGACATTTCGCCCAGTGGTTCCCGAACTCGGAGTTCTGATCCGCAGGATGTGCCTACACCCTGAGGTTGAGAGTCCTCGCGCCGTCAGTCGAGTGATCAGACGGAACACCTTGAACGATGCCTTGAGACGATGACGTTCTTCCGGTGTCACCCTCACAGTAAGTCTGGCCAGAGTTCGCGAGTGTCGATTTCGGATCTTGTCGTCTATGATGCTGCCAGCGCACCGTCAGCGTTCGAGAGCGAAAGAGAGACGCTGTCCACGAGGTGATTACTGGGGGAGCTGTAAACGATGGTCAACGGCGACGATCTAACGCTATCGCTGGATGCTCTAATACGCTCACTTGCGGTACGCGGCGGCAAGCCGATCGCAGTGTTCCTCGGAGCCGGCGCATCGGTCAGTTCCGGAATCTCTTCCGCCCAGGACTGCATCAACGAGTGGAAGCGGGAGATTTTCTTAACGAACAACCCGCACCTTAGCGATCAGTTTCGGGAACTCACCGTACCGAGTGTCCTCGACCGCATTCAAAAGTGGCTGGAGCAGCAAGGCGGCTACCCAATTCAGAACGACAGCTCCGAGTACGGGTTCTACATCGAGCGCTGCTATCCAATCGCTCGAAATCGACGTGAGTTTTTTCAAGCCAAGATCGACAGGGCTGTTCCAGGCTCCGGGTATGAACTGCTCGCGTTGCTTGCCGGAAAAGGCCGAGTGGATTCTGTCTGGACCACGAACTTCGACAACCTCACCGCGCGCGCAGCAACGGCCGCAAATGTGCCGGTCTACGAGGTCGGCCTCGATAGTATCAAGCGACTCACGGAGGCTGCGACGCGGAACGGAGTGCTGACTGTCGCGTTGCATGGAGATTATCGATACGACGCGCTCCGAAATACGCCGGAGGAGCTACGCGCGGCGGACGAAACCATGCGAGCGCAACTTGTGCGTCACGTGAGAGATTTGCCGTTGCTGGTGGTTGGCTACAGCGGACGCGACGCGTCCGTCATGGAGTCCCTCCGGCAAGCCTACGAAATGCCAGGACCTGGCGCGCTGTACTGGTGTGGGTACTCGGGCGCACCGTCCGAACCAGTCGAAGCGTTGATTCGAGTGGCCCGAAGGAGCGGCCGGACCGCGTACTACATTCCGGCACAAGGTTTCGATGATCTCTTCTGGCGGCTCGGTGTTCAGACACTCCCACCCGACGATCAACAGCGAGTTCGAGAGCTGTCGCCGGCGAGCAAGTCAGACGCACCTCGGAAGGCCTTTGCGATTCCGTCGTGGCCGCAAACCGGCTTCATCAAGAGCAACGCCTTTCCTCTGCAGTGTCCGACGGAACTCTACGAGATCGAGCTGACCGCCTGGCCTGAGAACTCGGGCGGTTGGAAATACCTTCGGGAGTTGTCGGAAGGAAAGAGCATCGTGATGGCGCCGCTGAAGGGCAAGGTGCTCGCCCTCGGAACAGTTGATGATCTAAAGTCCGCTTTTGGACAGCGGTTCAAGAGCATCGTCCGAACGCCGATTTCGCAGCAGGAATTGGGCTACGACGATGGAGTCGTTGTCGAACTGCTGCGACGCGCCCTATTGACGTCGGTGGCTGAGCGGGTGCAACTGGCCAGCGACGGTCGTTCAATGCTGTGGCGCAAACAGCCCCTTGACCGGCAGCGAATCAGCGGCAAGCCCTACACCGTTCATGACGCCGCGAATTTTTCCCTGCGAAAAATCGACACCGCGCTCTACCTGGTGTTGATGCCGACACTGAGAGTACTCGACGAACACGGAGAGCGAGCTCCGCGGTCGGTCGGCCAACCATTGATCGCGAAGAAGCTCGGATACCAGCACAACGACAAATTCAACGACGCGATCAACGAGTGGCGGAGCACGTTGTTTTCGTCAGACGATCCGTTTGAGTTCCCGGCGAATGCGGCCACGCCCTTTCGATTCACCGTGCGCCGCGCTCCCGTTTTTGCGGGGATCAGGACCCTCGGTGGCCGGCAAGTTCGAACGCCGCGGAATCTGACGTCGCACGTCAAGCACGTGGGCTGCGAGCTGCCGGAGCCGGCGCTGCTATATGCAAAGGCGGACGGTCGCACGACGGCCGAGGAGTCCCACCCAATCAGGGGGATCACCGCCAACTGTCCCTTTGATTACGCGCTCACTCTTCAAGGATTCGCGCCGAATGTCACCCTCGGCATCATCTGCCCGAAGCCGCTTCAGAACAGCGTCCGAGCGTTCTTCGAGAAACTGCAGCATAGCCAGCAGGTAGCTGCGGCCGACAGCGAGTACCTGGTCGACTTCCCAGGCTTTCATGGTGTCTTCCGGCTCCCCATCGTGGTGCCCCAGCCGGGCGATACCTCATGGACGGCCGTCGCGGAACCGCAGACGCGCAAAGGAACTCTCGCTGAAGCGCACGAGCTGCTCGAGAGCGTTGTTCGCGGAATCGAGCAACTGCAGGCGAGTTCCCCAAGCGTGATCATCGTCTTTGTCCCAGATAACTGGGCGCCTTGGGAGCGGGTCGAAACCGACGATACGCAGTTCGACCTCCACGATTCAGTCAAGGCATTCTGTGTTCAACGCGGGATCGCGACGCAATTCCTTCGGCAAGACACGTTGCGCGATCCTCAAGTGAATCGCGTGATGTGGTGGCTGTCACTCGCGCTGTATGCCAAGAGCAAGCGCACGCCGTGGGTTCTCAAGGGACTGAGCGACGGCACCGCTTACGTTGGCTTCGGCTATAGCGTTGATCGTAAGGCAAACCGCGGATCTCAGATCATTCTCGGCTGCAGCCACATGTATAACGCTCGTGGCGAAGGTATGGAGTATCGGCTCAGCAAAGTCGAGGATCCGATATGGCGGAAGAAGAACCCATTCATGTCGCGTGATGACGCCGCCAGGGTAGGCCGCACGATCCAAGAGCTGTACTTCAAGGCGCGGGGTGAACTGCCGCGCCGTGTTGTTATTCATAAACGGTCACCGTTCATCGCAGAGGAGCGAATCGGGCTGCGCGAAGGACTGCGCGGTGTTGATGCGATCGATCTTCTCGAGATCAACAGCACCCCTCTTCGGTATGTCGCCTCGAAGGTCGACTACCGAGGCGGGATCGGCGAAGATCGATGGCCTGTGAAGCGAGGAACTGTGGTCGCGCTCGATCCCTTCTCCGCGTTGCTCTGGCTACACGGAGCCGCACCGGCCATCAATCCAGCTCGCAACTACTATCAGGGCAAGCGACGTATTCCGGGCCCACTCTTGATCCGTCGCCATGCCGGCGAGGCAGATCTCATGCTCGTCGCTGAAGAGATCCTAGCGTTGTCGAAGATGGACTGGAATTCATTCGACATGTATCAGCAGCTGCCTGCGACCGTGCAATCGTCGCGAGAGATCGCTCGCATCGGAGCGCTGCTCCAGCGGTTCGGCAACCTGTCGTACGACTACAGATTGTTCATCTAACCTCCTCTAGTTCTATCGGGAGAACGAGAACAAACCAAGAACATCGTTGGCTACCTCAGGGCAGCCGTCAATTGCCGCTCAACTGCGGGAGAATGGTCCTACAGCGGGGCGGCTCTGGAAAAGGGCGGAGGCGACGTCCAGCCTCCAGCCGCCGGAATCAACGGTAGAACGCTATTTGAAGGAGTGTGCATGGCCGTGATTGAAGAGGGGCGGCTCAAAGGCTCGTTCAAGGGATTCCGGAATCGGGACACCATCTTCGAGTTCCATAACGGTCGGAAGTGGCGCCAGAAGGTCTACAAATACGCCTACCACTATGCCTACATGCCGGAAGCGCGCGTGGTCGAGCGGGGCGGCATCGGCGTCGTACTTCTGGGCTGCCATGTTCGCGGTGTTCTACGGCGCGAGCCTGCTGCTCGGCACCGTCTGGCCTGAATTGCGGCACTACGGAGATAGTTTGATCCTGGGGTCCCTGGCCGCAGCCTGCTTCATTAATTTCGGTCGGAACCGGACGCTTCACTGTGGAGTGACGGGCCCGCTGTTTCTTGGGGGAGCGGTCGTGGCGTTGCTGATGGAAGCAGGAGTGTGGAATGTCGATCAATCTGTCTTGTGGGGTGTCGTGGTGGTCGGAATCGTGGCAGCTTTCCTGATCGAGTGGCGCACAATTGGACGGCAGCGCGCCCCAAGCGCCTGAGCCCGCGCCAGCGATCTTCAATCAGCGCAACACGACAGTCTTTCTGGGTTCTTGAACCTCGAGATGGCGACGATCTTCAGCGCTTCGGACATCGTGGGAAACACGTGCAGCAGATCGATGAAGTCGGGGACTGACGCTTTGTACCTCATGGCCATCGCCGCTTCGTGAATCACTTCTCCGGCATTGTGTCCCACCATTGATACCCCGAGCACTTCATTCGAGTCCGCATCTGCCGTCATCTTGATGATGCCACGCGTGTCGCGGATCGCGCTAGCGCGCGGCACCAGCGACATCGGCAACGTATTGCACCAACAGCGATGACCAGCGGCAATGGCGTCGGCTTCGGGCATGCCGACGACAGCCACTTCAGGATCCGTAAAGATGACTCGCGGAATCACCCGATGGTTCACAGCTCTACGCGGCTCTTCCGAGAGTACATTGCGGGCCGCCAAGCCACCCTGCCGACTGCCGACCGGCGTGGCCATCTGGCTTCCGTGCTGTGTGCCGATGACATCGCCGGCCGCGAAGATGTGAGAAACGTTCGTTTGCAGGTGCTCGTCTACGATCACTTCGCCCCGCTCGTTCATCTGCATGCCTGATCGATCGATGGCGATGCGATCGGTATTGGGACGGCGGCCGGTCGCGACGAGGAGGCGCTCCGACCGGTACTGCCGCTCGCGGCCGGCGACGACGGCCGTCGTGACGACCTCCAAGCCATCCTGCCGCACCGCCTGCGCCGAGGCGTTCAAGACGACTTGGATTCCTTCCTGCGCCAGGATTTCGGCGATGCTTCGGCCGACCTCCGGCTCGTACCCTCGAGCCAGCAATTGTCGGCCCCGCTCCAAAATCGTGACGATCGTTCCAAAGCGGCTGAACATCTGCCCGAGCTCCAAGGCGATGTACCCACCTCCAATGATAAGAAGTGAGGTGGGGAGTTCCCGCAACTCCATGGACTCGTCAACGGTGAGCAGGCCGCTCGTCAGGTAGGAGACGGTGTCCAGCCCATCGATGTTAGGAACGGTGGGTCGCGAACCGGTGGCGATCAGCAGCTTACGGCCCTTGAGCCGCTTGCCATCCACCTCCACCGTGTGCGCGTCGACGAACTGCACATGGCCCGACTCGAGCCGAATGCGGTCACCAATCAGGCTTTCGTATTTCTTCTTGCGATAGGTGTGGACCAGCTCGTCCTTCTGCGCCGTCAAGGCGGCGAAATCGAGGCCGATCGTGCACGGCGTCAAACCGGGGAAGCGAGGATTCTGCGCGTCGTACAGCAGCTTCGCGGCGGCGATGAGATTCTTGGACGGCAGACACCCTCGGTTCACACACGTACCGCCGACAGGCCGTTCCTCCGTCATCACGGCGGTCTTATTCAATTCCTGAGCGGTCAACGCGGCGGCAAACGCCGCGGAACCGGAACCGAGGATCAATAGATCGACGGCATCTTCCATTCCAACCTCCGCGCCCGATCCGATCAGCGCCTACTTCACAACTTCCGTCTTATACCCAGTCTTCTTCGCGATCGTCTTGGCGATCGCGTCTGGCGCCGTCTTCGCCGGGTCGTAGGTGACCTCCGCCGTCCCTTTGGCGTAGCTGGCCTTCGCGTCCTTTACGCCATCAATCTGCTTCGCCGCGAGCTTCACCGCCGCTTTACAGCCCGAGCAGGTCATCCCCGTCACCTTCATCGTGCAGACTTTGGTCGCTTCGGCCGATTTGGATTGCGTCGCGTGCACGCGTGTGGCCATTGCCGTCGCGATGCCACCCACCGCGATCGCGGCGACGAGTAACAGAACCGGTCTCATGCGTCCTCCTTCAGAACAGATATTCAACGTAGTACTGAAATGTCACGAGCGCGACGGTAAGTGCCGCCGCGAACCAGACGGCAACGCGCGTGCGTGTCCGCGATGCCGGGGAACACGTCTCGCAGTCGGACACCGGGCGGTATGCGATGTAAAACGCTCCACCAAGCAGCACCGCCGTCAGCCCAAGCAAGACCGGACGGTACGGCTCAAGCGCGGAGAGAGACGCTCCGAACGCGCCAGCGCCGAGGAGCACAAACGCCACGGGTCCGATACAGCACGCCGAGGCGACGCCCGCTGCCAGCACGGCGGCGAGAGCGGTCTTCATTGACTGCGCCCTCCCAACTCGATCATGACCAGACAGACCGGTGTGTCCTGCTCCAATGCGCGTTCGCACTCATTCAGGTGGGTACGGAGCGTGCGTCGAAACGCCTGCATCTCCCTGAGTCGGGCGTCCACGTCGGCGAGACGGGTCTTCAAGAGATCACGCACGCGACGACACCGCTGGTGACCCGGCCGGCCTTCATTGACCACGAGTTCCTTCACGTCCTTCAACGTCAAACCCAGCGACTGCGCCTGTTGAATGAAGCGCACCCGTGGGAGGACATCGTCACCGTACGCCCGCAGCCCTCCCGCCGTCCGCGGCGGGCGCGGCAGCACGCCGAGTCGCTCGTAGTAGCGAATCGCGTCAGGCGTGACACCCGCCTTCTGTGCGACTTCACTGATTCGATAGCCGTTCGCCATTCCTTACTTCTCAACCTCGGAGACACAGTCCGACTCAAGACGCGTGACGGCCTTCATGAGATCGCCCAGACAGCAGGTGCCGCGCGGGTTCCGTACCTCGCAGGCGCAGCGGTTGGCGGCGATGTGGTCCCGGACCCGCTGGACGGCGCCACACCGACCTGTCTCGCCCAGCTCGCGCAGCATCGACGCCTCGTTCTCGTCGAAGCAATAGCAGATTCTCCGACTGCCAGCCGGCTCCTTCTGCCAGACGGGAACACGAACATCGGTACTGGTGTACACCTGGCCATCGGTCGTGAAGTACACGACCGAACAGGTCGGGTCTTGGCAAAAGTACAGGGGCGTCGGCGTCAGGTGCCTGAGCGCGATCGCCGTGAGCAGCGCTTTTGCGGTGAGTAGGTCGACAGCCGCACCCCTGGAACCGCATCGGGAGCACGCCGCCCGCGTGATCGTGACGAGATCATTCTCAGAGCCGCAGCACTTCGCCATCAGCTCACTATGCACCCTGGAGCGCACTCCAGAGTCAAGTGAAAGTTGCGGCCCGTCCTGCAGGGGTTGAATTGCGGGTGTCGCGTTAATCCCGACCGGTGCCAGCCTCCGCCGCTTCCTGTCACGGAAACGTATTAGCCAACTAACAAGGGCGCCCGCGGTCACGCGCTGGTGCACTCCGCGACTCCCCTGAAATTGTCCTTGCCTGTGGAACGCCCCCTCACGCACTCGGAGGGCTGATCCGAATGCTGCGGTTTCGTTTCGCCGACGCGATGTCGGCAACTGATTCGCTCGCACCGCTACTCGCATGAGCGGGCGACCACATACTGGTGGATCGTTTGCCGAGCACGCGAAGCGCGCTTACATATGGCGCGCGAACGGGCCGGCGGCAGGTGACGGTCTATCGAACCGTTGCCTTTTCCTTCTCAATCGGAATCCTGTGCGGCATTGCCCGCTCGGGCGCCGGCTATTTGCGCGGGCGGCGCTTGCGTACGGAGGGACGGCTTCTCGACCTCGCGATCATGACTCCGTCGACTTGATGATAGCGAGGGCATCATCCCCGCGTCGCAGTTTCAACGACTTCACTGCGTCAGCCGTGACGGCAGTAAGCTGCTGATCGCCGACACGCAGTCGTACCTGGGCGAGCAGGCCGTCGGTTCGTCGAACCTCGTCTATGAATCCGCGAAGGCGGTTGCGGGCGCTCGGTCCTTCGATTACCTCGTTATCTTCGCTCGCGCGAGAGACGGACTGGACGCCCGGCTTGATGCGCCGCGAGCCGATCAAGCTCAGCTTCCGAGACACGGTAATGCCCACCCTCTGTGCGTACCGTCCGCACGCGCCCCATGGTTATGAAGCGAGCACGCCGTGTGCCAGCTCGTGAATGCCGAGAGTCGACATCAAACCCAGCGCGTAGGGCAGGCCGACAGCAAACGGGCTCGGCGCGCGGAGCAGGTTCACACCCTGGTGCGCCGCGCCTGCGACGTCGTGGTGATCATCGTGAGGAGAAACAACGGCCAATGGACCAGCGCCCTCATTGCTTGTTCATCATGCCGCCCTTTCCGTGCATCTTCTCCATCATGCTCATCATGTTCATGCACATGCCCATGTGTTCCTTCATCTCCGCGAGAGGTGTGCGCGCTTCATCGAGCGCGGCGCGCATCTTTGCGGGATCATTGGAGGCCTTCGCGTCGTCGATCGTCTTCGTCACTTGGTCAATGGACTTCGTAGTCGCCTGACAATGCTCCCGGCACCCTTTCATCATGTCGCCCATCGACATCGTCTGCTCAGCCGGCTGGGCCGGCTTTTGAGTCTGGCTAGCCGATTGGCCCTGCGCGACAGCCACGATCAACGTCATCAAGACGACCGTCAGTCCAATGCTCCATGGGTGTACTGTTCGTCTCATCATTCTCTCCTTTGGTTCCGCATTCTCTCTTCTCCAACGATCACGCGCTTCGACTCGCGTACACCTACAGCGTGACGCGGCGGAGGCGCAGCGCGTTGCCGACCACCGACACCGAACTGACGCTCATCGCGGCGGCTGCGATCATCGGGCTGAGGAGGAGCCCGAAGAACGGGTACAACACGCCTGCCGCAATGGGCACGCCTGCCGCGTTGTAGATGAAGGCGAACACGAGGTTCTGTTTGATGTTGGCCAGCGTGAGACGGCTCAGGCGGCGGGCCCGGACGATGCCGCGAAGGTCGCCCTTGACGAGCGTGACGCCGGCGCTTTCCATGGCGACGTCGGTGCCCGTTCCCATGGCGATGCCGACGTGCGCCTGCGCGAGAGCCGGGGCATCGTTGATGCCATCGCCGGCCATCGCCACCGTTCGCCCTTCGGCTTGCAGCCGCTTGATCACGTCCGCCTTTTGATCCGGCAGCACCTCGGGGATGACATCGTCGATGCCGAGCGTTCTCGCGACGGCTTCCGCCGTCGTGCGGTTGTCGCCGGTGAGCATCACGATGCGGAGCTGTTCCTCGTGCAGCTGGCGAATCGCCTCGGGGGTCGACTCCTTGATCGGATCGGCCACATCGATGAAACCAGCGGCGCGGCCGTCGACTCCGACGAACATCACGGTGTGACCTTCCCGGCGCGCCTGTTCGGCTGCGTCCGTGAGGGAGGCGACCTCAATCCCCAACTGCTCCATGAGCGCACGATTGCCAAGCGCCACGATCCGCCCGTCCACGCGTCCCTGAACCCCCTTGCCAGTAATCGAGTCGAATGATTCAGTCGATACGAGTTCCGCACCGCGCGCCTCGGCACCGGTCACAATCGCCGAGGCGAGCGGATGTTCACTGCCGCGCTCCAGGCTGCCGGCGAGTCGAAGAAGCCTCTTCTCGTCCCACTCGGCCGTGGGCTGAACGCCGACGAGTGTCGGTTTCCCCAGCGTCAACGTACCGGTCTTGTCCACGACCAGCGTGTCCACCTTGCGAAAGACCTCGATGGCTTCCGCGTTCCTGAACAGGACGCCGAATTGTGCCCCTTTGCCGGTCGCGACCATGATCGACATCGGCGTCGCAAGCCCCAGCGCGCACGGGCACGCGATGATGAGCACCGCAACGGCGTTCACCGTGGCGAATGCCATGGCGGGTTCCTGTCCCACGGACGCCCACACGACGAACGTGACGGCGGCAATCACGACAACCGCCGGCACGAAGTATCCGGAAACCGTATCAGCGAGCTTCTGGATCGGCGCGCGACTGCGCTGCGCGTCGGCGACCATCTGCACGATACGCGACAGCAGCGTGTCGGCCCCGACACGCTCCGCGCGAATAATGAGCGACCCGGTGTTGTTGACTGTCGCGCCAATGACGCGCTCGCCAGCGTGTTTCTCGACTGGTATGGGCTCGCCAGTGACCATCGATTCGTCGACGGCGCTCGTGCCCTCCAGCACGACGCCATCGACCGGCACCTTTTCACCGGGGCGAATGCGCAAGCGGTCGCCAATCTGCACCTGATCCAGCGGCACATCTTCCTCGCGCTCGTCGTCCCGCAGCCGTCGAGCGGTCTTTGGGGCGAGACCGAGCAGCGCGCGAATCGCCGCCCCCGTCTGACTTCGCGCACGCAGCTCGAGCACCTGTCCGAACAGCACGAGTGCCACGATGACGGCTGCGACTTCGAAGTACACCGCGACCTGGTCAGCCTCGTCGCGGAACGACGGCGGAAACACGTGCGGGAAGAGCACGGCGATGACGCTGTAGACGTACGCCACGCCGACGCCAAGCGCGATCAGCGTGAACATGTTCAGACTGCGGTTTACGACCGAGTACCAGCCACGGACGAAGAACGGCCAGCCACCCCAGAGGACCACAGGCGTCGCTAACGCCAGTTCGATCCAGCCGAGAGGCCCGCGGGCGAGGAGACGCTCCAGCGGACGCCCTGGCAGAAAGTGACCCATCGCGATGATCACAAGCGGTAGCGTGAGCGCAGTGCTGACCCAGAACCGCCGGGTCATGTCGCGCAACTCGGGGTTCTCTTCCTCTTCCGCGAGAACCGTCATCGGCTCCAGGGCCATGCCGCAGATGGGGCAGTTTCCCGGCACGTCGCGCACGATCTCCGGGTGCATCGGGCATGTCCACTGCGTCCGTGTTGCGGGCGTGCGGGGAACCGCCGGCTCGAGCGCCATGCCGCACTTCGGGCAGGCGCCGGGGCCTTTCTGCCGTACTTCGGCGTCCATGGGGCAGATGTACTCGGCGTCGTCAGGACCCGCCGTGACGCCGCGTTGACCCTTGGCTTCCCCCGGTTTTAGAAATGCGGCCGGATTGTTACGGAATCGCTCCAGACACCCGACGCTGCAGAAGTAGTACGTCTGGCCGTTGTGGTCGGCATGACCGGCCGCATCGTCCGGATCGATCGTCATGCCGCAGACAGGGTCGAGGACTTCGGACGGTGCGACGGCGCTGTGATTGTGCGATTCGGCTGACATGCATGGCCTCCACAGCGGTGACGCACCGTTGACGTATGCATTACACCTCGCGCAACCATTGCGCGGCGGGAACGGTTGCCATCGACCGCGCCGCTGGCGCTATCTGACGAATTGGCCCGGGTTGGCGTCGAACTTCGTCTTGCAGCTCATGGAACAGAAGTGGTACGTCTTCCCCTTGTACTCACTGGTCCCGGCGACCTTCGCCGGGTCGACTTGCATCCCACACACAACGTCCTTTTCCACTCAGGCCTCCCGTCGGACTCTGATGCGTCTACGCAGGGCCTCTCGCTGCATTACACTTCCACCGTCGCGCTTCAAAGCCGCAAGCATCGCGGCAAGATGGCTGGCCGCGTCACTGGCGCGACTCAGCCGGCGTAGGCACTGAGAGGCACTCCGTCTGCCGCACACTCGCTAACCACGCAGTCCTCACTTCGAGCCACCGCTGAGGATGCGGCAGAGCGGCGGAGCGCCCACCACGCCAGCCACGCGACTCCGCCACCGAGCAGCACGGCAAACGGTGTCGATAACCGCGACCTGTCGAATCAGTTCAACTCAGTCCTCCCCGAACCCGATCACATCGTCTTCAGAGCGTCCTGACACGCCGTCTGGCACCGCCGGCACGACTCTGCGCAAATACGGCAGTGCTCGTGCATAGAGGCATGACGCTGGCACTCGTCCCCGCAAAGCCGACACGCGGTGGCGCATGCGTCGAGCATCTTTCGAATGACCTCTTCGTCAGACCCCGTCCGTCGATTCGAGAGCGTTGCAGTCGCGGCACACACATCCGCACAGTCGAGGTTGAGCCGGATGCACTGGCGGAGCTGCGCCACCATCTCTTCAGCGAGACACGCATCAGCACAGGAGGTACACGTCTGAGCACAGGCGTATGCGGCATCGATCGCCGCGAGCAGTGCCTTATTGACATTGCCACGTACGTCTGGATGCGAAGCGATCATTTCTTGAGTCTGCATGTTCATGGTCTCCTGGAGCGCCGGAATCCGCGATCGGTACGCGTGCAAATGTGCCTCCAGTACGAGCCCGGCGAATGCGCTCCACTGGTAAGTAAGCGGGAGTTCACGGCAGGAGGCGTGTCAGCTGGAGATACAACCGGTGTATCAGCCATATACCCCCTCCCCGGTATGGGTACGTCTTACGTGGCGGTGAGCTGGCGGTGCGTTGGCGCAGCGACGTGCCAATTGCTCATCAACCGCGATCGTCGATTTGAGCCAATGCACGTCCGTCGGCCGAGCTGTACCCTCCTTACCAGGATTCCATCGTGCAACTCACGACTATTTGCAAAACTGGTCGACGATGTCCGCGAGCTCGGAAATTCGTCGCGCCTTGTCCGGACCGCCGCGTTCGATCGCCTCCGGCACGCATTTTCGGACGTGATGCCGGAAGATCACGACGCGTACGCGCTCGATCGCCGCATCGACGGCGGCCAGTTGCTGCAGGATGTCGATGCAGAGGCGCGGTTCTGCCACCATCCGTTGCAGCCCTTTCACCTGACCTTCAATCCTGCGCAGCCGTTGGCCAACGTCCGTCTGGCATTTCGCATCGAGCATCGCTTCTCCGATGTGATGGTCCCGACCGGGTCTCTGCGGCGGCCGAGACGGAGGACCTTGGATGGGTTCGTTTAGGCGTTCAACGACATGCCGTAACCGTGCCACTCTACCGGTGGACGATGTGATGCGCGGCCTTTTCGACATGACACTCTCAGCCGCTGGATGGACCTGGTACGCCGCCCTTTGCGCGGATGCGCTGAACACACATATGGCCTTAGCTTGCGCGACGTTCTTGAAGTTCTCGAAACCGCGATTGCCGGCACGAGGCCACGACGCTGCTCGAACCGTTCACGCGCTTCGATTCGCCGTCAGATCGCATTCTTCGATGCAGGGCGAAGCAGCCCAACACTCGAGGCTGATTTGACACCAATCGCTCGGTCCGGCATGCTAGGAGTGTGCTGACTCTCAGCAGGCGGCTGTTCGCGCTTGCACTGACCGTTCTCATTTCGGCTGGCAACGGGGCCGTGTGTGCGGGCTGGGCTGCGACACCTGAAGCGCGCATGGCGTGCTGCTCCGATAGCGCGTGCCCGATGCATAAGGGAGATTCGCAGAGCTCCGCATCGGGACACGTCATCAGCCAAGCGCAAGCGGACAGCTGCTGCGCGTCCGCTGAACAGAAGAACTCCAACGAATCGAGCCCCACGTTCGTCGCCGCCATCTCCAGCGCAGTTCTGGGAACTGGAATCGCTCTTCCGGTTGTTGTGCCTGCTCTCGTCCTGAGCGACGGTTGGCGGACTGTCGCACCGATTCAGACCGCGCACGTTCCCAAGCACGTTCTCCTCTCCGTCTTCCTCGTCTAGCCACTGACAGTCGTCGTGTGTCTACCCGCATGCAAATGTGGGTATGAGGGCGCGCGTCTGCGCGCGACCTTGACGAGTGTTTGGCCGTTGCTGTGTTGTCCCTGGTCTTGCTTTGGGACTTATAGCCGCAATGGCACAAGCAACGCGGATTCGACCCCGAAAGGCGAAGGAGCATGCGTACGAGAGTCACTGTTTTCCTGCTATCGGTTGGTCTGGCTGTCGCGGCGACGCACCTACGGGCGGGTGCGTCGTCCGAGCAAGGCCAGCAGCCACCGGCGATGATCCACACGGAGGCAGCACCGACCGGACCCCCTGTCTCGCTCGCGGAGGTGTTGCAGGAGGCACTCGAGAAAAACCCTGACCTGGCTGCCCTCCGCGCACAGGTGGACGTGGTCAGGCAACGGCCCACTCAGCAACGCTTCCTGGACGCGCCGATGGCAGAAGCCCAGGTCTGGCAGTGGCCGTTCAACTCCATCAATCCCGCGGACACGAACATGTACATGTTCATGGTCACGCAGGATCTGCCTGGTCGAGGCAAGCGTCAGCTGCGCGCCACGGTGGCAGAAAAGGATGTCGCGCTCGCCGAAAGTGATATCGCGATCCGGGCGCGCGACGTGATCAACCAGATCAAGCAGGCGTATGCCTCGCTGTTCATCGCGCGCAAAGCCATCCAGGTGCATCTGGACAGCGTGGAGCTGTTGCGGCAGATCGCAGATGTCTCACAGGCGAAGTACACCACCGGCCGCATTTCACAACAGGACGTGCTCAAGCCGGTCGTCGAGCTCTCGAGGCTGCACACGGACATCATCATGTTCGACGAGCAAGCGAAGCTTGCGACGGCACGCCTGAACGTCCTCCTCAATCGGATGCCTGAAACGCCGATTGGACCGCTCATCGAACCGCAGGAACAGACGATGCTGCCCGCGACCGCCGACCTGCAGCGTCTTGCTCTTGAACGCCAGCCGGAACTCCAGCGCGTCCGCACAGAGATCGAGCGAGCGGAGGCAGAGCTCGCGTCCGTGCGAAGCGACTACAAGCCGGACTTCTCAGTGCAAGGCGGCTACATGCTCATGCCGCGTGGGACCGATGCGTGGATGGGTCGAGTCGGCATCACCTGGCCGAAGGCGCCCTGGTCGCGCGGCAAGATCGACGCACGTGTGGCCGAGCATGCTGCGGCCATTCAGGCCCTGAAAGCTCGCACACAAGCCACGGAGAACATGATCCGCCTCGCCGTGCAGGAAGCCTACGTCCGCGCGAAATCCGCGCAGGACCGCGCAGTGCTCCTGCGCACGACACTCAGGCCACAGTCGCAGCAGACGCTCGAGGTCTCGCGCGTCGCGTATCAGAGCGATCGCGTGGACTTCCAGGCATTGATCGACAACCAGCGCGTGCTGCTCGACGTGAATTTGGACTATTTCCGTGCGCTCAGTGATTTCACGCAGGCGCTTGCGGATCTTGAACGCGCCGTCGGGACCGACCTGCCCTCGGGGACGACAGCCGTAATTCCCAAGGAAGGACAGTGACATGAGACGCGTACTGCTGGCGTCCACCGCCGTTCTTGCTGTCCTGCTCGTGCTCGCGGTTGCGGTGTACGCCATCCGCTCCCGCAGCGGCCAAAAGCCAGCCGCACAGGCCGATGGTTCGAGCCAGCAGCCAATGGCTGGAATGCCAACCGGCGGGGCGCCGCCAAAAGCGGGCGAGCCGGCCGCACCATCACGAGGCGACGTCACGATCGATCCGCGCCGTCAGCAGTTGATCGGGGTCAGGACCGCGCCCGTGACGCGCGAGCCGATGCAGCGCACGCTTCGCACAGTGGGCGTCGTTCGCTACGACGAGACGAGCCTCGCCGACGTCAATCTCAGGCTCGAAGGCTGGATTCGCGATCTGTACGTCGACTACACCGGCCAGCCGATTCAGAAAGGACAGCCACTCTTCACCCTCTACAGTCCCGACCTGCTCGCGACACAGCACGAGTATCTGCTGGCATTGAAAACCCGCGATCAGATGCAGGGCTCGGTAATTCCGGAGGCACGCGAACGCGCGGAACAGCTCGTGGCGTCGGCACGGCAGCGTCTGGCGCTCTGGAATCTACCCGAAGAAGAGATCCGTGCACTCGAGGAAAAGCGCGAGGCACCGGAGGTGGTCGTGTTTCGGTCGCCGGCGTCCGGATTCGTCATCGAAAAGCAAGCGTTGCAGGGCATGCACGTGATGCCCGGGCAGATGCTTTACAAGGTCGCGAATCTCGCAGTCGTCTGGGTGGAAGCAGACGTGTACGAGCAGGAGATGGCGCTGGCGCGGGTGGGACAGCGAGCCAAGGTGACACTCGATGCATATCCCGGCGAATCGTTTAATGGTCGCGCTATCTACATCTACCCCTTTGTCGAAGAGACCACGCGAACCGTCAAAGTGCGATTCCAGTTCGCCAACCCGCGGGGGCGGTTGAAGCCAGGCATGTACGCGAACGTGGAAATCCAGGGCACCGCCTCTATGGGCGTCACCGTTCCGGCGACTGCGCTCCTAGACTCCGGCACCGATAAGGTGGTGTTCGTCGCAGAGGGGGACGGCTACTTTACACCCCGCCCCGTGAAGGTCGGGCGGAACCTCGGCGACCGCATCGAGATCCTCGAAGGCGTGAAGGAAGGCGAGCAGGTGGCTACCGGCGCCACGTTCTTCCTGGATTCGGAGAGCCAGCTGCGCGCCGGGCTGCAGAACTACGAGGCGCCGAAAGGCGCCCAAGGCGGGCCCTCGCCCGGCACGCCCACGCTCGACATTGTCTTCCGCACGCAACCCGACCCGCCAAAGACCGGCGAGAGTCTCTTCGAGGTTGCGGTGAAAGACGCGAGCGGACAACCCGTCGGCGATGCCGAGGTGTCGGTGCAGCTCTTCATGCCAGCGATGCCGACGATGAACATGCCGGCAATGCGGAACGAGGCGAAGCTGCCGCACGTCGGCGGCGGCGTGTACCGCGGGCCAGGGCAAGTGATGATGGCCGGCCGATGGGACGCCACGGTGACGGTCGTCAAGGGCGGACAACAACTGGGGCGGAAGCAGCTCGCCATGGTGGCGAGATAAATAGTGGCGGGTCACAAGACAAAGGAGATGACGATGTTGCATACCAGCACGCAGAGGGTCCACGGGAGAGGCACGTTCGGTCTTGTAGTAGCAGGCGCCGCGATCGTGGTCGCGGTCACGATGGCCATTCCACTGCCCGCGGCCGAGCAGCAGCCGGCAGCCAGTAAGAAGCCGACCGTCGACATCATGCTCACCAGCAAGCCCAGCCCGCCGAAGACGGGCGACAACACCTTCGAGGTCATGGTGAAGGACGCCGCCGGAAAGCCGATCACCGACGCCGAAGTCACGGCGATGTTCTACATGGGTGCGATGGGTGCCATGCCCGAAATGAAGAACAACGTCACGTTGAAGCATCAGAAGGAGGGACGGTACGTCGGGACGGGGCAAGTGATGATGGCCGGCAAATGGGACGTTACCGTCATGGTCAAACGTGCGGGGAAGGAGATCGGATCAAAGAAGTTCCCTCTCACAGCTCAGTGATGGTGCTCGGTGTCTGAGGGAAGCCGTTAGGCGAAGAGACGAACATGATCAGCCGAATCATCGATTGGTGTGCGGGCAATCGGTTCCTGGTGTTCACCGGGACCGTGGTGCTCACGTTGTGGGGCATCTGGGCGATGACCGTGACTCCGCTCGACGCGGTGCCGGACATCTCCGATGTGCAGGTGATCGTCTCGACCGAGTGGATGGGCCGCAGCCCCGACATCATCGAGGATCAGATCACGTATCCGATCGTCACGGCTCTCCTCTCGGCGCCGCGGGTGCGGACAGTTCGCGGGTTCACCGACTTCGGCATCTCGTACGTCTACGTCATCTTCGAAGACGGCACGGATATCTATTGGGCTCGCAGTCGCGTGGTTGAGTATCTGCAAGGTATTCGGGGCCGATTACCGGAGGGTAGCAATCCGACGATCGGTCCCGATGCGACAGGCGTGGGCTGGGTGTTCCAGTACGCACTCGTTGACGAGACGGGCCAGCACAATCTCGCCGACCTCCGCGGAGTGCAGGACTGGTTTCTGCGATACGCGCTCGCGTCCGTCGATGGCGTCGCCGAGGTCGCCAGCATCGGCGGCTTCGTGAAGCAGTACCAGGTGAACCTGGATCCGAACAAGCTGGCGGCCTTCGACAAGTCGGTCAAAGACGTCGTGCACGCCATTCGCGCGAGCAATAACGAAGTCGAAGGCAGACTGCTGGAGTTCTCGGGCCGTGAGTACATGGTCCGAGGTCGAGGCTATCTCACGTCGCTCGAGGACATCGCCGGCGTGTCCCTCGGCGCCAATGCACGAGGCACGCCGGTTCGAGTGGGAGACGTCGCCGACGTTCAGTTGGGACCTGATATCCGGCGCGGTGTTGCCGAACTGGACGGGAAAGGCGAGGTCGTTGGCGGGATCGTGGTCATGCGCTTTGGCGAAAACGCGCTCCGCGTGATCGACCGCGTGAAGGCCAAGCTGCAGGAGGTACAGCGCTCGCTGCCTGAGGGCGTGCGAGTTGTGCCCACGTACGACCGGTCGGGTCTCATCAACGAATCCATCGGCACGCTGCGGCGCACCCTGATCGAGGAAGCGATCGTCGTATCACTCGTCATCCTCCTGTTCCTCTTTCACTTTCGGTCAGCGCTGGTGCCGATTCTCGCGCTGCCGATTGCCGTCGTGGCGTCGTTCATCCCGATGTACTACCTCGATGTCAACTCCAACATCATGTCGCTCGGCGGGCTGGCGCTGGCAATCGGCGTGCTGGTCGATGCGTCGATCGTCATGGTGGAGAACGCGTACCGCCACGTGTCCGAACCGGATGAGCCAGTCGCGTACGACGATCAGCCGCGTGCGATTATCAGTGCGGCCAAGCAGGTCGCTCGGCCCATCTTCTTTTCGCTCACCATCATCATCGTCTCGTTCGTGCCGGTGTTCCTGCTCGAGGCGCAGGAAGGCCGGATGTTCAGACCGCTGGCGTTCACCAAAACCTCCGCGATGGTGCTCGCCTCGCTCCTATCGATCACGCTGGTGCCGGTGCTGATGACGATCTTCATCCGGGGTCGTCGGCTGAAACCGGAGTCCGCGAACCCCGTGTCGCGGGTCTTTACCTGGTTATACGAACCGATCCTACGCACCGCCCTGCGCTTCAAGTGGACCGCGCTGCTGCTGAACTTCGCGGTTGTGCCTTTGACGATTCCGCTGCTGTTCGTGATCGGCAGCGAGTTCATGCCGCCGCTCTACGAAGGCTCAATGCTCTACATGCCCACGTCGGCGCCGGGGATGTCGATCACCGAGGCGACACGTTTGCTCCAGGTTCAAGACAAATTGCTACGACAAGTGCCGGAGGTGGAGCAAGTGTTCGGGACGGTCGGCCGTGGGACCACGTCGACGGACAACACGCCGATGGGCATGGTGAACACGATCGTCACGTTGAAGGCGCGGGACCAATGGCGAGCAGGCATGACCTTCGAGCAGCTCCAGTCGGAGATGGATGCTTCGCTACAGTTTCCTGGGTTCCCCAACGTCTGGACGCAGCCCATTCGCAACCGATTGGACATGCTGCTGACGGGTATCAAGACACCGGTCGGCATCAAGATCTTCGGCGCGGACCTCAATGTCATCCAAGGACTCGGGCAGCAGGTGGAACGCATCCTCCAGCAGGTACCCGGCACGAGGAGCGTGTACGCGGAACGGGTGTCGCAGGGCTATTTCACCGACATTCGTATCGACCGCGAGGCGATCGCCAGGCATGGACTCACGATCGAGGACGTCCAGGATGTCATCCAGTCCGGGCTCGGCGGGGAGAACATCACGCAGACGGTCGAGGGCCGCGAACGCTATCCGGTCAACGTCCGTTACGCGCGAGCGTTCCGCGAAAGTGTGCCTGCGCTGCAGCGCATGCTCGTGAAGACGCCGATGGGCGCGAGCATCCCGCTCGGTCAGCTCGCGGAGATTTCCATGACCACGGGGCCAGCGATGGTGCGTGACGAAGACGCGCAACTGGCTGGCTACGTCTACGTCGATACGGTCACCAGTGACATTGGCGGCTACGTGGATGCCGCGAAGGCCGCGATTGCTCGCGACCTTCAGCTGCCCACCGGATACACGCTGCAATGGACCGGGCAGTACGAGTTCCAGGTCCGCGCGCGTGAACGGCTGAAGGTGCTCATTCCGATCGTGTTCTTCATCATCTTCATGCTGCTGTACATGACATTTCACTCGGCTTCGGAGGCCACCATCGTGATGCTCTCGGTCGTGTACGCGATGACGGGCGGCGTCATTCTGCAGTGGCTGCTCGGCTACAACTTCTCCGTCGCCGTGTGGGTGGGCTACATCGCGCTGTACGGCGTCGCCGTGCAGACGGGCGTCGTCATGGTCGTGTATCTGCACGAAGCGCTCGACAAGCGCTTGCGACATGGCGGCGAGGTCACCGAACGCGACGTGCTCCAGGCGACCATCGACGGTTCGGTGCTCCGCCTGAGACCGAAGCTGATGACGGTCACCGTTGTCATGGCGAGTCTCGTACCGATCATGTGGAGCGCGGGTGTCGGATCGGACGTCATGAAGCCAATCGCGGCGCCGATCATCGGCGGCATGATCACGTCGACAATTCATGTGCTGATCATCACGCCCGTCATCTTCTACATCATGAAGAAGCGTGCCCTCCGCAAGGGGCGGTTGAAGGTGTCTGGCATGACGGTGTGAGGAACGAAGTGCTGGTAGATCCGGACATGACATCTCGACGGGCCGCGGTGCGATGGGTGGACACGACGGCGATCGCCATCGTCGTAGCGCTCAGCGCATCGGCTTGCGCGTCGGCCACAGCGGGACGCCGACCGCTCATGGAGCCGACTCGCGCTCGAGCCTTCGTCGACACGTTCGATCGCATTCTGGTCGCCGGCTTTCTCGCGGACCACATGCCGGATCGGCGACGCGATCTGGACGTCAACAACGAAACTGCCCGGCTGCTTCGCATGACGTTGCGATCACGAGGGTCGTTCGATGTGATCGAGGCACAGCCACTTGAATTGCGACATCCAGACGCGAATGCTGCGAGGGCAGAGGAGAACGTCTTGGCGGACGTGGCGTTCTGGAGGCGCGTTGGAGAGGAGTATCGCGAGCCATTGATTTTGACTGGCAGCGTCATGTTCAAACCGGTTGGGTCGCAATACGAGGAACGGTCGACGGGTCGGCGGACCGTGCGCGTCTGGCGCCCTGGGTTCAGCCTCGAACTGCGATTGGTCTTCATCAGCGGCCGTACGGGAGAGGTGCTGGATTCTGTGTCGTTAGGCCCGCTAACGGCACACGCTCGAGATGGACGGACTTCGGCACTGGCTCTGTACTTCGAGCTGATGGACCGACTGAGGCCGTCGCTGCTGGCGGCGTTGGGCCGTGATGCCGGCGTCACCCGAACGAGCGTTGGCAGTGAGTGGGAGAGCGCGGACGTGCTTCGAATCAGATGACGTGTGGTCGATATGGTGGAGGCGAAATGACTCGCAACGTGATGCTCGTTGTGACGGCAGTTTTGGTGGGATATGTGACGCTCGTTGGGCAACAACAGCAGCCGACGATCGAGGTGTACAAGAGCGCGACCTGCGGGTGTTGCAGCAAGTGGGTCGAGCATTTGAAGAGCCACGGATTTACGGTGCGCACGACGAACCGTGAGGACTTGGCCGGCTTCAAGGCGAGTCACCGCGTGCCACAGCGCGTGCAATCGTGCCACACAGCCGTCGTCAACGGCTACGTGGTGGAAGGACATGTGCCGGCGTCTGACGTCCAGCGCCTGCTCAAGGAGCGCCCGGCGATTGTGGGTCTCGCTGTCCCGGGCATGCCGATCGGTTCACCGGGCATGGAGGTCGAGGGCCGCAAGGTTCAGCCGTTCGATGTGCTCGCGTTCGACAAAGACGGCCAGACCCGCGTGTTCGCAAGTCATGGCAAATGAGGCTGCCGTTCTCAGGCTGGCATTTTTACCTGTGGGAACGTCTGTTGCGTCAGTCTCTGGAGGAGGCTCGTATGTCTAGCCGCGGTGTCGTATGGACTTTGGCCATCCTGGCCGTCGTGCTTGTGGTCGTGCCTCTGCTCGGCATGGCCGGCATGATGACCTGTTGTGCCGGGATGATGAACATGGGCGGAAACATGATGGGCATGTCGGCCGTCGGGATCATTTGGATGCTGCTTGCGGCAGCGGCGGTGATAGCACTCATCGTCATCGCCGTACGCGGAGCCACTCGAACGTGAGCCGAACTGTCATGAGATCCAGGCGTGTGCGTTGAGCTGAGAGAACCATGATTCGCGTCGCTGCACTCACGGTCCTGCTGACATTCGCGGGGACACCCGCGGCGATGGCGGCCTGCCTCGTGTGGTGCGGTTCACCATGTCCGCCGGCCCACTCGCAGCAGCGCGCCGTCATGTCGACGGGTCAGGATTCGTGCGAGACGCTGCTCGTGGCGGCACCCAGCCTCCGAGAGGACAGTCGCCGCGAGCACCAGCGTCCTCCCGATCATTCGTCGTTGGGCACTGAGCGAACGGCCCTCCTGGATTTCGAGCAGAGAAGCGCGGCGTTCATAGTCTCGCGCGAACACTCGCCGCCTGTTCACCAGAAACCTCCAACCGTTCTCCGACTGTAATCCGCGCTTCATGAAGGAGTTCTGTGGGCGACGTGCACGCCCGCAAGAACCGAATCACGACGTGGGTTCAATGGATTCAACCGAGAGAAGGCGACTGTCATGAGAACGATTGTTTCACGCACGATGCTCGCTGGTCTCGCGCTGGTGGCGCTGACGACTGCGGCGGCTGCACAGGGCCGATCCCGCCTGTTGACCAGCATCGAAGTCAAGGAACTCGTCACCAGTAGCACATCTGCTGACCATGCGCGCTTGCGCGACCACTTCGCGGCGCTCGCCGAGAAGTACACGACGGACGCCCGGCGCTATCGCGCCACGGCGTACACGATGACCGGGAATCCGAACCATCCTCCGGCAGTTTCTCCTGGTGCGCGTTGGGCCAGAGCGGCGCAGCAGGTGGAGGACTCTGCGGTAGTGGCGCGCGAACTCTCGGCTCATCACGGACGCTTGGCCGAGGGGCAGGCGTCGCAGGCGCCGGCTGGCAGCGAGCGCTTCGAAGCAGGCGAAGGGGCTTCGGCGCCGACCGAAGCGAAGCTGAATGAGCTCGCCGCGAGTGCCCGTACACCCGCGGAACATCGAAGCCTCGCCGAGTACTACACGACACTGGCCGAGAAGCAAGCGACCGCTGCCAAGAGATATGCGTCGCTTGCACAAACGTATCGAGCGCAGGTCCGTAAGGGCGGCGGTGATCCTGCGATCCACTTTGACCGGCTGGCGGGACAAACCCGCGAGGCGGCCAGTCACGCTCGCGCAGAAGCAACGAAACACGCGCAGCTCGCGCAAGTTGGCTGAGTGGGCACGCCCTGTGCTCCGCGCGTTGCTGTGTGGGGAAGGGCTTTGTAGGCAAAGAGCAAAGACCAAGAGAGGAGCATGTCATGTCTCGTCACCAGGGGTTTCTCGCAATCGGCCTTGCGGCGGTATTGGGCGGATCCATCATGGCGAAGCCGCAGACGCCATCAGGACAGCAGAAACAGACGCCGTTAACGCCGCGCACCCAAACGATGTCCATGCCCGACATGATGAAGAGCTGCCAGGAGCATTGTCAGGCGACATCCAAGACGATCGATCAGCTGACCCGTACGATTGAGGAAGCGAAGACCTCGAACGATCCGGCGAAGATGCGGGCGGCGCTCGATCAAGCGCAGCAGCCGCTCACGGACATGAAGGAGCACATGAACATGTGCAGAAACATGATGGGCATGATGCAGAAGATGCACGGCATGGGCGGCATGATGGGCGGCGGAATGATGTCTCAAGGTCGTCAGTCCGCCAGCGGCGGCGCGGATCAGAAGAGCGTCGTTGACATCGCATTCACCAGCGAGCCCAACCCGCCCAGAATGGGCGAGAACACATTCGAAGTGACGGTGAAGGCTGCGGACGGGACACGGGTTACCGACGCGGAGGTCGCCCTGAACTTCTATATGGCCGCCATGCCATCCATGAACATGTCAGAAATGCGCAACACGGTGCGCCTCCAGCACGTCGGCGGCGGGCGCTATCGAGGAACCGGGAACGTCGCAATGGCCGGGCGTTGGGACGTCACGGTCGTCGCCACGAAGGCGGGCGAACAGATTGGCAGCCGCACAGTTGCGGTGACCGCGAAGTAAGGGAGGAGACCGACAATGGATTGGAGCACAGTAATTTCAATCGGCGTGCTCGTGGTACTGGTTCTCGTCATGATGCGCAGCGGTGGAGGGATGGCCGGTTGCTGTGGCATGGGGTCGGGGCATCCCGAGCGCAACGATCTGCGTGGATCCGGCGACAGCCGCCGCTCCGACAGCGGCAAGGCCGCGTGAGCGCCGCACGTAAGGACGCCACGCATCGCGTGTGGCGCCTCGCCGACGCGTTGCTCCTGTTGTTGCTGTTCCTGCTGCCGCTCATGCTCGTCGTGGGGCAAAGCGAAGGAACAGCAGATCGACCAGGGGTGCTTTTTTGGCTGCTCCTGCTGTTGCCCCTGCTGATTCTTCCGTGGCTCTGGCGCCGTGCCGAGCCGGAGGAGCGCGGCAACGCACATGTCGCCGCAGCGCATCGCGTCGAGCAGGAGCACGCCGCGAGCGAAGACTTGGCGTCGCTCGTTGCACCCGTCGTCGACGTTCGGCGGGCGTACGCGCAAGCCGGCATTCCGATGGTCGAAGGCCGGCTGCGCGACGAACCGTCACTCGCGTTCACAGCACTTGAACGCCTGTTGTCGCCCCGAGGGATGACACCGCTCATGGAAGATCGTGGCGCTCAAGGAGTGCGCGTGATCGCCCTGCCCCAGGTCGTGGATCGCGAGCTGCGCAGGCGATCCTCGCTCGCCGTCAACCTTCTACTGTTCCTGGCCACCGTTGCGACCACGGTGTGGGCTGGCGCGCTCCATCAGGGCGTGAACCTGCTCAGGGATCCCGGCGAGTTCATGGTCGGCGTCCCGTACGCGGTGGCGCTCCTGGCGATTCTCGGTGTACACGAGTTCGGTCACTACTTCGTGGCCCGATGGCACGGCGTCGATGTCACGCTTCCGTACTTCATTCCTGTGCCGATGGGTTTGGGAACGTTCGGGGCGTTCATTCAAATCAAGTCCTTGATCAAGAGCCGGCGCGCGGTGTTCGACATCGGCATCGCGGGCCCGCTCGCCGGCCTTGTCGTTGCGCTTCCTGCGTTGTACTCCGGGCTACGCGGCGCCGTGCCTGTTCCTGAAGGCGCCCAAGCGATGGGCGTCAACGCCGGCTCATCGCTCCTGCTTGCGCTGGTGTATCAATTTGCGAACGGAGGCGAATTGGGACGGGCCACTGTCCAGTTGACGCCCGTGGCGTTCGCCGGATGGATCGGCCTGTTCATTACCGCCATGAACCTCATGCCCGTGGGACAACTCGACGGAGGGCATATCGCCTACGGCCTGTTTGGACAACGCCGAGCACGACAGATAGGAATCGCGGCGTTCGTGGCGATGCTCGGCCTTGGATTCACTCTGTGGCCTGGGCTACTGACGTGGGCGCTGCTCATTGCTCTGATGGCTGGCTTCTCTCACATGCCCGCCTTGGACGATGTCACGCCGCCTGATGGAAAGCGCTTCGCGCTCGCCGCGTTGGCGATGGCGGTACTGGTACTCACCCTGATTCCACTGCCCGGCGCGATGCGTGGAATGATGCTCGATTGTCCGTACATGTAACGAGGCACGCCTATGACGAGCACCACCTTCTGGGGAGCCGCGGCGATTTCTATCGTGATCGTGTCGTGGTTCTTTTACCGCGCGCTCGCCCCGAAGAGTTGGAAAGAATGGACGCGCGCCGGTGTCGTGCAAGCATTCATCATTGCCTTCTATGCCGAGATGTATGGCTTTCCCGTCACGATCTACGCGTTGACGCGATGGTTCGGCCTCGATGTCTCCGGCACGTTCTGGGATGGAAATCTCTGGATTTACCTGACGGGCACTCAGGCGGCGATGCTGGTGTCGATGGCGATCGGCTATGCGATCGCCTTTCTTGGAATTGCGTTGGTGAGCGCGGGCTGGCGAGAGGTGTACCGCGCCAGAAAGGAACACCGACTGGCACTGCAGGGCCCGTATCGGTTCGTGCGACACCCGCAATATACCGGCTTTTTCCTCGTGATGTTCGGCGAAGGCGTAGTGCATTGGCCAACCGTCTTCTCTCTGGCCGCGTTTCCCGTTGTCGTCGCCGCTTACGTACTCCTCGCCCGCAGAGAAGAACGCGAGATGGTGCGCAGGTTCGGCAACGAATACATGGAATATCAGCAACGAGTGCCGCGGTTTTTCCCGCGCCGAGGGGACTGGGGTCGCCTCTTGCGTTTGTCCACTCAGCCGAGTACGTAAGGATCCGACTATGGATGCAAATTCCTGGCTGTGGGTCGCAATCGTCGCCTTCCTCGTGTTCTGTTGCCTGCCGATGCTATTCATGCGGCACAGCGCTCACGGCTCGAGGCAGGACGACCATCGTGACGGCGTCGGCCCTTCTGGTGGCGATGACGAGCACCTGCGGAGGTGAGTGAGATGCGTGCGCAGAGTGATGCGGTGATGACACCGGAACGCGGCATCATCATCGTGACAGGCTCCAACGGCCGCATCGGTGACGCCGTAATGCGGCGGATGGTCGGGCGCTTCACCGACGTCGTGGGGTTTGATCGGAAGGCCCCCACGCCTCCGCCGCCGGGCTGCACCTACGTTCCGGTCGACATCACCTCGGACGCGAGCGTGAAAGACGGACTCGCCGTGATTGCCGCACACCACGGGACTGATGTCGCCTCGATCATCCACCTGGCTGCGTATTACGACTTCTTTGGAAGGCCCAGCCCGAAGTACGAAGAGGTCACGGTCCGCGGCACCGGCCGGCTGCTCCGGGGTATCCAGGAGTTCGGTTTCCGTGTGCAGCAATTCGTGTTCTCGAGCACCATGCTCGTGCACCGGCCCGGAGAGCCTGGCCTATACATCACGGAGGATTCGCCCATTGAACCGACGTGGGCGTATCCCGCGTCGAAGGTGCGCACCGAGCAGCTGATCCTCGCGGAACGGGGCAAGATTCCGGCGGTCTTGTTGCGCATTGCCGGCGTGTATGACGACCTCTGTCACTCGATTCCCCTCGCCCACCAGATTCAGCGCATTTACGAGCGGCAGTTCGCCAGCCACGTGTATTCGGGCAACACGTCCCACGGTCAGGCGTTCCTGCACATGGACGATCTCGTTGACGCGATTGAGCGTGTTGTCGACCGCCGTGAGGCGCTTCCACCCGAGCTGCCGCTCCTGCTCGCCGAGCCCGAAACGCTGAGCTATGACGAACTGCAACACACCATGGCACGGCTCATTCATGGCGAATCGTGGGAAACGCTCAGAGTGCCACGGCCTCTCGCAAAAGCCGGCATCTGGTTGCAGGATCACCTGCCGGGCCAGGATCCGTTCATCAAGCCGTGGATGATCGATCGCGCGAACGATCACTACGCCGTTGACATCACGCGCGCGCGGTCACAACTCGCGTGGGAGCCGGCGCATTCGCTTCGCGCTACGCTGCCCGTGATGATCGAGGCGCTGAGAGCGGATCCGGCGTACTGGTACCGAGAGAACGATTTGGAGCTTCCGCCAGACGTCGCCCTTCAGTCGGGAACACCTGAGGACGGGGACGCTCCCCCGCGGGACGACTGATCGCGCCGTGCAACGGTCGTCGGGGCGCATTGCCTCGCCGACGTTCGCCACAAAGGAATGACATGCCATGGCAGAACCGATGATGGAGCACCACGGGGCGCACAAGGCCGACGCGCACAGCGGGAGTGCAGACCATCGCGAGATGCTGCTCGACATGCGGCGCAGTTGGCTCTGGACCAATGGCGCAGTCATCCTGCTGGGCGTTTCAGTGGCGTTCTCTCCTGCAACGTTTGGATACGGCGGCGTCGCGGCTTGGAACGACGTGCTGGCTGGCGTGTTGATCGCGGCGTGTGCCGCGGCTGCGCTCTCGCCAACGTGGGACTTCTACGGACGATGGGGGGCCGCCCTCGTCGGCCTGTGGCTGCAGTTCGCGCCGCTCCTCTTCCACCCGCCAGCGGCAGGCTATCTCGTCGACACCATGGCGGGTGTGCTCGTCGTCGTCCTGATGGTGCTGGTGCCGATGATGCCCGGAATGGCGCATCACATGGCGATGATGCAGCCCGGCCCCGAGGTGCCGCCGGGCTGGACCTATTGTCCGTCCACATGGCACCAGCGCGTGCCAATGATCGTACTCGCCTTCATCGGATGGATGATCTCGCGATATCTCGCCGCATACCAGCTGGGATATACGTCCCACGTCTGGGACCCTTTCTTTGGCGAGCAGTCGATGAATGTGCTGACATCCGAAGTGTCCCGCATGTGGCCTGTCTCCGACGCCGGGGTCGGTGCGTTCGCCTACACGATCGAGATGCTGATGGCGTGGATGGGTGACCGGCGGCGGTGGAGGACGATGCCGTGGATGGTCTCGTTCTTCTTCCTGCTTGTCGTGCCGCTCGGCGTTACCCACGTCGTGCTCGTGATCATGCAGCCCGTGATGGTCGGCGCCTGGTGCTTCCTATGCCTCGCCGCCGCTGTCGCGATGCTGCTGATGATCCCGTTCACGATTGATGAAGTCATCGCCACGGGGCAATTCCTTGCTGATCGAGTGCGTCACGGGCATTCGTTCTGGCGCACATTCTGGGTGGGCGACACGATGACCGGTGGCGGGCCAGACGAACGGACGCCCAAGTACGGCGCCCGCACAGCCGCGCACGTCACTCCTGCCGCCTGGGGCGTCAGTCTTCCGTGGACGCTGGGCCTGAGCGCTGTCATGGGGATTTGGGCGATTGTGACGCCCGAGTTCCTCGGCTCGACCGGGCTCCTGATGGACAGCGACCGCATTACGGGAGCGCTCATCGTCACCGCTTCCGTAGTGGTGACGGCGGAGGTCGTGCGCAGCGGCCGCTATGTGAACCTCCTGTTCGGCGCGTGGCTCGCCCTCTCCCCGTTCCTGCTCGATGGCGGATCGTCAGCATCAACGGCCGGGAACGTCGCAGCCGGAATTGCAGTAGCACTCCTGGCGTTGCCCCGCGGACCGGTGTACGAACGGTACGGAAGCTGGGATCGGTGGATTCGGTGAGCGCCGCGCGCAATGCTCTTAGAGGGTATCTGCCGATCGGAGATTACGCGTTGATCGGCGACGAACGAACGACGGCGCTGGTGGCGCGCGACGGCGCTATCGATTGGTGGTGTTGGCCGGACGTGGATAGCCCGGCGGTGTTGTGCCGGCTCCTCGATACGACGCGTGGGGGATTCTTTCAAATAGCGCCGTCGGTGTCTTTCACGTCGACCCGGCGGTATGTGCCAGATACGAACGTGCTCGAGACGACGTTCACGACCGCGTCTGGCAGAGTCCGATTGACGGACCTTCTTGCTCTTTCCCCAGGGACCGACTCGAGTGGAGTCGCCGGTTCCTCGCGCTGTCTCGGACGGCTGGTCGAAGGCATTGACGGTGTCGTGATGATCGAGGCCCGATTCCGTCCGACGTTCGACTACGCCCGAGTCGCCACGGAGTGGACGGTTGCGGAGCGCCGCGTGACGGCGACGGGCGCGGATCTCAGGCTGACCTTGGATGCACCAGTCCCCCTCGCGGTTGATAGCGATGCTGCGACGGCCCGGCTGGAGGTGCGTGCCGGCGATCGGAAGTGGTTCCTGGTCCACGACGGCGCGTTCGCCGGCAGTCCCGAGCGCTTGCTGAACGAGGCGGTCGTTTGGTGGACGGCATGGGCGCGGCAGTGCACCTATTCGGGTCCGTACGACGCGCTCGTGCGGCGAAGCGCGCTCGTGCTGAAGCTCCTGACTTTCGATCCGACGGGTGCGGTGGTGGCGGCACCGACGACGTCGCTGCCGGAGGAGATCGGCGGCACCCGCAATTGGGATTACCGGTTTACCTGGTTGCGCGATTCAGCGTTGATCCTGCAGGCGCTCATCGGCCTGGGGTATCACCACGAGGCGATGCGGTTCTTCCGCTGGCTTGAAAGGATCTGCCTGGAGTGCCGCGACGGTGTGCAGATCATGTACACGGTGCGCGGCGCCCTCGACCTCCCCGAAGAGGTCCTTCCACATCTCGAAGGCTACCGGCGATCTCCTCCCGTTCGGATTGGCAACGAGGCCGCGTCACAACGACAGCTGGACGTCGCTGGCGAGGTCATCGACGCGATCTACCTCTGCGCGACCACGATGGATGTCGCGCACGAGCGGTCGCGGGCGCTCGTCCGCGTTCTCGCCAACAAGGCCGCCGCGAGTTGGCGAGACGCGGACCAGGGCATCTGGGAAGTGCGCACCGGGCCGCGCCACTTCTTGTACTCAAAGCTTCTCTGCTGGGTCGCCATGGATCGCGCGATTGCCTTGCTAGCGCAGCAGGCCGACGACGAACTCCAGCGGTGGCGTGGAGTCCGCGACGAAATCCGAACGGCCATCGAGGAACAGGGATTCGACCGTGATCTGGGTGCGTTCGTTCAGGCGTTCGACAGTCGCGTGCTCGATGCGAGCGTGTTGGCGATTCCATTAGTCGGGTTCCTGCCGGCAACGGATCCACGCATGGTGGCGACGGTTGCCACAATTCGGCGCGACCTGACCGCGAACGGCCTCGTGTATCGCTACCGGACGGACGACGGCGTCGCCGGGGGTGAGGCGACGTTTGCCATCTGCTCATTCTGGCTCGTCGACAACCTCGCCCTCGCGGGGCGCATCGACGAGGCACGCGAGTTGTTCGAGCAGGTGGTGGGTTATGCGAATGACGTGGGGTTGCTGGCGGAAGAGATCGCACCCGCGTCGCGAGAGCTGCTTGGCAACTTCCCGCAAGGGTTCACCCATCTGGCGCTGATACGGTCTGCGATGAATCTGGCGAGCGGCGGTGAAGGTCAAAGCACGCCCTTCGTCGCGAGAGCATCATTCAACCAGCCGTGAAGCGGGGCAGATCGCGGAGCGGCGGTGTGGTCAACGGGTCAGAAGGGAGGACAGTGTGAGCCACTGGCACAATCGCGTCATCGTCGTCACCGGCGCGTCGAGCGGCGTGGGTCGCGCGGTGGCGCGTGCCTTCGGCGCGCAGCACGCCAGGGTCGCCCTGCTGGCCCGAAACGTGGACGCACTTCAGCGCTGCGCTGAGGAAATCGAATCCGCGGGAGGCGAGGCGCTTGTCTGTCCTGTTGACATGGCGGACGCGGCCGCTGTGGAGCGCGTCGCCGCAACGACGGATGAACGCTGGGGCCGGCTCGACGTGTGGGTGAACGTGGCCATGGCAACAGTGTTCGCGCCCGTGGCGAACACCACGCCCGAGGAATACCGTCGGGTGACCGAAGCGACCTACCTCGGGTATGTGCACGGCACGTTGGCCGCGCTCAAACGCATGCGGCCGCGTAACGCCGGCACCATCGTGCAGGTGGGCTCTGCTCTCGCCTTTCGTTCCATTCCGCTCCAGAGCGCGTACTGCGCGGCCAAAGCCGCCATTCGCGCCTTCACGGATTCGCTTCGAACGGAACTGATTCACGACGGCAGCGCCGTACACGTGACGCAGGTGCATTTGCCGGCTGTGAATACGCCGCAGTCGGACCGGCAACGCAACAAGATGCCGAAGCGCCAGCAGCCGGTGCCCCCGTTGTTCAGCCCCGAGGTGATTGCCGACGCGATTCTGTGGGCTGCCGCGCACGCCCCTCGGCAGATGCTCATCGGGATGCCCACGTTCAAGGCAGTGTGGGGGCAGCGACTAATCCCCGGCTTGCTCGATCGGTATTTCGCACGTGCCGGCTGGGAACCGCAGTTCGTCGACGAGCCAAACGCTCAAACGGAAGACATCCTGTTCGCAACGTTGCCAGGCGATCCCGGAGCACACGGTCCTTATCGCGACCGTGAACAGGGAGCGGACCTGCAGATGCGCCTCCGCATGATGCCCCGCAGCACCGTTGCGACCGCAATCACGGCAGCGATCGCCGTTGGCGCGTGCGTGAACGCTTTAGCGAAGGCGCGATCGTCACCGCACCGCGATGCTCCGCGCAGCATAGGCGGGACAGAGTCGGTGAGGTAGTAGGAAGCTCGCTGTACATCACGCGGCCGAGGCGCCTAGCAGCCCGCGGAGCGCCTTAGCCTCAGAGCGCCGACTGGTCAGACACCAGTGAACGCAGCTCCCGGCCCTTCCGCCCCGCTCAGCAAGGGAGGAACGAAACGGCGCAGACGCCGAAGATCGTCGTGAACGAGCAGGGATACGAGCCCGCGAAGGTGACGCTGCATGCCGACAGACCTGCGCGTCTCACGTTCATACGCACAACGGGCGAGACGTGCGGCACCGAAGTCGTATTTCCTTCGTTGACTATCAAGCGACCGCTGCCCCTCAATGCCGGTCGTGACCGAGTTCACGCCAGCTAAGTCGGAACACGTCGCGTTTGCTTGCGGCATGAATATGCCGCGCGGCACTGTCATTGCTCAATAAGCATCGGTAGATGGCGTTAGCGCCGGTTTCGCGGCGCGCCGCAGCCGATACACCAGGCGACGATGGATATCGAGTCTTTGTTTGCGCCGATTGCCGTGGGTCTTGCGCTGTTTGCGACGACCAACGTCGACGACATCTTTCTTCTTTCGGCCTTCTTCGCGGATCGACATCTTCATCCCCGGAACGTCGTCGTCGGGCAGTTCCTGGGCATCGGATGTTTGACCGCCGTCAGCGCCGGCGCGGCGATCGCGTCCCTGGTCATCCCTGAAGGGTGGACAGGATTCTTGGGTCTCGTCCCGCTCGTACTGGGTATTCAGAAGCTATGGCAGCTGCGGGCTGGCGCGGATACCCGGTCGAGTGACCGAGAAGCGCGTGGGCACGAAGAGCGGCTCGAGCGTCGGACGCATTCTCAAGTGCTCGCTGTCGCCGGCGTTACGGTGGCCAATGGCGGAGACAACTTGGCTGTCTACATCCCGGTGTTTGCCAGCGATCTGCAGGCGATTTCGACCTACACGCTTGTCTTCGCCGTCATGACGGGCGTCTGGTGCGCCGTCGGGTACAAGCTTGTCAACAATGCCGTGTTGGGGCATCACATTCGACGGTATGGGCACATCCTCCTGCCCGTCGTATTGATCGCGATTGGCGCGTGGATCCTGCGCGACGTCGTGGTGCTTCTCCCTTAATTATGGCGGCCTATCGTCGCCGATCCGTGAGTCGCGTGCAGATGTGCGGCTTGTTATCCGAATTCTTAACGGAAAGGACGCAAGCACATGCCGGGTGCGTCCGACCCCGGAGTGCGTCGTCTTCAGGGCTGCGGCCAGAGGAACTGACCCGAACAAAGAACCGAGTGACGACTGCAGGCCCGACGTCGCATGGCTGAGGCCGGCCACAAAGAAACGCACCTGCTGTCCCTCAGTCAGAGAATATGAGCGTTCGTGCTCCGAATTTCCATCTGACCGCTGACAGCGAGACCACGAGCAACGACTCGGATGCACGACCGACCGCAGACGGTCCTCTCTTACGAGGCGACTTGCTACCGAATCTCGGATCGGAACAGTCTCAGCGACATCAGAGCCAGGGCGAGTTCAACCGCAGTGAACAGCCCGAGCGCAGTATTGAAGCCGACGCGGAGCAGTTCGCCGAATATGAGGCTACCCAGCCCAAAGCCGACGAAGAGCATGAAGA
>VFQN01000900.1_pt1 | contig 52951 bp, 44 predicted proteins | sample 3512371 | NCBI WGS metagenome assembly VFQN01 (sample SAMN10412370, study PRJNA504923) | tailings metagenome | isolation source: Replicate 2 from Balatoc abandoned mine | place: Philippines: Itogon, Benguet | collected 2017-08-28
AAGAGAACCTGCGCCGCGCGCTGCTGCTGTCGCGCGGCGACTGGAGCACCTTCGTCACGCGGCCGCTGTCCGCCGGCCTGCTGCTGGCCGCGGCGCTGATGATCGTGGTGGTCATGTTGCCGTCGATCAAGAACAAGCGCGAAGAAGCGTTCAAAGACGCGGATTGACCTGAGCCCGCCTTGAGCGACGCGCCGCCGTCGTCGCTGGCCCCGCTGAAGGGGCCGGTGTTCCGCATGCTGTGGCTGGCCTGGCTGGCCGCCAACGTGACCATGTGGATGAACGACGTGGCGGCGGCGTGGCTGATGACCACGCTGACCGACAGCGCCGTGATGGTGGCGTTGGTGCAGGCCGCGTCCACCCTGCCGGTGTTCGTGCTCGGCCTGCCCAGCGGGGCGCTGGCCGACATTGTCGACCGCCGCCGCTACTTCGCGGTGACGCAGCTGTGGGTGGCCTGCATCGCGATGCTGCTGTGCGTGGTCTCGCTGGCCGGCGCACTGACCGCGCCGCTGCTGCTGGCGTTGACCTTCGCCAACGGCATCGGCTTGGCGATGCGCTGGCCGGTGTTCGCCGCCATCGTGCCCGAGGTGGTGCCACGCCACGAGCTGCCGGCCGCGCTGGCGCTGAACGGCGTGGCGATGAACATGTCGCGCGTGATCGGCCCGGTGGTGGCCGGCGCGCTGCTGGCCGGCGCCGGCGCGGCCGTGGTCTTCGCGCTCAACGCCGTGCTGGCGGCGGCCGCCTTCGTGCTGATCCTGCGCTGGAAGTCGCAGCGCAAGGCCAGCGCGCTGCCCGGCGAGCGCTTCCTCGGCGCGATGCGCGTCGGCGTGCAGCACGTGGCGCAGTCGCCGCGCATGCGCAGCGTGCTGATCCGCATCTTCCTGTTCTTCCTGCAGTCGACCTCGCTGACCGCGCTGCTGCCGCTGGTGGCGCGCAACCTGCACGGCGGCGGGGCCGGCACCTTCACGATGCTGCTGGCGGCGATGGGCGGCGGTGCTGTCGCCGCGGCGCTGTACCTGCCGCGGCTGCGGCAGAACATCTCGCGCGACCAGTTCGTCCGCTGGGGCACCGGCGTGCATGCGCTGGCGGCGGTGACGGTGGTGTTCGCGCCCTCGCTGTGGCTTGCCGTGCCGGCCATGGCGGTGGCCGGCATGGCCTGGATCTCGACCGCCAACTCGCTGACGCTGGCCGCGCAGATGGCGCTGCCCAACTGGGTGAGGGCGCGCGGCATGTCGATCTACCAGATGGCCTTGATGGGCGGCAGCGCGGCCGGCGCGGCGCTGTGGGGGCAGGTGGCGAGCTGGAGCAGCGTGCCGGCGAGCATCGCCACCGCCGCTGTGGCCGGGCCGCTGGTGCTGCTGCTGACGCGCCGCCTGTCGGTCGATGGCGGCGAGGACGAAGACCTGAGCCCCGCCAGGCCCGGCAGCGCGGCGCCGGCGCCGCTGATCGAGCCGCTGCCCGACGACGGGCCGGTGATGGTGACGGTGGAGTACCTGATCGACCCGACGCGCGCCGACGACTTCATCGACGTGATGGAACAGACGCGGCGCGCGCGGCTGCGCCAGGGCGCGCTGTCGTGGGGCCTGTTCCGCGACCCGTCGGCGCCCGGCCGCTACATCGAGTACTTCCTCGACGAGACCTGGGTCGAGCACCTGCGCCGGCTGGAGCGCTTCACCGCCGCCGACGTCGGCCTGCGCGAGAGGCGCCTGGCCTTCCACCTCGGCGCCGAGCCGCCGAAGGTGCAGCGCTTCCTGGGCGAGAGCATCGACTAGCATCGCTGTCCGGAGGAGTACCCGCGATGCAGACCGTCCATCCCCTGCGCGAGACCCTGCACCACGAGGTGCACGCGCGGCCCTACGAGCGGCTGAACGCGCCCTTGCTGCTGTCGCACGTCGCGCTGGTCGGCAACGCCGGCAGCGCCGAGCGCGAGCACCTGGCCGAGTTGCTGCGCGCGCGCCAGCTGCCCGTGCCGGCCGAGGGTGCCAGCCACTTCAGCGCCGACATCGGCGGTCTGCGGCTGCGCTGGGAGAAGCACGGCGAGTTCCACACCTGCACGGTGTGGAAGCGGCTGGCCGCGGTGCCGGAGAGCTTCGCGCCGCTGCCCATCGACGACCTGCCGGCCGATTGGCGTGCCGGGCTGCCGGGCGAGTGGCTGGTGGGCATGCACGTGCTCGTCAAGCCGGCGATCACCCCGCGCGACGAGGTGCCGCCGCTGGTGCGCAGCATGCTCAACGAGGACAGCCTGGTCGGTGCCCGCGTGATGGACGGCTCGGCCGACGTCTTCACCGACTTCCGCCTCTATGGCGACGGCTTCGCGCGCTGGATCGTGGTGGCCGGCGACATGACGCCGCGGCGCCTCGGCCGCCTGGTGCAGCGGCTGCAGGAGATCGAGACCTACCGCATGATGGCGCTGCTCGGCCTGCCGGTGGCGCGCGAGGTGGGCGGGGCGCTGGCCAATGCCGAGCGTGACCTGGCCGAGGTGGCCGAGCGCATCCGCACCGCCAACCCCGACGACGAGCCCGAGCTGCTGCGCCAGCTGACGCAGCTGGCCGCGCGCGTCGAGGGACTGTACGCCCGCACCCACGCCCGCTTCTCCGCCAGCGCCGCCTACTTCGAGCTGGTGCAGCGGCGCATCGACGAACTGCGCGAGGAGCGCGTGCACAACCTGCAGACCCTGCGCGAGTTCATGGACCGCCGCCTGCTGCCGGCTATGCAGACCTGCGCCTGGGCGGGCCGGCGACTGCAGGCGCTGTCGGAGCGCATCTCGCGCGTCTCCAACCTGCTGCGCACGCGGGTGGAGATCGAGCAGCAGCAGAGCAGCCGCGAGCTGCTCGACGCGATGAACCGCCGCCAGAAGGCCCAGCTGCTGCTGCAGAGCGCGGTGGAAGGCTTCTCGGTGGCCGCGGTCACCTACTACGGCGCGGGCCTGGTGGGCTATGCCGCCAAGGGCGCCAAGTCGGCCGGCTGGAACGTTTCGCCCGACGTGGCGGTGGCGGTGGCCATCCCGCTGATCGCGCTGGGCGTCTGGCTGGGCGTGCGCCGCCTGCACAAGGAGGCGCAAGCCGCCGCCGACACGAACCCCACGGAGACCTCACGATGACCTCTTCCTTCGACTGGACCGCCGGCTACCCGAGCCAGCGCGTGCCGGTATTCGGCCGCAATGTCGTCTCGACCTCGCATCCGTATGCCGCGCAGGCGGGCTTGCGCATGCTCTGGAAGGGCGGCAACGCCATCGATGCGGCGATCGCCGCGGCCGCAGCCATGACCATCGTCGAGCCCTGCAGCAACGGCCTGGGCTCGGACGCCTTCGCCATCGTCTGGGACGGCCAGCAACTGCACGGGCTGAACGCCAGCGGCACGGCACCGCAGGGCTGGACGCCGGAGTACTTCCGCGGCAAGTACGGCGACGATGCGCGCGCCCCGGCCAAGCGCGGCTGGGACAGCGTCACCGTGCCGGGTGCGGTGGCCTCGTGGGTGGCGCTGTCGGAGCGCTTCGGCAAGCTCGCCTTCGCCGACCTGCTCGAGCCCGCGATCGAGATCGCCGAGCGCGGCTACGCCGTGCCCTGGGTGGTGCGGCAGAAATGGGCGATGGCTGCGGCGTTGCCCGAGCTCACCGGTCAGCCGGGCTTCGCCGAGACCTTCATGCCGAAGGGCCGCGCGCCCGAGGTCGGCGAGCTGTTCCGCTTCCCCGCGGCGGCTCGCACGCTGCGGCTGATTGCCGACACCTACGGCGAGGCCTTCTACCGCGGCGAGGTGGCGCAGGCCATCGCGGCGCATGCCAGGGCCCACGGTGGCGCGATGACCGCGGCCGACCTGGCCGGCTACCGGCCGGAGTGGGTCGATCCGATCGGCAAGGACTACGCCGGCCACCGCCTGCACGAGATCCCGCCGAACGGGCAGGGCATCGCCGCGCTGATCGCGCTGGGCATCCTCTCGCACTTCGACCTGACGGGCCTGAAGGCCGACAGCGTGCAGGCCCAGCACCTGCAGATCGAGGCGATGAAGCTCGCCTTCGCCGACACCTACCGCTACGTGTCGGACGCCCGCACGATGACGGTGACGCCCGCGCAGATGCTCGACGACGAGTACCTCTTCCAGCGCGCGAAGCTGATCGACCCGAAGCGTGCGCAGGACTTCGGCGCCGGCAACCCGGTCAAGGGCGGCACCATCTACCTGACCGCCGCCGACGAGAGCGGCATGATGGTCAGCTTCATCCAGAGCAACTACATGGGCTTCGGCTCGGGCGTGGTGGTGCCGGGCTACGGCGTCTCGCTGCAGAACCGCGGCCATGGCTTCAGCCTGCGCGAGGGCAGCCCGAACCGGGTGTCGCCGGGCAAGCGCCCTTTCCACACCATCATCCCGGCCTTCCTCACCAAGGACGGCGCGCCGCAGATGAGCTTCGGCGTGATGGGCGGCAACATGCAGCCGCAGGGCCACCTGCAGACGCTGGTGCGCCTGCTCGACTTCCGCCAGGAGCCGCAGGCGGCCTGCGACGCGCCGCGCTGGCGCTTCAACCAGGGCCTGTCGATCAACGTCGAGGCGACCATGCCGACCGCCACGCGCGAGGGCCTGCGTGCGCTCGGCCACCAGGTCGAGTCGTTCCAGGACAGCTACCAGGACTTCGGCGCCGGCCAGTTCATCTGGCGGCTCGGCGACCCGGCGGTGGAAGGCTACGTGGCCGCCAGCGATCCGCGCCGCGACGGCCTGGCGGCAGCGTTCTGAGCTTGCCCGGCTCACCGTCCGGGCCGACGCCGCGCGAGCTGATGCTCGCGCGCGTGCTGCTGTTCGTCGCCCCGGCGCTGTGGAGCGTCAACTACCTCGTGGCCCGCTGGGCGCCGGGCGTGATCGCGCCGCACATGCTGGCGCTCGGGCGCTGGACGGTGGCTGCGCTGGTGCTGCTGGCCTTCTGCCACCCCGAGATCGCCGAGAAGCGCCAGCTGGTGCGTGCCGAGGCCGGCCACTTCCTCGTGCTCGGCGCGCTGGGCATGTGGGTGTGCGGCGCCTTCGTCTACATCGGCGGGCGCAGCACCGCGGCGGTGAACATCGGGCTGCTGTACGCCGCCTCGCCGGTGCTGATCGCGCTGGCCTCGGCGCTGTGGCTGCGCGAGCGCTTCGGCATTGCCCAGGCGCTGGGCGTGGGGCTGGCGCTGGCCGGCGTGCTGCACGTGATCCTGCGCGGGCAGTGGAGCGCGCTCGGCGAACTCACGCTCAACCCGGGCGATCTCTGGATCTCGGTGGCCGTGATCTGCTGGACGGCCTACTCGCTGCTGCTGCGCGCCTGGCCCTCGGCCTTCTCGCCGCTGGCGCGGCTGACCCTGATCTCCTTCGGCGGCGTGGTCGTGCTGCTGCCGTTCACCGCCTGGGAGGCGATGTTCTGGCTGGGCAGCGAACTGTCATGGCGCAGCGTGGCGCTGGTGCTGGCGGCGGCGCTGGTTCCCGGTGCGGCCGCCTATGCGGCTTACTCGTTCATGCAGCGCGCGCTCGGCGCGGCGCGCGTGTCGGTGGTGCTGTACCTGGGCCCGCTCTACAGCGCCGGCGTCGGCTGGGCCGTGCTGGGTGAATCTGTGCTGTCTACCATGCGATCGGCGCTGCGCTTATCCTGCCGGGCATCTGGCTGAGCACGCGGCATTGACGTGCCGCGCCGTCGCGTGACGCGCCGCACGGTCGCACGGTGCGCGCGTGTGCGCGAGCCCGCGGCGGCTTTTAGACTCCGCAACCATGTCGAACGCCAACAGCCTCGCCTTCCGCCCCTCGGGCTCGATCGATTTCGATCCGACGCCGATCGCACCGGCCGCTGCGCCCGCGGCGGCGGTGGACGACAAGATCGACCACGACCCGCTGTCGATCAACTTCGGGCGCGAGAAGGTTCACAAGGCTGCGGCCACCGAGCGCATGCTCGCCGGCACGACGATCGACTGGCTGATCGCCTTCGCGATGGAGGCTCGCCCCAAGGCGCTGTGCGAGAAGTACCCGCACGTGGCCAACCGCCTCGCGCAGGAGTGGCGCGACAAGGCCCGCGTGCGAGCCAGCCTGCAGGCGCTGGTCGACGACGTGCGCTGGGGCACGGCCGGCTACCCCGCGCTGGTGCAAGGCGAGCTGCGCAAGCTGCTGGCGCTGGCCGGCTGAGCGCGCGCCGGCGCGCGCTTCACATGAAGCGCGCCGCGAGCTCCTTCATGATCTCGTTGGTGCCGCCATAGATGCGCTGCACGCGCGCATCGGTGTAGAGCTCGGCGATCGGGTACTCGCTCATGTAGCCGTAGCCGCCAAAGAGCTGCAGGCACTCGTCCATCACCCGGCCCTGCTGCTCGGTGACCCAGTACTTGAGCAGCGCGGCGCGCTCCACACCCAGTTCGCCTTGCAGGTGCGCCACCATGGCTGCGTCGACCATCGCCCGCGCCGCGAGCACCGTGGCCTGCACCTCGGCGAGCTTGAAGCGGGTGTTCTGGAACTCCCAGATCGCACGTCCGAAGGCCTTGCGTTCCTTGACGTAGGCCAGCGTCTCGGCCAGCGCCCGCTCCATCGCCGCGATGCCGCCGAGGGCGACGATCAGCCGCTCCTGGGGCAGCTGCTGCATCAGCTGGATGAACCCCTGTCCTTCCGCCGGACCCAGCAGGTTCTCCGCGGGCACGCGCACGTCGTCGAAGAAGAGCTCGGCGGTGTCCTGCGCCTTCATGCCGATCTTGTCCAGCAGGCGGCCGCGGCGGAAGCCGGGTGCGTGCTCCGTCTCCACCACCAGCAGCGACATCCCCTTCGATCCCTCGCCGCCGGTGCGGCAGGCCACGATGATCAGGTTGGCGTTGCCGCCGTTGGTGATGAAGGTCTTCTGGCCGTTGAGCACGTAGTCGTTGCCGTCGCGCCGGGCACTGGTGCGGATCGCCTGCAGGTCGGAGCCGGTGCCCGGCTCGGTCATCGCGATGGCGGTGATGAGTTCGCCGCTGGCCATCTTCGGCAGCCAGCGCTGCTTCTGTGCCTCGCTGCCGTAGTGGAGGATGTATGGCGCGACGATGCCCGAGTGCAGCCCGCCGCCGAAACCGCTGAGGTTGGCGCGCGCCGCTTCCATCAGGATCACCGCGTCGTGCGTGAAGTCTCCGCCACCGCCGCCATAGGCCTCCGGCATCGCGGCGCACAGCAGACCCTGGGCGCCGGCCTCGCGCCATGCTTCCGGCGGCAGGCGGCCGGCCTCGCGCCAGGCGGCGGCCTGCGGCACCCAGCGCTCGGTGAAGAAGCGCCGCGCCGCATCCTCCAGCGCGAGGTGCTCGTCGCGCATCCAGGCGGAAGGGAAGTTCGCAATCGCCATGCAGGGCTCCTCAGGCCGCGGACTTCGCGCCGCGCTTGCGCGACTCGAGCTGCGCGCGGCAGGTCTGGTTGATCAGGCGCAGCTCGGCCAGGGTGGCGTCGATGTTCGCGCGCCGGGCTTCCAACTCGGCGATGGCCGCGTCGGTGCGCGTGATCACGAAGTTCAGCTGCTGGGCGCGACCCTCGCCGTGGTCGCCGTAGAGGTCGAGGTAGTGCTTGATCTCGGAAAGAGACGAGCCGATCGCCTTGGCCCGCAGGATCAGCGTCAGCCGCGCCCGGTCGCGCCGGGTGTAGACGCGCGTGCCGTTGATGCGTCGCGGCGCGAGCAGGCCCTTGTCCTCGTAGAAGCGCAGCGCACGCAGCGTGATGCCGAACTCGCGGCACAGCTCGGTGATGCCGAACAGCTCGGTGCTCGCCTCGTCGCGGTGCGAGGCGAGGAAGTCGCGTGCCGAGGTGTCCTTCGCCAAGTTCAGACCACCCGTTGCATGCGCAGCGCCACGCTCATGTCGCCGGCCACCTTGAGCTTGCCGGTCATGAAGCCGGTGGCCGGCTCCAGGTCGCCGCGCAGCATCGCGGCGAGGTTGTCCAGCGTGATCCCCACCGTGCAGTCGGCCTCGTGGCCGCTGTTGTCCACGCGGTTGGGGATGGCCTTGCCGTCGACGTAGATGGTGCCGGCCTCGCCGCAGTCGAACTTGAGCGTGGCGTTCAGGCCGCTGTCGTCGCCGACCTTGCCGCGGATGGCAGTGGTGCATTCGTCCAGGGTCATCGGTGCTCCGGGGTGGGTGCAGATGTGGCGCATGCTAGGCGGCGCGCCTTCCGCTTGGCACCGTGTAATCACCTATACGCCAATCTGATGACGTTAACGTAAGCTGGCTTGCCATGAATGCACCATCGCGCTACGCCAGCGTGCTACGCCCCGGCTTGTTCGCCGGGCAGCTGCACTGGGTCACCGGCGGCGGCAGCGGCATCGGGCGCTGCGTGGCTCACGAACTGGCCGCGCTCGGCGCCACCGTGGTGATCAGCGGGCGCACGGCCGAGAAGCTCGACCGCGTGGCCGCCGAGATCGCCGAGGACGGCGGCCGGGCCATCCCGCGCGCCTTCGACATCCGCGACGAGGAGGCGGTGAAGGCGAACGTGGCGGAGGTCGTGAAGCAGCACGGCGCGATCCACGGCCTGGTCAACAACGCCGGCGGCCAGTTCCCCGCGCCGCTGATGGCGATCAGCAAGCGCGGCTTCGACGCGGTGGTGGCCAACAACCTCACCGGCGGCTTCCTGATGATGCGCGAGGTGTTCCTGCAGTCCATGCAGGCGAACGGCGGCGCCATCGTCAACATGACGGCCGATTTCCGTAACGGCATGCCCGGCATGGGCCACAGCGGCGCGGCACGCGCCGGCATGTCGAACCTGACGATGACCGCCGCCTTCGAATGGGCGCATGCCGGCGTGCGAGTCAACGCGGTGGCGCCCGGCTGGATCGCCTCCAGCGGCATGGACACCTACGGCGGCATGACGCGCAGCATCATCCCGAAGCTGAAGAAGCACGTGCCGCTGCGCCGCCTGGGCGTGGAGGCCGAGGTCAGTGCGGCAATCTGCTTCCTGCTCAGCCCGGGGGCGGCCTTCATCACCGGCGTCACGCTGGCCATCGACGGTGGCGCGCCGCTGGGCAGCCCGCTGTTCCCGGATCTGGACCACGACAGGTCACAGCCCTTCGACGGCTTCCACCGCGCCGTGGTGCCCGAGGTGCTGAAAGGCGGCGCCTGATGCCGGTGCTGGAGTCACGGCTCGACACGGGCGGCGCGGCCTTCGCGGCCAACGCCGAGCGCATGGCCGAGCGCCTCGCCGAAGTCCAGCGCCTGGAAGGCCTGGTGATTGCCGAGAGCGAATCGAAGCGGTCGCGCTTCGAGCAGCGCGGCCAGTTGCTGCCGCGCGAACGCGTGGCGCGGCTGCTCGATCGCGGCTCGGGCTTCCTCGAGCTCAGCCGCCTGGCCGGTCTCGGCATGCACGACGACGACGGGAGGAAGTCGGTGCTCGGCGGCGGCAGCATCGTCGGCATCGGCACGGTGGCCGGCAAGCGCGTGCTGATCTCGGCCAGCGACAGCGGCGTGAAGGGCGGCACCGTGGCGCCCATGGGCCTGAAGAAGGCGCTGCGCGCCCAGGAGATCGCGCGCGAGAACAAGCTGCCCTTGATCTATCTGGTCGAGTCGGGCGGCGCGAACCTGATGTACCAGGCGGAGATCTTCGTCGACGGGGGGCGCAGCTTCGCCAACCAGGCGCGGCTGTCGGCCGCTGGCATTCCGCAGATCGCAGTGGTCCATGGTTCGTCCACCGCCGGCGGCGCCTACCTGCCGGGCCTGTCGGACTACGTGGTGCTGGTGCGCGGCCGCAGCAGCATCTACCTGGCCGGCCCGCCGCTGGTGAAGGCGGCGATCGGCGAAGACGCCAGCGACGAGGAGCTCGGCGGTGCCGTGACCCACGCCGAGGTCACGGGCCTGGGCGAATACCTCACCGAGAACGACGCCCATGCGATCGCGCTGGCCCGCGAGCTGATGGACAAGCTGCCGTGGGAGACCGCCGGCGCTGCCAGGTCCTTCCCGGAGCCGCGCTTCGACCGCGAGGAGCTGATGGGCGTGGTGCCGGCCGACGAGCGCGAGCCCTACGACGTGCGCGAGGTCATCGCGCGGCTCGTCGACGGCAGCGATTTCCTCGAGTTCAAGGCCGGCTACGGCAGCGAGACGGTGTGCGGCCACGCACGCATCCACGGCCATGCCGTGGCCGTGATCGGCAACAACGGGCCGATCCAGCCCGAGGGCTCCACCAAGGCCGCGCAGTTCATGCAGCTGGCCGACCAGAGCGGCACTGCACTCGTCTTCCTGCAGAACACCACCGGGTACATGGTGGGATCGGCCGCCGAGCGCGGCGGCGCGATCAAGCACGGCTCGAAGATGATCCAGGCGGTGGCCAACGCCCGCGTGCCGAAGTTCACCGTCGTGCTCGGCGGCAGCTACGGCGCGGGCAACTACGGCATGTGCGGGCGCGGCTTCGACCCACGCTTCATCTTCGCCTGGCCGTCGGCGCGCACCGCGGTGATGGGCGGCGCGCAGGCCGCCAAGGTGATGGACATCGTCAACCGCGGCAAGCTCGAACGCGCCGGCCAGCCGGTCAACGACGAGGCGCTGAAGGCGATGAGCGATGCGCTCAAGGCCCGGCTCGACAAGGAATCGACGGCCCTGTTCGGCACCGCGCGGCTGTGGGACGACGGCATCATCGACCCGCGCGACACGCGCCGCATCCTCGGCCTGTGCCTCGATCTCGCCGCCGAGGCCGACGCGCGCTCGCTGCGCCCCAACACCTTCGGCGTCGCCCGTTTCTGAAGCAGGAGGTTCGCGATGAAGTTCACCCCCGAGCACGAGCAGATCGCCGACACGGTGCGCAGGTTCTGCGTCAAGGAGATCAACCCTTTCGTCGCCGAATGGGAGGCCGCGCAGGAGTTTCCCAGCCACGCCCTCTTCAAGAAGCTCGGCGATCTCGGGCTGCTGGGCATCAAGTACCCGACCGAATACGGCGGCATGGGGCTGGACTTCAGCTACTCGATGGTGATGGCCGAGGCGCTGGGCGAGGCCAACTGCGGCGGCGTGCCGATGGCCATCGGCGTGCAGACCGACATGGCCACGCCGGCGCTGGCGCGCTTCGGCACCGAGGAGCTCAAGCGCGAGTTCCTCGCCCCCACCATCGCCGGCGACTACGTGGCCTGCCTCGGTGTCAGCGAGGCCAGCGGCGGCTCCGACGTGGCCGCGGTGAAGACCACCGCGCGCAAGGACGGCGGCGACTACGTCATCAACGGCTCGAAGATGTGGATCACCAACGGCCTGAAGGCCGATTGGTGCTGCCTGCTGGCCAACACGTCCGACCAGGGCGGCCCGCACCGCAACAAGAGCCTGATCGTGGTGCCGATGGATGCGCCCGGCATCACGAAGCAGAAGATCCGCAAGATCGGCATGGATGCGTCGGACACCGCGCAGCTCTTCTTCGACAACGTGCGCGTGCCGCAGCGCCACCTGATCGGCCAGGAAGGCATGGGCTTCACCTTCCAGATGCTGCAGTTCCAGGAAGAGCGGCTGTGGGGCGCGGCCAGTTCGCTGCGCAGCCTGGACCGCCTGATCGACCAGACCATCGAGTACACCCGGCAGCGCCAGGCCTTCGGCAAGAGCATCCTCGACAACCAGGTGGTGCACTTCCGCCTGGCCGAACTGCGCACCGAGGTGGAGGCGCTGCGCGCGCTGACCTACCGCGCGGTGGAGATGTACGTCGGCGGCAAGGACGTCACCAAGCTCGCCTCGATGGCCAAGCTCAAGTGCGGGAGGCTCTCGCGCGAAGTGGCAGACAGCTGCCTGCAGTACTGGGGCGGCATGGGATTCACCTGGGACAATCCGATCTCGCAGGCCTACCGCGACAGCCGGTTGGTGTCGATCGGCGGCGGCGCCGACGAGGTGATGCTGGGCATCATCTGCAAGCTCGAGGGCACGCTGCCCAAGGCCGCCAAATGAGCGAGAACGTCGTCCTCTCGCGCCGTGAAGGCGCGGTGCTGCACCTCACGCTGAACCGGCCGCAGGCGCGCAATGCGCTGAACATGGCGCTGGTGCTCGCGCTGCGCGAGGCGCTCGCCGAGGCGGAGCGTGACGAGGGCGTTCGCGTGATCGTGCTGCGCGGCGCGGGCGGGCACTTCAGCGCCGGCGCCGACATCTCCGAGATGGCCACCGCGCGCATGAAGCTCGCCACCAACCCGAATGCCATCGCCGAACTGAATGCGCAGTTCGGCGAGCTATGCGCCGACTTCGGCCGCAGCGGCCGTGCCGTGGTGGCGGTGGTGGAAGGCACGGTGATGGGCGGCGGCTTCGGACTGGCCTGCGCGGCCGACGTCACGCTGGCCGGCGGGAGCGCCATGTTCCGCCTGCCCGAGACCTCGCTGGGCGTGGTGCCGGCGCAGATCGCACCCTACCTCGTCGAGCGGCTGGGCTATTCGCAGGCGCGCCGCCTGGCGGTGACCGGCGGGCGCATCGATGCGCAGCGCGCGCTGGCGATCGGCCTGGTGCACGAGCTGCACACCGACGCATCGCTCGACGCGGCGCTGGCGCGCACGCTGCACGACATCCTGCAGAACGCGCCGCAGGCGGTGGCGGCCACCAAGGCGCTGATGGCCAAGGCGCGGCTGCACAGCCCGGCCTCGCTGATCCAGGAAGCGGCCGAGGTGTTCTCGCGTGCGGCGCTCTCCGCCGAGGGCACGGAAGGCCAGACCGCCTTCCTGCAAAAGCGCAAGGCGAACTGGATGCCGCAGTGAGCTTCGAGACGGTTCTCATCGCCAACCGCGGCGAGATCGCCTGCCGGGTGATCCGCACCGCGCGTGCGCTCGGCCACCGGACGGTGGCGGTCTTCAGCGACGCCGACGCGGACGCGCCGCACGTGCGCCAGGCCGATGCGGCGGTGCACATCGGCGCGTCGCCCGCGGCGGAGTCCTACCTGAACGCGGTGGCGATCATCGAGGCGGCGAAGCGCAGCGGTGCGCAGGCCATCCACCCCGGCTACGGCTTCCTCAGCGAGAACGCCACCTTCGCCCAGGCCTGCCTCGACGCCGGGCTGGTGTTCATCGGCCCGCCTCCGGATGCGATCCGCGCGATGGGCGACAAGGCGCAGGCCAAGCGCCGCATGCACGATGCCGGTGTGCCCTGCGCGCCGGGCTTCATGGGCGCAGCGCCCGACGACGCCACGCTGCTTGCCGAGGCGCTGAAGCTCGGCTTCCCCCTGCTGGTCAAGGCCGTGGCCGGCGGCGGCGGGCGCGGAATGCGCCTGGTGCGCGCCGAGACGGAACTCGACGAGGCCATCGCCGGCGCCCGGCGCGAAGCGCGCAGCGCCTTCCGCGACGACGCGCTGATGCTGGAGCGGCTGATCGAGCACGGCCGCCACATCGAGATCCAGGTGTTCGCCGATACGCAGGGCCACGTGATCCACCTCGGCGAGCGTGACTGCAGCGCGCAGCGGCGCCGGCAGAAGGTGATCGAGGAGTCGCCTTCGCCGGTGGTCTCGCCGGCGCTGCGCGAGGCGATGGGCCGCGACGCGGTGGCGGCGGCGCGGGCGGTGGGCTACGTCGGCGCGGGCACGGTGGAGTTCATGCTCGATCAGGCCGGCCGGCACTTCTTCCTCGAGATGAACACGCGGCTGCAGGTGGAGCATCCGGTGACCGAGTGCGTCACCGGGCTCGATCTGGTGGAGTGGCAGTTGCGCGTGGCCGCGGGCGAGCCGTTGCCGCTGGCGCAAGAGCAGCTGGCGATGCACGGCCATGCGATCGAGGTGCGTCTGTACGCGGAGGATCCTTACGCCGGCTTCGCACCGCAGACCGGCACCGTGCTGAACTGGCGGCCGGATGCGGCGCTGCAACCCGGCGTGCGCATCGACCCTGGCATCGCCGAGGGCAGCGTCGTGAGCCCGTTCTACGACGCGATGGTGGCCAAGCTGATCGCCCATGGCCGCGACCGCGACGATGCGATCCGGCGGCTGCGCGCGGCGCTGGCCGCCACGCCCTTGCTCGGTCTGAAGAACAACGCGCGATTCCTGCGCGACCTGCTGGCCCACCCGACCTTCCGCCGCGGCGAAACCACCACCGCCTGGCTCGACGCCGCGCAGGCGCAGGGCGACGCGTTGTACGCGCCTCCCGCACCCGGCGACGAAGACTGGTGCCTGGCCGCCGCGGCCTTCGCGCTGCGCGCGGGCGCGCCGCAGCGGCCCGACAGCGTGGGGGCGTACGACCTCGCGCTTGCCTGCGGCGAGCAGCGCATGGCGATGCGTGTCCGGCCGGGCGTGGGCGGCCGCGTGCAGGCGGCACTGGCCAGCGCTTCCCATGCGATCACGCTGATCGACGCCGGCGAGACCTCGCTGCGCTACGAGTGGCAAGGGGTGCAGCGCAGCGTGGTGGCCCGCTGGCGTGGCGACGAGCTGCACCTGGCGCGCGACGCCCATGGTTTCGTCTTCGCCGAGCCCTCGGTGCTGCCGCAGGCCGCCGCCACGCGCGACCCGCGCCGCGCGCTCGCACCGGTAGCCGGCGTCGTGGCCAAGGTGGCGGTGAAGGAGGGCGATGCCGTCGAGGCCGGTCAGCCGCTGGCCTGCGTCGAGGCGATGAAGATGGAGATGTGGGTCGCCGCGGGTGCCGCCGGCCGCGTGGCCCGAGTGACGGCGAGCGAGGGCCGCCAGGTCGCGGCCGGCGCCGTGCTCGTCGAACTGGAGCTCAGCTGACCATGGACAAGGCGATCCTCACCTGCGCGCTGACCGGCGTGCTGACCGACCCGAGGCAGCATCCGGTGCCGGTCACGCCGGCGCAGATGGCCGCCGAGGCGCGCGATGCCTTCAACGCCGGCGCCGCCATCATGCACGTGCACCTGCGCGCGCAGGAGAGCGGCATGGGCCATCTGCCGAGCTGGGATCCGGACGTGGCCGAGGCCGTGGTGAACGCGATCCGCGAGGCCTGCCCCGGTGTGATCGTCAACCTCACCACCGGCGTGATCGGCAAGGACATCTCCGGCCCCGCGGCCTGCATCCGCCGCGTGAAGCCGGAGATCGCCGCCTGCAACGCCGGCAGCCTGAACTACCTGAAGCTCCGATCCGACGGGCAATGGGCCTGGCCGCCGATGGTGTTCGACAACCCGGTGCCCAAGGTGCAGCAGTTCCTCGACGTGATGGCCGAGTGCGGCACGCACCCGGAGTTCGAATGCTTCGACGTCGGCATCGTGCGCTCGGTGGGCATGTACATCGACGCCGGCATGCTCAAGCCGGAGATGGGCACGCCCGAGTACAACTTCGTGATGGGCGTGGCCTCGGGCATGCCCTGCGACGCCGACCTGCTGCAATTGCTGCCGCGCTGGGTGAAGCCCGGCAGCGTGTGGCAGACCACGCTGATCGGCCGTGCCGAGATCTGGCCGGTGCACCAGCGCACCGCCGAACTCGGCGGCATGCTGCGCAGCGGCCTGGAAGACACCTTCTACCTGCCCGGCGGCGAACGGGCGCCGGGCAACGGCGCGCTGATCGAGGCCCTGGCGGCCTGCGCGCGCCGCGCCGGCCGGGAGGTGGCGAGCCCGCAGGAGGCGAGGGCGACGCTCGGCCTGCGCGCTCAGTGAAGGGTGTTCATCTCCGGCGCGTGCGGCTGCCACGCGGCGCGGAACTTCTGCAGCTCGACCAACGGCTTGGGGGGCGAGACGAGGTAGCCCTGCACCTCGTGGCAGCCGGCCTTGGCCACCACCGCCAGCTGCTGCGCCGTCTCCACGCCTTCGCACACCGTGCGCATGCCCAGCGTGCTGGCGAGTTGCGCAATCATCCGGACGATCGCCCGCGCGTCCTTCTGCAGCAGCACCTCGTTGACGAACTCGCGGTCGATCTTCAGCGTGTCGAAGGGGAAGCGGCGCAGGTAGGCCAGCGACGAGTAGCCGATGCCGAAGTCGTCCAGCGCCACGCGCACGCCCAGGCCGCGCAGCGCGTGCAGCTGGTCGAGCGCACCCTGGACGTCTTCCATCAGCACCGATTCGGTGATCTCCAGCTCCAGCATCGCGGGGCTCAGGCCCGACTCGCGCAGCGCATCGCGCACGTGATTGACGAAGCGTGCGTCGCGCAGCTGGGCCGGTGACAGGTTGACCGAGATGCACACGCCGGCCAGCGCGCCGGCGGCGGCGCGGCAGGCCTCGTGCAGCGCCCAGCGGCCGAGGTCGTCGATCAGGCCGGTCTGCTCGGCGATCGGGATGAACTCCGCCGGGTTGACGCGGCCGAGCACCGGATGGTCCCAGCGCATCAGCGCCTCGGCGCCGACGATGGTCCAGCGCTCGATGTCCACCTTGGGCTGCCAGTGCAGCGAGAGCTGCTCGTGCAGCAGCGCGTGGCGCAGGCCTTCCTCCACCGCCACGCGGCGCCGGCTGTGCTCGCCCATCGCCGGCGTGTAGAAGGCATGGCGGCCGCGGCCGCCTTCCTTGGCGGCATACAGGGCCGTGTCGGCCTGCACGAGGGCGTCGTCGACGCCGGACTCGGCCGCGTCGAGCAGCGCGATGCCCACGCTGGCGCCCACGCGCAGGTGGCGGCCCTGCACGTCGATGGGCCACTGCAGCGCGTCGATCAGCCGGTCGGCCAGCGCGGCGGCTTCCTGCGCTTCGCCGGAATGCGTCATCACCACGGCGAACTCGTCGCCGCCGAGCCGCGCCACCATGTCGCCGGCGCGCAGGCTGTCGCGCAGCCGCTGGGCGATGCACTTGAGCAGCTCGTCGCCGGCGCTGTGGCCGAGGCTGTCGTTGACGACCTTGAAGTGGTCGAGGTCGACCATCAGCAGTGCACCGGGCCTTTTCTGGCGCAGCGCCGCGGCCAGCGCGTCGCGCAGCATGAAACGGTTGGCCAGGCCGGTCAGCGAGTCGGTGTGGGCGAGCTGGCGCAGCTGCCGCTCGCTGGCCACCTTGTCGGTGATGTCGGCAATGACGCCGCGCCAGCCGAGGGTGCGGCCGCGCTCGTCGAGCAGGCGCTTGCCGTTGAAGGCCAGGTGGCGCACGCCGTCGCCGCGGCGCACCGCCAGCGGCTGTTCGCGGAACGGCGCGCCGGCATCCAGTGCGCGCTGCAGCTCGTCGAGACCTTCGACGGTGCGGCGCTCCAGCAAGGCCAGCAGCGGCTGCGAGCGGATGTCGTCCTCGGTCACGCCGAGCAGTTCGGCCAGGCGCGGCGACAGGTGCTGCAGGTGGCCGGACATGCCCGTTTCCCACAGCGCCTCGTCGGCATGCTGCTCGAAGTCCTGCAGCAGCACCGAGAGCATGCGCTCCTGGCGCACGGCCTCGTTCTGGGAGTCGATCAGCGCGGCCGACTTGCGCCAGCCGGCCAGCGAGCCCAGCACCACCATCGGCGAATACAGTGCGATCAGCGCGACCACGCCGGTGAAATCCTCGCCGGGAGTGCGCAGCAGCGCACCGAGCGCGGCGACGGTGTAGACCGCGGCGTAGGCCACTGCAGCTCGCGGCAGCGCGGCGAGCATGAAGGTGCCGGCGCCGAGCATGCCGGTGAACAGCGTGGCCACCAGGATCTGCTGCGCCGCGGAGGCCTGCGGGAACCAGACCAGCGGCATGACCGCCCACACGCCGGCCAGCAGCGCGGCATTTCGCGTGGCGCGGTGAGCGGCGCGCGGCGATGCCATCTTCAGCCGCCGGTGGCGGTGCTGCCACCAGTTCAGCGTCGCCGCGGCGACCACCACCATCAGTGCGGCAAACCACCACAGCAGTCCGGCGGGCAGCGGATCGCGGAAGGCCCACAGCACTGCCAGCGCGCTGCCCACGTTGGCCAGCATCGCGTAGGGCGTCAGGCGCAGGATGGTGGCCAGCTGCGCGCCGCGCAGCTGCGCAGCGGCGCGGTCGGCGCCGTCGTACATGGCGGCGACGCCGGCGCGCAGGCCGCGCAGGTCCAGGGCAGGCGGGCTTCTCATGCTGGCAGCGCGCTGGCGCCGACAGGCGAGGGCGGTCTGGGCGTCATTCTCGTTCTTGTTCGGGTTCCGACCCGGCCTGATCGGCCGAACCGCGTCGAACTTGAGGCCCAGAATGCCTGCGCCGGTGCGCCCTTCGCCGGCCGCGCGTGACTTGCTGCCGAGAATGGCGTCGAGGGACGGGTCAGCCTTCCAGCGCGGCCACTTCGGCGGTGAGCTGCGCGGTGGTCGCGCTGGCGCGCTGCAGCAGCTGGCGCAGCATCCGGATCGCCAGCGCCGGGCGCTCCCGCTCGATGCGCAGGAACGCGTCGGCCGTCAGCACGGCGCATTCCACCGGGCCATCGGCACGGGCACTGGCGGTGCGCAGTCCGCCGTCGAGCAGGGCCATCTCGCCGAAGCTCATGCCGGCGGACAGCGTCGACAGCCGCTTCTGTCCGCCGCCGGGCAGTTCGACGATCACGCTGACCTCGCCGGACAGCAGCAGGTAGATCGCCTCCGCCGGCTCGCCGCGCCGGACGATCAGCGCGCCGGGCTCGAACTGATGCCGCTGCACGAGGCCGGAGAGGAACGCCAGGTCCTGCGGCTCGGCACCTTCGCAGAGCCGATGCTGGGCGAGATCGACGGCGGGCGCGGCTCCTCGCGCGCCGCCGTGGCGGCTCAGCAGTTCGCGCTCGCACCATTCGAGCCCGAGGTCGAGCTGCGGCTGGAAGCTGAAGGCCCGCGCGGCGCGGGGATCCACATCGCGGTCGAGGCCGCCGAGCAGGTCACCGCGTCGCACGCGCGTCAGCACCACATGCTGATCGCGCTGCGCGCAGCAGGTGATCAGCGCGCCGAGCATGGCGGTGGCGGCGGCATCGACATGACTGACGCGCTTGAAGTCGAGCACGACGATGCGCAGCGCGCCGCCGTCGTCGGCCAGCGCATGCAGCACCGGCTCGATCGTCGCGAAGCGCAGGTCGCCCTGCAGTTCGAACACCCGCACCGCGGCGCCGTGGGCCGCCAGCAGCCGGCTCTCTTCGGCAGGCCGGCGCCGCTTCGATCGGACCTCGGCCAGCGTGTAGCTGGCCCGCACGGTGGATGCCGCGGCGCGCGGCGGCTGCAGGAAGTGCAGCCCGAGATCGCGGGAGATCGCCTCGCAGGCCTGCACGCCGCGCACGCTGTTGCCGCGCTCGTCCAGCGGCGGCGAGAACACGCCGATGCCGAGCTGGCCGGGCAGTACCGCCACGATGCCGCCGCCCACGCCGCTCTTGGCGGGCAGCCCGACCCGGTAGATCCATTCGCCGGTGAAGTCGTAGACGCCGCAGGTGGCCATCACGCTGAGGATCGGGCCGACGAACTCGCGCCGCACCGCGACCTCGCCGCTGACCGGGTGCACGCCGCCGTTGGCCAGCGTGGCGGCCATCAGCGCGAGGTCCCGGCAGTCGACGCGCACCGCGCACTGGCGGAAGTACAGATCGAGCACCTCGTCGGGGTCGCCGGTGAGGATGTCGTAGTTGCGCAGCATGTGGCCGATGGCGCGGTTGCGGTGGCCGGTGGCCCGCTCGGACTCGAACACCGCCTCGTCCACGTCCAGCGGTCGTCCGGCGAAGGTCGACAGCGCCGAGAGCACGCGTTCCAGGCGGGCCTGCCGGTCGGCACCGGCGACCAGCGAGCTGGTGGCGATGGCGCCCGCGTTGATCATCGGATTCAGCGGCCGGCCGGTGCCGGGCTCCAGGCTGATCGAGTTGAAGGCCTCGCCGGTGGGCTCGACGCCGACCGTGCGCCGCACCGCGTCCAGGCCGCGGTCTTTCAGCGCGACGCCGTACACCAGTGGCTTGGAGATCGACTGGATGGTGAAGCGTTCGCGCGTCCCGCCGACCTCGTAGACGCGGCCGTCGACCGTCGCGATGGCGATGCCGAACAGGCGCGGGTCGGCCTTGGCGAGCTCGGGAATGTAGGCGGCCACCTGGCCGTCGTTCACGGAGCACAGGCGGCGGTGCAGCCGCTCGAGGTAGTCCTGGATGGGTGAGCTCACGGGCAGGGGCGGGGCGGTGGTGGTGTACCGCCCCAGCAACTTCCGTGCGCGACGCGCGGCGGGGGTCAGCCGCTGGCCTGCTGCGAACCCTGTCCGCCGAGCACTTCCTTGGCGTGCGTGTAGCCCTGCCGGACCACGCTGTCGAAGCGCTTCCAGTCGAGCATGCCGACGCGGTGCAGCGGCGGGTTGAAGTACAGGTCGGTGAGCCGCTTGGCCTCGTCCCGGCGCGACAGGCTGTAGAGGATGGTCGAGTTCATCAGCACGGAGGCCATGCCGGGCAGGCGGTAGCGGCGCGCACGGCGCGGCTTGAGCCGGTCGAACAGCAATGCCCACGGCCCGGGCAGTTCCTGGAGCTCGACCGGCCTCGGCCGGCCGGCGCCGAGGTCGACGCCGATCACGCGGCCGACGCCGCGCACGCGACGCATCACGTCGACCGGGAAGTTGTTGAAGGTGCCGCCGTCGCACAGCAGGTCGCCCTCGTGCACCACCGGCGGCAGCGCGCCGGGGATGGCGATGCTGGCCAGCAGCGCGCGCTGCAGGTCGCCACGCTCGATCACCACCTCCCCGGGCACGGAGAAGTTGCTGGCGATGCAGAAGTAGCGCTTCCACAGGTCCTCGATGCCGGCATCGGGCCCGACGCATTCCGCCACCGAATCGGCCACCACGCGGCGCAGTCGCCGGCCCTTGACCAGCGACAGCAGCGGCAGCAGCGACCAATCGCCCGTCGGGTTGCGCCGGAAAGCCCGCCGTGCGAGGGCCTCGGCGTCCTGGTGGCTCAGGTCGGCCGCCATCAGCAACGACATGACGGCGCCCATGCTCGTGCCGCCGACCACGTCGACCTCGATGCCCTGCTCGCGCAGGGCGCGGTAGATGCCCAGGTGCGCGAAGCCGCGTGCACCACCGCCGGCCAGCACCAGGCCCACCGCGGTGCGCGATTGCACGCGGGCCAGCCGCGCCATGTCGCCGTCGTGGCCCCGGCGCAGGTGCATGTGCTCGGTGACGGGCCGGCGCGCCAGCCAGCGTGCCGTGTCCCGCGGCATGCGCGTGCCGGCCGGATGCACCAGGAGCAGGACCTGCGCGGCCTCGACCGCGGTGCCCGGCTCCATCAGCAGCGCGCGCTCGTTGGCGTGCAGCTTCGGCTCGCGCGTGGCATCGGCGAGCAGCAGGATCTCGTCGGCGTGGCGTGCGCAGCAGCCAGTCCAGAAATCGGGCGCGGCGCCGCCGGCCAGCAACACGAAGTCGTGCGTGCCCTCGGTCTCATCGATCAGCTGGCTCACGCGGCGGCGCGAGCCGTCGTCGTCGCGCAAGGCCATGCCCAGGCGCCGGCCGGCCTCGGCCGCATCGAGCACCGCCACGCGCCCCAGCGGCGAGAGCTGCGCGGCCAAGGCCGTGGCGGCCTCCAGCGCATCGACGCCGTCGCTCACGGGCAGCACGGCCATCGTCACCGGCCGGTCGAGTGCAGGACGTTCGTTCTCGGTGCGCAGCCGCTCGATGATCTTGCGCGTCAGGGCCAGACTGATCGCCGGGCTGATCGCCTGCAGATGGGCGAAGTCCTCCTTGCCGAGGCTGACCAGCACCGAGTCGCGGATGGCCACCAGCGTGGCGCTGCGCGGCTCCTGGGTGATCAGGCTCATCTCGCCGACCACCTCGCCGCGCGAGATCTCGCGCACTGCGCGGCGCTGCCCGTCGCGCTCGATGTACACGCGCAGCCTTCCGCTCACCAGAAGGTACAGCGCGTCACCCGCTTCGCCCTGGCGCATCAGCGTCTCGCCGGCGGCCAGCGGCAGCCAGCGAACGCGGCCACGCACCACCTCGATGGCGGCCTCGTCGACGATGCCGAGGTACGAGCGCAGGTGCTGCAGCAGCAGGTCTTCCTGGTGGCGCGGGCGGGGTGCGTGGACGTCGACGTTCATGGAGCCGGGTCTGGACTGCAGTGGCGATGCGCGAGTGGAGACCAGTTTGCTGCCGCGCACAAGCGAGCCTGCCCGTATGCTCGCGGGCAACGCAGGAGACGAACAGCAGATGGCGGCAGTGGGGGAGGGGGCAGGCCCACGGGGCGAAAGGCACGCGGCGCCATGGCGTCGCGAAGTGCTGGCCGGCGCCACCGGATCGGTGGTGATGCTGGCCGTGGTCCTGACCATCGGGCTGATCGGCGTGGCGCCGCTCGGCCCCGCAGCGGCGTCCCAGGGCGTGGCCGGCGCTTTCGTCGCGGCCACGGTCGGGGGGCTGGTGTTCGCGCTGGTCAGCCGCAGCGCGATGCCCGTGGCCGGCCCGAGTTCGGCCACGGCGCTGATCTATGCCGCCGCGCTGGCACCGCTGCTGAGCGACCCTGCGGTCCAGGCCCGCGGGGATCTCGCGGTGGTCTTCACGGCGGGGGGCACGCTGGTGATGGCTATGGGCCTGCTGCAGATCGCCTTCGCCGCCGTCGGCCTGGGCCGACTCGCGCAGTTCGTGCCGCAGCCGGTGCTCGCTGGCTTCATGAACGGCGTGGCCGTGCTGATCTTCCTGGCGCAGTTGCCGGCGCTGCTCGGCATCGCGCCGGGATCGGGGTTGGGCGGCTGGCAGCCGGCGGCCCTGGCCGTGGGCCTGCTCACCGCCGGGATGACCGGCTTCGTGCTCTGGCGCTGGCCGCACGCGCCGGCGCAACTCATCGGGCTCGCCGCGGGCCTGGCGCTGTACTTCGGCGTTCAGCATCTTTCGCCGGGCCTGTCGCTGGGCGGCACGGTGGGTCAGCTGCCGCCGAGCTGGCCGCTGCCCGACCTGCCGCTGCACTGGCTCGTGCCCGGCAGCGCGGAGTTTCTCGCGCGCCATGCCGCCGGGCTGCTCGTGGCCGCGATCGTGCTGGCGCTGATCGGCTCGCTGGAGTCGGTGCTCAGCGGGATGGCCGTCGACCAGATGCTCGACGAGCGGCACGACGCGCGGCGCGATCTGCTCGGTCTGGGCATGGCGAACGTCGCCATCGGGTTGTTCGGCGGCCTGCCGACGGTGGTATTGCGCGCGAGGGCGCTGGCCACCATTCATGCCGGCGGACGCGGTCGCCGCGCGGCCCTCGCCGGTGCACTGGCCTTCGGGCTGATGTTCGCCACGCTGGGTCCCTGGATCGCCGCCCTGCCGCTGGTGGTGCTCGCGGGCATCATGATCACCATCGCGTTCGGCCTGCTCGACCGCTGGACGCGGCAGCTGGTCGCGCAGTGGCGCGCCGGCGAGCGCTCCGCCGAGCTGTGGCAGGCGCTGGCGGTGGTCGCGTTCGTCTGCATGGTCACCGTCTGGAAGGGCTTCGTGATCGGCGTCGCGGCGGGCGTGCTGGCGGCGACGGCGGTGTTCGTGCGCAGCCTCGACCGCACGCTGCTGCGCGTTCGCCTGCGCGGCAGCGAGGTGCCGTCGAGGCGCATCTATCCGGAAGCGCACGAGGCCGTGCTGCGGGTCGCGCGCGATCGCATCGAGGTGCTGATGCTCGGCGGCCCGCTGTTCTTCGGCAATGCGGCGAGGCTGGCGGAGGCGCTGTCCTCGCTGCACTCCGACACGCGCTTCGTGGTGGTCGACCTGGCTGCGGTCAGCACCATCGACGCCTCGGGCGCCACCGTGCTGCACCAGGAATCGGCCACGCTGCGCCGCCACGGTGTGGCGCTGCTGCTGGCCGGTGTGAGCGAAGGCCATGCGCACGGGCGCCGGCTGCGCGCCTTCGGCTGCTTCCGCGAGTCGCCGCGCAGCGACTGGTTCGTCGACGTCGACCGCGCGGTGGAGTGGTGCGAGCGGCACATGCTGGCCGAGGCCGGGCTGGAACTCGGCGGGGTGGCGGTGCCGGTGTCGCGCACCCACCTGTTCCGCGGACTGGACGACGGGCAGTCGGCGCGGCTTGCGGCCGTCCTGCGGCCTCGCCGGCTGAGCGCCGGCGAGGCCTTGTTCCGCGAAGGCGATGCGGCCGACGGCCTGTACGTGCTCACGCGCGGCTCGGTGTCGGTCCTCGCGGGTGCCGACTCGGCCAGCGGCGGCCGGCGCTTCCTGAGCTTCTCGCCCGGACTGATGCTGGGCGAGACCGCCATGCTCGACGGCGGCGGCCGCAGCGCCACCGCGCTGGCCGATGTGGAATCGGAGCTCTGGCAGCTGACGCCCGAGGCGCTCGCCGCGCTCGGGCGCGACGACCCGGCGCTGGCGGTCGCGGTGCATCGCAACATCGCCGTCCACCTGGCCCAGCGCCTGCGGCAGAGCACAGCCCGGCGGCCGCGGCCCGCCGACGCCGTCGCGCCCGGCACCCCGTGAATCGGGGGGGCGAAAACGGACACATCCCGGAGTACAAGCGCACTTTGTAAGAAAAAGTGCGCACATCCCAGGCGGAAGGCGCGTCCGCCACGTTGTACCCAGGAGATTCCCCATGCAGTTCCGAATCCTCCGCCGCTGGGCGCGTCTGGCCGCCCTGGCCGGCCTGCCGATGGCCTGCGGCCTCGCCCACGCCGGTGCCGGCGTGCTGGTCACCGAGATCACGCCGCTGTCGCCGGCAGTCACCTACAGCAGCCTGGCCAGCGCCTCGCCGGCGCGGCCGGCGCTCGACACCTACGTGGGCTACCGCGTGCGCATCGCCAACGAGGGCGGCAACACGATCAACAACGTGCGCTTCGTTGGCGCCGCCACGGTGACCGATGCGCAGGAGCAGGCCCTGTTCAACTCGGTCGATGGCGCGGTCAGCTGCCAGTCGGGGGCCGACGGGGTCTCGCTGAGCTGCGACATCGGCCAGCTCAGGGCGGGTGAGTCGGCGCCGGGCTTCGTCGTCTTCTTCAAGGCGCCCGTCAAGGACACCGTCAGCCCGACGCCGGACGGCCAGAGCGGTGCCTGCGCCACCACCGACTGCGTCATCTTCGCAGGCACCACCTTCTACGCCGAAGGCACCGGCGGCGTGCCCAACTCGCAGCCGATCAACTCGACGGTGAACTGGTCGTCGCAGGTCACGCTGGGCACTTTCAACCCGACGCTGGTGAAGTCGGCCGTGCCGCGCGCCGGCGCCCGGCTGTTCACCGGCGATGCCGCGCTCACCACGGGCGGCGACCGCTTCTCGACCACGGTGGTGGTGCCTTCCGGCACGGTGCCCACCACGGCCGAGATCGCCGAGACCACGCAGACGGTGTGCAGCGTGCTCACCGAGTGCTTCATCAGCACCATCACCGCGCCGGGCAGCTTCAGCCCCTTCCTCACGATCGTGCTGCGCGTCGACCAGGCCGTGATCCCCAAGGGCACGAAGATCCAGAGCGTGAGCGTGCAGTACGAGGGTGAGGACGTGGGCCTGTGCGCCAGCCCGACCACGCCTCGCACGGACGGCAAGCCGTGCATCGCCGAGCGGCGCGCCTACCCGAACAATTCGCGCTCGGGCGCGCTGTTCCCCGTCGAGCTCGAGAACGATTTCGAGTGGACGCTGATCAACCTCGGCAACGGCTCGTACAAGATCTTCTGAGTCTGGCGCCTCACGCGCCGCCCAGCGCGGCTGCGCGGCGCTCGGCACGCTCGGCCGCCACGCGGTGGCCCTTGCGTCGGTACAGCGCGATCGCTTCGGCGAGCGTCTGCCGGGCGGCGGCCGGCTCGCCGGCCAGCGCCTGAACCTCCGCCAGCTCGGCCAGCGCATCGGCCTGCAGCACCGGCGATTCGCTGCGCTGCACGCGTTCCAGCGCGCCACGCGCCAGCTCGGTCGCCAGGTCGATCTTGCCGCGGCGGGCCAGCAGCGGCGCCCGCACCATGCGCCACAGCGCCTGCGACTCCATGTCGTCCTCGGCGGTGGCCGCCTCGGCCTGTTCGCTCAGGCGCAGCGCGTCGTCCTCGCGGCCCTGGTCGCGGGCGATCTGCGCCAGCAGCGCGGTCATCGTCGACAGGAAGTAGGTCTCGCCCATCGAGGCGAGAAATGCGCAGTCGGCCTCGACCTCGCGGCGCGCCAGCTCGAGATCCCCGCCGAGCAGTTCGACACGGGCCAGGTCGATGCCGGTCGATGCCGCATAGACGCCCTGGCCGAGGTCGCGCAGCATCGCGCGGCTGCGGCGGTACAGCGAGCGCGCCGAGTCGAGCTCGCCGTTCATGGCCTCCAGCTGGGCCAGCGCGCACATCACGCTGGCCTCGAGCTGGCGGTCGCTCAGTCCGGCCGCCAGCAGCGCACGGCACTGCGCGATCGCCTCGAGCACCGGCATCTGGCCCTGCAGCGCATTCATCGCCTGGGCGGCGCGATTGCGCGCCACCACGCGCTCGTTGCCGGCCGACTGCGCATGGGCGATCGAGCGCACGACGGCCTCGTTGGCCGCGCCGTAGCGGCCGGCCATGCCGTGCACCATCGCCACCAGGCGCCAGGCGGTGGCCAGTTCGTTGTGAGCCGTCTGCGCTTCGAGCCGGGGCACGAGGCCGGCGCACTGGCGCAGCACCTCGTCGCCCCAGCCGTCGGGCTGATCCCCGCTGTAGACGCGCAGGAACTGGCCGAGCAGCTCGCTGGCCGCCTGCAGCCGAACGTCGGCGCTGCGCTCGCCGGCGGCACGCGCCTCGGCCAGGGCCTCGCGGGCGCCGTCGAAATCGCCCATGCCGATCAGCGTCTCGGCCAGGTCGGGCAGCAGCGGCCAGCGCTGCGCGTCGGCCGGATCGAGCAGGGCCACCGCACGACGCAGCAGATTGGCCGCAGCGTGCCGGTCGCCGCGGTCGACCGCTCGGCGGCCCGCCGAGGCCAGCCGGCGCGCGGCATCGCGGCCCACGGCGAGCCCGTCGGCATCGAGCGGGCCGAGCTCGCGCAGGTAGCGGTGCGCCTGCTCGAGGTGGTAGCCGAGGATCTCCTCGAATTCCAGCGCGCGGTCGCTGTCGGCGTTGGCCCGGTCGGCCCAGCGCACGAAGGCCAGGTGCAGCTGGGCGCGGGCGCGCTTGAGCAGGCCGTTGTAGACGGTCTCGCGCACCAGGTGGTGGTGGAAGCGGTAGACCAGCTCGGCGCCCGACGAGGCCGCCGGCCGCACGAACTGGCGCCGCGTCAGCGAGCCCAGGTGCGACGGCACCTCGGGCTGCAGCGGCGCGGGCGCCAGGGACTCCACCGCCGACTGCGGGAACTCCAGCCCGATCACCGAGGCCGGCTCGACGGTGGCTCGCTCGGCGCGGCCGAGCGCGTCGAGCCGTGCTTCCAGCAGCGCCTGGATGGTCGGCGGCACGGCGATCTCGGCCGCGGCCCCGGTGCGCACCCATTGGCCGCCTTCGCGACGCAGTGCGCCGCTGTCGATCAGCATCGACAGCATCTGCTCGGCGTACAGGGGGTTGCCCTCTGCCGCCTCCACGATGCGCCGCATCACCTCGTCGGGGAGCTGCGCATCGCCGAGCAACTGGGTCACGAGTTGCCGCGCGGCATCGTCGGACAGCGCGCGCAGCTCCAGTCGCAGCGCGCCGGCGCCGGTGCCCCACTCGGGGCGGGCCTCGATCAGGTCGTGCCTGGCCGTGGCCAGCATCAGGATGGGCGCCGCGGCGGACGTGCGCACGTGGTCGAGCAGGTCGAGGAAGGCCGGCTCGGCCCAGTGGATGTCGTCGATGAACACGAGCAGCGGCGTCTCGGCGGCCCAGCGCTCGAAGAACTTGCGCGCCGCCCAGTTCAGGTCGGTCAGCGGGAAGGCGCTGCGGCTCAGCCCGGTGGCGCCGGCCAGGCGCAGCGCCACGGCCTCGTCGCCGACCGCCTCGACCAGCCGCGCGACCGCCTGCTCCGGTGTGTCGCTGTCGCGGATGTCGGCCGCCTCGCGCAGCATGCCCAGCAGCGGCCAGAAGGTGATGCCGTCGCCGTAGGGCAGGCAGCGGCCGGCGAGCACGCGCGCACCGCCGACCACGCGGTCGATCACCTCGCGCACCAGGCGCGACTTGCCCAGGCCGGCGTCGCCCACCAGCGTGACCATGCGCGCCGCGCTCTCGCGGCGGACCTCGTCGTACAGCGCCGCCACCGCGGCCAGCTCCGCATCGCGGCCGACCAGCGGGCGGTCGTGCCGGCGCACCAGGCCGTCGAGCCCCTCGGCGGCCACCAGGCGGTAGGCCGGCACGCGCTGCGCCTTGCCCTTGAGCTCCAGCGGCTCGACCGCCTCGACCTCCACCGCGTCGCGCACCAGGCGCCAGGTGGTCTCGCCGAGGTACACCTCGTTCTCCGGCGCCGCCTGCTCGAGGCGGGCGGCCACGTTGACGGCGTCGCCGGTGGCCAGCTTCTGGTCGGCGCCGGCGTCGTCGGTGGCCACGACCTCGCCGGTGTTCACGCCGGTGCGGTTGGCCAGGGCGATGCCGTAGCGCGCCATCAGTTCGGCGTTCACCTTTGACAGCGCCGCCTGCATGCCGCGCGCGGCGCGCACGGCGCGCAGGGCGTCGTCCTCGTGGGCGCGTGGCAGGCCGAACACGGCCATGATGGCGTCGCCGATGTACTTCTCGATCTTGCCGCCGTGGCGGGTGATCTCGGCGGCCATGGCCGAGAAGTAGCGCTCCTTGACTTCGTGCATCGCCTCGGCGTCGAGCGCCTCGGCCAGGGCGGTCGAGCCCTTGAGGTCGCAGAAGACGATGGTCACCGTCTTGCGCACCTCGCGCGGCGGCAAGGCGGCCGCGCTGGCCAGCGGCGTTCCGCAATAGCCGCACAGGCGGAACTTGGGCGGGTTGTCCTCGCCGCAGCCGGGGCACTTCAGCATGGCGGCAGTCTAACGGCGCGTCGACGCGCCGCGGCGGCAAGGGCTCAGGCGGGGGCGAGCCCCATCGCCTCACCCATGCGGATCGACCGCCCGGGCACCCACTCGGGGTTGAAGCGCAGCGTGTCCTTCGGGAACAGCATCACCACCGTCGAGCCGAGCAGGAAGCGGCCCATCTCGGCGCCGCGCGCCAGCGCGACCGCGCCGTCGCCGCGTTCGGGGTAGCTCCACTCGCGCAGCGTGCCCGGGCGCGGCGGGTTGACCACGCCGTGCCACACGGTGGCCATGCTGCCGACGATGGTGGCGCCCACCAGTGTCAGCACGAAGGGGCCGTGCGCCGATTCGAACACGCAGACCACGCGCTCGTTGCGCGCGAACAGCCCCGGCACGCCGCGCGCCGTGGTCGGGTTGACCGAGAACAGCGCGCCGGGCACGTGGATCATCCGCGTCAGCCGGCCGGCGCAGGGCATGTGGATGCGGTGGTAGTCGCGCGGGCTGAGGTACAGCGTGGCGAACTGGCCGCCCTCGAAGCGCGCTGCCAGCGCCGCATCGCCGCCCACCAGCGCCGCTGTGCTGTAGCGGTGGCTCTTGGCCTGCAGGATCTGGTCGCGCTCGATCGCGCCGAACTGGCTGATCGTGCCGTCGACCGGGCACAGCCAGGGCGCATCGGCCAGCGGGCGCGTACCGGGACGGAGCGCGCGCGTGAAAAAGTCATTGAAGGTGGCGTAATGCGCGATGTCCGGATCGGCCGCCTCGTTCATGTCGACGCCGTAGCGCGCGACGAAGCGGCGGATCGCCGAGGTGGTCCACTCGCCGGCGGCGAATGAGGCGGCACGCCCGGCGAAGGCGGTCAGCGCCTGCTTGGGCAGCAGGTACTGGGGCAGGACGGCAAGGCGGTCGGACAGGCTCATCGGGGGGCGGATTGTATCGGTCGGGCCTCGGGCCCCGATGTGGTGCATCGGCGTGTTGCACCTCAAGTCGGCCACCCCCGCTGCCGATAGCCGGGTCCACAAGGACAAGGGAATCCCATGTTCTTCCGCAACCCACCCGTGACAGGAGTCGCCATGAAGTTCACCGCCATCCTCGCCACCGCTGCACTGCTCGCCGGCGCCTCCGGCGCCCACGCCTACGACCCGAAGGCCACCATCGCCGACCTCGACGCCCGCCTGGCGAAGATCGGCGCCCCCAAGCTCGAGGGCACCGAGAAGGCCGGCGAGAAGGACGTGCCCGGCCTGTACTTCGGCGAGCGCAAGATCAACAACAACTACGACGTGGTGGACGCCGTGCGCAAGGCGCACAACGCCACCGCCACGGTGTTCGTGAAGAGCGGCGACGAGTTCGTGCGCGTCAGCACCAACGTGCTCACGCCGGAAGGCAAGCGCGGCGTCGGCACGCAGCTGGCCCGCAACGCGGCCTACGAGGCGGTCTCGAAGGGCCAGCAGTACTGCGGCCCGATCGACGTGCTCGGCACCGCCTTCGACGCCTGCTACAACCCGATCAAGGACGGCAGCGGCAAGATCATCGGCGCCAGCTACATCGGCCACAAGAAGTGAGGCGGCGGTTTCCCGTCGCAGCATCCACCAGCCGGAGCACCTCATGAAGATCCTCTCCCGACTGGGCGCGGCCTTCGGACGGCTGCGCGTCGGCCAGCAGTTGTTCGCCGCCTTCTTCACGGTGCTGTTGCTGACCGCCGTGATCGGCGTCGCGTCGCTGCTGGGCCTGCGCCATGTCGACCAGGAAGCCCTCGCCTTGAACGCCAAATGGCTGCAGGGCGTCGGCCACATCGCCGCGATGCGCGCGGCGGTGGTGGAGTCGCGTGACTTCGAGATGAAGCACAGCCGCGCCACCGACACCAGCTACCACGCCGAGTACGAGGAGAAGATGGCCACGGCCGCCAAGGCGGCGGCGGCGGCCCTGGCCGCCTACGAGCCGCTGGTCGAGAGCGACGAGGAGCGAGCGCTCTTCGCGGCGCTCGGCAACGGCTGGTCGGGCTACGAGGCGGCGCAGAAGAAGGTCGTCAAACTCGGCCGTGACAAGCAGCAGCAGGACGCCGCCGACATCAGCGACGGCCTGGCCAGCATGGCCTTCGACGAGACGGTCTCGGCGCTGGACGCGCTGAACAAGTACGGCTTCGAGGGCGGGCAGCAGGCGGCCGAGCGTGTCGACGGTGTCTACGAGCAGGCGCGCATCCAGGTGATCGTGCTGCTGGCGATGACGCTGCTGCTCGGCATCGGCCTGTCGTGGCTGATCACCCGGCGCCTGATCGGCCAGCTCGGTGGCGAGCCCGGCGAGGCGGCCGAAGTGGCGCGCGCCGTGGCCGAGGGCGACCTGACCAGCCGGATCCAGGTTCGCCCTGGCGACACGACGAGCGTGATGGCCCGGCTGGCCACCATGCAGCGCGGCCTGGCCGAGGCGGTGAGCAAGGTGCGCCAGGGTTCGGAGAACGTGGCCATCTCGAGCGCCCAGATCGCCCAGGGCAATCAGGACCTCTCAAGCCGCACCGAGCACCAGGCAAGTTCGCTGCAGCAGACCGCGGCGACGATGGACGAACTCGGCTCCACCGTGCGCAACAACGCCGACAACGCCAGGCAGGCCAACCAGCTCGCGCTGGGGGCCTCCAGCGTGGCAGTGGAAGGCGGCGAGGTGGTCGGCCAGGTGGTGTCGACGATGAAGGACATCAACGACAGCAGCAAGAAGATCGCCGACATCATCTTGGTGATCGACGGCATCGCCTTCCAGACCAACATCCTCGCGCTCAACGCCGCGGTGGAAGCGGCGCGCGCCGGCGAGCAGGGCCGCGGCTTCGCGGTGGTGGCCGGCGAGGTGCGCAGCCTGGCGCAGCGCAGCGCCGAGGCGGCCAAGGAGATCAAGGCGCTGATCGGCGCGAGCGTGGAGCGCGTCGAGCGCGGCACGGCGCTGGTCGACCGCGCCGGGCAGACGATGCAGGAGATCGTCGACTCGATCCGCCGCGTCAGCGACATCGTGGCCGAGATCAGCTCGGCCAGCGTCGAGCAGAGCTCCGGCGTCCAGCAGGTGGGCCAGGCCGTCAGCCAGATGGACCAGGCCACGCAGCAGAACGCCGCACTGGTGGAGGAGAGCGCTGCCGCGGCCGAGAGCCTCAAGCAGCAGGCTCAGCAACTGGTGCAGGCGGTGGCGGTGTTCAAGCTGGGCCAGGGTGAGCCGCGCATGGAGATCGCCTCGGCGCCGCCGGTGGCGACCAAGCCGGCGAACAAGCCGCCGATCGCCAGGGCGCCGAAGGCCGCACCGATCAAGCCGGCCAGCGTGCCACCCGTCGCACCGAAAAAGATCGAGCCCGTCGCGGCTGGCGACGACTGGCAGAGCTTCTGACGCCTGCGCTGCGAACCGGCCTCAGAGGTCGGTTCGCAGTTTCCAGATCTCGGGAAAGAGGACGGTGTCGAGCATCTTGCGCAGGTAGCCGACACCGCTGGTGCCGCCGGTACCGCGCTTGAAGCCGATCACGCGTTCGACCGTGGTGACGTGGCGGAAGCGCCAGAGCCGGAAGGCGTCTTCCAGGTCGGTGAGTTCCTCGCCGAGCTGGTACAGGTCCCAGTGCCGCTTGGGGTCGCGATAGACGGCGAGCCAGGCCTGCTCGACGGCGTCGCTGGCCGGGTAGGGCTGGGTCCAGTCGCGTTCCAGGTGGCTGGCCGGCACGGCGATGCCACGGCGCGAGAGCAGGCGCAGCGATTCGTCGTAGAGCGACGGCGCGCGCCAGGCTGCCTCTACCTTCGCCAGCAGGTCGGGCCGGTGCGCGTGCGGCTTGAGCATCGCGGCGTTCTTGTTGCCCAGCATGAACTCGATGCAGCGGTACTGCCAGCTCTGGAAGCCGCTGCTGTTGGAGAGGTACGGCCGGATCGCCGAGTACTCCGGCGGCGTCATCGTGGCCAGCACGTCCCAGGCGTGCACCAGCTGCTCCATGATCTTGCTGACGCGCGCCAGCATCTTGAAGGCGCTGCCGAGCTCGTCTTTCGCGATGCAGCCCACCGCGGCTTCCAGCTCGTGCAGCATCAGCTTCATCCACAGCTCGCTGGTCTGGTGCTGCACGATGAAGAGCATCTCGTTGTGGTCGGGCGAGAGCGGCTTCTGCGCGTTGAGCACGGCGTCGAGCTGCAGGTAGTCGCCGTAGCTCATGTCGCGCGAGAAATCGAGCTTGGCGCCCTCGTCGGCGACGATGCGCTCGCCGGCGGAACCCGGCTCGGAGTGGTACGGACAGCTCATGTCACCGCCGCCTTCTGGTTGAAGCGCGCCTCTTTCCATTCACCGCTCTCGAGCACTTGGCGCAGGTGCTCGACGGCGTCCCACACCTCCGTGAAGCGCGTGTACAGCGGCGTGAAGCCGAAGCGCAGGATGTCCGGGGCGCGGAAGTCGCCGATCACGCCGCGCGCGATCAGCGCCTGCACGATGGCGTAGCCGCCTTCGGCGCGCGCGAGGTTGACCTGGCTGCCGCGCAGGCCGTGGTCGGTCGGCGTGACGAGCGCGAGGCCGTGGCCGGCGCAGCGCTGCTCGACGAGCTGGATGAACAGATCGGTCAGCCCCAGCGACTTGCGGCGCAACGCCGCCATGCCGCCCAGCGGCTCGGCGGCGAGCACGGTGTCGACGCCGGTCTCCAGCGCGGTCAGGCCCAGCACCGGCGGCGTGCCGCAGGCGAAGCGGGCGATGCCGCTGGCGGGCCGGTACTGCGGCGTGAACTCGAAGGGCGCGGCGTGGCCGAACCAGCCCGACAGCGGCTGCCACAGGTCCTCGCGCTCCATGGTGCGCAGGTGGCGCGGGTGCACCCACAGGAACGCCGGCGCGCCGGGGCCACCGTTGAGGTACTTGTAGCCGCAGCCGATGGCGAAGTCGGCATCGGCGCCGTTCAGGTCCACCGGCACCGCGCCGGCGGAGTGGGCCAGGTCCCAGATCGCCAGCGCGCCGCAGGCATGGGCGGCGCGCGTGACGGCCGCCATGTCGTGCATGCGCCCGGTGCGGTAGTTCACGTGGGTGAGCATCAGAACGGCCAGCGTGGCGTCGCAATGCGCGCCGATGTCATCGGGCTCCACCAGCTTGAGCTCGAAGCCGTGCTGCCGCGCCAGGCCCTCGGCGATGTAGAGGTCGGTGGGGAAGTTGCTGCGTTCGGAGACGATCACGCGGCGTGCGGCGTCGCCTCGCTGCTTCACGAGCAGGATCGCCGCGGCCAGCACCTTGTAGAGGTTCACCGAGGTCGATTCGCCGGCCAGCGTCTCGCCGGGCTGAGCGCCGACCAGCCGGCCGATCTTGTCGCCCACGCGCTGCGGCAGCGTCACCCAGTTCGCGCTGTTCCAGCTGCGGATCAGGCCTTCGCCCCACTCCTGCTGCACGGCCTGCGCGACGCGCGAAGGCGCCGCCGCCGGCAGCACGCCGAGCGAATTGCCGTCGAGGTAGATCACGCCCTCCGGCAGCTGGAACTGGCGGCGCAGCGGGGCGAGCGGGTCCTGCGCGTCGAGCGCCTGGGTGTCCTGTCGGGTCAGGGTCATCAGAGTTCTCGGAGGATGGCGCGCACCGGGCTCGCGCAGGCATGGGCGAGCTTGAGCGGCAGCGCGATGAGTTCGTAGTCGCCCTCGGGCACGTCGTCGAGCACGAGGTTTTCCAGCACGCGCAGGTCGTGCTTCAGCAGCACGTGATGGCTGTCGAGCGTCTTGCTCGTCGCCGGGTCGACCGACTGGCTGTCGATGCCCACGAGCATCACGCCGCGCGCGGCCAGCAGTTCGATCGTCTCGGGGGCGTAGGCCGCGAAGTCGTCCGACCACGCCGTCGGCGCACGCGCGCAGGTGCGCACCAGCAGGCGCGGCGGCAGGTTCTCCAGCGCATGGGCGATGTGCTCGGGCCTCACCAGGGGCCCGCAGTCGATCGCGTGGATCACGCGGCAGGGGCCCAGGTAGGGCGCCAGAGGCACCGCGCCGATGGCCGGCGCGCCGTCGGCGTAGTGCAGCGGCGCGTCGGCATGGGCGCCGAGGTGCGGCGACAGCGTCAGCGCCGAGAGGTTGACCGGGCAGCCGGGGCCGATGCGCGCCGTCCAGCACTGCTCATAGGCCTGGTCGCCGGGGAAGGGCGGCGTGGCCGGTCCCAGCACGGGGGAGATGTCCCAGAGTCGGCTCATGGTGGCTGCAGTATAGATGCTTGACACTTCAAATATCAAACCCTAAAGTCAAACCAGACTCACGGAGACAGCGGCATGCGCATCACCTGCATCGGCGGCGGCCCGGCCGGCCTGTACTTCGCGCTGCTGATGAAGCAGCAGGATCCGCGCCATGAGGTGACGGTGATCGAGCGCAACGCGCCCACCGACACCTTCGGCTGGGGCGTGGTGTTCTCCGACCAGACACTCGGCGCGCTGAAGCGGGCCGACGCCAAGACCGCCGGCCAGATCCTCGACGCCTTCAACCACTGGGACGACATCGACGTGCACTTCCAGGGGCGCACGATGCGCTCCTCCGGCCACGGCTTCTGCGGCATCGGGCGCATGCGGCTGCTCAACATCCTGCAGGCACGCTGCGAGGAACTCGGCGTGGTGATGCGCTACAAGACCGAGTGCCCGGACGACGCCGACGTCGACGCCGACCTGATCATCGCTTGCGACGGACTGAACAGCCGCATCCGCACCAAGTACGCCGCCACCTACCAGCCCGACATCGACCTGCGCCGCTGCCGCTTCGTCTGGCTGGGCACGAACAAGCTGTTCGACGCCTTCACCTTCGCCTTCGAGAAGACCGAGTGGGGCTGGTTCCAGGCCCACGCCTACCGCTTCGACGCGACCACCTCCACCTTCATCGTCGAGACGCCCGAGGAGGTGTGGCGCGCCGCCGGGCTGGAGGACATGAGCAAGGAGGAGGGCATCGCCTTCTGCGAGAAGCTGTTTGCCAGGTACCTCGACGGCCACCCGCTGATGAGCAACGCGGCGCACCTGCGCGGCTCGGCTCAGTGGATCCGCTTCCCGCGCGTGGTGTGCAAGCGCTGGGTGCACCACAACGGCCGGGCGCCGGTCGTGCTGATGGGCGACGCGGCGCACACCGCGCACTTCTCGATCGGCTCGGGCACCAAACTGGCGCTGGAGGATGCGATCGACCTGGCCGGCCGCATCGCCGCCCACCCCGGTGACCTGGCCGCCGCACTGCAGGGCTACGAGGAGATCCGCGGCGTCGAGGTGCTGAAGATCCAGAACGCGGCGCGCAACTCCACCGAGTGGTTCGAGAACGTCGAGCGCCATGCCAAGCTGGAGCCGGAGCAGTTCGCCTACGCGCTGCTGACCCGCTCGCAGCGCATCTCGCACGAGAACCTGCGTCTGCGCGATGCCGGCTACGTCGGACAGCTCGAAGGCTGGCTGGCGGGGAAGGCCGGGCTGAAGCCCGAGCCGGTGCCGCCCATGTTCACGCCCTTCACGCTGCGCGGCCTGACACTGAAGAACCGCGTGGTCGTCTCGCCGATGGCCCAGTACAGCGCCGTCGAAGGCGTGCCCGGCGACCACCACCTCGTGCACCTCGGGGCGCGGGCGATGGGCGGTGCGGGGCTGGTGTTCTGCGAGATGACCTGCACCTCGCCCGACGCCCGCATCACACCGGGCTGTCCGGGGCTGTGGAGCGACGCGCAGTTGCAGGCGTGGAAGCGCATCGTCGACTTCGTCCACGGTCACAGCACGGCGAAGATCGCCATGCAGCTCGGCCACGCCGGCCCCAAGGGCTCGACGCGTGTGCCCTGGGAGGGCGAAGACCTGCCGCTGCCTGATGACGCCAGAGAGGGCAACTGGCCCTTGATCTCCGCCTCGCCGCAGCAGTACCTCGACGGCGTGAGCGACTGGGCGCGTGCCGCCACGCGCGAGGACATGGACCGAGTCCGCGACGACTTCGTCGCCGCGACGCAGCGCGCTGCGCAGGCCGGCTTCGACTGGCTGGAGCTGCACTGCGCGCACGGCTACCTGCTCTCGGCCTTTCTCTCGCCGCTGACCAACCAGCGCAGCGACGACTACGGCGGCGCGCTGGAGAACCGCCTGCGCTTCCCGCTGGAGGTGTTCCGCGCCATGCGCGCGGTCTGGCCGGCGGACAGGCCGATGTCGGTGCGCCTTTCGGCCCACGACTGGGTTCCCGGCGGCAACACCCCGGCCGACGCGGTGGAAATGGCGCGCGCATTCCAGGCGGCGGGCTGCGACCTGATCGACGTCTCTTCGGGCCAGGTGAGCAAGCAGCAGAAACCGGTCTACGGCCGCATGTACCAGACGCCGTTCGCCGACCTGATCCGCAACGAACTCGGCATCGCGACGATGGCGGTTGGCGCGATCAGCGAGGCCGACCACGTCAACAGCATCGTCGCCGCCGGTCGCGCCGACCTGTGCGCGATCGCCCGGCCGCACCTGGCCAACCCGGCTTGGACGCTGCTCGAGGCGGCGAAGATCGGTCACACCAGCGGCGTCGGCGCCGACTGGCCGGTGCAGTACCTCTCCGGCAAGAACCAGCTCGAGCGCAACCTGGAGCGCGAGCGCCAGATGGCGGCCGCCACCGCCGGACTGTCGCCGCAGGAACAGGCCAACCTGGCGCAGGGGGTGTAGGCATGGAACTGGTCGATGCCGAATCGCGCGTGGTCGACGACCACCACCAGGCCTTGAAACTCTGGCTTCGCATGCTCGCCTGCACCACGCGCGTCGAGAACGTGATCCGTCAGCGCCTGCGCATCGAGTTCGGCACCACGCTGCCGCGCTTCGACCTGATGGCGCAGCTCGACCGCGAACCGGAAGGTCTCAGCATGGGCGAGCTGTCGGCGCGCATGATGGTGACGGGGGGCAACGTCACCGGCATCGTCGATCAGCTCGAGAGTGAAGGGCTGGTGGTGCGCGAAGACCATCCGAATGACCGGCGGGCGTTCCTCGTCCGCCTCACGGCCGCGGGCCGCCGGCAGTTCCGCCGCATGGCGGCTGTGCACGAAACCTGGATCGTCGAACTCTTCGAGGGTTGGAACCCAGCGCAGAAGACCCAGGTGCACGGCCTGCTCGCCACGCTCAAGCAGCACCTGGCGGCGCTGGACGCCCCGCCCGCCCCGAGAAGCAAACGCAAGGAGAGCGCATGACCCGCGCGATGGATTCGCACCTGGCCGGCGGCAACCGCCGCAGCACGGCCGACCTGACGCCGAAGCACTTCGGCTGGCGCGTCGAGCGCCGTGTCGGCGTGATCACGCTGAACCGGCCCGAGCGCAAGAACCCGCTGACCTTCGATTCCTACGCCGAGCTGCGCGACCTGTTCCGCACGCTGGCCTACGCCGACGACGTGCGCGCCGTGGTGGTGCAGGGCGAGGGCGGCAACTTCTGCTCCGGCGGCGACGTGCACGACATCATCGGCCCGCTGGTGGCGATGCCCATGCCCGACCTGCTCGCCTTCACGCGTATGACCGGCGACCTCGTCAAGGCGATGCGGGGCTGCGGCCAGCCGATCGTCGCGGCGATCGACGGCGTGTGCGCCGGCGCCGGCGCGATCGTGGCGATGGCCTCCGACCTGCGCGTCGGCACGGCGCGCAGCAAGGTCACGTTCCTGTTCACCAAGGTCGGCCTCGCCGGTTGCGACATGGGCGCCTGCGCGATCCTGCCGCGCCTGATCGGCCAGGGGCGTGCGTCGGAGCTGCTGTACACCGGCCGCTCGATGCCGGGCGACGAGGCGCTGGCCTGGGGCTTCTACAACCGGCTCGCGGAGCCCCAGGCGCTGTCCGCCGCGGCGATCGACTGGGCGGCCGAGCTGGCCGCCGGCCCGAGCTTCGGCCATGCGATGACCAAGCGCATGCTGCACCAGGAGTGGTCCATGGGCGTGGACGAGGCGATCGAATCGGAAGCGCAGGCGCAGGCGATCTGCATGATGACGCAGGACTTCCACCGCGCGTACCACGCGTTCGTGGCCAAGCAGAAGCCAGCCTTCGAGGGTGATTGAGATGCAACGCGATCACCTCGCCTGGCCGTTCTTCGACGACCGGCATCGCGAACTGGCGGCGCATCTCGGTGCCTGGGCCGCGCAGCATCTCGGGCACGCGGGCCACGAGGCCGACGTCGATCAGCAATGCCGCTCGCTGGTTCGCCAGCTCGGCGCGGCAGGCTGGCTGCGCCATGCGGTGGCGGGCACGGCCTATGGTGGTGCGATCGAGACCATCGACACGCGTGCGATCTGCCTGCTGCGCGAGACGCTCGCCTGGCACCACGGCCTGGCGGACTTCGCCTTCGCGATGCAGGGCCTGGGCTCGGGCGCGATCTCGCTGGCCGGCACCGACGCACAGCGCAGCCGCTGGCTGCCGCGCGTGGCCGAAGGCTCGGCGCTGGCCGCCTTCGCGCTGTCCGAGCCCGAGGCCGGCTCGGACGTGGCGGCGATGCGCTGCGCGGCGCGCGACGACGGCGATGCCTACGTGATCGACGGCGAGAAGACCTGGATCAGCAACGGCGGCATCGCCGACTTCTACGTGCTGTTCGCGCGCACCGGTGAAGCGCCCGGCTCGCGTGGCATCAGCGCCTTCGTGGTGGAGGCCGGCACGCCAGGCTTCGAGATCGCCGAGCGCATCGACGTGATCGCGCCGCACCCGCTGGCCCGCCTGCGCTTCGCCGCGTGCCGCGTGCCGAAGGCAAACCGCCTCGGCGAGCCCGGCGAGGGCTTCAAGATCGCGATGCGCACGCTCGACGTCTTCCGCACCTCGGTGGCCGCGGCGGCGCTGGGCTTCGGCCGGCGCGCGCTGCACGAAGGGCTGACGCGCGCCAAGGCGCGGCCGATGTTCGGCCAGCGCCTGGCCGACTTCCAGCTCACCCAGGCCAAGCTGGCGCAGATGGCCACCACCATCGACAGTGCTGCGCTGCTCACCTACCGCGCCGCCTGGCTGCGTGACCAGGGCCGCACCGTGACACGCGAGGCGGCGATGGCCAAGTTGGCCGCCACCGAAGGCGCCCAGCAGGTGATCGACGCGGCGGTGCAGCTGTGGGGCGGGCTCGGCGTGACCTGCGGGCAGGTGGTGGAGTCGCTCTACCGCGAGATCCGCGCGCTGCGCATCTACGAGGGCGCGACCGAGGTGCAGCAGCTCATCATCGGCCGCGATCTGCTGAAGGAGGCCTGAGATGGCATCCGCTCACGTCGACACCTTCGCCGAGCGCAACCTGCCGCCGCGCGACCAGTGGCCCGAGTTTCTGTTCGACGGGCCGGAGCTGCAGTTCCCCGAACGGCTGAACTGCGCCACCGAGCTGCTCGACCGCTGGGTCGAGCGCGGCCAGGGCGATCGCCTGTGCGTGCAGGGCAGCGGCGTGCGCTGGACCTACGCCGAGCTGCAGGCGCAGGCCAATCGCATCGCCCGCGTGCTGGTCGAAGACCTTGGCCTCGTGCCCGGCAACCGCGTGCTGCTGCGCGGCGCCAACTCGCCGATGCTCGCCGCGTGCTGGTTCGCGGTGGTCAAGGCCGGCGGCATCGCGGTGGGCAGCATGCCGCTGCTGCGCGCCAAGGAGCTGACGCAGATCGTCACCAAGGCCGAGATCTCGCACGCGCTGTGCGATGCGCGGCTCGCCGAGGAGCTGAAGCTGGCCCGCCCCGCCTGCCCGACGCTCGCGCACGTGCTGCACTTCAACTCGCTCGATGCGGGAGAGCTCGATGCCCGCGCCGCCGCCAAGCCGCCGGGCTTCGAGAACGTGAAGACCGGCAAGGACGACACCTGCCTGATCGCCTTCACTTCCGGCACCACCGGGCAGCCCAAGGGCACGATGCATTTCCACCGCGACGTGATGGCCGCCTGCGCGTGCTGGCCGCGCCACGTGCTGCGGCCGACGGCCGACGACGTCTTCATCGGCAGCCCGCCGCTGGCTTTCACCTTCGGGCTGGGTGGCTTGCTGCTGTTCCCGCTGTCGGTGGGCGCCTCCACGGTGCTGCTCGAGAAGGCCTCGCCCGAGGCTCTGCCGCCGGCCATCGCGCAGTACCGCGCGACGATCTGCTTCACCGCGCCGACCTCCTACCGCGCCATGGCCGCGCAACTCGCCGGGCACGACCTGTCGTCGCTGAAGAAGTGCGTCAGCGCGGGCGAGGCGCTGCCGGCGGCGACGCGCAAGCTCTGGAAGGAGGCCAGCGGCATCGAGATGATCGACGGCATCGGCTCCACCGAGCTGCTGCACATCTTCATCTCGCACGACGAGGCGCATGCGAAGCCGGGCGCCACCGGCACCGCCGTACCCGGCTACGCGGCCTGCATCCTCGACGACGAGGGCCGGCCGCTGCCGCCCGGCCAGGTGGGGCGTCTGGCGGTGAAGGGGCCGACCGGCTGCCGCTATCTCGCCGACGAGCGCCAGCGCAATTACGTGCAAGGCGGCTGGAACGTGACGGGCGACGCCTACCTGCTCGACGACGACGGCTGCTTCGTCTACCAGGCACGCACCGACGACATGATCATCAGCGGCGGCTACAACATCGCCGGGCCGGAGGTGGAGAGCGCGCTGCTGCTGCACCCGAAGGTGGCCGAGTGCGGCGTGATCGGCGTGGCCGACGAGGAGCGCGGCCAGATCGTCAAGGCCTTCGTCGTGCCCAAGGCAGGGGTCGAGCCGGGAGATGCCCTCGTGCGCGAGCTGCAGGACTTCGTCAAGCAGTCCATCGCGCCCTACAAGTACCCGCGGGCCATCGAGTTCCGCACCGCACTGCCGCGCACCGAAACAGGCAAGCTGCAGCGCTTCAAGCTGAGACAAAACCCATGATGCAGGTTCTGCAACCCCCGGGCTGGGAGAAGCCCAAGGGCTATTCGAACGGTGTCGCCGCCGAGGGCCGACTGGTGTTCGTGGCTGGCCAGATCGGCTGGAACGCCGCCTGCCGTTTCGACAGCGACGACTTTGTCGCCCAGGTGCGCCAGGCGCTGGCCAACGTGGTGGCGGTGCTGGCCGAGGCCGGAGCGAAACCCGAGCACATCACCCGCATGACCTGGTACGTGACCGACAAGCGCGAATACCTGTCGCGCGGCCGCGAGGTGGGGCAGGTGTTCCGCGAGCTGATCGGCGTGTACCACGCGGCGATGAGCGCGGTGGAGGTCAGTGCGCTGATGGAAGACCGCGCCAAGGTGGAGATCGAGGTCACCGCTGTCGTGCCGCGCGCGTGAACGAGGGCTGATCTCTAGAATGGCGCGGGTCATGAGTTCCCGCGCCGTTGCAGCCGACGCTGCCCCTCCGTCCGTGCTGCCCGGCCTGGCGCTGGCCACCGCCGGCGCCATCGCTTTCTCGGGCAAGGCGATCATCGTCAAGCTGGCCTACCGCCACGGCGTCGATGCGGTCACGCTGATCATGTTCCGCATGCTCTTCGCGCTGCCGCTGTTCGTGGCGCTGGCGTGGTGGGCGGGGCGTGGCAAGCCGCCGCTGACCCGGCGAGACTGGCTGGCCATATTCGGGCTCGGCTTCTCGGGCTACTACCTCGCGAGCTTCCTCGACTTCGCCGGGCTCGCCTACGTGACGGCCAGCTTCGAGCGCCTCGTGCTCTACCTCAACCCGACCATCGTGCTGCTGCTCGGCTGGGTGCTGTTCGGCCGGCGCGCCACGGCGCGGCAGCTGATCGCGATGGCGGTGAGCTACAGCGGTGTGCTGCTCGTCTTCGGCCACGAACTGCATTTCGCCGGGCCGGACGTGGTGCTCGGTGCAGCGCTCGTCTTCGGCAGCGCGCTGAGCTATGCCGTCTACCTCGTCTACAGCGGCGAGGAGGTCAAGCGCCTCGGTTCGATGCGGCTGACCGGCCTGGCCACCAGCGTGGCCTGCGTGCTGTGCATCGCGCAGTTCCTGCTGCTGCGGCCGGTGTCGATGGCGCTGACGGTGGCGCCGGAGGTGATCTGGCTGTCGGTGCTCAACGCCACGCTGTGCACCTTCGCGCCGGTGCTGATGATCATGATGGCCATCGAGCGCATCGACTCCACGCTGACGGCGCAGACCGGCATGCTCGGGCCGATGTCGACCATCCTGATGGGCGTCTGGCTGCTCGGCGAGCCGTTCACGGTGTGGGTTGCCGCGGGAACCGTTCTGGTCCTGGCGGGCGTGTGGTTGCTGGCGCGTTGGCGCTGAAAGGAAGAATCGAGATGGATCTGGGAATCAAGGGCCGCTGGGCGCTGGTGTGCGCGGCGAGCAAGGGGCTGGGCAAGGGCTGCGCGAAGGCGCTCGCCGCCGAGGGCGTGAACGTGGTGATCACCGCACGCGGCGCCGAGGCGCTGAACGCCACGGCGGCGGAGATCCGCACGGCCTCGCCCGGTGTGCAGGTGATCGCCGTGCCGGGCGACATCGCCACGGCGGAAGGCCGCGCCGCGGCGCTGGCGGCGTGCCCGCAGGTCGACATCCTCGTCAACAACGCCGGCGGCCCGCCGCCCGGCGACTTCCGCGACTGGGACCGCGAGGCCTGGCTGAAGGCGCTGGAGGCCAACATGCTCACGCCGATCGAGCTGATCAAGGCCACGGTGGACGCGATGGCCGCGCGCGGCTTCGGCCGCGTGGTCAACATCACCTCGGGCGCGGTGAAGGCGCCGATCGACGTGCTCGGCCTGTCCAACGGCGCGCGCAGCGGCCTCACCGGCTTCGTCGCCGGTCTGGCGCGCCAGCCGCGCCTGGCCTCGGCCAACGTGACGATCAACAACCTGCTGCCCGGCTGGTTCGACACCGACCGCATTCGCACCACGATGCAGGCAGCCGCCGCCAAGAGCGGCCAGAGCGTGGAGGCCATGATCGACAAGCGCCGCGCCGGCATCCCGGCGCAGCGCATGGGCACGGCGGACGAATTCGGCGCCTTCTGCGCCTTCCTGTGCAGCGCGCAGGCCGGCTACCTCACCGGGCAGAACATCCTGCTCGACGGCGGTGCCTACCCGGGCACCTTCTGATCAGGCCTTGCGCGGCGCCAGCGACGAGACCACGATGCCCGCGGCGATCAGCGCGAACGCCGCGCCGTGGTACCAGCGCGGCGGCTCGCCGGGCAGCGCCGCTGACATCACGCCGGCGAACACCGGCGTGAGGTTGGCGAAGAAGGTGGCCACCGCCGGGCCGACGGTGCTCACGCCCAGGCCCCAAGCGCGGTAGGCGATCAGCGAGGGGCCGATGGCCACGTAGACCAGCGCGGCCAGCACGGCCGGTGTCCAGTGGATGGTCGTCGCGGTCAGCGGGGCCTCGATGCCGGCGGCCAGCGTGGCCCAGGCGGTGCCGAACAGCATCTGCACGAGCAGGAACTCGGCCCAGTTCCAGCCCGGGCGGGCATTGCCGCGGAAGTGTGCCGGAGGCCGCGCCAGCATCCAGCTGTAGCCGGCCCACAGCAGGATGGCCAGCAGCATCAGCAGGTCGCCCGGCACGAGCTGCACCTGGCGCAGCGTGTCCAGGCTGCCGCGCGAAATCACCAGCACCACGCCCGCCAGCGACAGTACTGCGCCGGCGAGCTGCCGCGCGGTGGGGCGCTCGCCGTAGAACACGCGGCCGACGAGCAGCATCCACACCGGCGAGCTGGCGGCGATCAGCGTCACGTTCAGCGGCGTGCTGGTCTGCACCGCCATGTACTGCAGCGCGTTGTAGCTGCCCACGCCGAGCAGGCCGAGCACGGCGAAGTGCTTCCAGCGCGAGGTGATCTGCTGCGGCTCGCGCAGCACGCGCCAGGCGATGGGCAGCAGGAGGGCCAGCGCCAGCCACCAGCGCATGGCGTTGAGCGCCAGCGGCGGCACGCTGCCCACCATCGCGCGACCGACCACGGCGTTGCCGGCCCACAGCAAAGGCGGCAGGGTGAGCACGAAAGCGATGCGGGGGGTGAGGGACGGGTTCATGGGGCAGGCATCGCGGCGCCGCAGTTCCAGCATTCTTCGAACGGGCCGTCGACCAGCTCGCCGCAGGCCGTGCAGAGCCAGAGCCGGTGCGCGGGGTGGCGCAGCTGCACGAGCAGGACGCGCGCCGCCTCGAGCTGCGCGTCGTCTGTGACCCAGACCTCGGGCAGCGCCTGGTCGGGCGGCAACTCACCGGCGATGCTGCCGGCGAAGGCGCGCTGCACTGTGGCGGCGATGCCGGCATGCGTGAGCATGTCGGCCCACAGCGTGGCCAGGGCGAGGTTGGGGGCGGTGATCAAGCGGCGCATGGGCGCATGCAGCGGCAGGCAAAGGCTGGCACGATAGCGGATTCGTCACCGTCGTACCTGCAAGGACCACAGCCTCATGCCCCAGACCGTCAAAGCCATCCGCGTTGCCGCCTACGGCGGCCCCGAAGCCATGCAGCTCGACGAGCTGACCCTGGGCGAGCCCGGACCGGGCGAGATCCGCATCCGCCACCACGCCTGCGGCCTGAACTTCATCGACGTCTACCAGCGCACCGGCCTGTACGCCAACCCGCTGCCGCTGGCGCTGGGCATGGAAGGTGCCGGCGTGGTCGAGGCGGTGGGCGAAGGCGTCACGCACCTGAAGGTCGGTGACCGTGCGGCCTATGCCAGCCAGCCGCCCGGCGCCTACAGCGAGGCTCGGGTGATGCCGGCCAAGTGCGTGTGCAAGCTGCCCGACGAGATCGACTTCGAGACCGGTGCGGCGATGATGCTCAAGGGACTGACCGTGCAGTACCTCTTTCGCAAGACTCTCCCGGTGGGCGGCCTGCAGCCGGGCGACTTCGTGCTCTTCCACGCCGCCGCCGGCGGCGTCGGCCTGATCGCCTGCCAGTGGGCCAAGGCCATGGGCCTGAAGCTGATCGGCACCGCCGGCAGCGACGACAAGTGCCAGCTTGCGCTGGACCATGGTGCGACGCACGCGATCAACTACCGCACCGAAGACTTCGTGGAGCGCGTCAAGCAGATCACCGGCGGGCAGGGCCTGAAGGTGGTCTACGACTCGGTGGGCGCCGACACCTTCGTGCGCTCCTTCGACTGCCTGCGGCCGTTCGGCCTGGCGGCCAATTTCGGCAACGCCTCGGGCAAGGTGCCGCCGATCGACATGGGCATGCTGGCCGCCAAAGGCTCGATCTACGTGACGCGGCCGACCTTGTTCACGCACATCGCCACGCGCGAATCGACCCAGGCGATGGCCGACGACCTGTTCGCGATGGTCAAGAGCGGCGCGGTGAAGATCCGCATCGACCAGCGCTACGCGCTGAAAGATGCGGCGCAGGCGCACCGCGACCTGGAGGCGCGCAAGACCACCGGCTGCAGCGTGCTGCTGCCCTGAGCGGCTTCCTGTTGCAGCGCGACATTTGACACGGGAGTTCTGGGCAGTCTGCCCAGGAGCTCCGTGGTAGGGGTCGGCCGCTTCGACATACTGGCGGGATGGGGCATCCCGTCATCCGCACCGTGTTGCATGGGCTCGTGACGCTGGTCACGATGGTCGGCGCCCAGGCCGCTCTGGCGCAGGTGGCGCCGGCAGCGTCGCACGCGGCGCGGACGGGCCTGGCGCCGGTGGTGGCCGGCATTCTCGGTTACACCCGCTGGCCGACGGAAAGCCCTGCGCTGCGCCTGTGCACGCTGGGCCGCGGTCCGGCCATCGACGAACTCCTGAGCGCCACCGACCTCGGCACCCCGCAGCGGCGGGTGGCCGTGCAGGCGTTGGCCGCGCCCGGCCAGGCCCGAACCCACTGCGACGCGGTCTACGTGGCCGATGGCGACGCGGCGCTGGTGCGCGAGGCCGTTCGCACGCTGGCGGGGCAGCCGGTGCTGCTGCTCGGCGAAGGGGCCGACTTCTGCAGCGACGGTGGCATGTTCTGCTTCGAGCCGGAAGGCGCGGCGGTGCGCTTCGGCGCCAACCTCGATGCGATCGCGCGCGGTGGCTTGCGCGTCAACCCGCTGGTGCTGCGCATCGCCCGGGGAGCGCGCTCGTGAGCGTGCGCCAGCCGCTGCTCGAAACGCTGCGCGCCGCTCACCTGCGGCTGGGGCTGGCGGCCCTGGTCGCGGCGGCCATCGTGCTGACCGTGGTGTCGTTCGTGACCCTGCGGGACCAGGTGGAGCAGAACCTGACGCTGGTGGCGCGCTCCATCGCCTACACCGCCGAGGCCGCCACCGTGTTCGGCGATGCCGCCGCCGCCCAGGATGCGCTGAACCAGGTGGCGGTGCGCGAGGGCCTGCGCTCGGCGCGTGTCATCGACGCCCAGGGGCGCACGCTGGCCGGGTTCGAGGCGTCCGCCGACTCGGCGATGGATGTCGTCGCCACGGAACTCGCTGCGCTGCTGTTCGCCCAGGAGGCACGTGCCGAGATCGCCAGCCAGGGGCGGCACCTTGGCGAAGTGAGGGTGCAGGGGCGCGGTGTCGCGTCGCTGGTGTACCTGCTCAAGGTGCTCGCGGCCATCGCGCTGTGCACGGCGGCGAACGCCTGGCTGGTGGCGCGTCTGTCGCGCCGCATCGAGAACGACATCGTGCTGCCGCTGAACCGTCTGGCCGCACTGACGCGCACGGCGCGCGTCGAACGGGCGCTGGCGACGCGTGCGCCGGCCGCGGCGGTGCGTGAGATCCACGATCTCGGCGAAGACTTCAACGCCCTGCTGGCCGAGATCGAGAGCCGGGAGGCGCGGCTCGTGGCCAAGCAGGAGCGACTGCGCCACGCCAACGAGTCGCTGTCCTACCTCGCCTTCCACGACAACCTCACGGGGCTGCCCAACCGCGCCAGCTTCCTCGATCGGGCCACGCGCATCGTGCAGTCGGCGGCCGAGGGCGGCGACACGGCCGCGCTGCTGTTCCTCGACTGCGACCGTTTCAAGGACGTCAACGACGCGCTCGGCCACGCCGCCGGCGACGAACTGCTGGTGCAGGTGGCGCGGCGCATCCGCGCCCAGCTGCGCGATGGCGACTTCGTGGCACGGCTCGGCGGCGACGAGTTCGCCGTGCTTCTCACGCCCATCCGCAGCGAAGACGACGCGCAGCGCATCGCGCACAAGATCGCGCAGGCGATCCGCGAACCGATCGACAGCCCCGCCTATGGACGCATCGAGGCCAGCGCCAGCATCGGCGTGGCCCTGCTGCCGGAGGCTGGCGGCGGCCTGGAGCAATGGCTGGCCGCGGCCGATGCGGCGATGTACCGCGCCAAGGCGCGCTCACCAGGCTCCGTGGGCCGGTTCGAGCGCCGCTCCGACGATCTGCCGCGGCCGATGGCCGCCTAGCCGACCCGAGTGAACGAAATGAAGCTGTTGACCGAACGCCGCCTGATCCTCTGCCTCGGGCCGATGCTGCTGCTGGCGGCCTGCCAGTCGACCCCGCCGGCCGCCACGGCGCCCGCGACGACGCGCGGTCAGAAGGTGGTCGCCCTGCAGCAACTCGGTTTCGTGCCGGCCGACAACGCCTGGGAACTCAGCCTCGGCGTGAAGCTGCTGTTCGAGACCAACGTGGACGACCTGTCGCCGGAAGGGCGCGAGGCGGTGGCGAAGGTCGCTCAGGCGCTCACGCGTGTGGGCATCGAGCGCGTGCTGGTGGAAGGCCACACCGACAACGTCGGATCCGCGCGTCACAACGAACAACTGTCACTGCGTCGCGCCGAGTCGGTGGCCCAGCACCTGATCCGCGCGGGCCTGGAAGACTCGGCCATCGAGCGGCGCGGCCTCGGCTTCTCCAAGCCGGTGGCCGACAACGCCACGCCCGAGGGGCGCGCGCAGAACCGGCGCGTCGTCGTGACGGTGCGGGTCGATTGACCTCGCACCGGTTGCTTCAGGCGCTGGCCGGCTTCCAGTAGCGCGCTTCCAGGGTCTTGGCGTCGGTCAGGTGCAGCCTGACCAGCATGCGCTCCAGCCAGGTCAGGGGCTGGATGCGGCCATCGGGCAGGGCGAGCACCGGGCCGAGGATGGGCTCGTCCTCGATGCGGGATTCCTTGTAGGCACGCACGGGCAGGGGATCGGTCATCTTCGTCTCCGTCGTCTTTGTAACAAGACGTATTCTACGGAGGCGTGACGGCGTTGGCGAGAAGTGTTACGCCGCGGGTTCGCCGGGGGTGTCGCCGACCGCCCCGCGGTAGGCATGCCAGGAGGCATGGCCGACCACCGGCCCGACCACCAGCAGCCCGACGAAGCCGGGCAGCATGGCCAGCACCACCAGCAGCGTGATCGAGGCCCCCCAGATCAGCATCACCCAGGGCTGGGTGAGGCACAGCCTCAGGCTGGTGAGCCCGGCGCTCACCGCGTCCACCGAGCGGTCGAGGATCATCGGGATCGAGACCACGCTGATGGCGAAGATCAGCCCGGCGAACACCGCCCCGACCGCCAGGTAGGCGACGATGAAGCCGAGGTTCTCGGGGTCGAGCAGCGCCAGCAGCGAGCCCCGGAAGTCGGGCATGCCGTCGAAGCTGACCGCGAACACGATCAGCGAGGCGCGGCCCCAGAGCATCTCGAGGATCAGCAGCACGCCGCCGAAGATCGCCATCGTGCCGGTGCGCGACTGCCAGGCCAGCAGCGAGTCGCCCAGGTCGGGCTTCTCGCCGCGCTCGAGCTTGCGGCTGGCGTCGTACAGCCCGAGGCACAGGAACGGGCCCATCAGCAGGAAGCCGGCCGACAGCGCCAGCACCCACGCCGGGGCATGGCTGTAGGTCCACAGCAGGATCCAGCCCATCACCGCGAAGCAGGCGCCATAGAAGACGCCGATGCCGGGGGCACGCACGAAGTCGGCCCAGCCCAGGCGCAGCCAGCGCAGCGGGTCGTCGGCGCGCAGCGGTCGCAGCGGCAGGTCGAGGATGGAGGGGCCGGGCCGCTCCGCGGAGGTGTCTTCCATGGCGCGCATTGAGCCGCGCCGGCCCGCCGCGCGCAAGCGGGCCTGCCCTATGCCGCCGAGCGGTCAGTCGTCGTCTCGATGGCGGGTGCTGCGCCAGATCGAGCGCACCAGCCACAGGCCGCCGAGCGCGGCCCCGCAGTAGCCGAGAAAGCCGAAGGCCGGCAGGCCGAACAGCGTCGGCCCGCCGCCGACCGTCATCACGATCGACGAGCCGATGATCAGCGCCGAGATCACCAGCGCCAGCGCGAGGCGGTTGGCCGCGCGGTCGAGCTGGTCGCCCACGCGCCTGAGGTGCGCGAGGTCGATGTGCAGCTGCATGCGGCCGCGACGGATGTTGCGCAGCGCGCGAGAGACGTCGTGCGGCAGCCGCTCGGCCATCGCGAAGGCGTCGCGCAGCGTGCTCCAGGCGCGCTGGCCGATCGCCCGCGGCTTGTAGCGCGCGCGCAGCACCTGGCGCAGCATCGGCAGCGCCTCGGTGGCCATGTGGAAGCCGGGGTCCAGCCCGCGGCCCATGCCTTCCAGCGAGATGAAGGCCTTGATGAGCAGGGCCAGGTCGGACGGCAGGGCGAGGCGGTGCTCGCGCAGGATGGTGGTCACGTCGGCCAGCATCTGGCCGAGGTGCAGCTCGGCCAGCGGCGTGCCGTGGTACTGGTCGACGAAGGCCTCGATCTCGCCCTCGAGCTGCTCGAGGTTGGCGCCGTGGCCGTCGCCCGTCCAGTCGAGCAGCACGTCGGCCACCGCCTGCGGCTCGCGCTGCACCAGCCCGAGCAGCAGCGCCAGCAGCTCCTCGCGGCGGCGTGCGGTGAGGCGGCCGACCATGCCGAAGTCGATGAAGGCCAGTCGGTTGCCGCTCAGGTAGAAGACGTTGCCGGGGTGCGGGTCGGCGTGGAAGAAGCCGTCCTCGACGATCATCTTCAGCACCGCCTGCGCGCCGCGGCGGGCGAGCAGCACGCGGTCCAGCCCCTCGGCGCTGACGCGCTCGAGCTCGCTGCCCGGGATGCCCTCGATGAAGGCCTGCACGTTGACGCGTTCCTTCGTGTGCGCCCAGTGCACCTGCGGGATCAGCACGTGGGGGAACACCGCCATGTTGGCGGCGATGCGCTCGGCGTTGTGGCATTCGGCCGCGAGGTCCATCTCGCGCTGCAGCGAGCGCGACAGTTCGCGCACCAGCTGCCGCGGCCGGTAGGGCTGAAGCGCCGGTACCTCGGTCTCGGCCATGGCGGCCAGGCGGTCGAGCAGGCGAAGATCGGCCTCGACGATCTCGCGGATGCCGGGGCGGCGGATCTTCACCACCACCTCCTCGCCGCTCTTCAGCCGTGCGCGGTGCACCTGCGCGATCGACGCGGCGGCCAGCGGCTCGGCGTCGAAGCGCTCGAACACCGCCTCGGGCTCGTCGCCCAGGTCTTCGCGCAGCTGCGCGCGCAGCTCGTCCAGCGGCACGGCCGGCACCTGGCTGTGCAGGCGCGAGAACTCGGCGATCCAGTCGGGGCCGAACAGGTCGGCGCGGCCGGCGAGGATCTGGCCGAGCTTGACGAAGGTGGGGCCGAGTTCCTCCAGCGCGAGGCGCACCTGCACCGGCGGATCGAGCCGCGCCAGGTCGGCCGCGTGGTCGCGCCTGAGCACGTGGCCGGCCTTCTCCAGCGCGTCGGCGAGGCCGAGGCGGCGGACGACGTCTCCGAAGCCGTGGCGGATGAAGACGCCGGCGATCTCGTTGAGCCGGCCCAGGTCGCGCGCCGCGCCGAGGGTCTCGATCAGCATGGCGCGAGCGTACTCCGCTAGCTGCGCCGCACGCGCAGGATCTCGTCGAGGATGAGCAGCGCGGCACCGATGGTGATGGCGCTGTCGGCGATGTTGAACGACGGGAAGTACCAGCCGCCGTAGTGCACCTGGATGAAGTCGACCACGTAGCCGTGCAGCATGCGGTCGACCACGTTGCCCAGCGCGCCGCCGAGGATCAGCGACAGCGCCCAGGAGAACATGCGCTGCCCGCCGTGGCTGCGCAGCATCCAGACGATGAACACTGCCGCGGCGAAGCCCAGGCCGATGAAGAACCAGCGCTGCCAGCCCGAGGCGCCGGCGAGGAACGAGAACGCCGCGCCGGTGTTGTGCACGCGCACGACGTTGAAGAACGACGTGACGATGCGGCTGTCGCCGAGCTGGAAGTAGCCGAGGATGAGCGTCTTGGTGAACTGGTCGAGCAGGATGATGGCCAGTGCGATGCCGAGCCAGGGCAGCAGCGAGGAGCCGGAGGACTTCGACGCCATGCTCAGGCCACCGTGCGCGCTTCGCCGGCGCCGTGCAGGTTGCTGGTGCAGCGACCGCAGATCGTCGGATGCGCCGGGTCATGGCCCACGTCGTCGCGCCAGTGCCAGCAGCGCTCGCACTTGGCCGCGCTCGAGGGAGTGACCTGCACGCCGAGTTCGTCGCCCAGCGCCAGCGCCACCGCCGAAGTGATGGTGACGAAGCGCAGGTCGTCGCCCAGCGAGGCGAGCAGCGCATGGTCCTCCGCGTTCGCGGTGATGCGCAGGTTGGCCTGCAGCGACGACCCCACCCTGCCATCGGTGCGCACCGCCTCGATCTCCTTGTTGGCCAGGTCGCGGATCTCGCGGATGCGCGCCCACTTGGCCAGCAGCGCCTCGTCGGCGGCATCGAAGGTCCAGTAGGTCTCGGTGAAGATGGATGGCGACGCGCCCGGGGCAAACACCTTCCAGGCCTCCTCGGCGGTGAAGCTGAGGAAGGGCGCCATCCAGCGCAGCATCGCGTGGGTGATCTGCCACAGCGCGGTCTGCGCCGAGCGGCGCGCCAGCGAATCGGGTGCGGTGGTGTACAGGCGGTCCTTCAGCACGTCGAGGTAGAAGGCGCCGAGGTCTTCCGAGCAGAACACCTGCAGCTTGGCGACCACCGGGTGGAACTCGTAGACCTCGTAGTGCGAGAGCACCTCGGCCTGGAACTGCGCTGCGCGCGACAGCGCCCAGCGGTCGATCTCGAACAGCTGGTCCGCCGGCACGGCGTGTTGTGCCGGATCGAAGTCGCTGGTGTTGGCGAGCAGGAAGCGCAGCGTGTTGCGGATGCGCCGGTAGGCATCGACCACGCGGGCGAGGATCTTGTCGTCGCCGGCGATGTCGCCCGAGTAGTCGGAGGCCGCCACCCACAGTCGGATGATCTCGGCGCCCAGCGTCGAGCTCACCTTCTGCGGCTCGATGCCGTTGCCGAGTGACTTGCTCATCTTGCGGCCCTGGCTGTCGACCGTGAAGCCGTGGGTCAGCAGGCCGCGGTAAGGTGCGCGGTCGAACAAGGCGCAGGCCAGCAGCAGCGAGGAGTGGAACCAGCCGCGGTGCTGGTCGTGGCCTTCGAGGTAGAGGTCGGCCTCCGGCCCCTCCTTGTGGAAGCCCTGCGGATGCTGGCCGCGCAGCACGTGCCAGAAGGTCGAGCCGGAGTCGAACCACACCTCGAGGATGTCGCTGCTCTTCGTGTACTGCTTCGCGTCCTCGGCGCCGAGGACCTGCTCGGCCGTCACGCGGCTCCAGGCCTCGATGCCGCCCTTCTCGACGATGTCGGCCGCCTGGTCGAGGATCTCCATCGTGCGCGGGTGCAGTTCGCCGGTGTCCTTGTGCAGGAAGAAGGGCAGCGGCACGCCCCAGCTGCGCTGGCGCGAGATGCACCAGTCGGGCCGGTTGGCGATCATGTCGCGCAGCCGCGCGCGGCCGTTCTCCGGGAAGAAGCCGGTCTGGTCGATCGCGTCCAGCGCCATCTGGCGCAGCGTGCGCGGCGCCTTGTCCTTGGTGAACACGCCCACGCCTTCGTCCATGCGGATGAACCACTGCGCCGCGGCGCGGTAGATCACCGGGCTCTTGTG